>Ga0194119_10003838_pt1 | contig 23789 bp, 17 predicted proteins | sample TA2MahC100mmetaG_FD_148620 | JGI IMG/M metagenome (GOLD analysis project Ga0194119, IMG submission 148620) | Freshwater microbial communities from Lake Tanganyika, Tanzania - TA2015018 Mahale Deep Cast 100m | ecosystem: Environmental > Aquatic > Freshwater > Lake | place: Tanzania: Lake...
GCTTCGTTGATCGATTTTCGCTTCACTTTCATTGTGGGAGTCACCTCGCCATCCTCTTCATATAGTTTCTTGGGAATGATCGCAAATTTCTTGACCTGTTCCACCTGGGCGAGCGTCTTATTGACCCGATCCACTTCCGACTGAATCAACTGCTTGATCTCGGGAGCCTGAGTCAGGCTTCCATAGGTTCCGAATTGGATCTTGTGATCCTGGGCATACTTGATCACATTCTCCTCATCGATGGCAATGAGCGCCACCAGATACTTCTTGCGATCTCCAATCACGACCGCATCATTGATATAGGGGCTGAATTTCAATTGATTCTCAATATTCTGTGGAGCGATATTCTTTCCGCCTGCGGTGATGATCAAATCCTTCTTCCGGTCGGTGATCTTTAAAAACCCATCTGCATCCAGTTCTCCCACATCTCCGGAGTGGAGCCATCCATCTTTAAGCGTCTCTGCGGTTGCCTCCGGGTTTTTAAAATAACCTTTAAAGATGCCCGGCCCTTTCACCAGGATCTCTCCATCTTCCGCAATTTTCACCTCCACGCCAGGCAAGGGACGACCGACTTTTCCAATTTTGAGCCGACCTTTTTGACTGACGCTTGTCACCCCGGTTCCTTCGGTCTGGCCATATCCTTCCACAAGGGGAAGGCCAATGGCATTGAAGAACTTCAGGACCTCGGGCGAGATGGGCGCGGCTCCGGAGTAAGCGACCCTCACCCGATCAAATCCCAATCGCTCTTTCAGCTTTCTAAAAACAGCCACATAAGCGGCTAAGTAAGCCGCCTTCAGGTAGGGGGGGATAGGTTTAAAGTTCAGTTTCAGGCTCGCATATTTCATCCCAATGCCCATGGAGGCCTTAAAGATCATCCGCTTAAGCCAGGTGGCATCGGACATACGAATCATGATGCCGGAGGCGTATTTTTCCCAGATTCGGGGAACGCCGCAGGTAACCGTCGGAGAAACCTCTTTCATGTTATCCATGACCGTATCGGGACTCTCGATGAAATTGCAAATCGTCTTAAAACGGACGTTGATCATCACGGTGAAGAGCTGTTCAAAGATGTGGCATAAAGGAAGGTATGAAAGAGTTTCGTCGCCATCTTTAACCGGATTCACATTGACCATTGCCTCACTCATATAGAGGAGGTTGCTGTGAGTGAGCATGGCTCCCTTGGGAGGGCCGGTTGTGCCGGAGGTGTAGATGAGAACCGCCAAGTCATCGGGCTTCACTTCTTTCCAGCGCTGCTCAAATAGCCCCGGGTTTTTTGCATCGAACTCTTTTCCCAATTTTAGCAGGTCATCAAAACTCATCAACATTGGGTCTTCGTAACGCTTCAAGCCCTCCATCTCCATGACGATGACCTTTTCCAGGCAAGGAGTGTCCTTCCTGAATTTGAGGGTCTTGTCAAATTGCTCCTCATTTTCTGCGAAATAGAATCTCGATCCGGAGTTCTGGACAACGTAGCCACACTGTTCCGGCGAATTGGTTGCATAAACGCCTGCCGTTACCCCCCCTGCAGACATAATTCCAAAATCGGCATAGACCCATTCCGGCCGATTCTCGCTGATGATGGAAACGCATTCCCCTTTTTTGAGGCCGAGGCAGATGAGACCCATGGCGACCTGCCTCACCTTTTCTCCATACTGACCCCATGTGACATCATGCCAGATTCCATAATCTTTGTGCCGGATGGCTACTCGATCAGGATGCTCTTTGACATGCTTTTGGAAATAACTCAGAAGGGTTTCATGGCTCATCGTTTACTCTCCTTTAACTGGCGTCCCTTTTCTTTCTGCAAGGAAATGATCCTCAATGAAGATGTTCTTCCTCGATCCCGGCCAAACGCCTCACCACTTGCTTCCGAATAAGGCCTTTCCATGGTTACGACGGCTTGTCAGGTGGCAGACGAACCGGAAAATTCAATCGGAGGTCTCCTTGTCGTTTTTAATAATATACTTCAATGAAGAGAAAATCAACAGCATTCTTAATTTCTTGGTAATGCCTCAGAAGGTGTGAAAAAATCACCATCAAGAATAACTTTCGTTCCGGCCAAAAAGATTGGGGGGATTGGAAAAACTTTAGGGCGGAACCTCTCATATTAAACTACGTTGCCTTAACCTGAGTCATATCGATGCCCTACTAAATACGAAGGTTACCCATAACATCTAATGCCCCGCGTCCTAAAGGTTTTACAAGACCTCCAATTCTTTGGGCCGAGGCACAAAGGAACAATTTTTTTACAGCTTCTGAGGCATTACAATCCTTGGACTGACCCCTCCTTCTGATAAGATCAACGTTGTCGAAAGCCGGAGAACCGGGGTGGGCAAGGCGGCCTTTTTAACTTGACAGACATCTCTGTTTTTCGTACATTCAATTCAACCAAAAGCGAGCTCACATCATTAAAAAAATTCTCGCGTCGAGAAGCGTAAAAACCTTATTATTCACAGGAGGCAACAAAAAATGGAATTCTCTTTAAAGAATAAGGTTCTCCTCATCACTGGAGCCAGTCGGGGGATTGGTCAATCAGCAGCTATCGGACTAGCTCAGGCCGGTGCCGACGTTGTCATTACCAGCCGGAAACTGCCCGACCTGGAAAAGGTAGCGGAAGAGATAAAGAAAACAGGAAGGAAATGCCTGGCTGTACCGGCCCACGTAGGTAAGATGGAGGAAATCAACAATCTTGTTAAGAGAGTCTTGGAGGAGTTCGGAGGGATCGACATCTTGGTAAACAATGCGGCCACGAATCCCTCGATGGCTTCGGCTATAGATATTGACGAGCGCACCTGGGATTCCATTATGAACCTGAATCTTAAGGGGCTATTCTTCCTGAGTCAGGCGGTAGCCAGGGTCATGAGGGAAAAAGGTGGAGGCAAAATTATCAATGTTTCCTCCGTCGCTGGAATTACTCCCGACCTATTGCCCGTTTACTCCATAAGCAAGGCCGGCGTAATTATGGCCACAAAGGTGATGGCTCAGCAATGGGCTCAATACAATATCCGGGTAAATGCCATCGCTCCAGGCTTGACCAAAACTCGCTTCAGCGAAGCCCTTTGGAAAAACCCGGACATTCTTAAAATGGCAATGAGTAGAACTCCGTTGGCGCGGCCAGCCGAACCCGAGGAGATGGTGGGGGCCATTATTTACCTGGCGTCGGATGCGTCGAGTTATGTAACAGGTCAGGTTATTGCCATAGATGGCGGGATGACTATCTAATACAAACGCATTAAATAAGATGCTGAAACGAGTTCATGACAAGAAAAAGTCTGTCATTCCGAACCATGTCCTGAACTTGATTCAGGATCTGTCTTGTTTCGGAATCTCGAATTTAGGAATGACAAGTAATTAATTGCGTTTGTATTAATGTCCGTGAGCGAGTCATTAAAAAAAACTGGAGAGATTTGATCCGCCTACGGAGAAGACGGCGGCCTTTGGCCGTGGATGAATGCGTAAATCTTTGTGGAATCCCCATGTCTTTTGGTCTTCTTCCTTGACATATAACTCTGTTTTTCGTACATTCAACCCAACCAAAAGCGAGTTCTTATCATTTCATGGAGAGGTGTGAACATGAATGCCAGGGAAATGTTCGATCTGAACGGTAAAGTAGCAATTGTTACAGGTGGAGGGAGAGGTATCGGTTTAAAGATGGCCGAAGGTTTAGCCGATGTTGGAGCAAATATCGTACTCTGTTCACGGAAAGTGGAAAATTGCCAGAAGGCAGCGCGGGACCTGGAGAAATTGGGAGTAAAGACTTTGGCCATGGCTTGCGATGTGAAATCCCCTGCAGGTATCCAGGGCGTGGTGGACAAGATTTTGGAGGAATTCGGACGATTGGACATTTTGGTCAACAACTCTGGAACCACCTGGGGGGGGCCTGCGGAAGACTATCCTCTGGAAAGTTGGGAAAAAGTCATGGGCACCAATATGACCGGCGCTTTCCTCTTCTCTCAGATTGCTGGACGGGTGATGATCCGGCAGAAAAGCGGCAACATTATCAATATTGCTTCTGTCATGGGAGTCATCGGGACCGAATCCGATGCAGCGGATGCCATTGCCTATAGTACCAGCAAAGGGGCATTGATTGCCTTTACTAAAGACCTGGCTGTCAAATGGGCCAAATACAATATCCGCGTCAACGCGATTGCTCCAGGCTGGTTTCCCACGGACATGACCAGTTGGGTTTTAGACCAACATCGCAAGAAAATCCTCAGTCTTGTCCCCATGGGCAGATTCGGTGAACCGGAAGAGATCAAAGGAGCAGTGGTTTACCTGGCATCAGATGCTTCCAGGTATGTCACGGGCATCCTCCTCCCCGTGGATGGGGGACAGCTCGCTCTTTAATCCAACCCATGAAACAACAGATATTTCACCGCAAGCGTGCTATCCGATGGACCCTGCTTAAACGGCAAGATGTTTGAGATTCCCGACAAAAGACAGACATCTCTGAAGACACGCCTGCCGGCCCCGCCCTCGGTCGAGACCGGGGCCGGTAGGCAGAGGTTATGAAACGATTACAGAGATTAGAAATGCATTTAAAAAAATGTTTCCATGGGAGTAACCCCTCAGCTAAAAAGATTGAAAAGGATCAAATACCACTAGATAAATGAGGGATGACCGCTGATAGAATTTTTGACACGATAGAATTTTTGCTTGACAAGCCTGGAATCGGTGTTATAGATTAATGGTCATTCATTAATCAGAATCTCCTCCATAGACCTTATGTTTGGTTATACGGTTCCCCAAAATGCTGTTTCCTAAGGAAAGAATTCGAGGATGACTACGGTCAAGTTAGAACCTAATTTACAGATTTCACATTTCAATTTGCCTCTCATGGTTTCAGGAGTGAAGGATGAAGATGTATATCGGCCAAGGCATGGGAGCAGTAGAAATCTTTAAACTGGAATGATGGGGGAATGGAAGATTGGAATACTGGAATAATGGGTACTGAAGAGAAGGAAAGAGGCTATGATTTCATTCCATTTTTCCAATGTTCCAATATTACAATTCATTCAATATTCCATTATTCCAAGATTCCAATATTTCTATTTCAAAAGGAGGAAGACCATGGGAAAAAGAATGAGAAGAGGATTTCTATTATGGGTGATTGCAATCATTTTTGGGTTTTCTACCGTTCCTGCTGCCGCCGCCGACTTTCCGGTGAAGCCGGTGACCTTCTTCGTTCCCTGGGCGCCTGGTGGAGCAACGGATGTGTCCCTGCGAGTCCTGGCGGAGACCACCACCAAATATCTGGGTCAACCGGTGGTCGCAGAGAATAAAGCTGGAGGAGGAGGAACAGTCGGCCCGGCGACCATGGTTGCCACCGCCAAACCGGATGGCTATACGGTTTCTCAAATACCCATCACTGTATTCCGCTATCCCTATATGATGAAGGCGACCTGGGATCCTTTGAAAGATTTTACCTATATCATCCATCTGAGCGGCTATGCCTTTGGGGTGGTCGTCAGGAAGGATGCTCCCTGGAAGACCTGGGATGAGTTCGTCGCCTATGCCAAATCAAACCCCGGCAAAATCACTTACGCCACCCCTGGAGCCGGGACTTCCCTGCATGTCACCATGGAAATGTTCGCACGTAAACATGGCATCAAATGGGTTCAGGTTCCGATGAAAGGGACGGCAGAGTCCGTCGCAGCAGTTTTAGGCGGTCATGTCGTAGCTGCGGCTGATGCCTCCGGATGGGCTCCTCAGGTGGATGCCGGTGAACTTCGCCTTTTGGTGACATGGGGAAATCAGCGTACCAAAAAATACCCCAATGTTCCCACCCTGAAAGATCTGGGGTATGGAATTGTCTCCAATTCTCCTTTTGGCATTGCCGGCCCTAAGGGAATGGATCCGAAGATAGTCAAGACCCTTCACGATGCTTTTAAGAAAGGGATGGAGGATCCTGCCTACCAGAAAATTTTGGAGAAGTATGATATGGAGCCCTTTTATAAAAATTCCGAAGATTACGCAAAATACGTGAAGGAATTGTGCGAAGAGGAAAAGGAGAATATGGAAAAATTGGGCCTGAAAAAGGATTAAGATGAATGGCGCAACGAAAAGGGAGGTGGGTATGCCTCCCGCCAAAGGCGAGGCTCGCCTCCGGCGGCAAACCCTTTTAGGATGCGATATGTTGAAAGTTTGGGCAATTGACCATAGGCTTTCACCAAACAGGTGATCATTGAACCATTCCCACGGTTGATTCAACCCATCAAGGGTGAAAAAATAGCTCAATTTAGGTTTTATGTAACGATGACCTTGGGGTTGAGGTGAAAAAAAGAGACATCCTCAGTTCTCTCTTCTGGATGGCCGTGTCCATTGGGGTCTGCTACGGAGGGTATGGCCTGGATCTGGGAACCCTTCACGATCCGGGATCCGGGTTCATGTTCTTCTGGGTGGGGATCATTATGATCGGGCTATCCATCGGCCTTCTCATCCGGGCGATCAAAAGACCAGCCGTTGCCGGAGAGTTAAAAATTTTCCGGACCGGGATCCGGTGGGGAAAAGTCGTCTCCACCCTGGTCGCCCTCATGCTCTATGCTTATGTCTTTGTTCCCCTGGGGTTTATCCTGAGCACGGTCCTTTTGCTCATCTTCCTTTTTAAAGCGGTTGAACCCCAGAGATGGTCTTGGGCCATTCTGGGGGCCATGATCAGCACGTTAGCCGCATACGGAGTCTTCCATCTTTGGCTAAGGAGTCCGCTTCCAAAAGGATTTCTGGGAATTGGATAAGGTATGGAATTTTTGAATTATCTTGGAATTGGTTTCTCGGTTGCCCTTCAGCCCATAAACCTTTTCTATTGTTTCGTTGGAGTATTTATCGGGACATTGGTTGGCGTCCTGCCGGGAATCGGGCCTGTGGGGGCCATGTCTCTGCTCCTTCCAACTACTTTCAAGGCCACTCCGGAAGCAGCCATCATCATGCTCGCCGGAATTTATTACGGAGCCATGTATGGAGGGTCGACGACATCCATTTTGGTCAACATACCCGGAGAGGCAGCGTCTGTGGTCACCTGCCTCGACGGTTACCAGATGGCCCAACAGGGCCGCGCAGGCCCTGCGCTGGGCATCGCCGCTTTCGGTTCGTTTATTGCCGGCACCCTCTCCATTCTTGGCCTGATGTTGCTGGCTCCTCCCCTGTCTAAATTCGCTCTCCGCTTTGGGCCTCCGGAGTATTTCACTCTCATGGTTCTGGGCCTCACGATCCTGATCTACCTGGCCCATGGGTCCATGTCAAAGGCCCTGATCATGGCAGCCTTCGGAATCATTCTGGGGTTGGTGGGCCTCGATTCTATCAATGCCCGCCCACGCTTTACTTTTGGAAAGATGGAGTTAATAGACGGAGTGGGGCTGGTGCCGGTTGTCATGGGCCTCTTCGGAGTTTCTGAGGTCCTGCTCAATATTGAGCAGGTCGTTCGAAGAGATGTCCTCAGGACAAAGGTCAAAGGACTTCTCCCCACGGTCAAAGACTGGAGGAACTCAACAGGGCCAATTGCGAGAGGATCTCTTCTCGGATTCTTCCTGGGAATCCTTCCCGGAGGAGGAGCAATTATTTCGTCTTTTATCTCTTATGCCGTCGAAAAACGTGTATCCAAGCATCCGGAGCGTTTCGGGACAGGGGCCATCGAAGGGGTGGCTGGACCGGAATCGGCCAACAACGCCGCAACAGGAGGGGCCTTTATCCCGCTCATGACTCTGGGCATCCCGCCCAACGTGATTATGGCCATGCTCCTCGGGGCCTTCATGATTCATGGGGTCACTCCCGGCCCTTTAATGATGAAACAGAATCCCGGCATCTTCTGGGGAGTCATCGTCAGCATGTATATCGGGAACATCATGCTTCTCATTCTCAACCTGCCCCTGATCACCATCTGGGTTCAGGTCCTCAAGGTTCCCTATAAGATTCTTTTTCCCCTGATCCTCCTCTTCTGTCTGATCGGCGTCTACAGCGTAAACAATGTGGTCTTCGATATCTATCTCATGCTCATCTTCGGAATCATGGGGTACCTGATGAAGAAATTCGGCTACGAGGGCGCTCCCCTCGTGTTAGCCTTTGTCCTTGGACCGCTGATGGAAAATAATTTGCGGAAATCCCTTATCATATCCCAGGGTGACTTCTCCATCTTTTTTACCAGGCCGCTGGCCGCAGCTTCCTTAATCCTTGCCCTCTTCCTCCTGATTTCGCCCTTCATCCCCGGACTGGGAAAAAAGAGGAAGGTGATTCCCAAAGAAGAGGTTTTATAATGGTCTGGTGACGATCTATATCGGCGGAGCGATGGTAAAAACATCAATTCAAAATGCAAAATATAAAATTAGCAATTAGCAATGAATTAAAGAACATTGTAAATTGCAAAATTGATGGTCTCGTAAAAAGTCAAAAAACAGGAAAAACATCATGCTGAACTTGTTTCAGCATCTAATAAAATCAAGAACTTACGAGACCTCGAAACAAGTTCAGGGTGACAGATTGGGACTTTTTACGAGTTCATCAAAATTAGCAATTAGCATTTTTTATTGCTAAACTTGCAATGCTAAATTTGCATTTTTCAATGATCATTTAGAAAGGAGATTTTTATGGAAGAATTTATCAAAGGAGGAGCGTTTCTGATCGAATCGATTTCACCTCAGCAGGTTTTCACGCCGGAAGAATTTAATGAAGAACAGCTCTTGATCGCCAAGGCAGTGACCGAATTTGTCGTGGGCGAAATTCAACCCGTGAGTGAAGACATCGAAGAGAAGAAAGAGGGACTTCTTGTGGGCCTGCTCAAGAAGGCAGGGGAGTTAGGGTTTCTCGCTGCGGACATCCCGGAGGAATATGGGGGGCAGGATCTGGACAAGGTCAGCTCTCTCCTTCTCTGGGAGAAGATGGCCCAGGCAGGTGGTTCCTTTATGGCGGCCTTCGGAACCCATACCGGAATCGGTTCCCTTCCCATCATCTTCTTTGGCAACCCCGATCAGAAGAGGCGTTACCTCCCAGGGCTGGCCTCAGGGAAGATCATCGGCGCCTATGCCCTGACCGAGCCTGAAGCAGGCTCCGACGCCCTTAATGCTAAGACCACGGCAACGATTAGCCCGGATGGAAAATATTACATCCTCAATGGCCAAAAACAATTCATCACCAATGCCGGAATTGCAGACCTCTTCACCACCTATGCCAAAGTGGATGGAAATAAATTCACAGCTTTCATTGTTGAGCGAAATTTCGAAGGGGTCTCCGTGGATGAGGAAGAGAATAAGATGGGCGTGAAGGGCTCCTCAACGCGAAGCGTGATCTTTGCCGATGTCAAGGTCCCCGTAGAGAATCTCCTCGGAGAGGTTGGAAGAGGCCATATCGTGGCCCTAAACGTCCTCAATATGGGTCGTTTCGGTTTGGGCGCGGGTAATTTAGGAGGGGCTAAGAGGGCCATGCAGGAGGCGGTCACCTATGCGAAAAAGAGAGTCCAGTTCGGCAAGCCGATTGCTGAATTTGGTCTGATCAAACATAAGATCGCAGAGATGGCGATTCAATCTTTCATGATGGAGAGCATGGTCTACCGGACAGGAGGTTTGACCGATCGGATTCTGGGGCCGATAGACCGCCATGCCGAAGATGTCGGAATGCAGATGGCGAACGGGATTGAAGAGTATAATATTGAAGACTCCATCAATAAGATCTTCTGCTCGGAGATGACCGGCTATATCGTGGATGAAGCCGTTCAGATCCACGGAGGATACGGATATATTCATGATTATCCCGTGGAGCGGGGTTACAGGGATGCCCGGATCAACCGGATCTGGGAAGGGACAAATGAGATCAACCGCCTTCTCATCATGGATATGCTGACGAAACGGGCGATGAAGGGCCGCCTTCCCGTGCTGGCGGCCGCCCAGAAGGTGGCCGGTGAACTTCTCACACTTCGTCCCAAAGTGGAGGGCGATGATGGGAAACTGACCTTACAGCAGGAGATGATCGAGATATCAAAAAAGATCACGCTCCTTGTGACCGGAGCCGCCGTTCAGAAATATATGATGAAATTGGCGGAGGAGCAGGAGTTGCTGGGATTGATCAGCGACATGGTGATTCAGGTCTTTGCCATGGAGAGCGGTCTTCTTCGGGCAATGAAAACCACGGGAAGACCTATGGACGAGAAGGGGCAAATTCAGAGGGCTATGGTCAAGGTCTTTGTCAACGATGCCTTTGAGCGCTTGGAAGGTTTTGCCAAAAAAGCGCTCGCGGCTGTCGCCGAGGGCGATACGCTCAGGACACAACTCTCCGCCCTTAAAAAGCTGTCTCGTTTCACTCCGGTCAATACGATCGCTCTGAGACGGGAAATCGCAGATTATGTGATTAAGGCAGGGAAGTATCCGTTTTAAAAAAGGAGCAATCACCAAGCACCAATAACCAAATAATAACCAATATCCCAATGACCGAAATTTTTCCCCACCTTCCATCCTCGGAAGGACATAAGCGGTATCCTAAATGTTCCCTCCCCTTCAAGGGGAGGGTTAGGGTGGGGATGGGGTAGACCATGATCGGCCAGACAAACAGGAAGATACGTTCCGGCAAACTTCAAAGGGCATTACGTAACAATATGTCAGGTGCGGAACAGTCTTTGTGGAATGTTCTGCGTGGCCGCCGGGTTTCAGGTCTCAAGTTCCGCCGTCAACATCCATTTGGTAAATATATCCTCGATTTTGTCTGCCTGGAGAATAAACTGGTCATCGAGGTGGATGGAGGACAACATGGACAACAAGCGGTGTATGACGAGATCCGCACACAAGAGCTGCAGGTGGCTGGTTTTTGTGTTCTCCGATTCTGGAACAATGAGGTTCTTAAGGAGATAGAATCGGTAAAGGAAAAGATTGGATTAGTAGTTCAGGAGCTGCAATCCCATCCCCCCCAACCTCCCCCTTGAAGGGGGAGGGGTTAGGAGGGTTCAATCTTGAAGGGGGAGGAGTTGGGAAAGTTTTTGCCTCGAAAGTGAGATGGAGTAAAATTTGCGCTTATGCCCCGCTGGAGAGAAGGCAGGGGTGACGGGGGATTGGAATTTGGTTATTGGTGTTTATTATCTAACTGAAGGAGAAACAAATGGCCATTTCGAAAGTCCTGATCATCGGCGCTGGATTGATGGGAAGCGGAATTGCTCAGGTTTGCGCTCAGGCGGGCATAAACGTTTTGATCACTGATGTCAGCCGGGAGATCTTGGACCGCGGCCTGAAGAATATCGTCTGGTCAGCAGGCAAATTCATTGAAAAAGGAAAGGTGAAAGAGAGTCTGGAATCGGTCATGGGTCGAATCCAAGCTTCTACAGACTGGAGAAACGCCCCAGAGGCCGATCTGGCGATAGAGGCCGTCTTTGAAAAGCTGGAGATCAAGCAGGAGATGCTTAAGAAATTCGATGAAGCCTGTGGCCCGGAAACAGTGTTCGCCACCAATACCTCAGCCATCCCCATTACCGAGATTGCCGCTGTCAGCAAAAGGCCTCAAAAAGTTTTGGGCCTCCATTTTTTCAACCCTGTGCCCATGATGGAGGTGGTGGAGGTCATCAAAGGGGTGAGGACTTCAGAAGAGACCATGAGGACAGGCGTCGATTTTGTTAAGAAGATCGGCAAAGTTCCTATTCGGGTTGAGAGCGATGTGCCGGGTTTTCTGCTCAACCGGATCAATCTCGTGGGCTATATCGAAGCCATTCGCCTGTTGGAACAGGGCATCGGAACCGTGGAGGACATTGATAAGGGTGTGCGTCTTGCATTTGGCAGGAGAATGGGACCTTTGGAGACTGGAGACCTGGTGGGGCTCGATGTCTCCTATGGTGCGCTGACAGCCATCTATGAAGAGACAAAGGATGTTCGATACTACCCTCCCCAGCTCTTAAGACGGAAAGTGACCTCAGGAGAACTTGGACGCAAGACCGGCCGGGGGTGGTATGAATACAACCCGGACGGAAGCAAGAAGGAGAAATAGATGGATCAAAAACTCGCCTATTACGACATCAAAGGTCAGATTGCCATTGTCACCATTGATCATCCTCCGATGAATGCCCTCGATGCGGCCACCAAGGAGGTCATCGCCGAAGTATTCAGAGAGCTTGATGACCGGAAACAGGAAATCAGGGCCGTTATCCTGCACGGGGCTGGAGAGAAAGCCTTTGCCGCCGGGGCTGACATCAAGACCTTTTTGGAATTGACTCCGGATATCGCGAGAAGACGTCTCTCAAGGAGTCACCAGATCTATTCGATGGTTGAAAATTTTCAGTGGCCGGTCATTGGCGCCATCCATGGGTTCTGTTTGGGAGGAGGGCTGGAGTTAGCGCTCTGTTGCGATATCCGTTATGCAGAGGAAACAGCGAGGTTTGGGTTTCCCGAAGTGAACCTCTCTGTCTTTCCCGGAAATGGAGGGATTGCCCGTTCCTTATATCATCTCCCTCTGGGCAAACTGAAAGAACTCGTCTTTACCGGAGAGATCATCAGCGCAGCAGAGGCGCTCTCGCTCGGATTGATCGAGAAGGTCGTCCCGGCAGGAAAGAGTCTGGAGGCCGCTCTCGACCTTGCCGAAAAAATGATTGGAAAAGGCCCATTGGGGGTGGCTGCAGGAAAGAAGGTGATCAATCGGGCAAGAGACCTTTCGATCCAGCAAGGGTTGGAGTTGGAGACCGAGCTGTGGGCCGATCTGACGGCCACGGAAGATATGAAAGAGGGTGCCCGGGCCTTCATCGAGAAGAGAAAACCGCAATATCGGGGCCGATAAGGAGAAGGATTTTCTGCGATCGCAGAATGAAATCCGGAGGGGCAGACAGACCAGAACTCGAAATCTTTAGAATTGCGGATTATTTAATAATTTAAGGGAAACCTTCGTTGTCAATGGAAATGAGGTTTTTGGGGTCTTGGGTCCTCTGGTAGTAATCCTTAAGTGGTGCCGCACTAAATCTTTCTCGGCTGGCCCGCCTGCCCCTCCGGATTTGGGATTTCAATAGGTTTTTGTTTAAAGGAGGAAACGGTTTATATGATTTATGAACTGAATGAAGAACAGAAAACCTTCCAGAAGAAGGTCCGAGAAATTTATGAGAGGGAGGTCAGCCCTCTGGTCGAGGAGTATGAACGAAAAGAGACCTTTCCGGTTCAACTCTTTCCGATCCTGGGCGCGGAGCATCTCCTCTGCCTTCGATGTCCAAAAGAATATGGCGGTCCGGGTCTGGATAAAATCTCTGAGTGTATTGCCGTGGAGGAATTGAACCGGATCTGCGTGGGGATCGGCGCGGGCATCATGGTTCAGGGAGGTTTGGCCACAGACCCCATTCTCCATTATGGGTCTGAAGAACTGAAACGGAGCTATCTTTCTCCTGCGGTGCGCGGGGAGAAGATTGGCGCCTTTGCCCTGACCGAACCCGATGCGGGTTCGGATGCCTCCGGAATTAGGACCACAGCCTCGAGACAGGGGGGAGGTTACCGGCTCAACGGTTTAAAGACCTTTATCACCAATGGAACGATCTGTGATTTTGTGACCGTGGCCGCCTACACCGATCCTGCAAAACGGGGAATTGGCATCAATCTTTTTGTCGTGGAGCGTGATGATCCGGGATTCTCTATGATTAAAAAATTGAAAAAACTCGGGAACCATTCTTCGGATACGGCTGAGCTCGCCTTTGACGACTGTTATGTTCCGAAAGAGAGGATGCTTGGAGAACAGGAGGGAGGAGGGTTGGGGCAACTGGAAGAGACGCTTAAATCGGGAAGGCTCACCTATGGGGCCAGAAGCACAGGGGTCGGCCAGGCCGCATTCGAGGCCATCCTCTCTTATGTAAAAAAAACCAAGAGACAGGGTCAACTCCTCTCAAAATCACAGGCGATTCGGTTCACCCTGGCGGAGATGGCGACATCGCTTGAGGCCATGCGATATATGACCTTTCGGGGCGCCTGGCTTTTCGATCAGGGCCTTGCTTCGATGAAAGACGCCTCCATCGTCAAACTCTTCTGCAGTGAATCGGTCCAGAGCATCGTTCAGAAGGCAATGACCATCCAGAAGAATTCGGGACTGAGGATGGACAATCCGGCCCAGAGATTTCTCTGCGATGGAAGGCTGAGCAAGATCCCGGAGGGAACTTCTGAAATTCAACATTTAGTCATCGCAGCAGGGTTAGGACTCTGAGGATTGTGGATTTCGAAATGCGGATTGCGGAATGAAGATTGAAAAAACTTAAGGTGATGAGGGAAAGAGGATGAATTTCGAACTATCGGATGAGCAGAAGGATATTCAGAGGGCGGCCAGGGAGTTTGCCCGGGGAGAGTTTGATCCTGATCTGGCCCTGGAACTGGATCAGAGCAGAACCTTCCCCGAATCGCTATGGAAGAAGGCCGCCCAATTAGGATTCATTGGAATTCATTACCCTGAAGAGTTTGGGGGGCAGGGTTTGGGTCTCTTTGAAAGCGTTCTGGCAATCGAAGCATTCTGCAGTGTAGATTCCGGAATTGGAAGCGCCTTGAGCATGGTGGATATCGGATCAGAGGTCATCCTGAAGTTCGGTTCAAAAAACCAGAAGGAGCAATTTCTCATCCCTTTGGCAAAGGGAACGAAACGAATGAGCATCGCCTTTGCTGAATCGGAAGACGGACAAGACCTCTCTTCCCTCTCCACTATTTCAGAGAGGAGGGGAAATGAATATTTCCTCCACGGGGAAAAAAGGTTCGTGCTCAGTGCCTCTCTCGCAGATTCCTTCATCACACTCTGTAAAGAACCCAAAGAGGGGTGGATCACATTAATCGTAGGGCGGGATCGGGAGGGCATCGCAGTCCATCCGATTGAGAAGTTGGGGTTGAGGATGATTCCTTTCGGAGACCTTGACCTCAGAGAAGTTCAGGTGCCTCTTGAGAATCGAATTGGAAACAAAGGGGAAGGAATGACGCATGTTCTACATTGTTATCAGGTGATGGGACTCAGAAGTGCGGCTCAGGCTTTAGGGACTGCTCAGGGGGCTTTTGATCGGGCGCTGGGACACGCTAAACAGAGGACCCAATTTGGCAAGAAACTTTCTCAGTTTCAGGCGATTCGACATAAACTGGCGGATATGGCTGTGGATATTGAGGTGGCCCGGTGGCTCACCTACAAGTCTGCGACCGAGTATGACCAGGGAAAGATGGAACCCGGATTTCTTTCCGTCACCCAACTGGAGGCCGGAAGGAGATTGGTAAGGGTCGTCGATGAGGCTCTCCAGATATTCGGGGGGTATGGTTATATAGCGGAGCAGGCCATTGAACATTATTTCAGAGATGCCTGGGGGATTGGCGTTGACCTTGGGACTGAAGGAGAACTGAGAGATAGAATCGCCGAGAAGGTGCTGGGGTAGGAATCCATAAAATTATTTCCTTCAATTGTCATTCCGGGCTTGACCCGGAATCCAGTCTTTTGATTCTGGGTTTCCACAGGAGTTTATCCCGATGAAAATCGGGGTGGGAACGACGGGCGCTGAAAGGCTAATCATGGAGAAAATACTGGTGGTAGGTGCAGGATTTATGGGTTCAGGAATTGCGCAGGTATCGGCCCAGGCAGGATACCGGGTTTATCTCATGGATATGGAGACTTCGATCACAGACAGGGCCCTCAGGGAAATCCGCCGGTCTGTTGAGAAGTTTGATGCGAAAGGCCTTCTCAGGGAATCTTCGGAGAAAGTTCTTTTACGGATTTCACCGGAAAAAGACTTATCGAAAGCCCCTGAAGCGGACTGGGTTATCGAAGCCGCTTTTGAGGACGAAGGGCTGAAGCGTGCCCTTTTCCAGGAACTTGGCCGGATTTCCCGGCCGGAGACTCCTCTGGCCACGAATACCTCTTCCATACCCATCACACGACTTGCTGAAAATACGAGCCGACCGGAGAGATTGCTGGGCTTGCATTTCTTCGGCCCGGTGCCATTGATGGAACTGGTAGAGGTCGTCAAAGGAGAAAAAACTTCTCCGAAAATCTTCGAGCAGGGAGTGGCCTTTGTAAAATCTCTAGGGAAAACCCCGGTCCGCGTTCAACGCGATATCCCCGGCTTTGTGATGAACCGGATCTTCTCCGCCGCCTTCCGGGAGGCCGTGGACCTGGTGGATCAGGGAATCGTCAGCCCCGAAGAGGTGGACGCAGGGATGCGGCTCGGCTATGGCTGGAATGCAGGCCCTTTCGAAATTGCTGATAATGCCGGTTTGGATACCTGTGCCCGGGTCGGGCAGAGCATGAGAGCCCTGGGAGCGGAACACCTTGCCCCCAGTTCAAATCTAATTGAACGGATGGTTGAAGAAGGGCGTCTGGGCCGAAAGACCGGAAAGGGGTTTTACAGATACTCCCCCGAAGGAAAACGCCTGCCCCTGGAGAAAAAATAGGGGGGAGACATGAGGAGTGGTAATATGTCAGTTAAGGGGGGAATTTCATTTCATTGATGGTCGGAGTCGATGGGCGGGGCCTGCTGCAGGTCTAACCCCGCCGCCAACATAGGCGGGACAGGAATGTCCCGCCTATCGGGTGCGATTAAACTTTTATGCTGGGGAGTTACGAGGGGTGGAATTTTATAGTGGAATTTTTCCCTTGACATGTTTTGAATTGATGTAGTAGATTAATGGCCGTTCATTAATATATTTGAATCAGAAACTATTTTGTCGCTCTTTTTCGATCGATTCTTTGGCTCACTTCAAATGACAAAGACCAGAGTAAAACCAGGTTTTCAAAAGGCGAAGATGCTCGAAACAGCCCGTAGGCTTTTCTGGGAAAAGGGCTACCGGGCCACCAGCATGCGGGATATTGGGATATCCTATGGTTGCAAGCCGGCCAACATCTATAATTTCTTCTCCGATAAAGAAGAGATCCTCTTCGCGGTGCTTCGAGAGGAAATGGAACGAATCATTCATCCCATCAAACACCTCGAAGACGATGACCATACCAGCCCCATTGAGCAGTTGAGGTTTCTCATTGAATGCCATCTCAAGGTGACATTGAGCTATCGGAGGTCTGCCAGGCTGCTTTTTGATGTCGCCCTCGACAACCTCTCTCCCGACAAACGAAAAAAAATCATAGATTATCGCGACACTTATGATCGGATTATTCGAAAAGTGATTCGCAGAGGCATTGATGCCGGATTTTTCCCTAAAATAGATCTGAAGTTGGCCGGCTTTATGATTGCCTCGATGATCACCCGAACCCGGATCTGGTTTCACCCCAAACAAGGGGCGTCGGTTGGAGAACTCGTCGATTTCATATTTAAATTCGCCCTGAATGGTCTTAGCGGCTTAAAGAGGAAAGGGAGTCGAAAAAGATGAGAACCAAACAGCAATACATCGAAGGGTTGCGGAAGATGCGGAGGAACCTTTACTTGAACGGCGAAAAGATCGCTCGGGATGACGAGGTCCAGATGCCGACGATAAACACCATGGGTTTGACCTTCGATTATGCCGCCGATCCGAAACATGAAGCTCTGTTTACAGCCACCTCTCATCTGACCGGCGAAAAGATCAATCGATTCTGCCACATCCATCAGGGCAAGGAGGATCTGCACAAGAAGCAGGATATGACCCGGCTCCTCTGCCAGGTGGCTGGAGGTTGCATCCAGCGGTGCATGGGAATCGATGCGACCAACGCCATTTATAATGTTTCCTATGAGGCCGACAAACAGAACAACGGAGCCACCCAATACCATCAGAACTTTGTCAAATGGCTCGAAAGGTTTCAAAAGGAAGACCTGGTCGGCTGTTGCGCCCAGACCGACGTCAAAGGCGACCGGATGAAGCGGCCCAGCGAGCAGAAAGACCCGGATCTTTATGTCCGTGTTGTGGAGAGGAAGAGCGATGGCATCGTGGTCCGGGGCTCCAAGTTGCATATCTCGGAGGCTTCTGTGGGGGACGAGATTCTGGTCGTTCCCACGCGCGCGCTTCTTCCTGAGGAGAAGGACTGGGCTGTCGCCTTTGCTGTCCCTGCAGACTGGGAAGGGGTCAAACAGGTGGTCTCCGTGCATAACCTCCGGGATCGGCAACACTTCAAAAGGGGTTTTACTCCGGGCTATACCGACTCTTATGTCATCTTTGACAATTGCTTCATTCCGTGGGAGCGGGTCTTCCTCTGCGGAGAAACAATTTATGGCGGAGCATGCGCCTTACTCTTCGCCCTCTTCCATCGTCATAGCTACTCTGGCTGTAAACCGGCTCTGGGGGATTTAATGCTCGGGGCAGTGGCATTGGCCGCAGAATATAATGGCATCACAAAAGCGCCGCACGTTCGGGATAAATTGGCCGAGATCATACGGGTATCCGAGCTGGGTTATGCGGCCGGATTTACGGCTTCGGAATTGGGAAAACCAGAGCTCTATGTCCCCGGCGTGGGATTTATCCCGTTCGGTCCGGGAAGTTACATCCCTCATTCCATCTATGCCAACGTGGGGCGATGCTTGACCGGCGAAGCGGTCTATCGTGAAGCAGAGATTCTTTGCGACATCGCCGGCGGTATCCCGGCCACCTTCCCCTATGAAGAAGATTTTGTAAACCCCGAGACCAGGGACCTTCTCTATAAATACATCACCCGAAACCCAAAGATCCATCCGGAAGATGCCGCCCAGTTATGGCGCTACATCGGCGATATCCTCTGCTCTGCCAGCGGAGGAATTCATCTGATGGGATCGTATCACGGGGGTGGGTCTCCCGTCATGGAGGCAATCGCGATTACAACGCAGTATGACATCGAGGCCAGAAAGAAGATGGTGAAGAAGTTGGCAGGGATTCAGGACAGAAAGCCGAATCCGTAAAGGAAGAAGATGCGATACGAAGAGATTGAACTGATCCGGGAGGAAGAGATCGCCTTGATTTATCTGAACAGGCCCAAGGCGCTCAATGCCCTGAGTGAGACGATGAAGAATGAGTTGATCCATGCGCTTAAAGAAACAGAAGACGATGATGACATTCGGGTTCTGATTCTCACCGGACGGGGCCGGGGTTTCTGTGCAGGCGCCGATCTGAATAGATTTATAGAGGCACAAGAATATGATAGGGATCAAAAAAGGAAATTTAAATTTGGATCGCTCGATTTCCCAAGGGCGTTCATCCAGTCCCCCAAACCCATCATCGCCGCCATCAATGGGCCATCTTATGGTTTTGGTTTTACGGTCACACTCACCTGCGACATTCGTCTCGCCTCTGAAAGGGCGAAATTTAGCTGCGCCTTCGTTCGTATAGGAGTGACACCGGAATTTTGCAGCACCTACTTCCTACCGCGCCTCATCGGATATGGCAAAGCCGCAGAGCTGATCTTCACTGCAAGGCCCTTCGATGCACGTGAGGCGTTCGAAATAGGGGCGGTTGACCGGGTCTTTCCCCATCGCCGATTGATTCCTGAAGCCAAAAAGATGGCCAAACAGATTGCCTCCATGCCGCCCCCGGCCATACAGAAGTCAAAAGAGATTCTACGCCACGGCATGCAATCCACGCTCGATCAGGTCATCCAGTATGAACGGGCGGCTTTTATAGACTGTATGAATACGGAGGAGCATCAGTTGGCCTTAAATAAACTATTGGCCCGGATGAAATTCAAAAAGGTTGGGAACAAACGATCCAAAAAATAAGAAAAACAAGGCTGATGGTCTCGTAAAAAGGCGGGATATTTTCATATAGTTAGGATTCTCTGGATTCCCGTTTCCACGGGAATGACGACTTTTTACAATATTATCAAGACTGAGGAGAAAAAAACGATGAGAGAAGTGGTGATTGCCGGGTATTTAAGAACAGCGCTGTCCCGATCCAGACCGAATGACCCGGCGCGGGACTGGTTCCACAAATTGAGGGCCGATGAATTGATGGCCAAACTCCTTCCTGAGTTGCTCAAACGCACAGGGATCAAGGCTGAGGAAATTGATGATTTTATCCTGGGGTCTGCTTATGGCGTAAGCGAACAATGGACTTACGGAGGACGTTTTCCGATCTTTTTAGCTAATCTACCGGAAAAGATCCCATCAAAATTTGTGGACCAGCAGTGTGGATCCGGCATGGCTTCCATCCATATCGGGTTTATGGAGATTGCGACTGGTATTGCAGATATCGTAATAGCTGGGGGGTTCGAACATATGACCCGTGTCCCCATGGGGGCTCCGCTCAAAGACAGGGGGATCGTCTCCCTGAATCCGTCCCTTTTCACCGATCCGGCTTACAAACACTGGGATATGGTGACCTCTACAAACATGGGGCTGACCGCTGAAAAGCTCTTTAGCCAGACGAAATTTACAAAGGAAGATATGGATCGCTGGGGAACCCGGGCCCACCAGTTAGCATCAAAAGCTCAGAAAGAGGGATTTTTCAAAGAAGAGATCCTCCCCATTGAAGCCGAACAGGCAGACGGAAAGGTTCTCATCGTGGATCAAGACCAGAATGTCCGGGATGACGCCACCCTGGAGGGAATGAAAGACCTCAAGCCCGCTTTTAAGCCGGATGGAGTCATCACGGCCGGAAATTCCTCTCCTTTGAACGCGGCTGCAGCCTCTATGATCCTGATGTCCAAGGAGACTGCGAAGAAAAAGGGGGTTCTCCCTATGGCTACTCTTCGTTCCATTGGGTTGGCCGGAGTGGACCCCACGATCATGGGAGCAGGTCCTGTTCCCGCAAGCCGCATAGCTCTCGAAAGGGCGGGGTTGAATGCCAGGGAGATTGATTACTGGGAAATCAATGAGGCCTTCGCAATCGTTGCCCTCAATTGCATCAAGGAGCTGGGGATCGATCCCGACCGGGTCAACGTAATGGGAGGAGGAACAGCCATCGGCCATGCCCTGGGAGCCACAGGGACCCGTTTAGTGGGGACGCTCGCCCGAATATTGAAAGTTAGGAATGGGCGCTATGGTCTGGCCAATGCCTGCGTCGGCGGCGGCCAGGGTGTCGCCACGATTATTGAAAGAGAAACATAGAGAAACCAAACTCTAAGCTATTTGAAATTCCTTGAATTTGTCATCCTGAACCTTGTGCTGAATTTATTTCAGTATTGTTTCAGGATCTGGGCTCTGAGTTAAAACGAGATACCGAAACAAGTTCGGCATGACAACTCTTTAAAGTTTTAAACATTTGAGTTTTAGGTTTTGGATTTGTTTAGGATTTAGAGTTTAGGGTTTAGAGTTTGGGTAATTATTTTTTAAGGCAGAGAGGGGAAACTCATGAAGACAGATTACCGGACAATCAAAGTTGAACTGAATCAGGGAGTGGCCACTCTGAAGTTAAACAATCCTCCTGTGAATCAGCTTTCAAAGCCTTTTGTTGAGGAGATCAAGGACGCACTGATAAATGCTTTTCGTGATGATGGGGTCAAAGCCGTGATCCTCACCGGGACCGAGAAGAACTTCATTGCAGGAGCAGATATCACTGAAATCCAGCAGTTTAAAGAAAAAAATGACATTCTACCCTTTGTCATGGAGAATAACAAACTCCTCAATTCCATAGAGCAGGGCCCCAAACCTGTGATTGCAGCCCTCAATGGAAACTGTCTTGGTGGCGGACTGGAGATTGCCATGGCCTGCCACTACCGAATTGCGGCACAGGGAATACAGGTGGGTCAGCCTGAGGTTCAGATTGGTTTAATTCCGGGAGCAGGCGGAACACAGAGACTCCCCCGTTTGGTAGGGCTTCCGGATGGACTGACAATGATTGCAACCGGCCAACCTATTTCCGCAGAAGAAGGATTGAAAAAGGGCTGTATTGATGAGGTCGTGGTTCCGGGATCCCTGCTGGAAAAAGCCCTCGAGGCTGCACAGGGTTTCATCTCCGGCAAATTGAACCACAAGGAGCGAATGACACGGCTGCGCAAGGATAAACTTCCAAACTTCCTCATGAAAAAAGGAATCATCTCTTTTGCTAAAAATGAAGCCGAAAAGAAAGGCAAAGGTTATATAGCCCCCTTCAAAGCAATCGAGGCCATGGAGCGAGGGTTGTCTGATGATTTTGACGCCGACCTGAAGATTGAGGCTGAACTTTTCAGCGATTGCGCCGTGTCGGATGTGGCTAAAAACCTGATCGGGATTTTCCTTAACACGAGGGCTGCAGGAAGGCTTCCCAGAATTAAAGGCATCGAGCCGCAAAAGATCAAGACCGTAGCCATGCTGGGTGGAGGGACTATGGGCTCCGGCATTGTAAATCTTTTGCTCAGTAACGGCTTCCATGCCATTCTATGGGACATCAATGACGAAGCCATCCAGAAAGGTGTATCCGCCATCCGCAAGACGTATGACTTCCCCATTAAAAAGGGGAAAATGACACAGGAGCAACTGGATCGTATGCTCAAGGAACGCTTGATTACCACTACCTCCCTTGAGGAACTGGGCCGTTCAGACTTAATCATTGAAGCTGTTCTCGAAGATATGAAGATCAAACAGGGGATTTGGAAACAATTAGAAGGAATCTGCCGGCTGGAGGTTATCTTTGGCACGAATACCTCTGCGCTTCCCATTACGGAGATGGCCTCCGTCCTGAAAGATCCGGGCCGCATGATTGGACTCCATTTCTTCAACCCTGCGGAGCGAATGCAGTTACTGGAGATCATCTGCGGGAAGAAGACTTCGGATCAAACGCTGGCAACGAGCGTGGCCTTCGGAAGGGCCATTCGAAAGGTCCCGATCGTCGTCAATGACGGGCCGGGCTTCTATGTATCAAGACAGCTCGGAGCGCTTCTGGGAGAATCTACATTCATGGTGGGAGAGGGAGTGGATGCAGCCCTGATTGAGGAGGCTATCCTCGATTTTGGATTGCCCATGGGACCCGCAACCCTCGGTGATTTGACTGGCCTCGACATCAATTATCACGTCATCAAGAATTTTGAGCGAAACCTTGGAGAGAGATGGGCCATCTCGCCCATATACGAACTCGTTTACCAGACCGGATGCTATGGCCGTAAAACCGGAGCAGGCTGGTTTGATTACAGCGGTGAGAAACCTGTTCCAAACCCCAAAGTAGAGGAGGTGATCAAAAAATATCTGAAGGAGATCGGGATAAAACCCCAAAAGGTCTCTCACAAAGAGATTGTGGATCGAATGTTAGCCCGGGCCATCAACGAAGCGGCGCTCATGATCGAAGAGGGAATTTGCGATAGACCCCAGGACATGGACCTCGCTGTGATCTATGGCTTGGGATATCCTCCCTACCGGGGCGGCATCCTCCGTTATGCGGATGCCTGGGGGGTACGCAATGTCTATGAGCATCTCTCAAAATTAGAGCAGCAATATGGAGTCCGGTTCAAACCCGCGCCCCTGCTCAAGGAAATGGCAGAATCCGGTCGGACATTTTATGGGAGTTAGAAAATAAGTTTCGTCAAACGGTAACGGTAACGATGCCCGTATCGTTAATAAAAGGTTACGTTTATCGTCTCTCAATTCTTTTCACGTAACCTTAACCAATAACTGAAACGGGCTTCGTAGCCATAACCCATTCACCAGGTTTTAATTAAATCCCAAGAAAGGAGGACTTCAAAATGGAAAGGTGGGAGAAAGGAATTTTAATTCTGGTAATGGCTTTCTTATTTGCAGTGTCATCTTTTACGGTTGCCTCCGGACAGGACACGATCAAGATCGGCGTGATCGGCCCGATGAAATTCGTCCAGGGCATCGGCCACTGGAACGGAGCAACCATGGCCGCCGAGGAGATCAATGCCAAAGGAGGAGTTCAGGTCGGTCCCAAAAAGATGAAGATTGAGCTGGTTCAGGCGGATTCGAACGAATTTCTCAGCATCACAGACGCTACTACAGCCATGGAGCGGATCATTGCCAAGGACAAAGTCCATTTCATCGTTGGCGGTTTCCGGACAGAGGCTGTCCTGCCCATGCAGGACATTGC
>Ga0194119_10003839_pt1 | contig 23779 bp, 17 predicted proteins | sample TA2MahC100mmetaG_FD_148620 | JGI IMG/M metagenome (GOLD analysis project Ga0194119, IMG submission 148620) | Freshwater microbial communities from Lake Tanganyika, Tanzania - TA2015018 Mahale Deep Cast 100m | ecosystem: Environmental > Aquatic > Freshwater > Lake | place: Tanzania: Lake...
CAAAAACTCCTCGACGAATTCAAGGACAAAGTCGCCGAGATGGATGAAGAAATGCGGACTGTAAAACTGGAGAATAAAATACTCAAAAATAAAATAAATGAACTGACGTCGTCGTCGTCGTCGTCTTCCTCGGCCACCGCAAAGTCATCGCCGCCGTCACGCAGAGGATTTTTCGGGTATGGCGCGGACGAATTCTAACCACGACGTCCGTTCGCTACGCGAACTCCTTATATCCGCTCACGCGAATCGTCATTTTCTACACAAACTCCTTACATATTCCATACGACCTCCTGTGCCACTGTGTAATCCCGTGCTCCCGTATACCATCCAGATGTTTTTTCGCCCCATACCCTTTATTCCCCCGTAACGAATACATTTCATCCAGCACTGGGTGTTGGTCGCATAATTTTTCTATGTAATCATCACGCGCCACCTTCGCCAGAATCGACGCAGCCGCAATACACGCATACGTATTATCACCGCTTTCCACGCAAACGTGCGTGTATGTCTCCATTTCTTCCGTGTCTTCATTGTAACTCCCCATCGGAATGAAGTCATTGCCATCAATTAGAAGAAGGTAGTCTCTATAAGTAGGCAGTGGTATTGTTTGCTCTTGTTGTTTCAATATCACTATATGTCTATCAATGACACTTTTTATAGATTTTCTCATACACTGAAGTGTTGCCCGACGTATGTTGATGCGGTCAATAACATCTGCTTCCTCATAGGATATCGTCCACCCAATTGCGTGTTCCTTAATATAATCTGCAACCTCACGAATTTTTTTATCTGAACTAAACTTCTTGCTATCCTTAAGTAGTGAAAAGTTAAAGACTGCACCGGCAATAGAATTTGCTGGTGGTAGTATAACCGCACTAGTGTATACGCGTCCAAATAATGGTCCACGACCTGCTTCATCTACTCCAACTTCATACTTATGACATCCTATATCACTTTCAGTATATGATGTTGCAAGAGTAACCGCACTACCACTACCACTACCTACCGCATTTTTTCTTATTTTCTTCTTGGTCATTATAATACCAGACTCATCCGGCAGTTTTGGTATTGTTGATTTTACGATTGGCGTGGTCATTTCGTTATATGTATGTATATAATTCATAATGATTTCAATTCTTCATTATTTGAAAACTTTTTATGTGTATATAGTATTATAATTACTGCACAATTATGCAACTTACCAAAGTTCATCTCTTACTTATTTTACTACTGTCGTTGATTTTGGCTTCTACTTTAGGGAAGTATGCACGTGATGGTTTTACAACAACAAGGTCTAGCGATGTTCCCGACCCATTGAAACCTGTTGCAACCAAGGACTTGCCATCAAATACGAAACTTCCACCAACTCCGAAATATGACCCGAATCTTAATGATGGCGTGACTGCTTCATCACTCGGCGCTCCCGTTTCTTCTATGTCTCCTAGTTCATTTCCATTGAACGCACCTGGTGGTATACCTGGTATGAATAGTGTTAGTGGAAATGACCAAGCCAGTAGTGGTAATAGTAATAGTAATGGTAGTGGTATTGGTGACCATAAATGCCCTCCTTGCCCTGCTTGCGCACGTTGTCCGGAACCCGCGTTTGAATGTAAGAAGGTTCCAAATTATTCAAGGTCAGAAGATATTAACGCACCAAGACCAGTAATGGCCGACTTCAGTCAATTTGGTATGTAAATAGAATAAAAATACATGAAGTATTCCAGTATTTATTCCTTATATTCCTCCAATGAACAACATCATCATCATCCCTGCGCAGGTAACTCTTCTTCCTGGTCATTGTCGTTGTCGTGGTCTTGGTTGTCTTGGTTTTGATAATTGTATGGTATTACATTGTAATAATACATGTAAATATCTTGAAAGTTGTTGATTGGAGGTGGAGGTCGAATTTGGATATTATTTTCTAGTCTACCTACTTCGTTTTCACCATTTCGAACATCACCTTGACCAGGACCACGACCAATTCCATCCGCACGATGGTTATGGTTGTCAACATTTAGATTGCGATACATATCCCGATACACGTCATTGAAATTGTATAACGTAATATCTTGATGCCATTGATGATGCTCGTTGTGATTATATCCAACGATATAATACCCCTGCTCAACATCGCCAATTCTTTCATCACGATTTCTCGGTTCAATATATTCAAACCGTATTGTTTGTAAATCACGGTCAATGAAATAGGCGTGGATTAATTCATTCATCTCATCATCGTCAGCAACAAAATGCAAGATGTTGTATTCAGTTGCTTGTGAAATAACTGCGTATTGATTTGGATCAAACATCCGGTTCACTCTTTGATGCGTGCGACTTCCTTCACCGAACTCCATTTGAATGACGTGACCGTCTTGAAATTGTCGATGAGGCGTTAGATAGATGATGAATATCGCGACGTGAACACCAGGTCTGTAATTTTCAGTCATAATAAGTGAAACCTCAATTTGTCCTGCAAAATCACGTGTTCCTGTTTCATCTTGGTTGTATTCAAATGACGCCTGTACGTATTCACGGAGTGTTGGGTTCAAAATTTCCATTCCAAATAACTCATTCCATCTATGCGAATCTGGAATCTGAATTGTGCGGATATGATGGATGCGATATCCGGTATTGTAGTTGTCAATGTTATTTATGGTTTGTGTTCTTTCTCTGCGACGAGTATTGACATAATTACTCTCATTCCAATAACTGGTTATACGGTCATATTCACGCATTTGAGCAATTTGACGTTCACGGTTGCGATTATAAATATTGCCTTGTGGAACAGTTACGACTGCTGCATCAATATTCTGGTTCTGGTTCCTCGTAATTTCGTTCACCATTGTTGTTCGCTATTAATATATTATAAATCAAAAAAAACATTTCAATTTTTTTGATTTTTCAATTTTTTTGATTTTTCAATTTTTGATATTTTATTCCTTTATAGCAATTGGGTTGCTAAGTCACTGATAGGCGTATCTGAAATGCGTTGTATAATTTTATGAATCGGAATATTACTAACACCACCATCTTTCTCATCATTGGTTCGCGGGATGACTCCAACGACTACTGCTGTCCGCGGAATGTGCATGCGATATTTATCACGCAATGATGTATACACTTCTTTTTTTGTTGAAATATAGTTGGCGCAACTGCATAATGACAAGGTTTGATACTTAGTTCCGTGTTTGGGTGCAAATTCAGGTGTCATCATTGTAGGTTCAATTGCTGCAAATGATAGTAACAACGATGTGCATCCGGTATTGGCCAAACGAATGTATGTGTTTTTTGCTGCTCGGATAAATTTGGCATACGTTTGCTGGGAGTTGTCAAAGAGATGAGCAACATCATAATTATACAAAAGTGGAACCGTAATGCACGCTTCAGAGAAGTTCGAAACTGTGAAGAAACTTTTAATATCTTTTTCTTGATTGAACTTCTTGAGAACTTCAGAATATTCGTCATCATTGTCATAGTAATCTTCGTCGATTGGCAATTCATATGACATCGTTTCTTCATAAATTTTCATAATCATTTTGGAATATCGCCAAAACAAACTCATCAAGTGTATGAAATCTTGGTCTGCTTGAATTGAAGATAAACTTATAAAACCGCGCTTGTATAGTTTCACTGTTTCTCGAATACGGTCGACTTGACTTGCATAGAGTTGGAAAAGTTCTTGTTTGATCGCATTCAAGGAATTTGACGTAATGTCTTCATTTTTGTATTTACCGCCATCGTCTCCAGTAATATTACCAATAATTAATGTATTTCGTGTTATGTCACGGTAATACCTGTTTCCAATGAGAATCTCACTTGCAAGTGCTGAGTGAATGAATTTGGTTGTGAACAACGAGTAATTTTTGAGTATTTGAGCTAAGTGTTCAGGTGAAACGTATGATGATGCTTGTTTTTGTAAGAGTGAATGTGAATGCCCAGTTAAGAATAATCTTGTTATCAGCAATCCAGTCATTCCGGACAATGCTGTCAAGTTGTGTTTTTGATATAGAGATGACAACGCTGACATCGTCGTAGCTTTCTTTTTCATCATTTGTCCATATTCATTCAGTTCCTTATTGTGCTTATCAGAGTAATATTTTGGAAAATCACGCAAACTAAGCTTGACTGAAGAAGTGTATGCAGCAGCTATCAAAATGTGGTCACGTTGTAATGCCTTATTGATTTGAGTATGTGGTTTTTCTCTACTTAGAGGTGTAGTCAGTTTTTCGCGTAAGTAGTAATCAGATATTTTTGAAATAGCGTCATCAATAGCCTGAGCATCAGTATTAGTGGTTGAGGATGGATAAATGTTCCATGTATGTTTTATATTTCCATTTTCATTTACATATACATATTCCTTAATAGAATCACGAGTTGTGTCTGGCGTGCTTGATTGCATCTTGTGTGATATACAGTATAAATAGATGAAATCAAAAAAAAACATTTCAATTTTTTCTAGATACTTTTCGTGTGTTATGACGACGATTCATATGTCGGCGTTTCTTTGTTTGAATTATATGAGATGAGTATTTACGATGATTGATATTAGATTTACGTGTTATTCTTGTTAAACGACGACTTGCTCCCGTTTGTGATTCTTCAGTATCTGACGGTTCATCATGTCTTTCAGGTCTCTTTCTTTTACTTTTTGTTATGCTGATTGTTGTCGGCAGCAGTTTATGTCTGTTTCCACGGCTTGGCTTGAATTTTTTACTCGGTTTGCTGCTCCTGCTCCTCCTGCTGCTGCTCCTGCTGCTGCTCCTGCTCCTGCTCCTGCTGCTGCTCCTGCTGCTGCTCCTGCTGCTGCTCCTGCTGCTGCTGCTCCTGCTGCTCGGTGCATCGCCCCCTGGCTCCGGCGCATTGACCCCTGAACCCGATGCTTCGGCTGCGCCTAAACCCGATGCTTCGGCTGCGCCTAAACCCGATGCTTCGGCTGCGCCTGAACCCGATGCTTCGACTGCGCCTAAACCCGATGCTTCGGCTGCGCCTGAACCCGATGATAAGTTAGGTTGTTCTACATCTGTTGCGTTCGCCATCATCTTTTGCACAACATTATCTTTCGTATTTGTTAACCCTTCTTTTAATAGTTCTTCTAATGATATTTGTGGTAAATTTGCTTCTTGAGTTCCTTCTTTGGAAGATATGTCTGGTGCTTTGGAAAGTATGTCTGGTGGTAAATTTGCTTCTTCACTAATCAATACTTCCAATTGTTCTATATTAGCATCAGATAACAACGGTAAATTGACCGTTTTTTCTTTGTCTGTTGCCTTCGGTTCATCATTAATTTTATCCGCTATGTCTAGTATTTTTTTTTGTGATTGTTCCAATGTCGTTGTTCCCCCGGAAGCAACAGCGCCCTGACATTTCGCACTACCAGTTGGTCCTTTAAAAAATAAATTCATATAAGAACCTTTAATTTTGTTTAATACTTTAGGTGGAATAAGATCAAATGGAAGATACTTATTCTGTTTCTGTTGATATGTAATAGTTTTGAAAGGTCCTTCAACTCTAGTTTCGGTTGATTCAATATTCACAACCATTACTGCAACTGGGGCTTTGCTTTCTTTTTCAAACATAATTGCGTCTGTAAATTCGCATTTTTTGGGATTAATTAGAGTTTCCAATTTAAGTCCAATAATCATAGATTCTACAAATGATGCATATTCAGGTGAATCAACATCAGCAAAAATACCTTGTTTATTTTTTATATTATATTTTTGTATTAATTCTTTACGAATGACTTCTAAACTTTTACCAGTTTCAATCTCCTGTGTTACAAATGATAAAATGTTATAACTGTTTTGAGAAAATAGTCTTTCAAGTGGTAAAAATTTTCTGTGAGCAGCACTGTGAAGTGTTTCCTGAACTGGTTTTGTTTCCTCTAATAATGCTATATCTCTTCCAATAAAATTATGAACTACAAAATATTTCAAACATTGTAATGGGTTTAAAAACAAAGAAAAAGGATTTATTCTCAATAATGAAGTACAAGCGCTCATCGTTTTTTCATAAAGGTTTTTCTCTGTCTTGTCCGTCGATGACTGTATTGGTTCAAGAAGACCTTTACGAAATAATAGAATCATATCTTCATAAAGTGATTCATTTCTCTCTTCTTCTGGTTGACTATCACCATATGTTCCACCTTGTGTGTCATCAAATGGTTGTGGTTGTGCGTTTTGACCCGATACTGTCAAAAATCTACGTAACATTTCATCAGGTAGGGTAGCCATATATTTTTTCAAATTATCTTCAGTAAGTAAACTTTGATAAAAGGGAATAACATTTTCTATTATGATTTTTGCACGTTTTATCGCAATTTCCATTCTATAACCTTGTGATTGATTTATTTTTTTTGCCAAACAATTTATGATATCATCTTTTAATGTAAGTGCAAGCATAATAACTTCTTGTGAAGCAGTATAATCTTTACCCATATATATTTCATTTCTCAATGGTGATGGAAGTGAAAAATCTAATATTATTCCCAATATTGTTTCGGTTTCATTTATACCTGCAGTTCCCATTTGTCTTTTTATTGCATTAACTACATCAGTCAAATAATAAATAAAAAAATTAGAAGTATATGCGCAAAAACTATTATTTGGGTCGCCAACTACACCTGGAAATACTTGTAATACTTTATTAAGAAAACGATATAGATTTCTCAAATATTCTTTTACATATTCACTGTATTGACCAGTTACAATTTTAATTTCATCATACATTTTTTGAAATAATGATAGTGTTTTTTGGTCTGGAACCGCGCCGGCAGCATGAACACCGGCAGCAGAAGAAGGACCGGCAGCAGAAGAAGGACCGGCAGCAGAAGAAGGACCGGAAGCAGAAGAAGGACCGTTTAGAGCATTATTAGCTTGCTCGGTAGCTAGCCTTATTTTTTCTAATTCATTCATTTTTTCTGGAGAACCACCTTTATTTTTTAGCTCCTGTATACACTTTAGTAATTCATTAAAATAACCCGGTTCATTCGCTCCTGCTCCTGCTCCCGGTCCACTCGCTCCTGCTCCTGCTCCTGCTCTCGCGTCACCTTCTCTTTCGGGAGTTGGAGCAGGACGATAAATTTTATCAAGTATTGCCACATTTGTTTGTGCTATTAAACTTACAAATACTGCAGGTTTATCTACATTTTCATTTAATATTTTTATAAAATCTGGTATTTGTTTTGCATAATCTCCAATCAACCTCTCGAATGTACTAACATATAGTATAGGATTATCAATAAACTGATAACAAGCACTCAATGCTGAAAAAACTGTATAACATCCATCTACACCTAATCCGAATATTTGACCAATACCACTTATCCAAGTCAAGTAAACAGTTGAAAGAACAAAAGAAGAACCTAATATAATACGACAAAAACTGTCTTTATAAAATGCCTTTGAAAACAATGAATATAACATTTGTAAGCAACGTGAATATGATAATTTGTTTAAATTTGCTTCCAATATACAATCTAGTATGTCATTTATGAATTGACGATACTCCGAATTTGTGTGTTCTTCTTGTATTTTAAACATCTCTGCAAAAATTTCACGGGAACCATTTTTAACATCATCATTATCAGTTAGTAAACTAAAAAATTCTCTTTGTACTTTACTGAATACACCTGGACCCCCCTTCATTGCAGTCTCATTTTTTTCTATAAGTGAACGAAATCTATCAAATAATTTAGGTTTGTGACCAGGAATTTCTAAAAGAGGTGGCATATCACTAAAATCGACTGACATTGGATTTACTACAGAGGCACAAGGAACATCATGTTGTCCTCCTTTAACCCTACTCATTTTTTTTAATGAATATACATTCTACTTATATTTTAATTTGAATCATAGGTACGTTTTTTAATACACTGTTCATCTACACTAAATGTCGGGACTTTCACCTCCTGTGGAACAATTGAAATAACACATTTTGCATTCTTACCATAAAGTGGTTCCGTGCATCCCTTTTCATTCTCGTCGCCATTTTTTCCTGTAAACATCTTTTTAAAATCAAACACTTTTGGCGCATCTTGTGTACATCGTGACCTGAAATGCTCATATCTTTCACGGACGTCACAGTATGTCAAACCAGATTTTTTTCCCAACATCCGATTTACTGTTTCGTGAAGTTCATATACAAACCGTGAAAATGTATCACGACTTGCCATATGACACATCTTCAATGGTCGTGTGGCTAAATTATTCGTCAAGTTCATACGACAATATTTACAAGGTAGTATATTCCTTAAGTTCAAAATAAAATTCATATAATCTTGCTTTTGTTGTTGTGTTGGTGCGACAGGATAGTTGAAACTCATTGTGTGAAGAAAATGCCACATACTCGGGCCCCAAACTGTCGTAAGCATTCCGTCACCACTATTAAAGTCTTTCTTTGTAAATGCTCTCACTTTTTTGGTGCGATGAATAGGTATTAACATAGAGTTGGTCTTCTCATTTCCACCACTAGTGCCTCCAAGTAGTTTTGCACGAAGAGATACAGCACCACCGCTCTGATTCTGCGCGTGTGTTCGCCTTCGTCGGTATTTTCGTTTTCGCGTATTTGACATTAAAAATAATAAACGCACGTATGTATAATATACTGTTATTATATTCTATTTTACATCAATCCTATTCACGTATTCCATAATGACAATCCTTGAAGACCCAACGAACTATATTGTCCAGTATAGTGAAAAAACAAAATATTCATGCATAATTTTAGGTGTGTGTATTTTTATCGTTCTTATCTTTTTCGTAAGTCCATTTTCTGTATCATCCGGCTCTGTATCATCATGGATAATGAAACTTATTGTCATCGGTTTGCTAACGGTTGCTTGTTATTTATTATTCAATGCAATAAAACCAGTTATTGATACCAAAGGAATTATTGAAACAGACTTGTTTCCTGAATTGAAAATGAACTTTTTCATAACTATCGGATTTATTCTAACTATCGCTGTTTTTGCCTTTGTGATTGTTCGTTTATAAAATCATCATAAGGTCTACTGTAATATGGTATGACTTCATCTGTATTCGCATGAGCGCGAACATTTACTATCCGAATAATTTCACGAAAATACTCTTGGTCGTTTGTGTATTCGTCTCTACGAATATTTAGTAAAGAACCAGTTTTTATATCTCGAAATATCATTGTTGATTTAATCGTTTATTTGCTTATCTAGTATGATTGTTTTATTTTCATATTCTTTTCATTCGTTTAAAGATTATATTAAAGTTCCAATGCTATAATATAATACATTCATTCTATTTTACTATGTCGACTTCTTCTACTTCATCTACATCCACATCGTCTGTTATGTCATCTATTACGACCACACTTTCTAGCAATTCCAAGAATATTATAGTTGTTCTTGTAATTATTGCGGCAATCGTTAGTGTTCTTTACTATATCATCAAAAATGATATGATTCCAGGATTAAATAAGTTCTTTAGTAATGCACAAGGCACAACACTCGCACCAGATGGGATTGGTGCTGGTGAACAAGGTGATAAGAACGTGCAACTCTTTTTATTTAAGGTAGATTGGTGTCCGCATTGTAAAAAAGCCAAACCTATTTTTGATGAAGTAGAAAAAGAATTGAACGGGCGCCAAATCAATGGATATACCGTTTCATTTAAGACGGTAGATTGCGAGGCTGAACCGGATATGGCAGATAAGTTTAAAATTGAAGGATATCCCACCATTAAATTGGTGAAGGATGGTCAGGTGATTGAATATGATGCCAAACCAGATAAAGATAAGATTATGGAGTTTTTGAAAACAGTATTGGTATAATAGGGGTTCGCTATATCATTGTAACCTCATTATTCATAATTGAATATTCTCTCGGTTCTTCTGCCTCGTCTGCTTCTGCTCCTACCCCTATCCCTCCGATTGCCGGTTCAGTTTCTATCAACTCACTGTTTTGAAGTGGGTCAGGTCTAGAAATAGGTGCCGATGCTGTCACCGTTTGCGCTTGTAACGAACGACTACCACTACCACTACCACTACCTCCATCCGACCCCCCCAGCGAACGAAAACTCCGACGATACGATAAAAATACGTTGGCAAATGTCTCTCCTCGTAATACCAATTCACGACGATAATTCTCATCCTTCATCCAATTCATCCAATCTTGCGACGCAAAAACTTTGGAAACACAAACGACTTCATTTGGCACCGGGCAAGTCGGACGATTTTCAAACAAATTCCCCTTAATTTGATTAAAAAACGTTGATATAAACTGAACCACCGATGATTTCTCTGTCAAATATGCCGGTTTTCGCTCCCAAAGCATTTTCACACCAAGTATTTCGCGCAAGTCGCATTTTTGGTCGCGAATACATTCGTTAACTGGATAGTCATTGATGATTCCGCCATCAATATAACAACAACCATCACGATAAATCGGCGTGAATCCAAATGGATAGCAGCAACTCATATAACACGCTTCTACTAATCCTTGTTTGGGGTGTGTCTTATAACTGAAATCAACGCTCTGGAATTTATTCAGTTCGGTCACGGTAAAGTGAAGTTCAATACCAGTTCTCTCATAAAATTCTTGAAATGTGACATCCATACCGAAATCCTTACCTTGAAGTGCTGGGCGCAACATTTCACCGAACTCTTTCAGACCGTATAACCCGTGATTTCGGTATAACTTATAAATGTAGTCCAATTTATTTTTAGCGTCAGATAAGGCGCTGCCGCCGCCGCTGCCAGAAGATGACCCTGACGACGTGGTCTCACATGTATGTTCTCCACTGCTGGACGATGATGACGACGACGAAAAGAATATCTTCTCCCACGGGCGTTTAATAAAATAATCGTCCATAACCTCCCATTCGTATTTCAATGCGATAATAATTGCGGCAAATGAACCAATCGAAGACCCATAAATTGTTTTTATGTCCGCAATGTTCCAAACACCTTTCAGGTTCAATGTTCTAAGAATACTATACATCATGTGTCCGGCTGGGCCACCTGATGAAATTACGATGTGTTTAATCGTTGGTTCTGTATCCGCCATTTTCAGTTGCGTTACCTCGTATATACGTGTATATACGTATTCGTCACGAAGTGTATTTATTATTGTTTTGATTGGGGTGGGGAGGACATTTATTGCGTTATCACGAATTTCATTATTTTCTGTCGTGTTTACATACGCATACGCATACGCATACGGAATGGACGACTTATTCAAATTCGCCGGCGATAATGTGGAAAATGTGGAAAAAATCAATTTAGACGAGTTATACGAAAAAAAGCAAGAGCAGGATAAGAACAAGTTATTTACGTATAACAAAATACTTACACGAATACACGAGAAAATCAAATTGACATCACGTCAAAAATGCCATCAACAATTCTGTTGGTATATTGTGCCAGAAATCATATTGGGTGTCGCGAATTATGACCACGCTGGTTGTATCGCGTATCTAGTGGATAAACTACAAGAAAACAAATTTATGGTGCGGTATACCCACCCCAACCTTCTTCTGATTTCGTGGCATCATTATGTTCCCAATTATGTCCGCAATGAATTCAAGAAAAAGACGGGGACTGCCATTGACGAATACGGGCGACCGATATTATATGACGAAGAAGGCAAGGTCATAAAATACAATGACGGGGGTGGTGGTGGTGGTGGTGGCAGCAAAGCACGACCCCCAGAAGACGCAAATACATTGTTATACAATGAGCGCAATCCATTTCCTGGCGGCGGCGGCGGCGCAGGCGGTGGTAGCGCGGGCGGTTCCTCGGCAGGAAGCGACAAGAAAGAATACAAGTCAACCGATTCTTATCGACCCACCGGAAATTTGGTGTATAATCAAGAGTATTTTCAGAAGTTGGAGGACCGATTGAACTAATCAACGTATCATTGAATTCACACCGAAAAAAAGGTACTACTAGTCGCCCGAATCGGTCCAGCCCCAGTTTCCGTTCGTTGAAATTGCTGTGGTGGAGAAATCGTCTGTTCATACAAAAACCGATTGCTTTGAACCTTTTCATTTGCGAGTCCTTCAATACTCCGGTCGATACGGTCTCTATCTGTATATTCTCTCATATCAGCGTGTAAACGTCGTAATATACTCCATAATCTCGTCCGCAATTTATCATCTGCACTGCCTCGATTATAAATTTCGCGCGCCAATGTTATAAACGAATTTGCTAATTGTGTACTTTTGTTAGATAAATTTTCATATATATTTTCTGATACAATTTTCTCATCTTGAAAAGAGTCAGGATTAAAGTTGATTTTCGCCGCCTCCGGTTTTTCGCGACCATTCCCACTCCCGCTCCCTGCCGGCTCTTCCTGCGCCTTCTTCGCCACGTCCACCTTCGCCATCAATGCTTTCAACACCCCCGCTTCTTGGATTTTCTGAAGGATTTGAAACCCTTTAAAAAATCGCTGGTAACTATCCGCGTATAACCGAACAATACGTGTTCTCGCTTCATTTGTAATCGCCTGTAAATCCGCGTCTGTAAGATTCGGGTTAATGAAGAAATCATATTTCAAATTCAGCTGGAAAAACTTGCGCGAATATTTTTTGTCATCGCGTTCAAATCCTTCAACACGACGGTAGGCACCTTTATCCCAGTTCTCTTCAATCTGGCGAAGTTCTTCGTCGCTTTTCTTCATTGTCACAAAAACCCGGTCTAATAATCCAACAATCGTCTTGCGTTCTTTCGCGGTGAGACGCATCATTTCCTTTACGTGTTTGATATATTCTACGAAACCAGAATCACTACGTAATTCGTCGGTTACAGGTATTTTCCGCGATTTATTATCATCACGCTGGCACCACGCATTGATTTCGTCATTATCATTGATAAAACGCGCGACATCCGCAAATGTCCGGATATCCGGTCCAGGTTCTTTTCCTCCCGTAACAATCCGGAACAGATGTTGGACGTCAGTGCGATATATCTTCTCTTTCATCGCCGCACTCATCGCAATAAATTGCGGAGTTTTCGGATTCGTGCTCGACGTCTGATGAAAAATATCATAATACAATTCTTCCAACATTGCGAAAATGGAGGGGCGGATTTTATTTTCCGAAGAGGATGTTCCCGCCATCGTCATCGGGTTGATTTTATTCTGTTCAAGGTCGTTTTTGAGAGAACATATTCCTGCGCCAGGAACAAGGTCTGGAACAGCCGCACCAAATGTCAGAATACGGTCCAATCTCTCTCGCATATCTTTTTGTTTCTTTGAAAAACCGGACATATTCGTCGTTTCATAACGCGCACGGTCATCCGCACCTCCCGACGACGACGACGACGACGACGACGACGCGTTCCGCCCTTCAATGAGTCCAAATGTCAGCATATCATAGAAATTGTCGGGACCAGTTCGCCGCGTATTCTCATAATTATAAGGCCGCATTGTCGACATTATCGCATTGAAGAGATTCCCAATTTGGACGTAGAATCGCGCGAGACCCACACACATTTGCCTCTTTCTAAATTCATTGGGTTCATCCAACTTGCTCTCTTTCAGAATCTCCGGATTAGTATTCACGAGAAGCGCGCGGTCCATCGCATTAAACATTTCGTATCTCTCGGAGAAGAGTTTATGACGCCGGTCCATATACGAAATCAGGCGAAATGGCAGACGATTCAGAACCTCGCTCGTAATAATAATGAGTTTTTCGCATTTCCCGCTATCCGACAATGATGAGTTGAATTTCACTTCTTTTAATATAATACGTTGCGCATACAAATCCAACTTCAACGCCATCGATTCGATATCATCAGAAGAAGCCCCCGACGCAGAAGACACAGATAAAGTATTACCCATTATTGTCGTTACGAAATGGAATTGTATTGTATTGTATCGTCTTTGATATTAGAATAGATAATAGTTCGGTCTTGGTTGACGCACACGGGATAAAATTGATATAAAGAGATAAATATATGTTCTATTTAAAGAGTGAATTAAACACACCTCCGGACAATTTCAATCATATATTCAATGCTTTCAAACTTAAATTCGTGCCACGGTGTGTTTATTCCTACAACTGCGACAAACGCAGTATCGTCTTCAAAAATATCTGGATTCTATAGCGGTGGTGTGCGACATTATCGTGGTTCTACATATACATCAACAGTCTCATCATTCACAACACCACCGTCGTCGTCTGGAAACGAAACCACAAAACGTAACAAACGAAAAATTTATACTGAAAGCATTTGGAGTAAAATAGAAACTGATTTTACACCAGAATTATTGGAAGAACAAGAGAGAATGAATATTCCAGAAATAATTCATCACTCGCCGAAACAAACGGCTGCATCATTTAACGATGGCGGTCACTGCGACGGTGGTGATAGAACGTTAACTAGAACATCATCAAAAAAGAAATTATCGGCACTTTTCATCAAACCCGATATTAATGTGGAATGTCTCTATCGTAAATCAGGCATCCGAGAGAATTGTGAAGTATGCGCGAGCGAAGTTGTCCTCACCGACGATGGATTCCTGACGTGTAAAAATCCAGCGTGTAGTATTCTGTATAAGGATGAATCTCTCGACCAAAGCGCAGAATGGCGGTATTATGGCGCAGACGACAATCAAAACAATGACCCAACACGTTGTGGTATGCCGGTAAATCCCCTCCTCAAAGAATCATCCTATGGATGTAAAGTGATGTGCGAAGGGGGCTCATACTCGCAAGATATGATGAAAATTCGGCGGTATACCGAGTGGCAATCGATGCCCTATCGCGAGAAGGCGCAATATGATATGTTTCAAAAAATCACAACACTGGCACAAAACAAGGGTATATCTAAAATGATTATTGATGAAGCACTGCGCGTCCACAAACGCATCTCTGAACATAAAACATTCCGGAGTTTGAACCGCGATGGTGTCGTAGGCGCATCTATTTATATCGCGTGTAAAATCCACAACTGCCCACGCACTCCCAAAGAAATTGCGAGTATCTTCAATCTTGATAATACGAGCGCTACGAAAGGGTGTAAGAACGCAGTAAGCATCATCAATGAATTGGAATCCAATTTAGACAATTCTGAAAAAACGAATTTCTGTAAAACGAAACCTGAAGCGTTTATCGAGAGATACTGTAGTCGTCTTTCTATCAATGACGAACTTACGAAATTATGCCAATTCATCGCGGTGATGATCGAAAAACAAAACCTCATTCCAGAGAACACACCTCACAGTATTGCGTCGGGCATTATCTACTTTGTCTCGTGTATGTGTAATCTTCCAATTACAAAACGTGACGTCAATCGTGTCAGCGATATGAGTGAAGTTACTATCAATAAATGCTATAAAAAGTTGTATGATATGCGAGAAAAACTCATTCCGAAAATGATACTCGCAAAATACGCTACGACGACTACGGCTACGACTACGGCTACGGCTACGACTACGACGAGTCAATAGCATATCCATTTATAATAAAAATAGCGTAATACTATAGTATTTTTTCTTATATGATGATATTATACCACTTATCATCATACACAATTCTTGTGACACTTAGTATATAAATAAAACCGAACTGAATCGATGGAACAAAATCAAAACCAACAATCGCAATCACCTCCAAAATTCGTATTCATAGTCCCTTATCGTGACCGTGAACCACATCGCGTCTTTTTTAGCACATACATCTACAAAATAATGGCCGATATACCAATGGAATATTGGACCTATTTTTTTATTCATCAAACGGATAAACGACCATTTAATCGCGGTGCAATGAAAAATATTGGTTTTTTAGCACTAAAAGATAAATATCCAAACGATTATAAAAATATTATATTCATATTCAACGATGTAGACACACTTCCTTATGATAAAAATGTGTTGAACTATCACACAGACTTCGGAGTAATCAAACATTTCTATGGGTTTAATTTTGCGCTTGGTGGTATATTTTCCATTCGTGGCGTGGATTTCGAGAGAATTAATGGATTCCCGAATTATTGGGCGTGGGGAGGCGAAGACAATGTTATCCAACAACGCGCGAAAGAATTTGGGATTATCATCGACCGTAGTAATTTTTTCACAATCGGAAATACAGCAATCCTTCAGTTTGCTGATGGTATAAAACGGCTAATTTGTCGTGATGAACTTGCTACGTCTATAATGCCAAACAATAAAGATGGTATTAATACTATCACTCATTTGACATATCAAATATACACGGATACTCATATGATTGATGTGAATACATTTCATACCTATATTTCACCTGACCAACTATTATTTGAAGAACAAAGTTTGGATAGACTTAATAAAATAAGAGTTTCGCCATTGAAAGCAATACAAAATATTCGTGAATTGAAAGGGAAATTTGAAATCACAAATACGAAACAAGTTGTTTCAGTAGAGGAAAATAATCATCAAAATCATCCACAACAGGTATTTAATGGATTGAATAAAATAAATCAGACTATACAACCTAATATTCCTTTTATGATGAACTCTTTTTCAATAGGTTCCGGTATAAAAAAGGGACTACCGATGGGAATAATGATACCACACGAAAATCGTCCACACACAACATCTGCACAATTACAACCATCATCTTCACCGAACGCATATATAAACCGGGTGTATCAAACTCAAAAAAAATCGGATATGTTATTATCGTTTCAAAAAAAACAAACCAATGGTATACATAATCATCGAATGTTAGGAATGAAGGGATTGTTTATGAACTAAAAATCAGTATTAAACTCAAACACACTATCAGACACCTTCTTCTCCGCAAGAGCATACTCCCCCACCCTGCGTTCAAAAAAGTTTGTTTTCCCTGCAAGACTAATCATCTCCATAAAATCAAATGGATTTGTCGCATTATAGATTTTATCATATCCAAGTTGAAGCACGAGACGGTCCGCTACGAACTCGATATACTGGCACATTAGTTTCGCATTCATTCCAATAAGGCGACAAGGAAGCGCATCCGAGATAAACTCCTTCTCAATTTCCACCGCATCACGCACAATCTCATATACACGATGACGTTGAATCTTCTTCACCATCTTCGTGTATAACAAAACCGCGAATTCGGTATGAAGTGCTTCATCACGAGAGATGAGTTCATTGCTGAAAGTGAGACCCGGCATCAATCCGCGCTTCTTTAACCAGTAAATCGAACAGAATGCACCTGAAAAGAAAATTCCCTCTACGCACGCAAACGCAACCAATCGCGTCTGGAAGGTGCTGCGTTTATCGCCAATCCATTTCAACGCCCAATCCGCCTTTTTCTTGATACAAGGGAACGTCTGGATGGCATTGAAAAGTCGGTCTTTTTCGGCAGTATCTTTAATATATGTATCAATCAGAATACTATACATTTGCGAATGGATATTCTCCATCGCGATTTGAAATCCATAGAAGGCTCGTGCTTCAGCCAGTTGAACTTCTGACATAAATCGCAGCGCTAGATTCTCCATCACAATGCCGTCACTCGCGGCGAAGAATGCGAGAATCATTGAAATGAAATATCTCTCATCATTTTGTAATGAATTCCAGTGCACGATGTCTTTGTTCAGGTCAACTTCTTCTGCGCGCCAAAAACAGTCCACTTGCTTTTTATACATTAACCAAATCGCATTATCTTTAATAGGAAATAACACAAACCTATTTTGGTCTTCTTCAAGAAGGGGTTCAACAATAACTGGTTTTACTGATGGGGAGATAGCAGCGGTGGCGGTGGCGGTGGCGGTGGGAATCGCATTGATTTCAGGTTTGTCGGACATTTCCATTCGGATAAATATGTATAAAGAGTATGGTTTATACCGTTTTCCTAAATAAAAGGGAGTTTCAGTAGATAGTATAAAATGATATAAAAAGTAACAAAAGTGGCAGTAGACTACAGAGACTGCCGAAATGGTATAAATCTAATACGTAATAATGTGTATTAACGAGTAGTATATTTTTTGAATGAATACAACATTAAGTAAACTTGATATTGCAGTTATTAATTTAGACCGTCGCCCTGACCGTATGGCGTATATTTACAAAAATATTCCTTTTCTTTTTCGTCCATTTACACCAAAAATTCCAGGTGTCCGCATTAAATACGCAACAACGGATGTGGATGCGAATGCGAATGCGGATGCACACCGTGGATATTACCGCCGCTTCCCAGCAATCGATGGAATGAATCTCTCGCAACATTATTCTGAATTTTCTGAATTGTTAGAAACCATCCGAGATAAACCGCGCATTCTTGGTGAAGTTGGATGCTCGTTAAGTCATTATTCACTCTGGAAGTCGCATGCTGAAGAACCAAACGCAGAGTATTTGCTAGTTTTTGAAGATGACGTGATGTTTACAGAAGAATCTCACGAGAGAATTCACGCAACAGTTAGCGAACTCACGGTCAGAGAGAACAATAACGGAGTGTTATATGATGTCGTATACGTTGGCGGACAATGGACGCCGAATTATGACTGCGTGAGCAATAGCGATAGCAATAACGTGAGTTCTAATGACCCGTATTTTCCATATCAACGAATGACGAGAGAGTCTCTCGGAACGTATTATCATAATGATTCATGTGTGCAAACGACAACGCCAATGTTACTTCGCCGTCGTAACTTGACACCCGCCGTCATTCAAGGGGCGCAAAACGTTTGGTTTACGCCATTATTTCGCACCGCGGGGGCATACCTCGTAAGTCAACGCGGTGCGAAACGATTACTAGATGCTGTTCAGACCGACACAGCACTTTTTATGAAAACACCACTCGATATGTGGTTGCTTGAAATGGATTTTCGTGGTTATATTCAAACTGCAGACCGTTTCCCACATCCATTTTATCAAGCTGGTTTTGAAATGGTGCGTGAACCAAGTCACGCGAAAAATGATATACATCGGACAGACTTTAAGCGCGTCGTGTTAACTTCTCCGCTCGCAAGACTTCCGCAGCAGTAAACACTCCGCGCGTTTCACGCTTGTTCTGCTAAATAACCTTCATTGAAAACGTACTCCAATCAAACCCATTTGCCCACTTCACGCGACAATCTATCTCACTATATCCTTCCTTCTGAATGATATATTGGTCGTTTGCCAACCAGCAATTGTATTTTGGTTGAATATACTCCGTATACATAAAATCGATGTTCTTGCGTTCTAGTTCAATCAAATTCGGATACGACGCAACGAAATCAAGAATCGGTTGATACATCCGTTGTTTTACAAGATAGGCGTGATTACACCATATTGTCCCATTGACCCATTTATGCGTTGGGTCCATTCCATCATAACGTGTGAGTATGCCACCAAGGTAAAGAATGTCCCACGCGTCATCACCGCCGCTGCCGCCACTACCCCCCGGCAATGCGATTCGCGATAGTTCATTAATGTTATCACGGATGACGATGTCATCTTCTACAATCAAGACCGATGAGAGATTTTTACTCTGCGCATATTGAATCGCCTTGATATGTGACCGAAAACAACCCACTTTCGTATCTTCAGTATGAATCTTATTCATTAACAGTGTGTGTTGAATTCCGTGGCTGCGTAAATGGTCGCTCACGTATCTCGTTCTCTCGGGTCGTTCTTCCAAGCAAATCACGACGACTTCAGCAGCGAAGGGTGGACGAAGTAGAAAGGACGCAGACACGGAGTTCGCGATGGGTGATGGAGGCGGGGTTGTCGTAGCGTGTGGTGTATAATTCGCACCAGATGAAATGGTCGACAATGAACTATCCGACAATTGCGGCGAATTGGTCGCACCCGTTCCTTTATACATATAATATGCGCGTATTGGAGAATTCTCTCGTCTCTCGATGACAGAAAGATACGGATTCAATGACTCTTCATAATTATGCTTCTTCATCAGTGACGACAGTTTCTGATATGTTTTATCCGAACCTACATCAATACTGAAAAACCCGATTTGAAACACTTTATTTGTTACAATCAGCCCCACTTCTCCGCGTTCTGGAGGGGCGCACATTCCGCCATCGTGTGCGGGCGAGGCCTGGTTCTCTTCAAAAAAGGTAGACAGAATCTCATATTCGCACCCATTGCTATCTATCGCGCAATAATCAATCTGTTCCGGTACGCCTCTCTCGCAACACAAATCATAAAGCGTTACCGTATCCACCTTATACGATTTAACCCCGTGATGTGTCCATTCGCCACCTTCTTTATGATTTTCAAGGACGCTCTTCAGTCCACTTAGGCCCGCATTCAACACACATTCATAGAATATCGCACCACGGCCACTTCCATTGGTAAACGACGATGTTACATTAGACACTGCTGCGTGAATCACCGTTTTACGTAATGTTTGTAATGATGCGTGATATATTTGCGCTGGTTCCACGACGATTCCACGCCATTCGCGATGTCTTTCAAAGAAATAACACGAAGAGTTTGTCTCACCATTTCCACCCCCAATCTCGATGAAGTATCCGCCGTGCTTGCCTTTGGTGATATACTTATCCACATACTGGTCGTTGCGGCATTCGTGATAATACTCCGGATAAATGGTGAGGTCATCATCGTTATCGTCCTCGGTGACAGGAGGTCCGCAATAAAACGGCGATGACCGCGATGAATACACAGTAAGCTCCATTTTCTCCTTCTTCAGAAACTCGTTTTTTCGCATCACATCGCCAAGAATCGTTTCCCATAAATGTGTTCCATAAGACTCCTCAGGGAATGCGTGCGGAATCGTCTCTGACTGAATAAATGCGACAGTATCTTGCCAGTGAAGCGGCATAAATAATTTCCCATCCAGGACTTTCACGCGATACTTATAAACATAATGCGGGTGGTCGTCTAATAATTTTCTATTGGAATCACGAATATGTGTGGCCCAAATTCCGAGACGTAACCCCGATTTGAATTCATTGAGCCACAATTTCACGAATTCATTTTTTGGTTTGGCCGCCAAGAATGCATTGATTAGCGCACCACCAGCGCCAGTGTTGCCGGTAGGAAAAATCGTGTTGCTCCGCTCTTCACTGATATAAAATGAATGTCCAGACGCAAATACATCGTGGAAAGGACGCGTGATGAGCATATCCAAGTCCAAATACACACCACCGTGCTCGTATAACAATTCAAGGCGCACTACATCTGCCTTATACTGAAAATGCTTTAATTCAAACCCGTCATAATGTGTTGGTGGAGTAATGGACAGAATCGTTATACGCGGGGAATACTGTTTGAGGTCATTCCATAATGGATTGCCTACTGGTTCGGTTGCATTATAGATACGAATTTCGTAATCTGGCATATATTGAAGCATTGAATGGACGCATCGATGATGAAAGTTATGAAAGTCGGTCTCTCCGAAATAAAGAAGGTGGATGACTTTCGGAATTTCCGCGCAGGGGTCTTTCGGGTATAACAATCCAAGATTGGCGATGGATGCGTTCGTGATGAATTTCGGTAACTCGGAGTCATTGTCGTTCGTGGCTGTGGCGGGAACGGACCCGGGCACGGGCGTGTCCACGATTTCCTCATATTGCTTCACCGCCATCGCTGGATTTATCACGAAATTTGAGCACGCACGATAAAACCGGACATAATTTGTATCGCGTTGATTATATGTAGGAAAATAATCCAAATACATATCTGCGATCGCCACTAATTTATGATGGTCCTTATAATGATGATACTGGTTATGAATTTCTTGTAGCATTTGATTTCTGTCCATATATTTACTCGTTTTTTGGTAATATTTATAACGGATGGACATCAGATTGTTTAAACTTGGAATACTAGTTCCTTGATATTTCCCCCACGCCATTCCACGTGCGCGACATTGTTCGACACCTTTTTCGTTCGTTCGTGTCATTATATCATAGTAGTCATCAAACCCATCTTCGCGAATAAAACCTGCGTCTATCATTTGCTCCCATGCTTTCGTTGGTTCCACTGTATAATGAGCATGTCGTGTTGGAACACGGCAAATATCATCAATCGCCACAATTGTATCAGGTGACCGCGCAAGTCTCTGTGAATTCATAATATCCTTCAATGGTATATCATCTTGATGGCCGCCATCGATGAAAATTAGGTCGAATCTATGAGGTGGCGCAGAGTTTGGGTTGTTCATACGGTGTGCAACCTGTTCTTCATAATTCGGAATCGTAAATGTGCTGTCTCCTGTGACAAGAGTGTGTCGCCCTGGAAATACTGAATCAATATAACGCTTCGCAGCAAATACATACGCATATTCGCCTAAGTCAAAACTCACCACTTTGGTTTCGGGTGGCGTAATTGCGAGAAAGAGAAGTGCTGAATGTCCTGCGTTGAATCCGATTTCCATAATTGCTTTCGGACCTGGTGCTGCGACTGAAGCAACAAGTTCACGGAGTCGTTCAACTTGGGCATTGATTTGATAGGAACCACCTTCAACGAGATAATAGTCTGATATTGTGCGGGTCAAACCGTCCAGAAGACGAGCGTGGTCTGAAGTGCCGATTCCGGTTCCCGTAGTTTGATTCATTGTATATTACGAATAACGTTTGTGTTTGTAATGGTATAATGGTATAATGATATAATGGTATAATGACATATATAGAATGAAATCGTTTATATGATTTTGTTGTTTTATTATATTACGATACGGAATGATATGAAAATGTTATAAAAAGTTCATCACCAGAAGCCCACGTAAATGGAACCGTATCTGTTATTTGTGAAATGACAGAATAATTACTTGAATTATAATAAGGGCGAATTTCTACTTCAGTAGTGCTATGATATGTCACAAATCCGTATACGGTATTTGAACTACTGTCATCTCTGAATGTTGCTATTCCTGAAAGTGCTGTTCCTATTGCGGAGTTAATAGATGCAAAACTAGCATTCACTGGCAGAGTTACGCGCGGTCCAGTTTCTATTGATGTGGAAGAACCGAAAACAAGGCGAATATATACATTTGTTAAATTGCCTTGTTGCGCGTATCGACTAGTAACCGTGCCATTCCCAATGGTTAGATTTGTAAATGATGGATTGTATGATGTATACGAAACCGGCGTGATACTTCCAGTTGGTCCGGTTGCTCCAATTGTGCCAACCGGTCCTGTTGGTCCGATATCCCCAGATACTCCCACCGTCCCTGTTGGACCTGTCGGTCCCGTTGTCCCTATCGGTCCGGTTGGACCTGTCGGTCCGGTTGGACCTATCGGTCCTATCAATGAAAAACTAATCAAGCACGTATGCGCATTATTCAGCGGAGTTATTATCGGCACCATATTTTCAATTGTAATTGTAACCCAACCATTCGAACTAGCGTCATTGGTTGTAACCCCCGTAACTTTGTAAATAATGTAATTCGAATAATCTTCAACGTCCTGGATTTTAAGAATTGCAAGTCCACCTATCGTAGCGTTTCCATATAATGGTAGTTGAGAGAAATACGCGTAAATATTATTATGCTCAATCGTTCCATCCTGATTGTTGATATACATTTCAGTTGCTGCACTTTGAGATGCGAAATTATTTAAACGGAAATTTCCTTGTCCTGGATTACTAGATGAGGTATTCGATGATAAATAATACGTAAACGTATTCGCCGCAGAGGTAGATGTTCCAGATGCACCAGTAGGTCCGGTAGGACCAGTATGTCCAATCGCGCCAGGTGTCCCTCCTATACCAGTTGGTCCTGTTTCACCTTGTGGTCCAGTTGGCGCAATAGGTCCCGTAGGTCCAGTTTCGCCTTGAGGTCCTGTAGGTCCAGTTGGCGCAATAGGTCCCGTAGGTCCAGTTTCACCTTGAGGTCCAGTTTCACCGTGTGGTCCAGTTTCGCCTGGAGGG
>Ga0194119_10003840_pt1 | contig 23775 bp, 16 predicted proteins | sample TA2MahC100mmetaG_FD_148620 | JGI IMG/M metagenome (GOLD analysis project Ga0194119, IMG submission 148620) | Freshwater microbial communities from Lake Tanganyika, Tanzania - TA2015018 Mahale Deep Cast 100m | ecosystem: Environmental > Aquatic > Freshwater > Lake | place: Tanzania: Lake...
CGCACGCGAGTTCGCCGCGCACGTCCACGCGCCACAGGTCCGCGAGCGCGACCCCGGCCTCGAGCAGGCGCCGCGACTGCGCGTTCTGGAACGCGCGCTCCAGGATCGCCAATTCCTGGCGGGAGTTGACCCCGGCGACCTCCCAGGTCTGCTTCGCCTTGACCGCGGTCACCGGCGCGCCTGCGCCCGCGGCGATGCCGATGAGGTCGGTGAGGTAGTACTCCTTCTGCGCGTTGCTGTTGGCGAGCTTCGCCAGCCAGCCGGCGAGGCGCGAAGCCTGGCCGGCCAGGAACCCGGCATACCACTCGCGAATGGCGAGTTCCCTCGGCTTTGCGTCCCGGTGCTCGACAATGCGCTGCACTCGCCCCCGCGCGTCGCGCACGACGCGGCCGTAGCCTGCGGGATCGGACAGGTCGCTGGTGGCGATGGCGAGGCCCTTGCCAGTGGTCCTGACCAGCTTTCGCAACGTATCGGCGCTCACCATCGGCACGTCGCCATTGAGCACCAGCACCGTAGCCGCGCGAGACACCTTGGGCAGCGCCTGCTGCAGCGCGTGGCCGGTGCCGAGCTGCCGCGCCTGCTCCACCCACTCGATGCGCTCGCCCGCGAACGCGGCCTTGACCGCCTCGCCGCCATGCCCGTGCACGACGTGGATCTTCGCCGGCTTCAGCGCGCGCGCGGCGGCGATGACATGGGCGAGCAGCGGGCGTCCCGCCAGGTGGTGAAGCACCTTGGGCAGATCGGAGCGCATGCGCTTGCCCTGCCCGGCGGCGAGGATGATGACTTCAAGCGCCATGGGGCACCGATTGTAGCGTTGATTGCGTGCCGGCCCGGACGCTCAGCAGTGCGCCGGGGGCTTGTTGCTGAGGATGATGTGCTCGCGCCTCTGGAGGACGTATCCCCCGACCGTCAGGTCCTTGAGGATCCGGCTGGCCGTCTCGCAGCAGGCGCCCACCCGGCCCCTGCGGGCGGTCACGGCGCGGGATTCTAGCGCGGCAGCTCGGAAGAACCCATCAGGAACTCGTCCACCGCGCGCGCGCACTGACGGCCTTCGCGAATGGCCCACACCACCAGGGACTGGCCGCGGCGCATGTCGCCGGCGGCGAAAACCTTGGGCACCGAAGTGCGGTAGGCGAGCGCGCCTTCGGTCGATGCCCGGACATTGGCCCGGGCATCCTTTTCAACGCCAAAGCCCTCCAGCACCGACTGCACCGGCGAGACGAAACCCATCGCCAGCAGCACCAGGTCGGCGGGAATCGTGAACTCGGAACCGGCGACCTCCACCGGCTTGCCGTCCTTCCACTCCAGACGCACCGCCCTCAGCGCCTTGAGCTTGCCGTTCTCGCCCAGCAACTGCTTGGTCGCGATGGACCAGTCGCGCTCGGCGCCTTCCTCGTGCGAGGAGGAGGTGCGCAGGCGCGTCGGCCAGTACGGCCAGACCGGGTTGAGCTCGGGGTCCGGCGGCATCGGCAGCAGCTCGAACTGCGTGACCGAGACCGCACCGTGCCGGTTGGAGGTGCCGACGCAGTCCGAGCCGGTGTCGCCGCCGCCGATGACCACCACATGCTTGCCCTTCGCCCACAGGTCCTTCACGCCGCGGTCGCCCGCCACGCGCCGGTTCTGCAGCGGCAGGAAGTCCATCGCGAAATGCACGCCATCGAGGTGGCGCCCGGGCACCGGCAGGTCGCGCGGCACTTCCGCGCCGCCGGCCAGCACCACGGCGTCGAACTCGGCCAGGAGCTCGCTCGGCTCCACCGCCTGCGCCTTCGGGTTGCCGGCGCCCGGGGGGACGGAGGCGACGACGTGATTGGTGCGGAACTCGACGCCCTCGGCCTTCATCTGCTCAACGCGGCGGTCGATATGGCTCTTTTCCATCTTGAAATCGGGAATGCCGTAGCGCAGCAGCCCGCCGATGCGGTCGTTCTTCTCGAACACCGTTACGGCGTGGCCGGCGCGCGCCAGCTGCTGCGCGCTGGCAAGGCCGGCGGGGCCCGAACCGATTACCGCGACTTTCCTGCCGGTGTTGCGCGCCGCCGGTTGCGGCGCGATCCAGCCCGATTCCCAGGCCTTGTCCACGATGGCGTGCTCGATGGACTTGATGCCCACCGGGTCGGCGTTGATGCGCAGCACGCAGGCCTCCTCGCAGGGGGCGGGGCAGAGGCGGCCGGTAAACTCGGGGAAATTGTTGGTCGTGTGCAGGGTCTGGATCGCGGCCCGCCAGTCCTGGCGGTAGACCAGGTCGTTCCAGTCCGGGATGATGTTGTTCACCGGGCAGCCCGACATGCAGAACGGCGTGCCGCAGTCCATGCAGCGCGCCCCCTGCACCTTCGCTTCGTCGTCCGACAGGTGCACGACGAACTCGCGGTAGTGCTGCTTGCGTTCCTGGGGCGCCTGGTACGCCTCCTCGAGCCGCTGGAACTCGAGGAATCCGGTGGCCTTGCCCACCTAGGCCGCCGCTTTCTTTTGTGACGCGGCGAGCTCGCCCAGCGCGCGCCGGTACTCCTTCGGAAACACCTTGACGAAGCGGCCGCGATGCTCGCCCCACTTCTCCAGGACCTGCCGGCCGCGCCGGCTGCCGGTGTGCTTCACGTGCGCCTCGAGCAGCCGGCGCAGGATGGCCTCGTCGGACTGGCCGCGGTGCCACAGCTCGCGCGCGAGCCGGCCCTGCTGCTCGGACTCGGTGAGCACCGGCTCCAGGTCCACCATCGCCGGATTGCAGCGCTTGGCGAACTCCCCGTCCACGTCCAGCACGTAGGCGATGCCGCCCGACATGCCCGCAGCGAAGTTGCGCCCGGTGAGCCCCAGCACCGCCACGGTGCCGCCGGTCATGTACTCGCAGCCATGGTCGCCCACGCCCTCGACCACGGCCGAGGCGCCGGAATTGCGCACCGCGAAGCGCTCGCCGGCGACGCCGCGGAAGTAGGCCTCGCCCGCGATCGCGCCGTAGAGCACGACGTTGCCGCAGATGATGTTCTCGGTCGGCTCGCCGCGGAACTTGGGCGAGGGCTGCACCGAGATGCGGCCGCCCGAGAGCCCCTTGCCGGCGTAGTCGTTGGTGTCGCCCACCAGCTCGAGCGAGATGCCGCGCGCGAGGAAGGCGCCGAAGCTCTGTCCCGCGGAGCCGGCGAACTTCACCCGGATGGTGTCCTCCGGCAGGCCTTCGTGGCCGTAGCGACTGGCGACCTCGTGCGACAGGATGGTGCCGACGGTGCGGTTGATGTTGCGGATCGGCATGTCGATGGCGACCTTCTCGCCGCGCAGCAGCGCCGGCTGCGCCAGCTCCAGCAGGCGGCGGTCGAGCACCTTCCCCAGGCCGTGGTCCTGCACCTCGGTGTGGCGCAGCGAAACCTCGGCGGGCATTTTCGGCATGTAGAAGACGCGCGAGAAGTCCAGCCCCTTCGCCTTCCAGTGCTCGATGCCCCGGTTCACGTCGAGCAGGTCGGTGCGGCCGATGAGCTCGTCGAGCTTCCGCACGCCCAGGCTCGCCATCAGCTCGCGCACCTCTTCGGCGACGAAGAAGAAGTAGTTGACGACGTACTCCGGCTTGCCGGTGAACTTGCGCCGCAATACCGGGTCCTGCGTCGCCACGCCCACCGGGCAGGTGTTGAGGTGGCACTTGCGCATCATGATGCAGCCCTGCACCACCAGCGGCGCGGTGGCGAAGCCGAACTCGTCCGCCCCCAGGATCGCGCCGATGACCACGTCGCGGCCGGTCTTGAGCTGCCCATCGACCTGCACCGCGATGCGGCCGCGCAGGCGGTTGAGCACCAGCGTCTGCTGGGTCTCGGCGAGGCCCAGCTCCCACGGCGTTCCGGCGTGCTTGATCGAGCTCCAGGGCGAGGCGCCGGTGCCGCCGTCGTGCCCGGAGATGGTGACATGGTCCGCCTTCGCCTTGGACACCCCCGCGGCAACCGTGCCGACACCCACCTCGGACACCAGCTTCACCGAGATCGAGGCCTTCGGGTTGGCGTTCTTCAGGTCGTGGATCAGCTGCGCCAGGTCCTCGATGGAATAGATGTCGTGGTGCGGCGGCGGGCTGATCAGCTCCACCCCGGGGGTGGAGTAGCGCAGCTCGGCGATGTACTCCGAGACCTTCCTGCCGGGCAGCTGGCCGCCCTCGCCGGGCTTGGCGCCCTGCGCCATCTTGATCTGGATCTGCTCGGCGCTCGCCAGGTACTCCGCGGTGACGCCGAAGCGGCCCGAGGCCACCTGCTTGATCCTGGACTTGAGCACGTCGCCTTCGCGCAGCTCGATGTCGGTCTCGACGCGCGCCGCGCCCAGGCGGCTGCGCAGCGTCTCGCCGGCCTTGACCGGGGCGTAGCGCTTGCGGTCCTCGCCGCCCTCGCCGGTGTTGGACTTGCCGCCGATGCGGTTCATCGCGATCGCGAGCGAGGCGTGCGCCTCGGTCGAGATCGAGCCCAGCGACATGGCGCCGGTGGCGAAGCGCTTGACGATCTCCGCGGCGGGCTCGACCTCCTCCAGCGGCACCGGCTTGACCGCGTCGCGGCGGAACTCGAACAGGCCGCGGAAGGTCATGTGGCGCGCCGACTGGTCGTTGATCAGCTGCGCATACTCCTTGTACGTGGCGTAGGACTGCCGGCGCGTCGCGTGCTGCAGCTTGGCGATTGCGTCCGGCGTCCACATGTGATCCTCCCCGCGCACCCGCCATGCGTACTCGCCGCCGGCGTCCAGCTCGGCCGCGAGCACCGGATCGCTCTCGCTGAAGGCGGCGCGGTGGATGCGCATCGCCTCCTCGGTGATCTCGAACAGGCCGATGCCGCTCACCTTGGAGGCGGTGCCGGTGAAGTACTTGTCCACCACCGTGCTCGAAAGGCCGATCGCCTCGAAGATCTGCGCCCCGGTGTAGGACATGTAGGTGGAGATGCCCATCTTGGACATCACCTTCTTCAGTCCCTTGCCGATCGCCTTGACGAAATTCTTGATCGCCTTGCGGCCGTCCACGCCCTCGCCCAGGCGGCCCTGCGCCGCGAGTTCCAGCAGCGTCTCCAGGGCAAGGTACGGGTGCACCGCCTCGGCGCCGTAGCCGCCCAGCAGCGCAAAATGGTGCACTTCGCGCGCCGAGCCGGTCTCGACCACCAGGCCGGTGGAGGTGCGCAGGCCCTTGGCCACCAGGTGCTGGTGGATCGCCGAGAGCGCGAGCAGCGCCGGGATGGCGACGCGGTCGCGGTCCACCTTGCGGTCGGAGATGATGATGATCGAGGTGCCGGCGCGTACCGCGTCCTCGGCCTGGGCGCGCAGCGAGGCGAGGCGCGCCTCGATCGCCTCCTTGCCCCAGGCCACCGGGTAGGTGATGTCCAGTTCGCAGGCCTGGAACTTGCCCTGGGTGTAGCGCTCGATGTGGCGCACCTTCTCCATCTCGAAGAAGTCGAGCACCGGCTGGCTCACCTCCAGGCGCAGCGGCGGGTTCATCTCGTCGATGCCGAGCAGGTTGGGCTTGGGGCCGATGAACGACACCAGCGAGGTCACCAGCTCCTCGCGGATCGGGTCGATCGGCGGGTTGGTGACCTGCGCGAACAGCTGCTTGAAGTAGTGGTAGAGCGTCTTGTCCTTGCCCGAGAGCACCGCCAGCGGCGAGTCGTTGCCCATCGAGCCGGTGGGCTCCTCGCCCGACTGCGCCATCGGCGCCATCAGGAACTTGACGTCCTCCTGGGTATAGGCGAAGGCCTGCTGGCGGTCGAGCAGCGGCACCGCCGAGCGCTCCGGCTGCTGGCGGTCGCTTTCCACCTCGTCCAGCCTGACGCGGATGCGCTCGATCCAGTCCGCGTAGGGGCGGTGATGCGCAAGGGCGTCCTTCAGTTGCTTGTCGTCGACGATGCGGCCCTTCTCCAGGTCGACCAGGAACATCTTGCCGGGCTGCAGGCGCCACTTCTTGACGATTCTCTCCTCGGGCACCGGCAGGCAGCCGCACTCCGAGCCCATGATCACCAGGTCGTCGTCGGTGACGATGTAGCGCGAGGGTCGCAGGCCGTTCCTGTCCAGCGTGGCGCCGATCTGGCGGCCGTCGGTGAAGGCGATCGATGCCGGGCCGTCCCAGGGCTCCATCATCGCGGCGTGGTACTCGTAGAACGCGCGCCGCGCCGGGTCCATCAGCGCGTGGTTCTCCCACGCCTCCGGGATCATCATCATCATGGCGTGGGCGACAGAGTAGCCCCCCATCACCAGCATCTCAACCGCGTTGTCGAAGGAGGCCGAATCCGACTGGCCGTCGTAGATCAGCGGCCAGATCTTGGCCAGGTCCTCGCCCAGCACCGGGCTGGAGATGGCGCCCTGGCGGGCGCGGATCCAGTTGACGTTGCCACGCACGGTGTTGATCTCGCCATTGTGCGCGATCAGCCGGAACGGGTGCGCCAGGTCCCACGACGGGAAGGTGTTGGTCGAGAAGCGCTGGTGGATCAGCGCCAGCGCCGACTCGACCCGCGCGTCCTTGAGTTCGAGGTAGTACTCCCCGACCTGGTGCGCGAGCAGCATGCCCTTGTAGGCGAGCGTGCGCGCCGACATCGACGGCACGTAGAACTCCTTGCCGTGCGCGAGCTGCAGCGCCTGGATGGCGTGCCCGGCGCTCTTGCGGATGATGTAGAGCTTGCGCTCCAGCGCGTCGGTGACCGTGACGCCCTTGCCGCGGCCGACGAACACCTGCCGGATCACCGGCTCGAGGTTCCGGGCCGGCTCGGCGAGATCGCTATTGTCCACCGGCACGTCGCGCCAGCCCAGCAGCACCTGGCCTTCGTCCTTGATGGCGCGCTCGATCTCGTACTCGCAAGCAAGGCGGCTGGCCGGCTCGCGCGGCAGGAACACCATGCCGACGCCGTACTGGCCCGGCGGCGGCAAGGCCAAGCCCTTGGCCGCCATGTCCTCGCGCAGGAAACGGTCGGGGATCTGGATCAGGATGCCGGCGCCGTCGGAGAGCTTCGGGTCCCAGCCCACGGCGCCGCGGTGGGTGAGGTTGCGCAGCACCGTGAGGCCCTGCTGGACGATGGAATGGGTCCTGCGGCCCTTGATGTGTGCCACGAAGCCCACGCCGCAGGCGTCATGCTCGTTGGCAGGATCATAGAGCCCCTGCGGGCCGGGACGAAATTGCAAGCTCATTCTCAAGTGCCTGATTTAAATTAACATATAGGCATTTTTGCGGCGTCGCACAAAAATTTTGCCTTGACTTTGAAATATACCCGTGGAACCACGGGCTTACAAGGGTTTCGGCCCACGCCCGCCTCAGCGGGCGGCGGCCATGCTCTGGCGGACCAGCGCCGGATCGATGCCCCCGCGCAGCACGGCGCGGCCGATCGCCTCCAGCAGCACGAAGCGCACCTGGCCGCCTTCGGCCTTCTTGTCCGCCTGCATCAGCTCCAGGAGGCGCTCGGCTTCCAGCGCCGGCGCGCGCGCGGGCAATTGCGCGCGTTCCACCAGGCGTCGCACGCGCGCCACCTCGGCCGATGGCAGGCCGGCGCAGCGCGCCGAGAGCTCGGCCGCCATCACCATCCCGGCGGCCACCGCCTCGCCATGCAGCCACTGGCCGTAGCCCAGACCGGCCTCGATGGCGTGGCCGAAGGTGTGGCCAAAATTGAGGATCGCGCGCAGCCCGGTCTCGCGCTCGTCGGCGGCGACCACGGCGGCCTTTAGCTGGCAGCAGCGCTGCACCGCGTGGACAAGTACCCCGCGGTCCCGCGCAAGCAGTCTGCCGAGGTTCGCCTCCAGCCAGGCGACGAAGTCGGCATCCAGGATGAGGCCGTGCTTGATCACCTCGGCCATGCCGGCGCTCAGCTCGCGCGCCGCAAGCGTGTCCAGCGTGGCGACGTCGGCGATCACCGCCAGCGGCTGGTGGAAGGCGCCGATCATGTTCTTGCCGCGCGCGTGGTTGATCGCGGTCTTGCCGCCGACCGAGGAATCGACCTGGGCCAGAAGCGTCGTGGGCACCTGCAGGAACGGCACGCCGCGCTGGTACACCGCGGCGGCGAAGCCCGCGAGGTCGCCGACCACGCCGCCGCCGAGCGCGACCAGCAGGGTGTCGCGGCCGCAGCGCGCCGCCAGCAGCTCGTCGAACACCCGGTCCAGCGTCTGCCATTCCTTGGCCTGCTCGCCCTCGGGGATGACGATCCTGGTGAGCGCGCGCGCGCCCGCGGCGCGCAGCGCGCGCTCCAGCCGGTCCAGGTACAGCCGCGCCACTGCGCAATTGGTGACCACCGCGACCGCGCCGCCGCCCAAGTGAGGCGCGTACAGGTCCGCCCGATCGAGCAGCCCGGCGCCGATGTGGATCGGGTAGGCGCGCGCGCCGAGCTCTACGCTGAGATCCGGCACGCGCCCTCCAGCTTGGCGAGCAGGTCGCGCGCGAGCGCCAGCACGCTCTGGCGCGCGGTATCGAACACGATCGCCGCCGTTTCGCGGTACAACGGGTCGCGCACGGCGTACAGTTCCTCGAGCTTGGCAAGCGGGTCCGCCGTCGCCAGCAGCGGCCGGTTGCGGCCGTGCCGGAGGCGTTGCCAGAGGTCGGCGGGCCTGCCGTGCAGGTAGACGACGAGGCCGGAATCGGCCATGCGGCGCCTGTTTTCCGGGGCAAGGATGGCGCCGCCGCCGGTGGCGAGGACGATCCCCTCCAGCGCACACAGCTCCTCGATCAACTGCGCCTCGCGGGCGCGGAATACGGCCTCGCCCTCGATCTCGAAGATCAGGGGCACGCGCACGCCGCAGCGCGCTTCGATCGCGTGATCGGAGTCGTGGAACGCGCGCTTCAGGCGTCGCGCCAGGATGCGGCCGACGGTGGTCTTGCCCGCGCCCATCATGCCGACCAGGATGATGTTGCTGTTGCGCTTCACGGCGACATTGTAACCAGCCGCCCAAAAAACGGCCGGGAGGACCCGGCCGCCTGCAGGTCCGAGAAGAACGCGCTGGCGAACCCTGATCTGCTCGTTGACCACGCGCGGGATGATGAAGACCAGAAGCTCGGTCTTGAAGGTGCGCGACTGCTGGCTGCCGAACAGGAAGCCAATGCAGGGCAACTCGCCGAAGAACGGCGCGCGGGTGGTATCGGCGCGGTCTTCCTGCTTCTGCATCGGCAGCTCGGGGCAGAACTCCTTGGCCGATTCCGACGCCGCCGGCTTGAGCAGCTCGAACGGTAGGCCACGGGACAGTCCTGCCTGGTTGATGTCGACCAGCAGCGCGTCGGTCTGCGCCTTGTTCGGCAGCTGCTTGAGCAGGGCGCCGAACTGGGTGTCGATCAGGACGATGAACGCTCTGGTGGTCGATACGCGGCTGACCCAGGCCAACGGCGCCCGCCGAGCGCGAGGCGGCGATCGAGGCGCTCACCGAGCTGCCGGGCGATCAAGGTCACTGTTTTTCGGGGCAGGTGGTATCATGTCCGCCCCTGCCGCACCCCTTACCCCCAAACCCATTCCCCTGGAGAGATCATGAATCGCCTCGCACTTCGACTGACCGTCCTTGCCGCCTCGCTGGCGGTGATCGGCTGCGGCGACAAGCCGGCCGACACGAAGAAGACCGCGGAAGTGAAGAAGGGCGCGCCGCCGCCGCCGTCCGTCGAGATCAAGATCGGGCACGTCGGCCCGCTCACCGGCGGCATTGCCCACCTGGGCAAGGACAACGAGAACGGCGCGCGCATGGCGATCGACGAGGCCAACGCGGCCAAGATCAAGATCGACGGCAAGGATGCGAAGTTCGTCTTCGTGCCGGAGGACGACCAGGCCGACCCGAAGGTCGGCACCACCGTGGCGCAGAAGCTGGTGGATGCGAAGGTTGCCGGCGTCGTCGGCCACCTGAACTCGGGTACCTCGATCCCGGCCTCCGACATCTACAACAAGGCGGGCATCCCGGTGATCTCGGGCTCGGCCACCAACCCCAAGCTCACCGAGCAGGGCTTCAAGGTGCAGTTCCGCGTCGTCGCGCGCGACGATCAGCAGGGCCCGGCGGTGGCGAACTACCTCGCCGACATCGCCAAGCCCAAGCTGGTGGCGGTGATCGATGACGCGACCGCGTATGGCGAGGGCCTCGCCAACGAGGTCGAGAAGTCCCTCAAGGGCGCCAACATCCAGGTGCTGCCGCGCGAGAAGGGCACCGATAAGACCACCGACTGGAAGGCGGTGCTGACCAAGCTCAAGGGCCGCAACCCGGATGCGGTGTTCTACGGCGGGATGGACGCCACTGGCGGCCCGATGCTCAAGCAGGCGCGCGAGCTGGGCATCAAGGCGGTGTTCTCCTTTGGCGACGGCGCCTGCACCGACGAGATGCCCAAGCTGGCGGGCGCGGCGGCCGACGGCCTGCTGTGCTCGCAGGCCGGCCTGCCGCCCCAGGCGGCGGACAAGAAGTTCCTCGAGGCCTACAAGAAGGCGTTCAAAGTCGACCCGATCATCTACGCGCCGTTCACCTACGACGCCGCGAACCTGCTGATCGAGGCGATGAAGAAAGCGAATTCGGCCGACCCGGCGAAGTACCTGCCGGAGCTGGCCAAGATCGACTTCAAGGGTGCCACCGGCCAGATCGCGTTTGACGGCAAGGGCGACCGCAAGGGCGCCGAGATCACGATCTTCACCATGAAGGCGGGCAAGCTGGAGCCCACCGCGATCGTGAAGGGCGGCAAGAGCACGCCCTACGCCGAGTTCATCGGCGGCGCCGCCGCGCCCGCGAAGGACGCGGCCAAGAAGTAGGGCCTCGCCGCAAGCACGAAAACGGCGCCTTTGGGCGCCGTTTTTTTTGCTAGGCTCGCTGCGTGGACATCTTCCTCCAGCAGATGGTGAATGGCCTGACCCTGGGCGCGGTCTACGCCGTGGTGGCGCTGGGCTACACCATGGTCTACGGCATCATCCAGCTGATCAACTTCGCGCACGGCGAGGTGGTGATGATCGGCGCCATGGTGGCGTTCACGGTCATCAACCTGCTCGCCGCCGGCGGGCTGCCGCCGCTCGCGGTGGTCCTTGTCGGCACCGCCTGCGCGATCCCGGTGTGCATGCTGGTGAGCTACACAGTGGAGCGGCTTGCCTACCGGCCGCTGCGCCGCGCGCCGCGCCTGGCGCCCCTGATCACCGCCATCGGCGCCTCCATCATCCTGCAGCACCTCGCCATGCTGGTGTGGAGCCGCAACGTGCTCGCGTTCCCGCAGATCATCCCGCTCAAGACCTTCAGCTTCCTCGGCGCCACCGTCACCGGCGTGCAGCTCGCGATCCTGGGCATCTGCGCGGCGATCATGTGCGGCCTGGCGGGGCTCGTCTACCGCACCCGGCTGGGGCGCTCGATGCGCGCCACGGCGCAGAATCCGCAGGTCGCCGGGCTGATGGGCGTGGACATCAACCGCGTCATCGCCGCCACCTTCGTGATCGGCGCCGGGCTCGCCGCGGTGGCGGGGGTGATGGTCGGCACCTACTACGGCGTGGCGCAATACACCATGGGCTCGATCCTGGGACTCAAGGCCTTTGCCGCCGCGGTGCTGGGCGGCATCGGCAACGTGCCGGGTGCCATGGTCGGGGGCCTGCTGCTGGGCGTGGTCGAGGCGCTGGGGGCGGGCTACATCGGTGACATCACCGACCTGTGCCGCTACGGGCCGCTCGCGCGCGCCGTCGGCGAGCGCTGCGCCGACGGCGGCCACTTCGTCCTGTTCGGCTCCAACTACCAGGACGTGTTCGCGTTCGTGGTGCTGATCCTGGTGCTGGTGTTCCGGCCCTCGGGGCTGCTCGGGGAGCGCGTGGGCGACCGCGCATGAGGCGCCTGGTCGATGCCCGGGGCAACCCGCTGCTCTTGTGGGCGGGCGTGGCCGCGGTCGCGGTGGCGCTGATCGCGCTGCCCTTCGTGCTCAGCATGGTGGGCACGACCTGGGTGCGCATCGCCAACCTCGCCGTGCTCTACGTGCTGCTCGCGCTGGGACTGAACATCGTGGTCGGCTTCGCCGGGCTGCTGGACCTGGGCTACATCGCGTTCTACGCCGTGGGCGCCTATGCCTATGCGCTGCTCGCCTCGCCGCACTTCGGCCTCAACCTGCCGTTCTGGATCATCCTGCCCATCGGCGCCGCGGTGGCGGCGCTGTTCGGCGTCATCCTGGGCGCGCCAACGCTGAAGCTGCGCGGCGACTACCTCGCCATCGTCACGCTGGGCTTTGGCGAGATCGTGCGCATCTTCCTCAACAACCTGTCGCAGCCGGTGAACATCACGCGCGGGCCGCAGGGTATCGCGCAGATCGCCCCGTTCAGCATCGGCCCGCTGGACTTCTCGACCACCGACCGCGTCCTCGGCCTCGCCATCAGCGGCCCCATGAAGTACTACTGGCTGCTGCTCGCCGTGATGATCGTGGTCGTCGTCATCAACCTCCGGCTGCAGAATTCGCGCATCGGGCGGGCCTGGGAGGCGGTGCGCGAGGACGAGACCGCGGCGCGCGCCATGGGCATCGACACCACCAGCGTGAAGCTCCTCGCCTTCGCCATGGGCGCCTCCTTCGGCGGCATCGCCGGCGGCATGTTCGCCTCGATCCAGGGCTTCATCTCGCCCGAGAGCTTCGTGCTGGTGGAATCCATCATGGTGGTGGCGATGGTGGTGCTGGGCGGGATGGGCAACATCTGGGGCGTGATCCTGGGCGCGGTGCTGCTGTCGTTCGTGCCGGAGATCCTGCGCTGGACGGTGGCGCCGCTGCAGAACGCGTTGTTCGGCAAGCAGCTGGTCGAGCCCGAGGTGATCCGCATGCTGCTGTTCGGCCTCGCCCTCGTGCTGGTAATGCTGTTGCGCCCAGCGGGGCTGCTGCCCTCCTCGGTGCGCCAGCGCGAATTGGCCGGCGAAGAGGCGAGATGAGCGCGCTGCTCCGGGCACAGGGCATCGGCAAGCGCTTCGGCGGCATCCGGGCGCTGGAGGAGGTGTCGTTCTCGATCGCGGAACGGGAAATCTACGGGCTGATCGGCCCCAATGGCGCCGGCAAGACCACCCTGTTCAACCTCCTCACCGGGATCTACCTGCCGGATGCCGGTGGCTTTACCTTCGCCGGGCAATCGCTCGCCGGCCTGCGCCCGGACCACGTCGCGGCGGCCGGCATCGCCCGCACATTCCAGAGCATCCGCCTGTTTGCAAACGTCTCGGCGCTGGAGAACGTGATGATCGGCCGCCACGTGCGCACGCGCGCCGGGGTGCTGGGCGCGGTGCTGCGCAACCGCGCCACCCTGGAGGAGGAGGCGGCGATCGAGCGCCGGGCGCTGGAACTGCTCGACTACGTCGGCATCCGCACCCGCGCCAACGAGGCCGCGGGCGGGTTGCCCTACGGCGACCAGCGGCGCCTGGAGATCGCACGCGCGCTCGCCACGGAGCCCAAGCTGCTGGCGCTGGACGAACCCGCAGCGGGGATGAATCCCTCGGAGCGCCTGGCGCTGGCGAAGCTGATCGGGCGCATCCGCGCCGACGGCGTGACGGTGCTCCTCATCGAGCACGACGTGCGCCTGGTGATGAACGTCTGCGACCGGGTGCTGGTGCTGGACTACGGCGAGCGCATCGCCGAAGGGCCGCCGGCCGAGGTGCAGCGCGACCCGAAGGTCATCGAGGCCTACCTCGGCAGGCCCGCCGAGCCCGCTGCGGCATGAGCCTGCTCGAGGTGAAGGGGCTGGAAGTCCACTACGGCGGCATTCGCGCGGTGAAGGGCATCGACCTGCGGGTCGAGGGGGGCGAGCTGGTCTGCCTGATCGGCGCCAACGGCGCCGGCAAGAGCTCCACGCTGAAGGCCATCTGCGGGCTGGTGTCGCGGTCCGGATCGGTCTCCTACGCCGGCATGGATACCGCCGGCACGCCGGTGCACGAGTTGCCGCGCAAGGGCCTGGTGATGGTGCCGGAGGGCCGCGGCATCTTCCCGCAGCTCACCGTGGCCGAGAACCTCGCTATGGGTGCCTACGCGCGCAATGATGCTTCAATCAACGAGGACATCGGCCGCCAGTACGACATGTTCCCGCGCCTGAAGGAGCGCCGCGCGCAGACCGCGGGCACGCTCTCGGGCGGCGAGCAGCAGATGCTTGCCATGGGCCGGGCTCTGATGGCGCGCCCGAAGCTCCTGCTGCTGGACGAGCCCTCCATGGGACTCGCGCCGATGCTGGTGGCGAAGATCTTCGAGATCGTGCGCGACATCGCGCGGCAGGGCGTCACCATCCTGCTGGTGGAGCAGAACGCGAAGCTCGCGCTCGAGATCGCCAGCCGGGGCTACGTCATGGAGTCCGGCGCGGTGACGCTCGCCGATGAGGCAAGGAAACTGCTCGCCGAGCCGAAGGTGCGCGAGGCTTACCTTGGCGAGGAAGCGGGCGCCTAGCCCGTGGAAGGCGACCCTATGTGCACGATCGTGCAGGTTTATTTGCAGCCTATGGATCGGCCTATCCAAGACCTGGAAAATTAGGTGAAAATCCCCGCCATGACCTCATTCGGTGTCGCATACAAGGGCAGGCTCGAGGACGAGCGCATGCTCACGGGTCGGGGGCGCTACGTCTCCGACTGGAGTTTTCCCGGCCAGGCCCACGGCCATTTCCTGCGCTCCGACCGGCCGAGCGCGCGCATCTTGTCGATCGATGCCTCGGCTGCGCTGGCGATGCCGGGGGTGATCAAGGTGCTGACCGGCAGGGACGTCCTCGCCGCCGGCCACAAGCCCATGCCCGCCGCCGCCCCGATGAAGGGCCGCGGCGGCGCCGACCAGAGGGTGCCGCCGCGCTATTCGCTCACGCCCGACTGCGTGCGCTATGTGGGGGAACCCGTCGCGCTGGTGATCGCCGGGACGGCGGCACAGGCGCAGGACGCGGCCGAGGCCGTGGTCGTGGAATACGAGGAGCTGCCCGCCGTGCTCACCGCGCAGGCCGCGCTCGCCGCGGGCGCGCCGCAGCTGCACCAATCGGTGCCGGGCAACCTGGTGCTCGACTTCGCGGGCGGCGACGAGGAGAAGACCAAGGCCGCGTTCGCGCGCGCGGCGAAAGTGGTGACGCATGCGGCCTACCACTCGCGCGTGGTCGGCAATCCCATGGAGCCGCGCGCGGCGACCGCGAGCTACGACGCCGGGACCGACCGGTACACCCTGCACGCGACCACGCAGGGCGCCGGGCCCATGCGCCTGCAGGTGGGCGCGATGCTGGGGGTGCCGCCGGAGAAGGTGCGCATCGTCGCCGAGGAGGTGGGCGGCGGCTTCGGCGTGCGCTTCAACGCCTATCCCGAGTACGGCGCGCTCTGCCTCGCCGCGAAGACGCTGGGGCGGCCCGTGAAGTGGGTCGGCAGCCGCTCCGAGGTCTTCGTCTCCGACGAGCAGGCCCGCGACATCGTGCACAAGGGCGAGATCGCGCTGGACGCCAACGGGCGCATCCTGGCGATGCGCTTCGAATATTTCTCCAACGCCGGCGCCTACCTCGCCTTTACCGGCTCCTTCATCAACACCGTGAACCTCGTCAACGTGGCGAGCGGCGTCTACGACGTGCCGGCGGTGTACGTGCAGGCGAAGATCGTGCTCACCAACACCGTGCCCACCGCCGCCTACCGCGGCGCGGGCCGGCCGGTCGCCTCCTACGCCATGGAGCGCCTGGTGGAGGAGGCGGCGCGCGAGCTCGGGGTGGACGCGGCCGAATTCCGCCGCCGCAACCTGGTGCCGAAAGCCAAGTTCCCCTACAGGATCGTCACCGGCTTCGAGTACGACTGCGGCGATTTCGAGGGCGTGCTGGACAAGGCGTTGCAGCTCGCGGACTGGCCGGGTTTTCCGGAGCGAAGAAAAACCTCGGAAAGAAAGGGCAGGCTCCGCGGCCGCGGCATCGCCACCTACATCGAGGCCTCGGCCGCGGGCGGCTTCGCGCCCTTCGACCAGGCGCACATCACCTGGGAGAAGGACGGCACCATCACGCTGCGCACCGCCAGCCACAACCACGGCCAGGGGCACGAGACCACGCTCGCGCAGGTGGCCTCGGCGGTGCTGGGCGTGCCGGTGGAGAAGTTCCGCCTGCGCACCTCGGAGCCGGACCATTTCATGACGGCCAATCCCACGGGCGGCTCGCGCACGCTGCTCGGCATGGGCAGCGCCTTCCACTGGGCTGCGCTGGAGATCGTGAAGAACGGCATCAAGCTCGCGGCCGACGCGCTGGAGAGCGCGCAGGCGGACATCGAGTTCGATTCCGGCGCTTACCGGATCAAGGGAACCGACCGCTCGATCGGCATCGCCGAGCTCGCGCGGCAGCACCCGGGCAAGCTCGATCTGGACTACCGCGACCGGCCCAAGGTGCCCTCGACCTTCCCCAACGGCTGCCACATCTCGGAGGTGGAGATCGACCCCGAGACCGGCGAAGCCGAGGTCGTCGCCTACGTTGCCTGCGACGACGCCGGCAACATCGTCAACCACCAGATCGTCGAAGGGCAGATGCAGGGCGGCATCACGCAGGGGGCCGGCCACGTCTTCCTCGAGCAGGCGGTGTACGACGAGAACGGACAGCTGCTCACCGGCAGCTTCATGGACTACGCCATGCCGCGCCCGGGCCTCGTGGGCGGGCTCAAGGTCACGGATTTTCCGGTGCCGACGGCGACCAATCCGCTGGGCGCCAAGGGCGTCGGCGAGGCGGGAGTGACCGGCTCGATGCCGTGCCTCATGAACGCGGTGATGGACGCGCTCGCCCAGGCGGGCGTGCAGCGCTTCGACATGCCGGCGAGCCAGCTGCGCCTGTGGAAAGCGATCCGCGAAGCCAGGGCGGGCCGCCCCGAGGCGCTGGCGATCGCGCCGTTCTGACCCTACCCCCGTCCCGCGCATGAAGCGCATCGTCCTGCCCGAAGGCGGCGACGAGCGCATCCGCGAGGCCGCGCGCCGCATCGAGGCCGAGGGCGTCGCCCAGGCCATCGTCTTCGATGCGCCGCCGGCCGACCGGATCGAGCACTACGCCGCGCTCTACCTCGCCGCGCGGCCCGACGCGGCGAAGATCGCGCGGCGGCTCGTCTCCAGGCCGCTCTACTACGCGGGCATGATGCTGAAGGCGGGCGATGCCGACGCCATGCTCGCCGGCGCCGCGCACCCCACCGCGCGCATCATCGAGGCGGGCCTGCTCACCGTGGGCTTGGCCGAGGGCATCCGCACGCCCTCCAGCTTCTTCCTGATGGTGTTGAAAGAAAGATCTTTCCTGTATTCCGATTGCGCGGTAAACGCGGATCCCACGGCGGAGCAGCTGGCCGACATCGCCATTGCCTCGGCCGAAAGCGCGCGCCGGGTGCTCGGCGAGGAGCCGCGCGTGGCGCTGCTTTCCTTCTCGACCAAAGGCAGCGCCAGACATCCGCACGTCGACAAGGTTGTGCGTGCGCTCGAGCTTGTGCGCGCGCGCGCGCCCGGCCTCGCCATCGACGGCGAGCTGCAGGCGGACGCCGCGCTTGAGCCCGCTGTAGCCGCGAAAAAGGTGAAAAGCGAAAGCCCCGTCGCCGGCCGTGCCAACGTCCTCGTCTTCCCCGACCTGGATGCCGGCAACATCGCCTACAAGCTCACCCAGTACCTTGCCGGCGCCCAGGCCATCGGCCCGGTGCTGCAGGGCTTCGCGAAGCCCATCTCCGATCTCTCGCGCGGCGCCAGCGTCGACGACATCGTCGCGACCGCCCGGCTCTTGCTCGGCGTTCGCTGAGCGCCAGCGGCGCGCGCACCCTCGCCGGCGCCGGCCAGCCCGATCGCTACCACGCCGCGGCTGCGTGGGGCGTGATCTCGGCGGCCAGCCGCGCGCGGTCCAGTCGGCCGCGCAGTCCGATGCATACCAGGCGCCCGGCGGCGCCAGACGGTGCGTCGCAGATCTCGCTCCTGCGGCCGACGACGTGCACGGCGCGCGGCGTCCCTGAAAGGTCGAGCAGGACGCCCTTCGCGCGCAAGATTCCCAGCGCGGGATCGGCAAGCGCGGCGGCAAGGCGCGCGACGTCCAGCGGCGGCAGCGCCTCGAACGCCACCGAGTCGTAGGAGGGATGGCGCGCGGAGGCCGTGCCGGAGAGCAGGCTCGAACCCAGGCCGAGGAGGACTTCGATCGGCACCTGCCCGCGCTCGGCCTCGATCACGGTCGCGAACTTCTCCAGCCATGCGCGAGCCTCGGTCCGGGCCTGCGCGCTCACCAGGTCGGGCTTGGTGAGGAGGACGAGGCCCGCCTCGCGCAGCTGGCGCTCGATGGTGTCGCCGAGGTAGCGGTCGGCGGCGCGCTCGCGGACGGTCTCCGCGTCGGCCATGACAACGATGCCGTCGTTGGCGCAGCCGGGGTGCAGGCTGACGCTGGCGGCGATGGCGGCGGGCAGCGCCACGCCGCTCGCCTCGATGAGCAGGTGATCGGGCGCCGGGTCGCGTGAGGCGATCTTCCCGAGCGCGGCGACGAGGTCGCTGCCGAAGCTGCAGCACACGCAACCGCCGGCGATGGCGAGGGTGTCGCCCTCGCGGTTCTCGATCAGGTCGGCGTCGATCGGCAGCGCGCCGAAGTCGTTGACGAGCACCGCGATTCTCCTGCCGCCGGCGTGGCGCAGCAGGTGGTTGACGAGGGTGGTCTTGCCCGCGCCGAGGTAGCCGCCGATGACGGTGACCGGGATGGGCGAGGTCAAAGCTGCGCCGCCTCGAACACGCGGCCGCCCTGCACGGTGCCCCAGATGCGCACATCCTTGACGCTGGCGGGCCCGAGCTCGCGCGGGTCGTCCTCCAGCACCGCGAAGTCGGCGCGCTTGCCGGCTTCGATCGAGCCGACCTCGCCGTCCAGCTTCAGGGTGTAAGCAGCACCCAGGGTGATGGTGCGCAGCGCTTCGTCCAGGCCGATGCGCTCGGCCATGCCCAGCACGCGGCCGCTCGCGGTGCGGCGGTTGATCGCGCACCAGGCGGTGAAGAGGGGCCCCAGCGGCGTCACCGGGGCATCCGAGTGGATGGCAAACGGCACGCCCGTGTCGCGCGCGGTGGCGCAGGCGTTCATGCGCTCGGCGCGTTCCGGGCCCACGGTCATGGCGTAGTGCTGGTCGCCCCAGTAGTAGTGGTGGTTGGGAAAGAGGTTGACGCACATGCCCAGCGCCTTCATGCGGCGGAACTGCGCCGCGTCGGCGAGCTGGCAGTGCTGCAGCGTGAAGCGGTGATCGGGCGAGGGGTGCGCGCGCAGCGCCTGCTCCACGCAATCCAGCACCAGCTCGGTCGCCTCGTCGCCGTTGGTGTGGGTGTGGATCTGCACGCCGTGCTTGAGGGCGAGGCGGTAGGCCTCGCACAGCACCTCCTTCGGGAGGTACCACAGGCCGTTGGGCGCACCGTTGTAGTAGCCCGGCGGCCGCAGGCGCGCGGAAAACCCCTGGATGGAGCCGTCGGCCACCAGCTTCACGATCCCCAGGCGCAGGCGCTCCGTGCTCCTTACCCGCAGCGCGAGCGCGCGCTCGATGAGCGCCTGGCCGCTGAGGAGCTGCAGGCGCAGCAGCGAGACGATGCGCGCCGGGTACGAATCCTCTCCCGTCACGCGCAGCATCATGCCGACCGCGTCCTCCGGCAGCAGGTTGGCGAGGTCCGCCGCAGTGGTGACGCCCTTTCGCACGCAGAGCTTGGCGAAGGAGCGCAGGCCCAGCTCGTCGGCGGCGAGCACCTCGCGGTCGAAGCCGACGTGGCTGCTCGCCATCATCATCGGATCGGGGCCCTTCAGCTCGCCGGTGGGCAGGCCGTCGGCGCCCAGCGGAACTCCGGGATGACTCACGCCCGTCCTCAGCAGGCCGGCAAGTTCGAGCGCCTTCGTGTTCACGTTGAGGATGTGCCCGCTTGCGTGCAGCACGCCCACCGGCCGCACGGCGGAGACGCGGTCGAGGTCGGCGCGGCTGACGCGCCGCTCGCCGAAGTAGATGGGATCGAGCCCCCAGCCTGAGAGCGGTGCTGCCGGGTCCTTGAGGGCATCGCTTGCCTCGCGCAGGCGCGCGATCAGCGCATCAATCGACTGCGCGCCGGGCCAGGTCCTGCCGTCCGGGTCCATGCGGTCGAAATAGCCGGTGTAGACATAGCGCCAGAAGGTGCCTTCCATGGCGTGGCTGTGGCCCTCGATCAGGCCCGGCATCAGCACCTTGTCCGCGAAGCGCTCGTCGATCTGGTGCTTGCCCCAGCCGGCGAGCTCCGCCACCGAGCCCGCGCCGAGGATGCGGCCATCGCGCACGGCGACGTGCGTCGCCTCCGGCCGCGCCGGGTTCATGGTGAGGATGCGCCGCGCGCGGTAGATCGTGAACATGACGTTACAGGCTCCGGGGTCGATGAGGGACGCCACCGTCCTCGCGCACGAGGTGGCAGGCGACTCGGTGGCGGTCGCCCACGGCGCGCAGCGCGGGCTCTTCCTCGCGGCAGCGTTCCTCGGCGAACGGGCAGCGACCGGCGAAGCGGCAGCCGCGAGGCAGATCGATCGGACTGGGGGGATCGCCTTCAAGGCGCAGGCGCTGCTGGCCCTTGCCGCGTCGGCGGCCGATGCGCGGCACCGCGGAGAAGAGCGCCCAGGTGTAGGGGTGCAGCGGATCGGCGAAGAGCCGCGCGCGCGGCGCCTGCTCCACGATGCGGCCAAGGTACATCACGGCAACCTCGTCGCACAGGTGCTGCACCACGCCCAGGTCATGGGAAATAAAGAGGTAGGACAGGCTATGCTGGTTCTGCAGGCGCGCCAGCAGGTTGAGGATCTGCGCCTGGATCGCGACATCCAGCGCGGAAACGGGCTCGTCGCAGACGATCAGCTCGGGGCGCGTCGCGAGCGCCCTGGCGATGCCGATTCGCTGCCGCTGGCCGCCGGAGAACTGGTGCGGGAAGAGCGCGAGCTGGTCGGGCCGCAGGCCCACCTGCGCGAACAGCTCCCGGGCGCGCTCGCGGCGCTCGGCGGCGTCGCCGATGCCCATGCGCGCCAAGGGTTCCTCGACGATGGCGCCGGCGCGCGAGCGCGGGTTGAGCGAGGAATACGGGTCCTGGAAGATCATCTGCACGTAGCGCCGCTGGGTCCGCAGCTCTTCGCCGGCAAGATGGGTGATGTCGGTGCCTTTCAGCCGCACCTCGCCGGCCGTGATGTCCGCCAGGCGCATCACCGCCAGCGCCGCAGTGGTCTTGCCCGAACCGGATTCGCCGACGATTCCGAGCGTGCGGCCTGCGGCGAGTGTGAAGTCGATGCCGTCCACCGCGTGCACCTTGCGGCGCGCCTGCCAGGGCAACCGGCGCGGCAGCGGAAAATGCACGCGCAGCCCCGCGACTTCGAGCAGCGCGTTCAAGCGGCCGCGCCCTCGGACGGCGCGAGCAGCCAGCAGGCCGCAGCGTGGCCATCGGCAAGCCGGGTTTCAGGCGGAGCGGCGACGCCGCAGCGCTGCAGTGCTTGCGCGCAGCGGGGGGCGAAGGCGCATCCGGCGCCCAGTTGGTGCAGCGGCGGCACCACGCCGGGGATTTCCGCGAGCTCGCTGCGCGCGCCGGGATCGCCCAGCACAAGCGTCGGCCGGCAGGCGAGCAGCCCGCGCGTATAAGGGTGAGCGGGGCGCTCGAGGATATCTTCGACGCCGCCTTCCTCCACCTTTCGGCCGGCGTACATGACGATCACGCGGTCGGCCATTTCGGCCACTGCGCCGACGTCGTGGGTGATGAAGACGATGGCGGTGCCGCGCGTCTCGCGCAGCTCCACCAGCAGCTCGAAAATCTGCGCCTGCACGGTGACGTCGAGCGCGGTGGTGGGCTCGTCCGCGATCAGGATCTTCGGCTCGCAGGCAAGCGCGATGGCGATCATCACGCGCTGGCGCATCCCGCCGGAGAACTGGTGCGGATACTCATCCACGCGCCGCTCGGGCTCGGGGATGTGCACGGCGCGCAGCATTTCCACTGCGCGCGAGCGCGCCGCGTCGCGATCGAGGCCTTTATGCAGGCGCACGGCCTCCGCAATCTGCTCGCCCACCGGATAGACCGGGTTGAGCGAGGTCATCGGCTCCTGGAAGATCATGGAAATCTCGTTGCCGCGAACCGCCTGCATGCGTGCGGGGCTGGCGCGCACCAGGTCTTCGCCTGCCAGCCGCACGCTGCCCGCGGTGATGTGCCCGGTGGGCTGCGGCACCAGTCCCATGATGGCGAGCGCGGTCATGCTCTTGCCGCAGCCGGACTCGCCGACGATGCAGAGCGTCTCCCCGGCTGCGAGCGCGAAAGAGAGCGACTCGATCACCCGGACCCTGCCGTCCCAGGTGTCGAACTCCACCTGGAGATCCTGGACTTCGAGCAGCCGGGTCATCGCTGCCGCAGCTTCGGGTTGAAGGCGTCGTTCAGGCCGTCGCCCACCAGGCTGATGCCGAGCACGGTCAGAAAGATGCAGAGCCCGGGAAAGGTGACCGCCCACCAGGCTTCGCGCAGGTAGTTGCGCGAGGAACCGATCATCAGCCCCCAGCTCATGACGTTGGGGTCGGTGAGGCCGAGGAACGACAGCCCGGCCTCGAACAGGATCGCGGTGCCGGTGGCCAGTGTCGCCGAGACGATGATCGGCGGCAGGGCATTGGGCAGGATGGTGGCGAGGATGATGCGCGCATTCGAGGCGCCGATCGCGCGCGCCGAGCGCACGAAATCCAGCTGCCGGATGCGGAGAAACTCCGCGCGCGTGAGCCGCGCCATCCCGGTCCAGGCCACCACCCCGATCGCCAGGGTGACCGTGAGCAGCGATGGCTCGAACAGCGTGATCAGCACCATCGCGAACAGCAGCGCCGGAAGGACCTGGAAGAACTCCACCACGCGCCCCAGCATGCGGTCGGTGCCGCGGCCGTAATAGCCCGAGAGCGAACCGATGGTGATGCCGATGACGGTGGTGATCATGGCCGCGCAGATGCCCACCAGTACGGTCGGCCGCCCGCCGCGCACGAGGCCGGCGAGGATGTCGCGCCCGAGGTAATCGGTGCCGAGCAGCACATCTGGATCGCCGGGCGGCGTCATCGGCGCGCCGACAATGTCGAAGGGGTCCACGCGATAGAGCAGCGGCCCGACGGCCAGCACCAGCCCGATGACGCCCAGGATCGCCAGGCCGATCAGCGCCGCCCGGTTGCGGCGGAACACCGCCCAGGCCTCCTGCCAGGGGCTGCGGCCGGCTTCAGCCATCGGTCTTGATGCGCGGGTCGACGATCCGGTAGAGGACGTCCGTGATCAGGTTGCCGAAGGTGACGAGCACCGCCGAGAGCAGCAGGATGCCGAGGATCAGTTGATTGTCGCGGCGCAGGATCGACTCGAAGGCGAGCTGCCCGAGCCCCGGCCAGGTGAACACCGTCTCGACCAGCACCGCGCCGGCAAGCATGGCGGAGAACTGCAGGCCAGCGACCGTCACCACCGGCAGCAGGGCGTTTCGCAGCGCGTGCTTGAAGATCACCGTGCGTTCGGGCAGGCCTTTCGCGCGCGCAGTGCGGACGTAGTCCGAGCCCAGTACCTCGATCATGCTCGCGCGCGCGAGCCGGCTGTAGAGCGCAAGGAAAATCAGCGCCAGCGTCGTCGCCGGCAGCACCAGGTGATGCGCGATGTCGAGCGCCTTGGCCAGTCCCTGCGCCCCGGCGACGACGTCGTAGAAGCCTCCGGGGGGCAGGATCGGGATCGCCGAGGCAAATAGGAGCAGGAGCATCAAACCGCTCCAGAACACCGGCGCCGAAAACCCGAACAGCGATACCAGGTTCACAGCGGCGGCAAACCAACCGCGCGGATAGCGCGCCGCCAGCACCCCGAGCGCAGTGCCGGCGACGAGGGCCAGGGTGAGCGCCGCGAGCAGCAGCAGAACGGTGGCGGGCACCCGGTCGAGAATCAGCAAGAAGACCGGCTTGTTGTAGTAGATCGAGGTGCCAAGGTCTCCCCCGGCCACG
>Ga0194119_10003845_pt1 | contig 23758 bp, 25 predicted proteins | sample TA2MahC100mmetaG_FD_148620 | JGI IMG/M metagenome (GOLD analysis project Ga0194119, IMG submission 148620) | Freshwater microbial communities from Lake Tanganyika, Tanzania - TA2015018 Mahale Deep Cast 100m | ecosystem: Environmental > Aquatic > Freshwater > Lake | place: Tanzania: Lake...
TTGATATTAATCATAAAGTCCCCTGTAATTATGTTTTTGTGATACAACAATTTACCACAAAACCCTTGTGATTACAATAGAAAAACAAACATTCATTCCATTGTTTTTGAGTGAATTTGACTTACTGGCTTTTTACGAGATCATCAATATTCCATTAGATCAAATTCCTTTAAAGGAGTGACAGCCCTATGGCAGAGAGAGCATGGCATTCCATTGAGGTTCCACAGGTATTAAAAGAACTGAATACGGACCCCCATCATGGTCTCACAGAAGATGAGGCTCTAAGGCGACTTGAAACATATGGCTACAATGAGCTGAAGAAGGAGGAGGGGGTTTCACCCCTCACCCTCTTTTTTAATCAGTTTAAAAACATCCTGATCATCATCCTGATCATTGCCATCGTCCTTTCGGCATTGGTGGGCGAGGTCGTCGATGCGGCCATCATTGCCGTGATCGTTGTTTTCTGTGCAGGCCTCGGATTTGTCCAGGAGTACCGTGCAGAGCGAGCCCTCGAAGCCTTGAAGAAGATGCTCACCCCAACGATCACCGTATTGAGGGGAGGGAAGGAAGAGGAGGTTCCCTCCAAAGATCTGGTACCGGGTGACATCCTTGTTTTAGAGGCAGGGGACAGGATTCCAGCAGATGCGAGACTGGTGGAAAACCACTCCCTTCGATGCGATGAGGCACCTCTAACCGGAGAATCGGTTCCAGTGGGGAAGGATATTAAGCCCCTGCCGGAAGAAGTTCGAGTCAGCGATCGAAAGAATATGGTCTTCACGGGTACCAGCGTGACCTTTGGCAGGGGAAAAGCATTGATCACTGCCACAGGGATGAGTACGGAGTTTGGCAAGATCGCCGAAGAGGTGATTTCTGTGGAGACCGAGAAGACGCCTCTCGAGAAGAGGACGGAAGAGATTGGCAAATGGCTTGGGATAACGGCACTCAGCGTCTGTTTCCTGGTTGCCGGGATCAGCATCGTCAGGGAGGCATTAGGTGGGAAAATCGATTTTCCTTTTGTGATAACCGTTATCATGTTCGCCATTGCCCTCGCCGTGGCAGCCGTCCCTGAAGCCTTAGCAGCCATCGTCACAGGTGCCCTGGCCATCGGGATGCGTCAGATGGCTAAAAAGAATGCCCTGATCCGAAAGATGCCAGCTGTTGAAACCCTAGGTTGCACCACCGTGATCTGTTCAGACAAGACAGGTACTCTAACCCGGGGCGAGATGACGGTGAGAAAGATATTCAGCGGAGGCAAGATGATCGAAGTAACCGGTATCGGTTACGCGCCGGAGGGAGAACTCAGGGGTTCTGGACCCATCAAGATTGACGACCATCCCTCCCTCCGGACCTTTCTCCAGGGCAGTATACTGTGTAGTGATGCGATCTTAGAGCAGAAAGAAGGGAAGTGGGTGATCAAAGGAGACCCCACAGAGGGGGCCCTTGTGGTGACAGCCGTCAAGGCGGGGTTGCATCAGGCTGAATTAAGGCTTGAAAATCCCCGAATAGAAGAGATCCCTTTTAGCTCTGAAAGAAAGAGAATGACCACCATCCATCAAATGAGGGATGGGAGTAAAAGGGTATTTATGAAAGGAGCTCCCGAAGGAGTCATCGAGAGATGCACTCATGTTTTAGAAGATGGTAGCCTAAGGGAAATGACCGAGAAAGAGAAGGCCCAGATTTTGAAGATCAATGAGGAGATGGCCCAGGGAGCATTAAGGGTACTTGGAGTCGCCTATAGAGATTGCCCAGATCCAATTGAGTGTACGGAAGAATACCTGGAACGGGATCTGGTCTTCCTCGGTCTTGCAGGGATGATGGACCCTCCGAGACAAGAGGCCATCGAAGCAACGAAAGTATGTAAACAGGTGGGCATTAAACCTGTCATGATCACGGGAGACCATAAACTCACCGCCATGGCCGTCGCCAGGGAGATGGGGTTTTATAAAGAGGGCGACCTGGCCTTGACCGGGGAGGAGCTGGAAAGGATCTCCGATGAGGAATTTGAGAAGATTGTCGATCGGGTCACTGTCTATGCCAGAGTCTCGCCGATGGATAAGCTCAAGATTGTCAAGGCATGGAAGAAGAGGGGCGAAGTCGTTGCTATGACGGGCGACGGAGTCAATGATGCCCCGGCCCTGAAGCATGCGGATATCGGCGTGGCCATGGGGATCACAGGGACGGAAGTCACGAAAGAGGCAGCGGATATGGTCCTGACCGATGATAATTTTGCGACAATCGTGACCGCCATCGAGCGTGGCCGATGGATTTACGACAATATCAAAAAATATCTAGCTTATCTTCTCCAGTGCAATATCACTGAGGTCGTGGTGATCGGAGGAGTCGTCCTCGTGATGGGCCCGGAATTTTTACCCCTCCTCCCTGCGGCCATCTTATACCTGAATCTGGCCACGGACGGTCTCCCCGCCTTGGCCCTGGGTGTCTCTCCTCCTGATCCGGATATCATGAAGCGGCCTCCGAGAAATCCAAAGGCAAGCGTCTTTGGATGGGATGTGAAATCTTTCATCCTCCGTGCCGTTTTAATTGAATGTCCCTTCTTCTACATTCTGTTCTTCCATGAACTGGAAGATATCACCCATGCCAGGACCGAGATATTCTTCCTCTTCATCATTATCGAGCTGGTCGTTGCGCTGAATTGCCGGTCACTTATCTATAGCATCTTCAAAGCACCTCCCCACAAATGGCTCATAATCGCCCTGGCCTGGGAGATCGTATTGATCGGGGTACTCATCCAGATTCCGACTGTCCGTGAGGCATTTGGCATCATGAAGCCTTCCTTGTCTGACATGACCATCATCATCTCCTTTGGACTGCTGATCTTTGTGATCATTGAGGTGACCAAGGTTATTTTGAGGAAAAAGATTTTAGTCGGAAGAACTGTTGCAGATTAATGGCCCTTTGAGCCAGAGATCTCACGAAGGAAGTCTTAAATCATGCCCTCTCGGCTTCATCCTGGGAGGGCATTTTCTTCTCTTGTGAAATCAGAGAAAATTTTTTAAGATAACATCAGTTCTCATTTCAGATTGCAGATTTCAAATCGCAGATTGAAGTAACTCCACCCAACCTCCCCTTAAGTTAAGTCGATTAGACCCGACCACGGGGGGAGGCGAGGAGGGGTTATGAGATATGAAATGATAAGAAGGAGGTTTTATGGAAAAGCCTTTGGTTGGAATTCTGATGGGTAGCGACAGTGATCTGCCGGTGATGGAAAAGGCGGCAGAGGTTTTAAAGGAAATGGGAGTTGCCTATGAGATCGATATCAGTTCAGCCCATCGCCTTCCTGAGAAGACAGCGCAATATGCCAAAACAGCGAGAGAGCGCGGCCTTGAGGTATTGATTGCCGGGGCAGGGATGGCCGCCCACTTAGCTGGGGTGATCGCGGCTCATAGTACCCTACCGGTCATAGGCGTTCCGCTCAAATCGGGAGCCCTCGATGGAGTCGATGCACTTTATTCAACCGTTCAGATGCCTCCAGGGATTCCCGTGGCGACCGTTGGAATCGATGGGGCAAAAAATGCAGCTTTTTTAGCCTGCGAGATTCTCTCAATCAAGTATCCTGAGATCGTTAAAAAATTGGAGGATTTCAGATCGAAGACGAGAAAGTCGCTGGAAGAAAAATCGGCGGCCCTGAAGAAGGGGATGATTTAACCTTGCAGTTGCCAAAAACGGCCACGGGTAAACCGCTCTTCAAGGCTTCTGACGGCGATTAAGTTGACATGTTAAGGGAAACGGTAGACCTCACTTAAGGTGAACTCCGGCAAGGGCTTGGGATGTGTGTGCTTATTCGCTAAAAGGTTCGCCCCGAAGCCTTTACGAACGGTTCACCCGTGTCCGTTTTGACTAAATGTTTTGCAATGTTAAGGTTAAGTCAATGACCTTTTTCTCTCGCCGGCCTGCAATCTTTTTGGACAGGGACGGAACGCTTATTGAAGACCGTGGATACCTTCGCCATCCGTCGGAAGTAGTCTTTTATCAGGATACCATCGACTCCCTTCGGAGGTTAAAAGATCGTTACCTCCTTTTCATCGTCACAAACCAATCGGGCATTGGGCTTGGAATCCTCAAGCATGAAGATGTGGAGCGGATTAATCAGTTTGTTGTGGATACCCTTGCCCGGGAAGGGGTGACTATTTCGGCGGTCTATTATTGTCCCCACATACGTGATCAGGGATGCGAGTGCATAAAACCAACGCCTTATTTTGTCCTGAAGGCGGCTCGGGAATTTGATCTCGATCTCCCCCGTTCTTTTTCGATAGGGGATCACTCCCATGATGTGGAATTGGCAAAGAATGTCGGGGCCCAGGGGATCTTTCTCCTGACGGGTCACGGGCAGAAACACCTACATGAACTTCCTCCAGGAGTATTGGTCGCCGAAAACATGGAAGAAGCAATCGACATTGTTCTAAATAGAGATGGACCCTCTCAAAAAAAGACGGGGTTCATCGGTAAGGCCGCTGAGATCATCAAACGGGGAGGCATCGTTGCCTTTCCGACGGAGACCGTATATGGATTGGGAGCGGATGCCTTTAATCCTCTTGCCGTGGCCCGGATCTTCGAGGTCAAGAAAAGACCTTCTTTTGATCCTCTCATCATCCATATCGTCCGTCCTGGCGATCTGGAGAAGATCGTCTTAACCATTCCATCGAAGGCCAGGGAGTTAATCGATCGATTCTGGCCGGGGCCGCTCACCTTAGTTCTTCCCAGAAGACAGGAGGTCCCCGATATTGTCACCGCCGGCCTTCCGACGGTTGCTGTCCGCATCCCATCGCATCCCATCGCATTGGGATTGATTGAAATGGCGGATTGTCCCATCGCCGCGCCGAGCGCCAATCCCTTCGGTTATCTGAGCCCGACCACTGCTCAACATGTTCGAGAACAATTGGGGGATGAGGTTGATCTCATATTGGACGGGGGACCCTGTGAGGTGGGCGTGGAATCCACGATCGTCTCTTTTAGTGAAGGAGGGCCCAGGCTATTGAGGCCAGGAGGGATCCCTCTTGAGGAGATTGAATCGGTTATTGGAAAGGTTGTGGTCGGTGCGATGAACAATGAAAAGGTCTCTGCGCCAGGGATGCTTCCGAAACATTATGCTCCTCGGACGCCGATTCTCCTCGATTGGCGCGAGGAGGATGTGGCCAATGATGGAAAGAGGAAGGTAGGATTGCTTGCATTTCATCAGATCAGTCCTTCTTTGAAATTCAATCAGGTTGAAATTCTTTCGGAGAGAGGCGATTTAAGAGAAGCGGCGGCCAATCTCTTCTCTGCCATCCAGCGACTGGATGGTTTGGGCCTGGACCTGATCCTGGCGGAATCTGTTCCCGAGGTTGGTCTGGGACGGGCCATCATGGATCGCCTCCGCCGCGCTAGCTCCATAGGGGGATAAAATCAATGAAGAAGATTGCCTTTATATTTTTTCTTCTACTCTCCACTTTCTACCCTCCACCTTCTATTGGGTTACCTGCTGAGGACATTCGGCTCGTGACCGATGCCCAGTATTTTGAGGTGGCCAAGAAGATGATTCAGGAGGCAAAGGCTTCCCTCCGGGTGATGATGTTTGAGATGGGATATTATGAAAAGCATCCCAATACCCCATCGAATCTTTTGATCAAAGAGTTGATAGAGGCAAAAAAACGCGGGGTTAAAGTGGAGGTCATCCTGGAAACAAGAGAAGGCGATGATAGGACCACCAAACGCAACCGCCAGACCGGAAAAATCTTATCGGACGGAGGGGTGGAAGTGACCTACGATCCCCTCTTTAAAACGATGCATGCAAAATCGATGGTTGCGGACGGAGAACTTGTCCTGATAGGAAGCACCAATTGGGTCTTCTCCTCCCTGACCAGTAACAATGAGGTTTCTGTCCTCATTAGGTCAAAAGAGATGGCCCGCGAGCTGGTCGATTATTTCAATCGAGTGAAAGCCACCGGCAATAAAAAATAGGATAACAGGAGATCAGGCCATCAGGAAACCAGGAAAAACAGAAGAATGAATAAGGTGCTTTGACCTGATATCCTGGTACCCTGATATCCTGATGCCCATCCATGATGCTGATCGATTCTCATGCTCATCTTGAGATGCCTGAGTTCCGGCAGGACTTAAGCGAAGTCCTTCAGAGGGCAAAGGATTCAGGCGTCGAATATATCTTCACCGTTGGGACAGAGAAAAAGGATTGGAAGAGGGCGCTTGAAATTGCCCATTCCCATTCTTCTGTTTATGCAATCTTAGGAGTCCATCCCCACAACGCAAGGGAGATTGATGATGGAACTTATCCGATCCTGAAAAAGCTCTGTCAGAATGCGAAGGTGAAAGCCTATGGGGAGATTGGCCTGGATTTTTTTCGCAACCACTCCCCCCGGGAGGTTCAGTTGGAAAGATTTAGGGAGCAGATCGGACTGGCCAGGGAACTCAAGCTTCCCATCGTTGTCCATGACCGGGAAGCCCACCGGGAGACGCTCGAAATCCTGAAATCAGAAGAGGCATGGGAAAACGGTGGAATCATCCACTGCTTTTCTGGGGATGAGCAAATGGCGAAGGCCTGTATCGAGATGGGTTTTTATATCTCGATCCCCGGAAGCATCACCTATAAAAACGCAGGCCCCTTTCACGAAATTGTTAGAAGACTCCCCTTGGAGTCCCTTCTGGTTGAAACGGATGCCCCTTTCTTGACGCCGGTCCCATTCCGGGGAAAAAGAAACGAGCCGAGTTTCGTTCGATATACCGCAGAAAAGATTGCAGAAATCAAAAAAATCGCTTTTGAAAAAGTGGCTGAGGCAACGGCCCAAAATGCCCTAAAGGTTTTTAGATTGAATTTCGATAACAGGTGAAAATTCTGTTTTACAAACAGATCATAATACTTCTCCTATAAATGCGATCGCATTTATAGGAGAAGTTTGGATAAGAAGATGGGGATGGATGTCCTTCCTTTGGCAAAGCCGATATGATTTGCAACCGAGGTTGATCGGAAAAGAATTTAGGGAAATCGTCTATGAAACCAGCCATTATCATCGTCGATATGGTGAAGGATAATTTGAAAGAGGGGTCTAAACATCCCATCACTATTGAAAGTAGGACGATTCTACCTAACCTGCAACGGTTATTAAAAGAGAGCCGGAAGAGGAAACTCCCCATCATTTTTGCCTGTGATAGTTTCATGGAAGGGGACTTCATCTTCAAAGGAAAGATGAAAGTTCACTCCCTCCGGGGGACAAAAGGTTCAGAGGTAGCGGATGAATTAAAACCCGAGCTGACCGATATCATCTTGCCGAAGAGGCGGTTTAGCGCCTTCTACAAAACCGACCTGGATCAAACCCTCCGGCTTCTCGGTGCGGATACGATTGTCGTCACGGGAATCACCACAGAGGTTTGTGTTCTGATGACTGCGATGGACGGGCTCTGTCACGATTTTTCAGTGATCCTTATGGAAGATGGCTGTGCCAGTAAAAACAGAGAGATTCATCAGGGATGCCTCAACCTCTACCGGGATTTTGCCCTATACCCTCTGTTTAGGATAATGGGTCTTGAGGAATTTATAAAAGAGGTATCGTCATAGAAAGGGTTCAAGCCTGCCTGCCGGCAGGCAGGGAGTACAGGATTCGAGTGGCCGAGGGTGAATATTTTTAGAGAAACTTGAACCCATGAACCCTTGAATCCTTGAACCCTTAATACGAAGATGAAGTATTGCGAAAAGGATTTAATTGATCAGATAGGGAAAATGCTCTCTTCAAGGGAGAGGAAGGTCATTCATCATCCTTCTCTTGCCCGCGCAGCAGTCCTCGTCCCTTTGTTTAATAAAAATGGGAATTGTCATCTCCTGTTTACCAAAAGGACCGACCTTGTAAAATATCATAAAGGGGAGATCTCTTTTCCCGGAGGGATGGTGGACGAAGAGGATGTGAGCCTGGAAAAAACTGCTCTCCGGGAGGCCTTTGAGGAGATCGGGCTTAAAGAGGCGGACGTCCAGCTCATCGGAGGCCTGGATGATATCGTAACGACGACCCAATTTATCGTCACCCCCTTTGTGGGCCTCTTTCCCTATCCTTACCCATTCGAAACGAGTTCCGTCGAAATTGCCGAATTGATCGAAGTTCCCTTATCCTTCCTGCTCAGCGGAGAGAATTGCGCTGAGAAGGAGATCAACTGGATGGGCCGAAAAGACCTCGTCTACGCCTATCAATATGGAGAACATACGATCTGGGGCGCTACTGCCCGCATTCTGAAACAGTTTTTAGATTTGGTACACTTCCAGAGAAAGACTTGAAAGTTGATTCCTTGACAAGATATGATTAAGCAACAGTTAAAAACAGAGGAGGTTCACATGGCGGAGAATACGTGCAAGGGGGATCATTCAGGACATATCTGTGTTCTGGCGAGCAATGGAACGTTTGATGTCATCAAGGAAATCACAAAGATCCCCAAACATATCTGCTTCAACTGCGGGCGGGTGGCGGACTCGGAAAAAAACCTTTGTAATCCCATGCCATTGGATTAATGGGAGAAGAGCCCAAGGGGGGATGGCGCTTGCAGCCGGAATAGGAGGTCCGAGATGAAGAGGAACGATGTTCTGAAACTGGCCGCAAGTATTCTCCTCTGCCAGATGGCAGGGTTTTTAGGCTCCCTTTTTACGACTCCAGCGATTCCGACCTGGTATCCAACATTACATAAACCATTCTTCACCCCCCCGGATTGGATCTTCGGTCCGGTCTGGATCACTCTCTATCTCATGATGGGAATCTCCCTCTTCCTGGTCTGGCAGAGGGCGGATCATCCAAAACGGAATAGAGCCATTTTTTTCTTCTTTGTTCAGTTGATCCTCAATATTCTTTGGTCAGCCGCCTTTTTTGGACTCCGTTCCCCTTTTTTAGGGCTGATGGACATTCTTCTCCTCTGGATTGCCATTCTGTTGACGACCCAAATATTTTTTAAGATCTCGAAATTGGCAGGGGCGCTCCTCATCCCCTATCTCGTGTGGGTCAGTTTTGCTGCCCTCTTGAACTTTTCTCTGTGGGTTCTAAATCGCTAAAAGAGATGATCCAGAAAGAAAGAATCAAGGTCCTCAATCAAGAGGCGTTGAAGAAAGGGAACTATGTCCTCTACTGGATGCAGGCCTCCCAGAGGACAGGGTGTAATCATGCTCTCGAGTATGCAATCATCAAAGCCAATGAATTAATACAGCCCCTCCTTGTCTTTTTTGGAATCACCGATCACTTTCCTGAAGCGAATGAAAGGCATTATACTTTTATGATAGAGGGATTGAAAGAGGTAAAGGACTCTCTTGAAGAGAGAGGAATCCGGATGATGATTCAGCACCAATCTCCAGAGGTTGGGGTTGTCCGATTGTCAAAAAGGGCTTCCCTGGTCATTGTGGACCGGGGATACTTAAGGATCCAGAGGCAGTGGAGAGAGTATGCAGCCCAAAGGATGTCGTGTCCATTGATTCAGGTTGAAGGTGATGTGGTCGTTCCCATTGAAGAAGTATCAACCAAAGAAGAGTATGCGGCCGCCACGATCCGCTCAAAGATTCATAAAAAGTTAGATCATTATCTGGTGCCCTTAAAACAAAAGGATCCTATCGTTGATTCGCGATCGCTGGATGTTGAGTCTTTTAGCATTGAAAATATAGACCAGGCTCTTTCAAAGCTTCGTATCGACCGGAGGGTTCAGAGGGTTCGCTCTTTTAGGGGAGGGACGAAAGAAGCGTTGAGGCATCTCGATATTTTTTTAGAGGGTAAATTGGATCGCTATCCTGAACTCCGAAATGACCCGACACTTGATTATCTTTCTCATATGAGCCCTTATTTGCACTTTGGCCAGATTTCTCCTCTTTCCATCGCTCTAAAGGTGAAACAGGCTAAGAGCCCCGGCATCGAAGCTTTTCTCGAAGAATTGATCATCCGTAGGGAGCTGAGCATGAATTTTGTCTTTTATAATGAGACCTATGATTCATTTGATGCGATTCCTGGATGGGCAAAGAAGACATTGATGGCCCACCGGAAAGATAAAAAGCCATATCTTTACACTGCGGAAGAACTGGAAAAAGCCGCCACTCACGATCCTTATTGGAATGCCGCCCAGAGAGAGATGGTCATTCAAGGGAAGATGCATGGATATATGAGAATGTACTGGGGAAAAAAGCTTCTGGAATGGGGCAAAACCCCTGAAGAGGCTTTTCGGATTGCCCTGACTCTGAATAATAAATATGAATTGGACGGGAGAGACCCAAACGGGTTTGCGGGGGTTGCCTGGTGTTTTGGAAAGCATGACCGCCCCTGGGGAGAGAGGCCGGTTTTCGGAAATGTCAGATACATGAATGACAAGGGTTTAAAAAGAAAGTTTGATGCGGATCAATACGTGAAGATGATGAATCAAACGCAATAAACCACATACAACTTCATCTTTTCAACTGGCCTAATTCAAACCAAGTATGATATAATGGCGCTAAATCAAACCAAGGAGGCATTTTAATGAAACTGAGCGACTATTTCGAGCAGACAAAAGGGAGGGGCGTGATTGCAACGTCCGATTCAAAGGGGAAAGTGGGTTTGGCCGTCTATGGAAGGCCCCATTTTATTAATGAAAAGACGGTTGCTTTTATCATGGCAGATCGGTTGATGCATAAGAACCTTCAGGCCAACCCTCATGCAGCCTATCTCTTTATGGAAGGAAAGGAAAGATATGTTGGCAAGAGGCTGTATCTGACGAAGATTAAAGAAGAAAAAGACAAATCCCTGATCGATAACATCCGGCGGAAAGATAGCTGTCCTGCTTATACCGTTTATAAAGATACGATCAAATACCTTGTCTATTTTCGCATTGATAAGGTGTTGCCCTTAATCGGAGACAAGCAGTAGAAATTTTTCACCCTTGTGCGTGTTTGCTTCCCCCCTCTTAGCCTTAAGAGGGGGAAGGGGGAGTTATGAAAATCCTGATTACTGGCGGTACAGGCTTTGTTGGTACACAATTAACTTCTCGATTAATCCAGGATAGGCACGAAGTGACCATCCTGACCCGGTCCTTGAAAGGGGCAAAGGGGGCCTCGCCAGGAATTTCCTACTTAGAAGGGGACCCTACAAAGAAAGGTCTCTGGCAGGAGGCGATTAAAAACCACGACGCTGTGATCAATCTCGCAGGAGCTTCCATTTTCAGTAAATGGACAGAGGAACATAAAAAAGCGATTCGAGAAAGTCGGGTGAATACCACCCAAAATATTGTTGAGGGGATACCGTCTCGTCCTGAAAGACCCTGCACACTTTTGAGCACCTCTGCAGTGGGTTACTATGGATTTTGTGGGGATGAGGAGCTGACCGAAGAGTCTCCTGCGGGGAATGACTTTTTAGCCAGAATTGCAGTGGAATGGGAAGGGGAAGCCCTGAAAGCCAAAGACAAGGGGGCTCGAGTGGTCATCACTCGATTTGGCATTGTCATGGGAGAAAAAGGAGGAGCTCTCGGCCAGATGATCCCTCTCTTCAAGAAATATATCGGAGGACCGATCGGAAGCGGAAAACAATGGTTCTCGTGGGTTCATATCAAAGACCTAACCGAAGCCTTTGCTTTTCTGTTGAAGCATCCGGAGATTTCAGGCCCTGTCAATATCTGCTCTCCAAATCCGGTGAGGAATAAAGACCTTGCCAGGGCTCTTGGAAAAGCCCTTCGCAAGCCTTCCTTCATGCCGGCCCCCGGATTTATGATCAAGCTTGTCCTGGGGGAATTCGGTTCGGTTATCCTGAAAGGACAGCGGGTGATTCCGAAAAGATTGCTGGACCATGGTTTTGTCTTCCAATACCCCGATATTGAAAAAGCCCTTCAGGGGATTGTGGGTCAATAAATCTGGCTGGCATTTAGGATGCAATGACTTTCTGCTTCCCAATACTCCCCTGATATCCCAGCCAATTCTTCCCTTTAACAATCGTTATCTTGAAAATTTGTGGGGAATATCTCGATGGAAAAAACATCCCAATTAAAAAAATTTCTGAAGAGTCTTTTATCCAAACAAAAACTGGCAGTTTTAGCCACACATAACAGGAAGCAGCCCTATGGGAACTTGGTTGCTTTTATGGCCACAGATGATTTGAAGCATCTCCTTTTTGCGACGGCCCGTGCGACCCGAAAATATGCGAATATCTCCGAAAATCCAAAGGTGGCCATGGTCGTGGACAACCGATCAAACCAGGAAGCCGATTTCCATCAGGCCGCGGCGGTGACTGCGACCGGGGTGGTCAAGGAGATCGAGGGGCCGGAGAAGGAACGGTTTAAGAAGCTCTATCTAACCAAGCATCCCTACTTGAAAGAATTCGTTTCCTCTCCCACGTGTGCGATGTTGAAGGTGGAGGTGGAGACTTACTATGTGGTCCGCCAGTTTCAAAATGTCGTGGAGCTTCATATAAAAAAATGAGTCTCATGTTCTGAACCCCTCAACTCTAAAGCACTTATTAACAGTCTCATAATTGGATTGACATAATCATTGGAAAATCTCCCCTTCCCCTCTTTGCCAAAGAGGGGTAATCCCTCCCTTTAGCAAAGGGAGGCCAGGAGGGATTTTACAAATCGATGTCTTTTCTATTTTGAGACCGTTAATAAATAAAGGAGGCGATGAATGAGCAGGTTAAAAGATCTGCGGACGCCGATTTTTTGGGCAGAAGGGCATCCGGGCAAACTCAACCGGGAGGGTTGGGTCATCGAGGTGAGCGGGCTCTGCGCCAATCCGAAAACATTTACCTGGCAGGAACTGATCGCGTTACCGAAATCGATTGCCGACGCACGCTTAACGAGCGTCACCAGGTTCTCCGTGCGAGGGAGGTGGGGAGGTGTGAAGGTTTCCGATTTGCTGAATACGGTCCAGGCTGGTCCTGAAGTGAGGTATGTCCGTTTCTGGTCTCACAGGATGATTTATGATACCTCTATCCCTATTGAAACGGCCCTCCATGAAAAGACCCTTCTCGCTTATGAGTTTGATGAGGAGTTATTAGAAGAAGATTACGGAGGCCCTGTTCGTGGATTTTGTCCTTATCTGTGGGGCTATAAGTCAGCAAAGAGTGTTGTGAAGATCGAACTGATGGACCGTTATGTTTCCGGCTTCTGGGAAGAGCGCGGGTATCCCGACGATGCCTTGATTACAGCAGGAAAAGTCCGTGATATGAACCAGGGGGGCCGCCTGAGACCGATTCCAAACGGTGAGGTGATAACGTTTCTCGATGAATAGATTTTCTCTGGTGAAAGGTTGGAAAAAATTTTGAGATGCTAACGTTAAGGCTCAGCGGGAGCCGGGTTTATCGGCGATCCGCTGGAGCCGATGGTTATGTGATCTTTTTCTTTTTATCTTTCTTACCTCATCTGCGGCGCAAGATTTGCTTGACCAATTTCCATACTAATCAAATGGGTTATATCCTGGTTTCTTGTATAGCTTCTCCGGGTTGTTAAGAATATCCGGTCTATAAACCCTCTCTGCCCAATCCTCTGGTTTGATCTCCTCGAAAGCTACTGAAACTGATTTGCCTTCGCACTTTGCAATGGCGACAACATCTTTAACTATTTCTTCGGCTAGTCGAGTCTTCTGGTCATCTGATCTTCCCGGATAGAGCTTTACGATAACATGAGGCATTGTTCTCTCCTTGAATTCGTCACATACGTCATGGCTCAGCGGTGGCTGTCAGCCATCCGTTGAAGCCCATTGTTAGCTGATGTTCTTTGTACTGCAAAATCATATATAACCCTTGAGCCATCTTGCTCTGAGCCAAAAACTAATGCTCTCAGTCCATCTGATTGTAAATCTTCTCAAGTTTTACCCTTAAAGAAATGAACATATCCACTCGCTGCTTTTGAGAGGTCTGGCATATCTATAATCCAATACACAGCCCATACAGTTTCACCATTTTTTAATTCAAAGGAATCTATTAATGATGTGCCCATGGAGCGCTTACCTGGCCATCCGGTGCCTGAAACGGTGGGTTTTGTTATTAATATGTCTATCTCAGTAGCCTTTGATGCTGGAGCATTTGGTAACCATTTGACACCCTTGTATTGACACCGGGAGGCCTTATAAGGGTTAGGCCACTTTTTCAAGGATTCTGTTTTTTGTTTGGATTGAAAGCCTGACGGGTGCAAAGAACCTGGAGGGATAAAGATAATCCTCTCCAGACTCGTCAATGATTCTCACCTGGTTGTGACGCTCAGCCTCCTTGTCTGGAATCGTCTCATACAACTTTCGTATCTCCAAGGATGCCTTATAACCCTCGTTATCAATGCAAAGCAGAAATTTTTGTCTCATTGTTTTTTACTCCAAATATTTTTTTATTTTGGTTTCCTTTCTTCCCTTGCCATGACCTTCATACCAGTGGAGTTCTGCAAGCCTTACTGTCCCATCTTCCAATCTAATCTTAGCAGTTCCCTTCCGTTTTCTCCAGGTCGTCTTCCCATAAATGCGATTCAACCTCCGCAGCTCACGAATAGTGCGACCCGAGGCAATTGTTTCAGTCCACTGGATTTCACCAAGGATCTCGAAGTGCATATTCTGTCTAGTTATTCCAGCCTAACGAGCCTGCAGCGAGATTGGGGACGTTGCTCACAATCATCACAATTATTGAATTGACCGCCTCAGAAGTTCTTTCTCCTTATGGCCATCGCAATGGCTGAAGCCCCCACTCCCAATCTCCTCGCGATCTCAGCCATCGAGATTCCCATCTCTCGGCTCAAAAAACAAGCTATTCCCGCCCTCACCTTCGCTGTCTTCCGACTTTGATTTCCGGATCTAACCTCCTTCTCACTTACACCCGATTCTCTGCACATCCGCACGATGATCTCCTCAATCGATTTCCTTCCTCTGTTCCGCATTTGCCGTGCAACCGCTTCTTCCGCATCCCGCATGACCCCCTGAACAAACTCACCGCTTCCCAAAATTCGACTATCATGTTTCACTTCTTCACCCCGGCTCCGGATGGACAACACCTTCGACCACCCCCCGAGACTTCGCACCAACCCTCCCCCTACTAACTCCGGTCGCCTCCCTGCTCCCTTCCCCTCTTCGATGAACTTTCGGTAAGCCCGGATTGACTGCCTTTCTCCTCTTCCAAACTGATTCAACACGTACTGCCTTTCCTGCCAATCACCTTGGACCTCTCCAACGAGAACACCGTGACCACTCCAACGGTACCTATCCAACTCCTCCAAGCTCCCTACCACGTGGCTCCGCAACGGATTCAGGTGAATATACCGGACCAGTTCCAGGAGATACCCATCCTCTTCGCAGACGATTGATTTATAGCGGTCCTGGAAGAGATGGCCCGATCTCTGATGCCTCCGATTGAACCAGACGGCATAGCCTGTAAGAAGTCTGCGCATGAACCTCGGGAGTCCTGATGAGCCGCTGAATAGAAGCATATGAACGTGATTGTCCATGAGGGCCCAGGCAAGGATTCGCGTTTCGGTCGCTTTCCCTATATCGCCGACTCGCGAAAGAAAATGCTCACGGTCTTTGTCATCCCCAAAAATATTGGCCCCCTCGATGCCTCGAATCATCACATGATGAAGCGTTCCGGGTGCATCCAATCTCGCCTGTCGTGGCATAGAACGATAATATCATGATTTAAGCTTGCTGCAAATATATTTGTGAATATTGTGAGCAACGTCCATTTGTGAATATTGTGAGCAACGTCCCCTGGATTTCATTACTGGCGCGGGAAATACAAAAGTCAAAAATCAAACAGCGTTTATCCCGCGTCCAGTGAAGTGATTCGTTATGTGTTTCATCTGGGTATATTATTTTGTTCTATTCCGTTTTTCTATTTCTTCGGATAATCGGTTGTCTTTTTTATACTTTGTCGTGCTTGGATTCCCTTCAGCCCTGATAATACTTGGTTCATTAAGCGATGTTATGAATGACCAAAGAGTGTCAATATTGGTTCTTTTATCGTATTGACAGACAAAACCGTAATGCCCTGATAAGATTTTTTGCGTAGTAGATAGGTTTGTTTTTCCGTTATGCTCTATAAGTGCATCATAAATCGTCTTATATCTTGTCTCTGAATGAAACCAGTTTCTGTCATGGTCTTTTTCCATTTTCAGCATATCGGGGTGACGAAAATTATTTGTGGCGACTATAAAAGCGTTATCTTTCTCGGGTCTTCTAATTTTTATCATTCCAGCACACGCTTCAACAACTGCCATGTCTCTGCTTTTATCCGCCAGCAAGAAATTCTGTGCAGTAGAGAATTTAAAGTTTGATAATGAGTTCAAGGCTTCTTGAACTGTGGCACACTTCTCAAGAACAAAACGGTTTGCGAGTTCAAAGTTAATGCCGGGCTTGACCGATTTGCCGGCAACAAAGGCTGTTCCTATTGCCAGTCCCTTTTCATTCACGCCGTCACATTTGCCTATAAAGACATCTGACTGTCCTATAAAACTATAGGCACCTTTGGGAGAAACAAGGCAGCTTTCAGTGAATTTTTTGAAGGAAGGGGAATAATCATGATTTCTTCCAAAGGTAACCTCGGAACCATTAGAGGATGCGAGAACACTGCACTTTGGGATTTGAAATTCTTCAACCCCGATATTGAGTAAAAATGAAACAAGAAAATCATATGACCCATGACAGCCTTCGGCGAATCCCTTTATTTCCTCTAGTATTTCAGGGTAACAGTTATTTACTATTTTTTCGCTTCGCTTGCCAAAATCTAACGCGTTGGCCGATAGTTTTGGGAGTTGTGAAATTCTGAATCCATGTTTATATATCAGTGACGCATAATGATGCCCCATTTCATAATGTGTCCCTCTTAGGCGTGGATGATACATAAATGCCTCACTTTCTATTTATCATATTTGTACACATAACATTATATTTTAAGTTTCTTCTATAGATGGAGGAATCATATATGGATTAAGGGGTAGTGTCAAGATATTTTTGGCTAAAAACCTTTGATTTTAGGCTGCGATTTCGGTATAATACTTCGAAATTTATTATACAGGATTTATATAATTTAGGAGTTTGTTATGCTAAGGAATTATGAAGCCTTTCTTGGGAGTAAAGGGAACCTCAAAACTCAATATATTCCTTACTACCTTAAATGGGTCTCGGATTGTTATGTTTTTTTAAACGAGCCCCTGTCCAACCGTTTAAACAGTGACCAGAAGAAACAGTTCCTTTCGGATATGGCAAAACGATATGAGGACTGGCAGGTTAAACAGGCTGACACCGCATTGAGATTATACGACTATTTTCTTTCAAAGAATATAACACCCACAATGGCTGAAACTTCCTCCCATAATGAGACCTGGAAGCTTCTTGAAGAGAAGATGCGCAATGCTCTGAGGCTTCGGCACAGATCGTTCAGCACGGAGAAGACCTATCTCATCTGGTTACGCAGTTTCAGGGCCTTTGTTACCGAGAAGCAGCCTGATCAGCTTGGGGGAAGAGATCTTCAGGATTTTTTGAGTCATCTGGCTGTTGAGAGGAAGGTTTCCTCTTCGACGCAGAACCAAGCCCTCAATGCCATCGTTTTTTTCTACCGCCATGTCCTGGACAAGAATATAGACCAGGAATTGAGTGCAGTGCGGGCTAAGCAAAGGAGACACCTGCCGGTGGTGCTTACGATTAAGGAAATCCAGAATATCTTCGATCAATTGTCAGAGACTTCCAAACGGATGGCCATGGTGATTTATGGAGGTGGTCTTCGGCTTCAGGAATGCTTGCAATTGAGAATCAAAGATATTGATCTCGAACAGAGCATACTCATTGTCAGGTCCGGAAAGGGAGATAAGGATCGGAGGACTGTTCTACCGGAAGCTCTGAAGGATGATTTCATTAAACACCTGTCAGAAACAAGATCACTATATGACGAGGACAGGAAGAACGAAATAGCAGGGGTGTGGCTTCCGGGAGCCCTGGAAAAGAAATATCCGAATGCCGGGAAGGAGTGGGGCTGGTTCTGGGTTTTTCCATCGAAATCACTCTCGATTGATCCGAGAAGCAACATTGTCAGAAGGCACCATGTCCATCCCGCTTTACTTCAGAAGGCATTCAAGGTTGCTGTTGGGAAAGCGGGGATTACAAAGCAGGCCCCTGTTCATACCCTGAGACACAGCTTTGCCACCCATCTTCTGGAGAAAGGATATGACATCAGGACTATCCAGGAGTTGTTGGGTCATCAGAATCTCCAGACGACCATGATCTATACCCATGTGGCCTCCAAAAACGTCCTTGGAGTAAGAAGCCCTCTGGATAGATAGATTTTTAAGAGAGCGGGATTGCTTAGACGTGATTTCGCAGTTGAAGTTCCAATGGATGGGGATGAAGATAAACCTGCTCTTTGAGATAGGGCTGATCGTATTTTCGGATATAATGCTGAATCAGTGTGATGGGGACAATGAGGGGGATATATTCCTTCCGGTAATGATCGATGACTTGGAGCACCTCCTGTTTTTCATCAGAAGAGAGTTGTTCCTTAAAATAGCCCATCATGTGCATCAGGACATTGGCGTTTTTCTTTGGTGTAGTCTTTAATTGAAGGGCTTCCATGAGAATGGTTTGGTATTGCTGATACAGCTCCCTGATAGGAACCTCTTTTGCTCTCGCCGCGAGTTTTCCCATGACCTGGTAATGTTTCGGACTATGAGAGAGGATCAGCAATTTGTGTTGGGTATGGTAGCCGACCAGGTTTCCACGACTCTCCTTTCTGCCAAGGATCTCCCGCCACCTTTTCAAGGCAAAAATTCGTTCAATGAAATTGTCTCTGAGCCTCGGATCGTGGAGGCGGCCTTCCTCCTCCACCGGCAGGAGAGGAAAATACTCCATGAAGACCCTTGCAAACATGCCGACTCCTTTTTTGGAAGGCATGCCTTTTTCGTCATAGATCCTGACCCGCTCCATGCCACTGCTTGGAGAGTCGCTCTTGAAAATAAAACCGCAAAGATCCTCTTTCTCCAATTCCGAAACCCGTTTTCTTGCCCATTGAACCATCCGTTCGGTCATATCCTGCTTCGTCCGTGAAGTGACCAACCGGGGAGACTCCGGATTTCCTTCAAGGTGCATCGACTCCCTCGGAACAGGGAGCCCACATTCCACCTCGGGACAGACAGGGACATAGTCCACGTATTGTCCCAGAGTATCGGTGAGAAACCGATCCAGTTTATGACCTCCATCGTAGCGAACATTCTCACCCAACAGACAGGTGCTGATACCTAATTTAATCTTTTGCATGAACCTCTCCTGCCTGAATCTCTCATGCTTCTTCCAGAACTTTTTTATAAACCTGAACCAGACCCCTGGCCTCATCCTCAGGCGTCGGCAACTTTGCCGCTTGCTCTTTTCCTCCCTGACCAAGTTTCTTTCGAAGTTCACTCTCATCGACCAGGCGGAGGGCCTGCTGAATGAAGTGTTCCTGGGATTGAAGGTCAAACAGAAGTCCGGAAGGCAAATCATCTTTGTTGCCCAATACCGGCCCTCGATTCCCCGGAATATCAGAAGCCAAAATGGGCTTTCCGGCAGCTTTCGCTTCGAGAAGAACGTTCGAAATGCCCTCCGAAAAGGAAAAATTGAGGATTACATCGGCACTTTCGTAGGCAGAGCGCATGGCCTGGAAAGGAATGGGTGGGAGCCACCGGGCGAAGGCGCCGAAGCGTTTTAATTCTTGCTCAAATCTTGCTGCATAGTCTTTATCAATGACAGGACCGGCAAAGACCACGCATATCGATGGCCGCAATGTATATACTCTTTCAAGGAGGTGAAGAGCCTCCAGATTTCCTTTGACTGGCCGTATGCCGGCCGGGAAGAAAAAAAGGATGTTCACCGCGCGACAATTCGAAGCCTCCCGGAGGTTGAACTCCTCTTCTCCCATCCAACAGAAAGACTTCGGGATCATGATGATCCTATCCTGAAGCCCGGCATAAGACTCTATGATACGCGGCATCATCTCTTCGCTCTGAACGATGATGGCCTTCGCTTTTTCGAAGATCCGGGTCATGATTCTCCGGCGATCTTCTTCCCTGGTATCGAGATGAATGTCCGTTCCCCCGGGAGACACGACAACGGCCCGCCCGTTCGTGGCCCACTTCGTGTTTATTTTGAAAAGTAACTCTCCCGTCCGGAAGGCATGATGAAGATGAATGAGATCCGGTTTAAAATGGATGAGCATCTGCTGAAAGACGAAGATATCGAGGTTTTTTGTGGCCAGAACCTCTACGTCATGACCCTGTTGCACCAGAGATCGTCTCCACCTTTCAGTGGTTGAGGCATTTCCCGTGGTGGTAGGAAAGGCCGTTGGGGTCAGCATGAGGATGCGGAGAGATGCGTTCAACAGGGGTTCTCCGGGAAAGGGGTCAAGATGATCTTCCTTTCTTTCAAAATAATACGCAATTTTGTATTTAGCAAGGTTTCAAGCTCCTGTTCTCTATCCGGTGTCGAAAAACTTGAGAAAGGGGTTTCCAGAGGATTCTCGGTGACTCTACCGGGATGAGCCATCAACTCGGTGAGACCGTCAGGGAGGCACCGCAATACGGACTCCAAGCTTCGAATGGAGAAATACCCTTTTAAGTAGAGACCATAAAAATGATCCGTTGCATGAAGCCCTGAGGCTGCGATGAGCGGCCGGGCCGTCTGGCCTAATCTGGTAAAAAACCTGGCCTCTTCCCGGACAGACGGTGGCAAAGTAAAATCGGGTGATGTCGGTTCGGGTTCATCGGGAATTCTAACCCAGGGGATGTGATGTTTCCGGGCAACTCCGATCATTTCTCTTAAAACAGCAGGAAAGACATGAACGTGCTGGTGACCATCAACATGAGAAAGAGGAATTCCAGATGTTTCAAGGAGCGTGATCTGGGCGTCGATCTCACGAGCGATCTCGTTCTCCAGATCCCGGTCTCCCTGTCTCATCAACAGGCGCTGAGAGGGGACTTTTCCTAAAAACACTCCGTCGGGGCCGAGGAGAGGTAAAGGGTTAGCCGAGACAGGTTTCCCTTCAGAAAGATTGAGGTGAACCCCCCAGGAGACATTCTTAAAGGACCCGGATTGAATTTTTTTCAAGGCGTCCGGATACCCTGGCCCATTCGGAAGGATGCTCGCACTTGTCACGATGCCTGCCCGGATGGCCTCAAAAATCCCGGCGTTTCTTGCCTCATCTGCACCGAGGTCATCCGCATTGATGATGAGCCGCTTTACGTTCATCGGGGACCTCCGGCCCGAATAAAAAGATTGCGGAAAAACCATCTGCCTTTCGAGTCTTGATCGAATTGAGAACGTCCGGAAGACCTCAACTGGAGAAGGTGGCTAAACAGTCCGATCTCCATCGCCTCATACTCATCCGGTATGAAGAATCGTTCGGTTTCGTAAACGAGTGAGACGTTTCTAAACCGTTCCTCTAATCGCTGCCATAGACCGGCGGGGTTTGCCAGTGAGATGGCGAGCAGCCAGAGCCTCCCCCGATCAGGATTAAGAAAAGTCGGGGCCTGTTCAAGGATGGCGAAAAGATGGTCTGTCCCGTCCCGGCCTCCATAGCGTTGCCCGAAAGGCCGGGCGCCGGGAGTTTGGGGCGGAGTGGCAATGATGAGATCGAACTGTTTGATATTGTCCTGGACATGACTCCAATTCCTTAATGCATCGAACCAGGACCCGGCAATAACTTGAATTTTTTCTTGAACTCCGTTCCGTCTTGCATTGTCGAGGGTTGCACCAAGGGCTCTTGGATCAAGATCTATGGCTACAACCTTTTTGGCACTCTGCTTGGCTGCCGCGATGGAGAGAAGCCCACTGCCGCATCCCAGGTCAAGAACCGTTTCTCCTTTCTGAATGTCGAGAAATTTTGCCAGATCGATGCTGGACGGAGGCGGGACATGAACTGCTTCCGGAACTTCGAGGATCACAGGACCCGTCGGAAGCTCAATCGTCATTCGCTTCTCCCTTGTTGCATGAGTGAGTCGATAACGACTCAGGGCTGATGAGAGGAGGCGTTCGATGAGCGCAGGGTAATCCAACCCCGACCATTTTGCCGAGCGTGCAAAGGCTTCGCCGATCTCGAGGCTCGGAGTGATGTTGGCTTCGAGAAAGAAAGGCGTTCCATCCTGCGTGAGCCGGAGATCAAAGCGAGCGTAGTCCCTCAAACCGAGGATTTCAAAGGCTTTGCGGGCCAACGATTCGATCTTCTCTTTGAGATCCGGTGGAAGGGTTGCAGGCATCATGGAGGCTTCGGGTGTATCCACCTGTTTAAATGTTTCGCTGAGCACGCCTTTTCCAGTATCCTCCAGCCGCCACTCGAGGATCGTCAAGACCTCCAGCCCGTTCGGGCCAGCAATCAGGGGAACTGCCAGTTCCCGTCCCTCCAGGTACGTTTCGATCAGCAAGGGTTGTCCATACCGTTGGAGTAGATCTGCTGCATGCCGATGGGCGTCCGGTTTATTCCGGGCGAGAAAGAGTCCGCGGCTCATATGCTCGAAGGTGGGTTTGAGTATGAGAGGCGGTTCAAGCCACCGGGGAAGCTCGAATTCTTTTGAGGTGGCAACGATTCCCGGAGGGGTAGGGATACCCGCGGCGGAAAGCTGCGCCTTTGAAGCGATCTTGTCATCGGCAAGAAAACAAGCCCTGGCATCCGAACCTACAATTCGGGCTCCCCGAGACTCGAGCAGGAGACGGACCAGGGCGCGAAAGAATCCTCTGCCTTTGAACGTATCCGTATGATCGATGATCAGGTCACATTGGCGAACCAGGTTCTCTGCCTGGAATTCGATCTCTTCTGAGTTGGCAATAATGGTGTCATGACCGAGGGAGGCAAGACCCCGGGCAATCGACTCAGCACAACGGCAGACAGACTCAAGGGTTCGGATAACTCCTATGCGCATACGGTATCCAGATTCTCTTAGAGGCCTCACCGAGGCCGATCCTCTTCGGTCTGTCAACAGCCCGGTTCTCCAGGATGGCCGCAGCAGGATCGAAAATGGATTATTTTGAACCAATTGTTTCTCAGAAGAAGCCATAATTTCCTGGGCCATGGCATGTCACTTTGAAGATTGGTGAGAAAAGACCGGGGGTTTGGTTTATTCATCATTTTCTACCTTGCAGTTGGATAACCGGCCATGGGTAAATCCCGTCATAAGCGCGACTTCGAATGGCGGTTCATCGGATGTCTTATGGGACACCGGACTTTACCCCGGATTGTCCAAAAGATTGATTGGTCTTTTATATCACGATGATTTTCGAATGTTACATCAGAAGAGTCCACCTAAACTCCCTGCGTATCCGGTGAGTTCAACATAACCCTCACAGGTGATCGGTCTGCCGGCGGCCGTCCCTTTTCCGGTAACCGCGCCCTCCCAATAAATCACACCGGTGGAGCCTTCCGTAACGAGTTCCTGGGAAGGAACCAGAGAACTTAGTTCCAGATCGATCCCGGCGGATGGGACCTTCATCCTCCAGCGGCTCGGATATCTTCCGCCGCTTTTGGGACTTTTCCAGTAATCGAGAACTTCAAGGTTGATGTCAGATCGCTTGAGATGAAGGGTGTTTCCGGAACGATTAACCAGCGTGCCTGAGGAAGAGGGTTCAATCGTGCCATCCTTTCGGCGAAGGAAGTAGAGCATAAGCTCCTGTCCGTCAGAGAGATGGAGGCTGAACCAGTCCCAGCCCACCTGATCAGGAGTGAGTTGATTGGAACCAAATTCATGATCGAACCAGCTCGTTCCTTTTACAGGGATGCTGGACTGAGACTGTGGCGTCTTGATCCGTCCCTCCGTTGCCAAATTGGTATAAGAGAAATAGTAGGAGGCCTGT
>Ga0194119_10003846_pt1 | contig 23755 bp, 18 predicted proteins | sample TA2MahC100mmetaG_FD_148620 | JGI IMG/M metagenome (GOLD analysis project Ga0194119, IMG submission 148620) | Freshwater microbial communities from Lake Tanganyika, Tanzania - TA2015018 Mahale Deep Cast 100m | ecosystem: Environmental > Aquatic > Freshwater > Lake | place: Tanzania: Lake...
CTTCAGCGCCAACCCCTCTCGATCATGGCTACGTCGATTACCTCCGCCACAAGCCTCTGGCACTCAAGTCGGCGTGATGTTCAGAAATCTACGTTTTCACTTGCGCGCTAACACCCTACGGCGCATGGTTCGGCCGCTACACCTTTGACGGCTATATTTCGCTCGGGCGTTTCCCGTCGAACAACGTCACCAACAGCGTGACCGCGCATCCGTCAATCACCCGCGTGAAAGGCACACGCACGTGGAAAGCAGGGCTCGATATGCGGTGAACGCAGTACTCCACGCAATCGCCCGGGAATGTTTTCACGCTCGGCGCCAACCGCGGACTCACGCAGCGCGACTTCCAGCGCGCCGATGAATTCAGCGGCAACTCCATTGCGTCGTGGCTGCTGGGTACGCCGAGTTCCGGCTCGCTCAACTGCGCCGTGTTTCCGATCTTCCTGTTTCCCTACTATGCGCCCTGGGTGCAGCACGATTGGAAGGCGACGCGCAAGCTGACGGTGAATCTTGGCTTTCGGATGGATTTCAATATTCCACCGTCGGAGTGCTTCAATCGCATCAACCGAGGGTTCGATGCGCAGGCCGACACGCCGATTGACGCCATGGTGGACCGCGAGGTGCACACGGGTTTCCCCCGCATCACCGGATCAATGCTGTTCGCCGGGCAAGGCGGCGTGCCGCGGCAAGCCGCCAACATTTACGGGCGCGCCATGCAGCCGCGGATCGGCCTCGCGTATCTGCTGGCGCGCCGCACCGTGGTTCGCGGCGGATGGCGACGGTACTTTATCAACCCCAATAAGGACTACCTGCAGACCAACGGTTTCAGCCAATCCACGCCCTACACGTTTTCAGGCGACGAAGGCCGCACTGCCGTGAACCAGAAGATCGGCGACCCGTTCCCCAACGGCATTCGCACGCCCGCGGGCAGCGCGCGGGGGCCGCTGTCGTACGTGGGGCAGGGGTTCAATTTCGTCAACTCGTGCTTTGCGACCCCGCACACCAGCCAATACTCATTCAGCATCCAACAGTTGTTCACGGCGCGCACGCGGCTGGAAATCGCCTCCTCGGCCAATCGCGGCCGGAGCCTGCAGTCGTCAAGGACGTTTAACGAAGACGAGCCGGACCTGCGCGATAACTGCAACTTCATGCTGGGCGGCAACCCGGCGATCTGCGACGAGCCGATCCCGAACCCGTTCTTCCAGCTTGAGCCGTTCAACGACACCAACTGGTTCATCAGCCGGAACTTGAGCCGCTATCAGCTTTCACGGCCATTTCCTCAGTTCGTCGCGATCACTGAGTTGATGCGCAATGACGGCAGGAGTTGGGACAACTCGCTACAGGCCACGTTCAACGTGCGCAACGCGCGGACGAACCTGAACATGAACTACACGTGGTCAAAGAACCTAGAGCAGGGCGGCTGGCTCGACCCGTTGCACGGCATGATGGAGCGCGGGCTCACCAGCTTCGACCGGCCGCATCGTTTTGTGGTGAGCGCCGTAACGCAACTGCCGTTCGGGCGCAAACAGCCGCTGTTTCGCAATGCGCGGGGCTGGCTCGGGAAGCTGGTGACCGGCTGGCAGAACTCGACGATCGTTTCTCAGCAGACGGGCCGGCCCTGGAATCTGCCGGCCAACACGATCCAACTGGCGGACTCGCGGCTACCCATCGACTGGTCTGCCTCGCGCGTGCAGGCCGTGCGGCCGTGCGTGAGCCGGTGGAACGAGAACAATACAGTCACCATGCTGCGTTTCAGTGAGGTGGACTTCGGCTGCAGACAGGTGTCCTGGCTGGTGGTGCCGCGCTACAACCCGCGCTACACGCCCTTCCGTTCACCCAACATCCGGCTGCAGAGTACGTTCATGGTGGACGCTTCGCTGAGCAAGGATACGCGGCTTACCGAACGCACGCGGTTGCAGTTCCGCGCTGAGGTGTTTAATCTACTGAACAGCTTTTTCGTCGTGCAGCAGATGTTCAACATGAACGCCGAGAACGTGAACTTCGGGTCGATCGAAAAGGCCGCGATGAGCGCTCCGAATTCGAACTACCCGCGGGAGGTGCAGTTGGCGCTGAAGCTAATCTGGTAGCCGGCTACTCAACGGCGTAGGTCACAGCAGCAGTCACGGTGAGCGCAAGGCCCGCGGCGCGCAATGGCAGGTGCGGCCATGGCGACGATCTTGCCGGTCTTGCCGCCCATCGCGGCGGCCAGCGGTCCGGCTTGCCGCGCGGCTTGTTCCAGCAGGGCCGGCAGGGCAGTCTCCAGGGCCTTGGCCTGCTCGGCGGGTGTGGGCTGATAGGTGGCGGCCCACGAGACGGCCTGTGCGTTGACGTTCGCGATTGCGCGCTGTGCGGCGATCAGCCTGTCTCGTGTGGCGGCGGCCTGCTCGACCGGCACGTAGACCGCAAAGTCATACTGCGTAATCACGAAGCCCTGCTGGCTGAGCGAAACCGAGGTGCCGCTCAGGTTGGCCGCCGAGGCGCCGGTGTCGCGGAGAGTGCCCAGCGCGGTGTCCAGTGCCGAGTTCAGGTTGGCATCGAGGAACTGGATGCGGAAAGCGGCGGTGACAGCCGCGGCCGGTTGGGTGGTTGAGACCGTGACCGTCACGGTGTTGGGCGCGGTTTGCGCGGCGAGCGGCGCGAGCGAAGCGGCTACGAGGGAGAGAGTAACGAAACGCATGTTTGTCTCCAATTCAGATGCTAATTCACTCTTTGATTCCGAACACGCGGCGCAGCACCGCTCCGTGGGCGGCTTTGGCGGCGGCGGTGCGAGTGGGCCAAGGCAATAGATCGTCTTTCAGCCAAGTGCACTTGGAACGCGGCGGCAGCAGCAAACGATCATTACCGTGCGTGCCGATGAACTGGCACTTGAACAGCCCACGATATAGGGCCACTGAAAGGCGTCTTCCATCCATTGCGCGAATTCCCGCGCCGAAACCGTTTAATGTCGCAGTTCGCCGTGCTTGGTGGACCGTGCGCCGTCAAGGTGAAACGGCGCGGCCTTGTCGACGATGATCATGGGCTTGCCGCCGGTGAGGGCGTGGTCGCGGTCATATCCGGAGCGCTGGAAGGTCTGCCACTCGGGCGGGCGGTGCGGCGAAAGGATGAGCGCCTGCATGAGAAAGGCGTCGACGTGCTTGCCCACCGCGCGCAGCACCGTCTCCGGGGGTTGCCGCAGTACGAAGCGTTCGCCGAAGAAGAGATGGCGCGGCGCGCATTCAGCAACGGCAGCTTTGAGGTCAGCGTAGAGTGTGTCGGCGACGAGGCCGAGGAAGCCTTCGTCGGTGGCGCGCGGCGAGAGCATGTATTCGTCGTATCGCTGGCGGCCCGGAGCGGAGGCAGGCAGCGACTTGAAATACTCGACGCGGCGCGTGGTCCACACGCGTTGGTCCGCAAAGGCCGTGCCGATGGCCCAGGGGTCGTCCTTGAATGCCGCGCATTGTTCGGCGACCGTGCGGCGGAGTTCGAGCGACTCTACTTTGTGGTGGAGACCAAGAGCGGCTTATTTAACGATGACATTCGGGACCGGGAGAGCGCGAAGATCAGTTGCGGGGCGGCGCATTTTGAGGCGCTGGCGGCGGGCGGCGACAACGTGGCTGTGTTTGTGCGGGCCGCGGACCTGGACGATGTAATCTCGCGATGAAGCAGGCGGACCATCTTTGGGTGGATTCAGAGGTCGCCGCAAGCTCCACAGAAACCCATTGGGTAACCGCCTCAGAAGCGCGAGCCTGCGATCTCGACGGGAGCTTGATTGATGCCGAGTTGCGTGAGGAGGCGGCGGGCGGCGGGTGTGGGTGCGCCAGATGCCGTGCGGTTTTCGATCTTCTTGCCAGCGTGGAGGACTGCCCAGGCGGAAGACGAGCACGTCCTCGACCGGTGATCAGTCCGCATCTCGGCGCTGCCGTCCGGCCGAGGCGCACTCGCATCAACCCCGCCGGCGGACCGTCCCACTAGAAGCAATCAAGCCACCCTCAGGCGACCCTACAATTGCCCGAGCTGACTTACTCCCGCCAGGGGAGCGGCGCTCTCTCGGGGGCAATGGATGCCTTCAGGCGGGCCCAACCTGCAGGACTAATACCTCGATAGAACCAAACCACAAAGCCGGGCAGGTGACGGGCGCGGACGGCCTCGATCATGGCGATCAGTTCGTCAATCCCGCCGTTGGTTACGTCGACCCCGGGGACCAGACGCCGCCGCGACTCCTCCGGCAGGGCGCGGAGCTGGTTGTCGAGATCGCGCTCGAAGCTCGCCAGGTCGCGGCGGTAGACCTGAGGGGAAACGAAGTCGAGTGCGCCCTGGCGCATCCATGCGCCGTAGTCTTGCGCGAAGTTGGAGACGGAGGTGGGCAGCGGCACGCGCGCATTCGTAACGAGCACGCGCCAGTCGGCCGACTTCACGCCGCGGTACAGGCGCAGCAGAAAGGCATTGGGCTGTTCGGTACGCCAGCGCAGAAAGGCGGGATCGGCGGGATTGTCAGGCAGGGCCGCGCCTTGGTTGGTCTCGCGATAGAGAGCGCGGGTGTAGTCGTCATAGCCGCAGTCGAGTTGGGGATAGCGCGCCCGATCGAACTCGACGGCGGGAACACGATACCCGGCGGCGACTTCACGCACCATCTCGATCAGGAAATCCTAGACCTCAGGCCGGGTGTGAGCCATCCAGAAGAGATCGCCGCCGCCGGCGATGGGGAACCGGACTTCGCCTGATCTGGTACAGGCCAGCCACTCCGGGTGCGCATCGAAGATCGGGCCTCGTCCGCCCGTGCCCGGCCGGTAGCCGCTCCAACCGCCGCCGAAGCCGTATTCGAACCAGGGCCCCACGACGATGCCGACCGCCTGTGCTTCCTCGATGGCCTCCCACAGAACGTCGCGTCCGCCGAAGCCCGGATCGACGTCGATGCCGGTTTCGCGGCGGAACACCTCGCTTAGCCACAACGGATAGCCGCGCGACCAGACGTTCACATGCACCGTGTTGAAGTTCGCCTCGGCGATCGTGCGCAGGGTGGCGCAGATTTCTTCGCGCGTGACGAGCGACGTCCTGTCTGCCCACACGCCGCGGATCTCGGGCGACTGCTGCGCCCAGGCCGCGAGGGCGAACGTCAGCAGCGGCAGCAGGGCGAGGGCGCGTCGAGTCATCAGGACCTCAGCCGCGCGCCGATCTGCACGTTACGCGGGAAGTTGAACTGCGCCACCGGCAGGATTCCGAACGCCGCCGAGTTCGGATCCGTATTCGGACCCTGCCGGATGGGCGTATTGAACGCACTGAAGGCCTCGCCGCGCAACTCCATGCTCCAGCGCTCGGTGAGTTTCAACTTCTTGGCGATCGCCATATTCAACTGCACCGCCGTGGGATCGGTGATGCGCCCTTGCCGCGCCGGCAGTTCGCGGAAGGTATATGGGCCGCGTTGCACGTAGCAGTTCGGCCGCGTCCCCGTGCGGCCGTTTTCAAACCACGCTGTTTCGGTCTGGTTGGCCACGCGATAGTCGCCGCAGGTGAAGTCCCAGCCGGTATTCAGGCCGGTGGGCACGCCAGAGTTCCAGTCCACCCAGTAGTTAAAATTCCAGCCGCCCAGCAGCATGTCCGCCGCCTTCGGCATCGCGTTCAGCCAGGGCCGGCCTTTGCCCACCGGAATGTCGTAAACGCCCGCCAGCGTCAGTTGCTGCCGCACGTCGATATCCGTCAACTGGTTCCCCCAGTTGTTCCAGCGCGTGAAGGCATACGCAAAGTTCTCGCGCATGAAGCGCTCCATCTGTTTCGACCACGTGTAGTTCAACACCCACGTCACCGTGCCCATCTTGGAGCCCGGCAGCACACGCTTTTCAACCTTGACCTGCAGGCCGTTGTACCAGACCGCGCCCCACGGCATCAGATTCGCAGTCAAGCCACCCAACTGCGGCCGCGGATTGTACAAACTGAAGCGCGACACCGTGGGCGACACGCCCAAGCCCACCGTGTTGGGCGCGATGTTCTGGAACGGATTCGGCACGGGCTGCTGATAAAAAACCAGATTGGCCCGCGCCGCCTCATAGATCTCTTCGCCGGGCTGATTCAGATTGATGCTCTGTGGCTCCTTCACCGTACGGCTGCCGATGAACGAGGCGTCGAGCGTAATGCCCCACCAAGGCTATATGCGGCTTTGGAGGTCGGTCATCGGTCAAAATGTCCGCGTCTTCACCGCGGTCCTGGCCTAGGTTCTTGCGCCATTGCCCAGATCAACCGGGCCAACGCCGTCGGCCGCGTCACAGACTCGACCGGCGCCGCTCTTGGCGAAAGCTCTTCGCGCGCCTCAACGGCATGCCAACCGGTCCAACCGATTAACCGTATCCCCTTTCGAACAGTTCGGCAGCGATCCATATAATCATGCGCGCGGCCAGCCCTATCGCATCACAACCCGTCTCTGCTTGCCGCGGAAGCGGCGGTGGGTCGCATGGCACTTCCGGGTCGGAAGCTGTAGGGCGCGGCACGAACACAATCTCATTGATGAGGCTGGCTAGCGCCCGGCTGGCGCCGGGAATTTCACGATCACGGCTCGATCGCAACTCAATTTCCCCGCGCCTCAATCACTTACACGCTCCACCCCCGTGAGTCCTTGGATCGGTCAGCTATGCTCTTTGCCGTCAGACTAGGGCCAGCCGCCGCGCTTGCCCTTTCTCATTTCTACGAGGTAGAAAAACCCTCACTGACTGAACTGAAGGAGCCTCCACGCAAATGATCTCCGCCGGCACTGAAATTCGTCGCACCGCTGACCTCTTCAAAACGCTACTCGGGCCGGACCGCGTCATCGAGGTCCTCCGCGGCTATCGTCTCAGCCAGACGCACCGCTACCAAATCCGCCTGGACAGCCTGCGCGCACTCCGCGCGCGCAGAATACCAAACGAACCCAATCCCAAAAACGAACAGCACCCAACAGGGCAAAATTCTCCACTTGCCCGCCAAGGGGAGTCGCCCGTGAGGACCACCACCAAACACAGCAGCGCAACCCCACATGCAGAATGCGAAACGAACCTAATCCCAGAAATGAACACTCTCCTCGCCAGCAGCGCCGGTGCGCTCCACACCCCAGTGGAGTACCATCGTCGAAGAGCTATGATTCTCCGGCGCAGTGTGCTGCAAATGCCCTTGTTGGCGCTAAAAAAGGACCATCTGGACCGGATTCCCGCGATTCTCAAGGCCGCCACCGCGTCGGGCAAAGTACGCTCGGCGACGGCGCTGGTGCGGCAGGGCAAAGCGGAGCATCGCTGGGTCTTCACCAAGTCCGGCGTGGCGGATCCGGTCTATTTGCTCGCGTCCATCACCAAGCCGATGACGGTGGCCGGTGCGATGATCCTCGTCGAGCGCGGCGAGATCAAACTCGACGCGCCCGTGCAGAAGTACATCCCCGAGTTCAAGGGCGATGGGCGCGCGGCCGTCACGGTGAAGCACCTGCTCACGCACACTTCGGGTTTGCCGGACATGCTGCCCGAGAATGAAGCGCTACGCAAACGCCACGCGCCGCTCGCCGATTTCGTGGCCGGCTCCTGCCGCACGCCACTGCTCTTTCCGCCGGGTTCGAAGTGCCAGTACCAGAGCATGGGCATTTTGCTCGCGGCCGAAATTGTGGAGCGCATCACCAAGAAGCGGCTGCGCGATTTTTTGCGCGAGGCACTGTTCACGCCGCTGGGCATGAAGTCCACGGCACTCGGGCTCGGCACGCATCGCATTCCGAATACCGAGCAGTGCCAGGTGCCGAACCCGCAGGACGATTGGAACTGGAACAGCCCGTACTGGCGTGATCTCGGTGCGCCGTGGGGCGGCGCGCATGCGACGGCGGGCGATGTGATGAGCCTACTTGAGTATTTCCTCCAGCCCGGCGCGCGCGTGTTTCGCAGCGCGGCGTTCGCGCGCCAACTCGTTACCAATCAGAATCAGGGCTTGAACGAACCATGGGGCTACGGCTTCATGGTGAACGGCGCAAAGTTCAGCAAGGCGTGCTCGGCGGATACCTTCGGCCATTGGGGTTCCACGGGTACGGTGGCGTGGGCCGATCCGAAGACGCGCACGCGCATGGTGCTGTTGACCACCAAGCCCGCGTCCGAATCGCGCGCCTCGGCGCTGGGTCCGGTGTCCGACGCCGTGGCAGAGGCGGCGTCCGCATGAGGGGTTGCAGCGCGGTTTTGGTGGGCTGCGCGGCGGCGTTCGCACAACAGCCCGCGCCCAAGGCGCCGCCCACGATCGATCAATTGATGAGCGCGCCGTTTCCCACTGCGCTTGCTGCTGCGCCGTCCGGTGGACACTTTGCGTGGGTGCAGAATGCCGCCGGTGTGCGTAACATCTGGGTGGCTGCCGCGCCGGACTACACGGCGAAGGCGATCACTACATATAAGAGTGACGACGGCCAGGAGATCGCCTCGCTCACCTGGACGGCCGACGGCACGACGCTGCTCTATGTACGCGGCGGCGCGGCCAATCGCGCGGGTGAGATCCCGAATCCGATGTCGGACGCGGATGGCGCTGAGCAAGCCGTGTGGTCCGTCGCAGCCGCCGGCGGCGCGGAGCCCAAGCGGCTCGGCGAAGGCAACGCGCCCGAAGTCTCGAAGACGGGCCGCGCGGCGTGGATCTACAAAGGGCAGGTGTGGTCCGGCCCGGCAGATGGCAGCGCGAAGGCAGGACCATTGTTCAAGATGCGCGGCACGGCGAGCGCGCTGCGCTGGTCGCCCGAAGGCACCCACCTCGCGTTGGTCAGCGACCGCGGCACGCACAGCTACGTTGGCGTCTACGATACCGTCGCCAAGTCCGTCCGCTTCCTCGCGCCAAGTCTCGACTCCGAAAGTGAACCCGCCTGGTCGCCCGACGGCAAGCAGATTGCGTTTCTGCGCTTGCCCGCCGGGCTTGACCGCGCTTTGTTCGGGCCCATCCGCACGGGTGACCCGTGGTCCATCTGGATTGCCGACATCGCCACCGGCGAAGCGCGCCGCGCCTTTGCCGCCGAGCCGGGGCGGGGTAGCGTGTTCCGCGCCGTGAACGCGCCGAACCAGGTGCTATGGACCGCTGGCGGGCAGTTGATTTTTCCTTGGGAGCGCGACGGCTGGCTGCATCTTTATTCGGCGCCCACCACCGGCAACACCGCCGGCGCGCGGCTGTTGACGTTCGGCGAGTTTGAAGTGGAAGACGTGGCGCTCACTGCCGATCGCCGCGAGTTGTTGTTTTCTTCCAACAGCGACGATATCGACCGCCGTCATCTGTTCCGCGTGCCTGCGGCGGGCGGCGCGGTGTCGCCCATTACGTCGGGCAAAGGCATCGAGTGGTCGCCGGCGATGTCGAGCGACGGCAAGGCCGTGGCGTTCTTCCGCTCCGACGCCCGCACTCCCGCGCGCGCGGCGATCATGGCGGCGTTCGGCACGCCGCGCGATCTGACGGACGTGGCGGGCTTCCCCGCGGACGCGTTGGTGGAGCCGCAGCCGGTGACGTTCTCCGCGGCGGATGGCATGAAAATCCGCGGCCAGCTCTTCGCGGCCCCGGGCGCGGAGAAGCGCCCCGCCGTCGTGTTTTTCCACGGCGGTTCGCGCCGTCAGATGCTGCTGGGCTGGCACTACCTGTCCTACTATCACGCCACGTATGCGATGAATCAGTGGCTCGCCGCGCAGGGCTACATTGTGCTGTCGGTGAACTATCGCAGCGGCACGGGCTATGGCCTTGAGTTCCGCGAAGCGCTGCAATTCGGCGCAGCCGGCGCGGCGGAGTTTAATGATGTGATGGGCGCCGGCCTCTATCTGCAAAGCCGCGCCGATGTGGACGCAGCGCGCATCGGTCTCTGGGGCGGCTCCTACGGCGGCTATCTCACGGCGCTCGGCCTGGCCCGCGCATCGGACCTGTTTGCCGCAGGTGTTGACGTGCATGGTGTTCATGACTGGAACAACGTCATCCGTAACTTCCAGCCTTCCTACAATCCACTGGCTGATCCGGCCGCCGCCAAGATTGCGTTCGATGCATCGCCCCTCGGGAGCGTGAAAACGTGGAAGTCGCCCGTGCTGCTGATTCATGGCGACGACGATCGCAACGTGCCCTTCGGCGAATCCGTGCTGCTGGCTGCGGCGCTCCGGCGTCAAGGCGTGGAGTTTGAGCAACTCGTGTTCCCGGACGAAGTACATGGCTTTCTGCGCCATTCGCGGTGGCTGGAGGTGTTTCGCGCAGCGGGCGATTTTCTCAATCGCCGGTTGAAGAACGCAAAAAAGTAGCAGGCGGAGGCACGATGATCAAGCTGACGGCACCCTGGCTGTTGCTCGCCACCGCTGGCTCGGCTGCGGTGGTGGACTACCCGATCGTCTATGTGCGTGCGCCGCAGTACGGCGATCAGATCAACACCAACTGGCCGGAGGTGTTTGACCCGGTCTCGCTCGAATCTGGCGCGGATCTGATGTTGCTGCATCCGGACGGCCGCGAGGAGGTGCTCTTCCCCGCGGGTCCGGGCGCAGTCATCGATCCCGCTCCTTCGTTCGACGCCGAGTGGGTGTTCTTCTCCTACTTCCCCGACGCGCGGCCCGCGGCGCTGAATTCACAACGCCGTCAGGCCCCGCTCGCAGGTGCGGACATCTACAAGATTCACGTGCGCACACGGAAACTGGTGCGGCTCACGCATCAGGAGTGGACGCCGCCGGAGGCCGCCGCCAACTGGTCCGCCGACCCACTCGCACCCAGTGAGCCGGGCAAGCACTATCTCGGTTGAGGCATCTTCAATCTCGGCCCTTGCCCGATGCCGGATGGCCGGTTGCTGTTTGTCTCCAGCCGTGATGGCTATTTGCCCAACAAGGATTTCACGTTCCCGAAGCTACGCCTCTATGCGATGGATCAAGACGGCCGCAACGTGGAAAAGGCCGGCCATCTCAACATCGGCAGTGCGCTGCATCCCACGGTGCGGACCGATGGCCGCGTGATGTTTGCCAGCTATGAAGTACAGGGCGCGCGCGACGAGCGGGCGTGGAGTTTGTGGGCCATGCTGCCCGCCGGACCCTATTGGGAACCGCTCATGACTTCGTTCACCGAAGCTTCGGCTTGGCACTTTCAAACGAAGCTGAGCGATTGGCGCATCGCCGTCGTCGAATACTACAACCTCAACAACAACGGCTTCGGTACGCTGGTGGCGTTTTCGCCGCGCGGCGCCGATGCTCCGCCGTTCGGCCCCGCCGTGCCGAACGCTCCAGGGAATCCGCCGGTGCGGCGCGGGCTGTGGTTCTTTGAGCCGGGGCACGAAGCGCATCTGCGTCCGCGCTTCAAGCTGTATCCGTTTTCGCCGCCCGGCTTGCAGGCGTTGTCGGCGTTCACGCATGGCGAGGACGAAGCGGCATCGCGGGCTTTGGACGGCACGTTCGCCGGCAAAGTGACGCATCCATCGGGCGCGCCGGATAACGGCGTATTGCTGGTCTGGACGCCCGGACCCGCCAACGATCTCGACCGGCCCACCACGCAGCCGCGTTATGACGGCGGCTTGTATCTGCTGCGTGCCGGTGAAGCAGTCGATGATGCGCGCTAACTCGTGAAGATCAAGAATGATCCGGCCTACAACGAAATGCAGCCGCGGGCACTGGTGCCGTACGCGCGCATTAATGGCGTGGCTGAACCGGCGCGCGTGGACTGGCTTCCCAACGATGGCTGACTGCATTCGCTGCTGCCGGAAGGCACGCCGTTCGGTCTCGTCGGCACGGCCAGTTTCCATAAACGCGACACGGCTCCCGGTATCGGCAAGACCAGCTTCTACGGGCACGATCCGTTCAACACCGCCGAGAACGGCGCCGGCAGCAATTGGTTCACGCAAGGCTCCGACGCGGGGCGCTACCGCAACCAGGACATTCACAGCGTGCGCCTGGTAGCTATGGAAGGTGTGGCGCATCGCTCTTACGGGCCGCGCGCGAGCGAGCCGGGTTTCCGCGCGCACACCGGCTTCGAACGCCTCCGGGTGCTGGGCGAAATTCTCCTGCGCAAGCCGGGTGGTGCGGTGGACGGCGATGGCAATCCCGACACAAGCTTCCTCGCGCGAATTCCGGCGGACACGCCGTCCACGTTTAAGACGCTCGATCAGGACGGGCTGGTGCTGAACACAGCGCAGACGTGGCATCAGCTTCGTCCGGGCGAAGTGCGCACCGATTGCGGGGGCTGCCACGGGCACTCACAGCGCCCGGCGGATTTCGCTTCCACCGCGGCCGGGCGCGGCGCGGTGGCGCCGGTTGACTTGGCCAACCGCGCGGTGCTGGACGTCGAGTACTACCGCGACATCAAGCCCATCCTGCAGCGCTCCTGCGTGACGTGCCACTCGGCAAAGAGCGGCACGCCACCCGCGAGACTGATATGGGATGACACCGCGCTGATCGACGGTTTCGAAGGCGCCTGGCACCGCCTGGCCAACGACCAGCAGGCGCGCTGGGGCATCAAGCCCGTGATCGCCAGCCGCACCTGGCGGCAGACGAATGCCTCTCGCTACGTGCGCATGTTTCAATCGCGCCGGAGCCTGTTGATGTTGAAGATCATGGGGCGGCGTCTCGATGGCTGGTCGAACGAGGACCATCCCACCGAGTCCACTCCCGGCGATGCGTCCACGCTGCCGCGCGGCGCGAGCGCGAACGATGCGGACCTCGATTTCACGGGCACGATCATGCCGCCGCCGGACTCGGGTCTGCCCGCGCTCAGCGCCGAAAAAAACGCACCATCGCGCGGTGGATCGACCTCGGTTGCCCGATCTCCTCGCCCGACGCGGCGCTCTCCGGCTGGCATGCCGACGAGTTGACGCCTGGGCTCACGCTCTCGTCGCCGCACGCCGGACGGAACACACGCCCGCTCGCGGCGATTCGCCTCGGCATGTACGATGCCTACTCCGGTATCGACCGGCAATCGCTACCGGTCACCGCCGATTTTGCGGTGAACGGAAAGGAGCCGGGCGCGGAACTGGCCGGCGATTATGTCGAGAGCCCCGGCGAACACATCTTGACGTTGACGCTGCGTGAACCCGTCGCTTCGCTGGCCGAAGGGCGCATCGCCGTGCGCGCACGCGACCGGCGCGGCAACTCGTCGTCGGTGGAGCGGACGTTCCGCGTGGAGAAGTGAACTATGCCCGCGATTCGGCGAGCGTGGCGAACAGCATATCGATGTCGCGCGGGCGCGTGTGAATGTGTGTGGAGATGCGCAGGCGCTCGCCGCCGGCCGTCCACATCTTCCGCTCGCGGCATAGGTTGTAAAACTTGTCGCGATTCACGCCGCTGAGTTCCAGGCTCACGAGCGAGCCGTAGAGCCGGTCATCCGGCGGCGTCAACACGCGCACGTAGCCGAGCGTGGCGGCGCGGTCACGAATCTGCTTGGCCAGCGCGTGCATGCGCGCAAAGATCCGGTTCGGCCCGATCGCATTGGCAAATCGCACGCCAGCCACCATGCCCTCAATGATGGCGCGGTTGTTCGTGCCCACCTTCATGAAGCGCGCCGCTTTGGCATCGCGCTGATCCCAGCCGCCCGTGACGATCGACGGCCACAGCTTTTCCAGCATCTCCGGCCGCCCCCATAGGATGCCGCAACCGGCCGGCGCGAACATCCATTTGTGCGGGCTGCCCGCGTAATAGTCGCAGCCGAGTTCGTCGATGCGCACTGGAATCTGTCCATTCATATGCGCACCGTCCACCACCGTGATCACGCTGCGCGCCCGCGCGGCGTCGCAAATCGCGCGAACCGGCATCACAGTGCCGCTGGACGAGAGAATGCCGGAGAAGAAGAGGACGCGAGTGCGCGGACCGATGGCCGCGATCATGGTTTCGGCGAGTTGCTCGGGGCTGGCAGGCGGAATCGGAATCACTGCTTCGCGAATCTCCACGCCATGCCGCGCACGCCTCACTTGGTAACCGCCCTTGCCCGACGGATGCTCCAGGTTCGTCATCACCACTTCGTCGCCGGCTTTCAAATCGAGCCCCGCGGCAATGGTGCTGAGCGCTTCGGTCGCGTTGTGCAGAAACGCCAGATCGTCCTTCGCGCAGCCGAGATAGGCCGCCATCTCTGTCCGGTGTGCATCCAGCGTTTCGTATCCCCAGCGCGGATACTCGTCGCCCGGCATTTCAAGCGAGGCGGCTTTCTCCATGTACGCGGCTACGGCATGGAACACGGGCTTGGGAATGATGCCGAGGCTCCCGTTGTTCAAAAAGACGCGGGCGCCGGGCAGATAGAACTGCTCGTCGCGGATGCGCTGCCAGTAGCGTTCGGGATCGCGTGTGGCAAGCGCGGCGTCCGGGAGTTCAGGCACAGGCGCAGTAGCCGTTTTCGCGGCCAGTGCGGGCATTCCGAGCAACGAGGCGGCGCCCGCCAAAGCGGAGCGGCGGGTGGTGAACATATTATCAGTATAATAGTGCCTTGTGCATTGTAATAGCGCCTTGCGCGTTCGTGATATGTTTTGGGGCGTTATCTGACTGCCCTGTTGCGTCCGGCCCACGCTCTTGCACATTCAGTGAAGTGAACTCATGCAGTCTCCGAAATCCCTCCCAGCACTAGCTTTACTGACCCTGACGCTCTCGGCGGCGGCCCCCGCCCAAACCTCGGCGGGCGCGCTCGTCGGACTCTTGCGCGATCCGGCCGGCGCGGCTGTGCCCTCGGCCTCCATCGTGGTCACCAATACGCAAACCAGCGTGGCGTTCAAAACGCAGACCGACGACTCGGGCAACTATTTTGTCCCGAGCTTGCTACCGGGCACCTACACGTTGGCCTGCGAGCACGCGGGCTTTAAGAAGTTGAGCGCCGGTCCGGTGACGGTGAACGTGAACCAGACGGCTCGGGTGGACCTCAATCTGCAGGTGGGCGAGACGGCCGAATCGGTCACCGTGCAGGAGTTCGCCAATCTCGTGCAAACCGACACGGCCACCATCGGCCAGGTGGTCACCACGCGCCAACTCACCGAACTGCCGCTCAATGGCCGCGACTTCCGCAGTTTGCTGCGCCTCAATCCCGGCGTCACCGAGCCGCAGGGCGGTATCAGCGTCACGCCATCCATCCGGCGGCAGGGCTTTAACGACGGCATCAAGAACGTCAGCATCAACGGCGCGCGCCCCTCGTCGGTGACGTACCTGATCGACGGCGTTTCCCTCAACGAGCCGCTGTTCCAGTTTCCCAGCCAGATCCCGCCCATTGAAGCCGTGGAGGAATTCAAGCTCCAGAACGCCCTCTACCCGGCCGAGTTCGGCATGGGCGTCGGGCAGGTGAGCATTGCCATGAAGTCCGGCGCCAACGCCGTGCATGGATCGCTGTTCGACTTCCTGCGCAACGACGCGCTGCAGAAATTCCATCCCCGTTTCCGCACCAAGCAGCCGCTCAAGCAGAATCAGTTCGGCGTCGTGGTGGGCGGGCCCGTGTTCATCCCCAAGCTCTACGACGGCCGCAGCCGCACCTTTTTCTTCGGCAGCTACCAGGGCGGCCGGCGCGTCATCGGCAGCGTGGGCCTGGGCCAGGTTCCCACCGCGGCGGAGAAGACCGGCGACTTCAGCGCATGGCCCACACAGCTGGTGGATCCGCTCAGCGGCACGCCCACGCCCGGCCAGCCGCTGCCCATCAGCCGCGTGCCCTTTCCAGGTAACCGTATCCCCAGCACGCGATTTTCTCCACAGAGCAACGCGCTGCTGAAATTCTGGCCCAGCCCGATTCGCCCTTGCGCCACGCCCTGCAACAACTATGAAGCTAGCACCAGCACGCCCGTCCGCATGGACCAATACACCGTGCGGGCCGATCACAACTTCTCGGTCAATGACCGCGTGTTCTGGCAATTCCTTTCCTCGAAGGAAACCGCGCCCATCCCCTCGATCATTCCCCTGTCCGGCGTCGTCACCGAACAGGACAGTTGGATGACCTCACTGCAATGGACCCATGTGTTTTCGCCGCGGATGGTGAACGAAATTCGCGCCGCCTACAACCACTTCCGTTTCGATCAGAACTTTGAAACGCAAGGCGGAGGCACGCTCTTTTGGAAAGATGTCGGCCTCAAGAATCTCAACGAAAACTACCAGGCGCTGCCCGCCATGATTCCCGGCTCGCAATACGCCAACATCGGCTTTGCCGGTTCGGTACCGTTCTTCTCTATCTCAGACACGCAACACTACGTGGAGCACTTCAGCTACATCACCGGACGCCACAGCTTCAAGGCAGGCGTGGACTACCGCCGCTCACGCACCACGCGTATCGGCGGTTTTCAGGGCAACGGGATCATCAACTTCAATGGCGCCTACACCGCGCGCAATCCCACGCTGGCGCAGACGGCCGGCCGCGCCGACACCGGCAACGGCTTTGCCGATTTCCTGCAAGGATATGCGAGCCTCGCCGCCGGCACCCCCTTCAACTCCGATGCGGGCTGGCTGCGCAACTCCGACGTGAATCTGTTTGTCCAAGACGATCTGCGCCTGACGCCTTCGTTGACCGTCAATATCGGTTTGCGCTGGGAGTTTCGCGGGCCGTGGTATGAAAAATCGGGCGGCGGCAAGACGTTCGACTATGACTTTCCCGGCGGCCGCGCGCTTTACCGCGACGAAGCGTTCGTGAAGCTGGTGAACAACCCGATCTTCGCCAGTTGCTGCACCTCGAAGTCCGTTTACAACGCGGACTACCGGAACTTCGCCCCGCGCATCGGCCTCGCCTGGCGGCCGCTGTCCGGCTCCAACAAAATGGTGGTCCGCGCCGGCTACGGTATTTTCTACGACATCCTGCACCGCTTCTACGACACCCAGCCCTACTCGGTCAATGTGCCGTTCGTGCTGCAGTCTCTGCCCGCTGTGAATGGTCTCGAAACCCAACCGCCGCTCGATCTGCGCAATCTGTTCCCGGCGCCGCTGTCCATCGCCCAACGCGAGTTTGCCGCGCCCTATTGCCAGGGGTTGCCGTCAGAGTCCAGGGACCCGGCCACCGGCAGAATTGTGGTGCGCAATCAGTGTTTCGGCACGGCGCTGCAATACGCCACCCCGGGCAACCGCACGCCCTATACGCAAAACTGGGGCCTGAATCTTCAGTTCGAACCGCGCCAGCGCATGCTCTTTGAGATGGGCTATCAGGGTAGCCGCGGCTTGCGCGCGCAAAGCTTCTATCACGCCAATCAGGCGACGCTGCCTTCCGCTCCGGGCAATCCGAATAACAGCGTGCGCTTCCGTTCGCAGTGCCCGGCGGGTACGTATCCGTCCACCTGTTCGCCCATTCAAGACCGCGTGCCGTACGGCAACTTCATCCCGCAGCTCAACACCTTCGTCAACGACAACAACCACATCTATCACGCGATGACCATGAAGCTGGAGAACCGCTTCAACCATGGCGTGCAACTGTTGATGGCGTTCACCTGGAGCCGCACGATCGACGCCGTTTCCGAGATCCAAACGCAAGGCGGCACGCCGCGTACGTATCCGCAGTACAACTACCGCCGCGATCTGGAGCGTGGCGTCTCCAACTACGACCAGACGCGCCGCTTTGTCGCCAGCGTGCTGTATGAGCTGCCGTTCGGGCAAGGCAAGAAAATGTTGAATCGCGGCGGCGCCGTGGACTGGGTGTTGGGCGGCTGGCAAGCGAACACGATCCTCACCCTGGCCGACGGTCTGCCGTTCACTGTCGGCTGCTTCTGTGGCGACCGCGCGCAGGTAGGCAACGATCGCGACGTCCATCGCATGAATGTGCTGTCAAACCCCATGCCGGATGGCTTTTCACGCACGCGGACCCGCCAGTTCGACACCTCGGTGTTTCAAACTCCGGTGCTCGGCACGCTCGGCTCGTCAGGCCGCAACACGCTGCGGGCGCCGGGGCAAAAAGCCGTCGACCTGTCGGTATTCAAGAACTTCCAGTTGAACGAACGCTTCCGCGTGCAGTTCCGCGCCGAAGCGTACAACCTGATGGCGAGTGCCCACTATACGGTAATTTTTCCCAACTTCAACGCGACGCAGACCAACTTCGGGTCGCTTCTGCCGGTAGGCGGCGACAAGGGCAATCTGTTCACCCCGCGCGTCTATCAGGCGGCTTTGCGCTTCGTCTTCTAGATCTCAAACCGTACCGCGCGGCGCGGTTTTGCCCAACACGCGGAAAATCGCTGCGCCGTACTTCTCCACGTTGCGCAGCCCCATGCCGCTGATCGCCAGCAACTCGTTCGTGGAGCGCGGTAGTTTAGCGGCGATGGCCGTCAGCGTGGCATCAGTCATCACGCGGAACGCTGGGATCTGATGGCGCTTGGCCTCGGCGAGACGCCACGCTTTCAACGCGTCGATCACAGCGGGCGGCGGAGCCGAAGAGGCTGCCGCGGATTTCTTCGGAGCAGCAGCCGCCTTCTCTTTGGGCGCCACCGCCACCGAACGCTTCTTCGCCGCTGTGGCTGGCTTCGCCTTCGCTTTCGCCGTCCGCGTCCGGCGGCGCTGCCCGCGCCCCGCCTCCAGCACCTCGACAATCTCAAACACCGGAGCCTCGCCGGACTTCATCTCGGCGCGTCCGTCCATCGTCAGGTGCACCTTGCGATACGGAATCGTGCGGCCGTCCTTTTCAAACACCGCGTCTTCCAGGCGCACGATGCCCACGCGCGCAAGTCCGCCGAGCACACGCTCAAACTCGCGGCGTTCGAGAGCCGCGTCGCCGCCGATGTCCGAGTGGACCCGCCCTGCCGCGAGCGTGCCGCCGCTCTGGGCAAGGCGCTTCAGCGCCTTCTCCGCCGCCGCGCGCTCTTGCGCCGTGGCGTCTCGATAACTCTGCGCAATGCACTCGGCCGGTGCGCAGAAATCGCAAATGCCGCAGCGCGCTGGGCCGCCGCGCGTCTCGCCGAAGTGCGTCACCAGCGCCTGCATACGGCACTGATGGCAGTCGGCATAACGCAGCATGTCTTCCAGGCGTGCCAATTTGTCGTTGCGCTGACCTTCATAGCTGGGCCGCCAGTTGGGCTCGCCGCGCATGACGTTTTCTTCGAAGTCGACGATGGCGCCGCCGTGGATCCACAGTTTTTCGAGCGCGGCGTCAAACGCATCACCGAGCCCAGCAACGCCGCGCAGGTCGTCTTTCGGAATGGCCCGGTCCGTCAGCTTCGCGTAGAGCTTGGACAGAATCAGCGGGTCTGGATAGTCGCGTTCGAAGAAGAAGTCGTGCGTGCGGCGGTCCGCGTAGGACTGCATCAGGATCGCGTGCGAGATTCCGCCGTCGCGCCCGGCGCGCCCGATCTCCTGATAGTAGGCTTCTATCGATCCCGGCGCGGCGGTGTGGATCACGGTGCGGATGTCGGCCTTGTCAATGCCCATGCCGAAGGCGATCGTCGCCACGATCACGTCGAGCGAGCCGCCGAGGAAGCGCGCCTGCACATCGGCGCGGCGTTGCGCATCGAGGCCTGCGTGATAGGCCGCCACGGAGAACTCTCCGCCCAGTAGCGCGGCGACGGACTCGGCCTCCTTGCGCGACGGCGTATAGACAATCCCCGGGAGCCGCCCGTCCTCGCTCAGGATTTCTTTCGCCAATTCCGGACGGCGTGACGGGGCTGACTCCACCACTTCAATCGCGAGGTTCGTGCGCCGGAAGCCTTGGATGAAGTGCGGCCCGTTCAACTGCAACTGCGCGCCGATGTCATGCTGCACACGCGGCGTGGCCGTGGCCGTGAGCGCCAGCACGGGCGCGGGGCGGAACGATTCCAGATACGGTCCGATGCGGCGATAGTCGGGCCGGAAGTCATGCCCCCATTGCGAAATGCAGTGCGCCTCGTCGATGCACACCAGCGAAGGCTTGCGTTTGGCCAGCATCTCCGGAAAGCCGGGCACACGAAAACGCTCGGGCGCGATGAACAGAAAGTCGAGGTTGCCGTTGAGATAGTCGATACATACCTGGCGCGAGGCCGCGCGCAACAGGCCGGAGTGGATGCGCTCGGCGTGGAATCCCAGCGCACGAAGTTTGCCCACTTGGTCTTCCATGAGCGCGATGAGCGGACTGACAACGATAGTGGTGCCGCCGCGCGCGAGCCCGGGGAGTTGATAGCAGAGCGATTTGCCCGCTCCCGTCGGCATCACCACCAGCGCATCCTGCCCGTCTACCACCGCGCGGCACACCGCTTCCTGCCCCGGGCGGAATTCGTCAAAGCCGAAGCGCTCTTTGAGGATCGTCTCGATGGGCTGACCCGTGAGGTCCACGCGCGGTGGCAAGGGCGCGATTCCAGCCGCAGGTGTGCTGCTCGCTTGCGGTTCCCGGGACGCACGCGGTGCGCGGACCGGCCCGCTGCCCGAAAACACCTTGCCCACTACCGAGGTGACATATTCTTCGATCCCCGTCATGAACGGCGGGAGTTGCCCCTGCCCGCGGTGAATGCGCTGAAGCGCGGCTTCCCACTGCCCCGTCATCGCCGGGCTCTTCACTTCCGGATGCACCACTTCGATGAGATGAATGCCCTTGTCCGTCGCCGCCAGCATCTTGCCTTGCCGTTCGGCGTAACCACGCGTGAGCAGCACTTCAATGATCGAGGCGCGCGTGGCGGGTGTGCCGAGGCCCGTCTCCTTCATCGCGTCGGAGAGTTCCTTGTCATCAAGCGTTTTGCCCGCGCTTTCCATCGCCGTCAGCAGTGTCGCCTCGGTGAAGCGCTTGGGCGGTCGCGTCTTTTTGCGCAGCGCTTCCACGTCTACCACCTGCTGCGGTTGCCCCGCCGCAAGGCCCGGCGGGAGCGACTTGCTGTCGTCATCCTCCGCGCCACCGCTCTCGGCATCTTTGGCGGTCGCGCGCTTCTTCTTCGCCGGCGGCGCGATGTCCAGCACCTTCCAGCCGGGCTGCTCCACGGCAGTGCCTGACGAGAGGTACTTGTCGACGATGCCCGGATTTTCAATGGCCGTGATCACCGTCGTCACGCGCCAGATGTGATCATCGTGCCAAGCCTGCAGCAGACGGCGGCAAACCAGATCGTAGATGCGGCGCTCGTCTTCGTTGAGTCCGCCCACGTCCGCCTGCGTCATCGTGGGAATAATGGCGTAGTGATCGGTGACCTTCGTGTCGTCCACATAGCGGCGGCTGAGCGGGCGCGTGCCGGCGCCGGGCGCGAGGTGCATCTGATAGGGTCCGCTCACGGCCGCGACGATACCCGGTAGAGTCTTGGCCACGTCCGCCGAGAGGTGCCGCGAGTCGGTACGCGGATAACTCAGCAGCTTGTGGCGTTCGTACAATGCCTGGGCCACTTCGAGCGTCTTCTGCGCGCTGAAGCCGTACAGCCGGTTGGCGTGGCGCTGCAGCTCGGTGAGATCGTACAGCAGCGGCGGCGCCATCCGCTTGGTCTCACCCTCGACGGACAGAATCACCGCCTGCCCGCTCCGCGCGCGAGCCACGATGGCTTCGGCTTCGACGCCGTTGGAGGCGAGGCGGGTTGAGTCGCGCGGCGCCGCTTTCCCATCGTCGCGGAACCACGTGCCGTCATACTGCGGCGAGTTGCCCGGGGCCGGTGAAAACGACGCCACCACTTCGATGTAGTCTTCCGGCACAAACGCACGGACTTCCAGTTCGCGCTCCACCAGCATGGCCAGCGTAGGCGTTTGCACGCGGCCCACGCTGAACTTTTCGCCGCCGCCGAGCGCCAGCGTGTAAGCGCGCGAGAGGTTCATGCCCACCAGCCAGTCGGCACGGCTCCGTCCGCGCGCCGCGTCGGCCAGCCGATCAAAGTCCGTGCCGGACTTCATCGTGTCCAGCCCCTTGCGAATCGCGTCGGGCGTGAGCGAGGAGATCCACAACCGCCTCACCGGCTTGGTGCAGCCGGTTTTCTCGTAAATGTAGCGGAAGATGAGTTCGCCTTCGCGCCCCGCGTCGGTGGCGCAGACGACGCTGTCGATCTTCGGCGACGCGAGGATCTGGCGCACCACTTCGAACTGATCGCTGGTCTGGTCGTAGACCACCAGCGGCCATTCGCGCGGCAGCATCGGCAGTTGATCGCGCCGCCACGACTTCCATTCCGGGCGCATCTCATGCGGTTCGGCAAGATGCACGAGGTGCCCGATGGCCCACGTAACCACGTAGCCGCCGCCATGCAGATACCCTTCACCGCGCGCGGACGCACCCACAACGCGGGCGATGTCGCGGGCGACGGAGGGCTTCTCGGCGACGATGGCCGTGTTGCTGCTGCTCATGCGGGGCGGAACCTCCTATTGTCCCGCAGGCGGCTGGCGGCCCGTCACCGGCGGGCACGGCTGGCCGCCGCGGCCGGCCTCCTCGGCCCGCGGCGCTTAGCGGAGGGGCCCGGGTTGACCGCTGCCGGCAAGCTCCAATCGCGCAGTACGCGGTCAAGCTCACCCACCAACTGCTCCATGCCGAAGGTGACGTGCGCGCGCATCACGGCCGCAGCCGCCACTGGATCTCCGCCGCAGAGGGCATCGGCGAGCGCACCATGAAAGCGCTTCGGTAAGCGGTGCCAGTCTGCAGTGGTGTCGTACAGCCAGTTGTAAGTGAGAATCTGATTCCGCTCCATCGCCCGGCAGAGCGCTTCATAGCCGGCACACTCGGCCACGCGCATGTGGAAACGCATGTGGCGTTGGTGCAGATCGAAGATGCGCTCGCGCCTCAGTGTGCCGGTGGCGGCTGCTGCGTAGTTGTCGTCAAGCCACGCGGCCATGGCCCGGATCTCGTCCCGCTCCGACGCCGCTGCCTTCTCGGCGAACAAACGCGCCGACTGTGTCTCAAGAGCTTCGCGCACGACGTAGTGCCCCCGAACATCCTGCGGACTCGGCACCTTCACGCGCGTGCCTACGCGCGGCCGGCTCTCCACCAACTCTTCCGCCTCCAGCCGCTGTAATGCTTCGGCCACCGGCACGATACTCATCCCCAGTTCTTCCGCCAGTTTCCGCCGCGAGAGCGCCGAGCCCATCGGAAGGTCGCCCGTGAGAATGCCGCGGCGCAGAGCCAGATAGGCCTGCTCGGAAAGGCTGGCGACGGATCGGCCCCGGGAAAACGGCATTAGAGGTCAGGGTAGCGAATATCGCTTGACAGCAGTAGGAGGATTCAGTAGAGTCTGATATTTCAGTGAGTTTCAGGAGTTCTCGATGCGCCTTGCCCCGTTTTGCCTGGTCGCTGCCCTATGTGCGCTCTCCGCGTTGGGCCAGAATATAACCGGATCTTTCACCGGAGCTGTCACGGATCCGTCCGGCGCATCGGTAGCTGGCGCTGAGGTAACGGCCACCAATCTTGAAACCAACCAGGCCACCGCGGTGAAAACGAACCACCTCGGTGTCTATCAGGCGCTCTCGCTGCGTCCCGGCCCCTACTCAATCAAAAGGTCACGGCGCCCGGCTTCAAGACAACATTGCGCGGCAACATCCGCCTGGTAGTGGAAGATCGTGTGCGCGTGGACTTCGTCCTCGAGATCGGCGAGGCGTCAACTACGATTCCGGTCAAGGAAGAAGTGCCGCTCGTGGAATCGCAGACCGCCTCGCTTGGGCAGGTGATCAGTGCCCGCAGCGTGCAGGAACTGCCCATCCGCGGCCGTAATGTGTTTGACCTGGTGGGCCTGGCGCCCGGGGTCCAAACCAACATCCGCGCGCTGGGTGACGTAGCTTCCACCGGCACCAACGCGGCGCCGCTGTTTGTGTTTTCCGACATGTCGATCAACGGCGGGCGATTCCGAAGCAACGACTTCATGCTCGACGGCGTCACGATCATGCTGCCGGAGAACAACAACTACGCGATCTCGCCCACGCCGGATGGAAGGTAGGAATTCAAGGTGGTGCGTCCTGAAGACGCGTTGTTCTAGCGGGTGAAAGTCCCGACCGGGTAAGCAGCGCAGCGCCCGGAAGCAGACTCCAGCGGGGAGGAGAAATCCGAC
>Ga0194119_10003853_pt1 | contig 23734 bp, 21 predicted proteins | sample TA2MahC100mmetaG_FD_148620 | JGI IMG/M metagenome (GOLD analysis project Ga0194119, IMG submission 148620) | Freshwater microbial communities from Lake Tanganyika, Tanzania - TA2015018 Mahale Deep Cast 100m | ecosystem: Environmental > Aquatic > Freshwater > Lake | place: Tanzania: Lake...
ATGGTCACGTCCTCGCCGAGCGCCGGATCACCCCGGGTCGTGGCCGGCTCGGTCAGGCGCCGTTCGACGGCCAGCACAGCCGTCTCGAGCAGGGACAAGGGCGCCCAGCCGAAGCCGAGCGCGGGCCTCCGGGCCGCCACAACGGTTTCGGGCGCGTGCACGTGGGCGCCGACACGCACCCCGGTGTCGACATCCACGTCGTGCAGACGCTGGCGCAACCAAGTGCGCGCCGCGTCCTCGACCAAGGCGCGCACCGGCACGACCGCGCCGCGCACGCGTTCGGGCGCGCTCGCGGCGATGAGGATCTCGAAGGGCGCAATGATGGTGCCGCCGCCCAGGGCCGGGCGCGCCTCGCCACCCCACAGCAGGACCCGGTCGATGCCGTGGCGCGGTACCTCGCCACACACGTCCCGGTAGTGGCGCCCGAGCGCGATGATCGCCGCCTCGGCGATGCCGTCGCACAGCGCGTCGGCCTGGCCGAGCCCGCGTCGCTCGACGATCTCGAGCGCGTCGGCGGAAGCGGTTAGCGGTCCGATGGCGAGCATGACGCCGGGGGTCTAGGCGAGGGGTGAGCGACCATACATGATCGAGTGGTCATCCAGAGGGGAAGCCATGAGAACGTGGGTCCGAGGTGGTCAGGTCTACGACGTCCACGAGGCGGTGTACAGACGTCGGGATATCGAAGTCGCCGACGGTCGCATCGTCCGCCTGGTCGATCAGGGCCGGCCCTTGGCCGGTGACGCTGTGATCGACGTCGATGGCGCGTGGCTGTGGCCGGGCCTGATCGACCTGCACGTCCACATCACGATGCCAACCGAGGCGGCCAACCCGGACAACCCGTGGCGGGGGCGGCTGCCCGGCGAAATCGCGATCTACGCGGCGAAGGCGGCGGAGCGCACCCTGATGGGCGGCATCACGACGGCCCGCGAGGTGGGCGGCTGGGATTACCATGAGATCGCGGTGCGCAGCGCCATCAACCGGGGCCTGATTAAGGGTCCGCGGCTGTTCTGCGCCGGACGGCTGCTGTCGATCACTACCGCGACGGTCGACTACTACCCCGGCATGTACGAGGTCGCCGACGGACCCGAGGCGGTGAGGGTGGCGGCGCGCAAGCAGCTGGCCCACGGCGCCGACTTCATCAAGGTGATGGCGACGGGCGCCATGACCGCGTCCGAGTACGAGGATGCCCGGGCGATCCAGTACACGCTGGAGGAACTGAAGGCGGCGGTCGCCGTGGCGACCGAGAACTACAAATATGTGGTCGCCCACGCGCACGCGTGCGCCGGCATCCGCAACGCGGCGCTCGCGGGCTGCCGGACCGTCGAGCACGGCAGCTTCGGCGACGAGGAGGCGTACGCCCTGATGGCCGAGCGTGGCACGTACCTGGTGCCGACCCTGTGCGTCGTCAGCGCCATGCTGGCCGACAACCAGGTATCCGCGGGTCTGCCGGCGCATATCCACAATCGTTACCTCGACTTCGACGACATCCACGCCGAGAATGCATCGCTGGCCCGGCGCACCGGCGTGACCATCGCCATGGGCACCGACGCGGGCACGCCCGGCAACCACCATGGCGACAACACCCAGGAACTGGTCAGCATGGTGCGCCGCTCGGGCATGAGCGCCCGCGAGGCGGTCGTCGCATCGACACTGAGCGCGGCGCGCGCCCTGGGCCGCGAGGCGGATTTGGGAAGTCTGGCCGCCGGCAAGTTCGCCGACGTTGTTGGTTTCCGCGAGGACCCGATTGCGACGATCGAACGGGTGCGCGACGTGCGGCTCGTGGTCAAGGGCGGCGAGGTGGTGCGCAACGACCTGCGCGCCTGACCATCGTCCTCGCCTCGGGTGAGCGCTTCGCGCTATCGTAGCTACCGAGGGCGCAGACTCGCCCCCGCGGAGGGAGCCATCGTGATGCTCCGCTACGGAACGTTCGAGACACCGCTTGGCCCCATGGTTGCCGTCGTCGACGGCGCCGGAGCCCTGACGCATTTGGATTTCCTCGAGGACGTTGCCGACGCCGAGGCGTGGCTGGCCCGTAATGCGCGTGGCGCCAAGCTGCGGCGTGGCCGTGGTGCGATCGGCCCCATCGCCGCCGCGATGGATGAGTACTTCACGGGCCACCGCCACGACTTCGCGGATGTGGCGTTGGCCGCGCGCGGCACGCCGTTCCAGAAGCAAGTCTGGGACGAGTTGTGCCGTATCCCCTACGGCACGACCATCAGCTACGGCGAACTCGCGGTGCGCATCGGCCGCCCCTCGGCCTCGCGCGCCGTGGGCCGCGCCAACGGTACCAACCCGATCGCCGTGGTGGTGCCGTGCCATCGGGTCATCGGTTCGACCGGCGATCTGACCGGCTACGCTGGAGGGTTGGCGATCAAGGCCGCGTTGCTCGCGCTCGAAGGAGCGCTGCCCGAGCCGCGCGGCGGCATCGTGCCGACGCTGCCCATGCCCGGACTGGTGTAGCCCACGGGTGCGTGCGCGCTTTCAGATCCCCGTTCTTGGGGCCGCGGTGCTGCTCGCGCTCCTGTTGCTGCGTGTCTGGGACCCGGCCGTCCTTCAGGTCGCGCGCCATAGGGTGTTTGACATCTACCAGCATGCGGCGCCGCGCGTCGCGCTCGACGCGCCCGTGGTGATCGTGGCGATCGACGAGCCGAGCCTGGCGGCGCACGACCAGTGGCCATGGCCGCGCACGGTGTTCGCGGACCTCGTGGAAGCCATGGCGCGTGCCGGCGCCGCGGCCATTGCGTCGGAGGTGGTGTGGACCGAGCCCGACCGCACATCGCCAGAGAACATCGTGCACGCCCTGCGCGACCTAGACCCTGTGGTGGCCGATGGTCTGCGCGCGATGCGCAGCAACGACGCGGTCTTGGCGAAGGCCTTCCAAAGTGCTCGGGTCGTGCTGGGGCAATCGCCGGCGTCCGGCCCCGGCACGGCCGCCGCGGCGGGGCCGAGGGGCGCGTTGTCGTTCAAGGGCAGCGACCCCACGTCGCTCCTGCCCCGCGTGACGGGATGGGCGACCAACCTAGGCATCCTGGAACAGGCCGCGGCCGGCATCGGCGCGCTGACCCTCCAGGTCGATCCGGATGGCGTACTGCCGCGGCCGGCGCTGCTGGTGGGGTCGGAGGCCGGCATCTACCCGGTGCTGGCGCTGGAAGCCCTGCGTGTTGCCGTTGGCCATCTGCCTCGGTTTACGCAGGACGCGAACCGGCAAGCCCGGCCGCCACACGTGCAGGCGGTTCGCCGGGATGTCGCTGAACACCAGCGTGCGCTCGCGCGGGTGCCACACCGGACCCTCGGTGAAGATGTAGCCATGGCCGATGACCTCGGCCTCGACGGCCGTGCCGACGATGTCGGCGAAGCGCCGGTCGCGGCACCACACTGGTACGTCCATCACGATCCCTCCAACAGGCCGCGCAGCTTCCCCTTCATGACCTTGCCGCTGGTCGTGGCCGGCAAGGGATCCATGACGACGATGCGGCCCGGCCGTTTGTAGGGCGCCAGGCGGCTCGCGGCGTGACGCGCGATGTCGTCCAGGTCGGGGTGCGAGCCGGGCCGGGGTTGGATGAACGCGACGACGTCCTCGTCGATGCCGTTCTTCTGTCCGACGACACCGGACAGGGACACCGCCGGGTGGCTGTTGAGCGCCGCCTCGACCTCCTCGGGGTGGATATTGAACCCACCCCGAATGATCAGTTCCTTCTTGCGGCCCATGATGGCGAGGCGCCCGTCGGGCTCGGCGCATGCCAGGTCGCCGGTCCTCAGCCAGCCGTCCGGCGTGATCGCCGCCGCCGTCAGCTCGGGGTCCCGGTAATAGCCGAGCATGACGTTCGGTCCCTTGACCAGCAGTTCACCGGTCGCCCCGGACACCACATCCGCCCCCGCGTCGTCGATCAGGCGCACCGCCACATCCGGTGGCGGATAGCCGACCGAGCACGTCGGGTTCGGGTCGTTGAGCCGGGTCATCGAGACCACCGGCGCGGCCTCGGTCAGCCCGTAGCCGTTCTGCAGCGTGATCCCGAACCGGCGCTCGACCCGGGCCTTGAGCGAAGGTTCCAGCGGACCGCCGCCCGACGAAAGGTAGCGCAGCCGGGGCGCGACGACGGCGCGGCCGGTCGCCTCGATCCGCTCGAGCAGCCGCGCGTACATGGTCGGCACGCCCTGGACGACGCTGATGCCGTCCTCGGCCATGGCGGCCAACAGCGTGTCGGGTTCGAAGCGCGACTCAAGGCGGATGCGCACGCCGGCCATCACGCCTGCCAGGAAGACCGAGGCCAGTCCGAAGATGTGCGTGATCGGCAGCACGATGCACATGCGGTCCTCGGGCACGAGGCGTCGGATCATGCAGGCGGCGGCGGCGTTGTAGAGAAGGTTGCGGTGGCTGACCATCACGCCCTTGGGTCGGCCGCTGGTGCCCGACGTGTAGATCAGCGCGCCTACCTGTCGAGCCGCCGGCCGCTCCAAGAGTTCCGGCTCCGACTCGAGCAGCGCGCCGACCGCCGCGCCGGGCACGATGTCGGCCGGTACGGCCGTCGCCCGGTCGGCGGCCGCGTGGCGGGACGCGTCGGGCGAGGCGCCGATCGTGTAGAAGACGCGGCGCGGCCGCGCGTGATCGCGGATCCGGCCAATCTCGGCCGCGGTGAGCCGTGCGTTGACCGGCACCGGCCAGGCGTCGAGTTCGCTCGCCGCCATGATCAGCGTGACCAGCGCCAGGCCGTTCTCGCCGACGATCAGCAGACGATCGCCGGGTCGCACGCCGAGTGCGTCCAGGAACCGCGCCGTGCCGCGAACCGCCTCGGCGAACCGGCCATACGTCCACGCCGTGCCACCTTTCACCAGGGCCTCGGCGTCGGGGCGTTGCCGGGCCTGTTCGAACGGCAACCAACTGATGCGGCGGGGCAGGCGCTTCGGCACCGGCGCGTCGTCGAGCGTCGCCGCGCCCGCGTTCATGCCTGGGCGCCCTTGATCATGGCGCGCGCGATGACGAGTTGCTGGATCTGCGAGGTGCCCTCGTAAAGCCGGTAGAGCCGTACGTCGCGATAGAACCGCTCGACCGGGAACGCCGCCATGTAGCCGTTGCCGCCGTGGATCTGCACGGCGCGGTCGGCGACACGTCCGACCATCTCGGTGGCGAACAGCTTGCACGACGCGGCGTCGGCGCCGACATCCTCGCCTCGGTCGCGCCGCCGCGCCGTCTCCAGCACCATGCAGCGGGCGGCCAGCGCCTCGGTCCGGCTGTCGGCCAGCATCGCCTGGATCAACTGGAACTCGGCGATGGGCTGGCCGAACTGCTTGCGCTCCAGGGCGTAGGTCAGGCTCTCGGCGATCAGGCGGTCTGCGTTGCCCACCGACGCCGCGGCGATGTGCAGGCGCCCGCGGTCGAGCACCCGCATGGCGATCTTGAAGCCTTCGCCCTCGCGGCCCAGCAGGGCATCGCCCGGCACGTGCGCGTCGTCGAACACCACGTCGGCGGTGTGCGCGCCCATCTGGCCCATCTTGCGATCCGGCGCACCGACCGATATCCCCGGCGTGTCGCGTTCGACCAGGAAGGCCGAGACCCCGCGCGCACCCGCCTGATCCGGGTCGGTCCGCGCGAACACTGTGAACAGCCCGGCGTAGGGCGAGTTGGTGATGAAGCGCTTGCGACCGTTCAGCACCCAGCCGTTGCCGTCGCGTCGTGCCCGCGTCGTGAGCGAGCCCGCGTCCGATCCAGCCTCCGGCTCGGTCAAGGCGAACGAACCGATCAGTTCGCCGCGCGCCAGGCGGGGCAGGTAGCGTTGCTTCTGCTCCTCGGTGCCGCCGTTGACCAGGCCCTGCGAACCGATGCCGATGTTGGTGCCGAAGCGGGCGCGGAAGGCGGGCGACGTCCAGCCCATCTCCATGGCGAACAGGACTTCTTCCTCGGTGGTGGCGCCGAGCCCGCCATAGGCCTCGGGGATGGTCAGGCCGAACAGGCCGAGATCGCGCATCCCGGCGACCAGCGCCTCGGACACCTCGCCGGACTCGGCGACGGCGGCTTCGTGCGGAACGAGTCGTTCGCGCACGAACCGGCGGACGGTGGCGAGCAGGGCGTCGAGCGAACCTTGGTCGCGGATCATGGGGCCCCCGCCGTGGCGGACCATCCTGCGCATCGGGCGGGCTGGGCGCAAGCGGTGGGCGGAGGCCGCGCGGGTCCCTTGCGGCCCCTGCCCAGGCGTGGCAAGCGTGGTATCCGCGAGGGACGCTTGCGACGGAGGACAACGATGGCCAGTGCTCAGCCCAAGCGCGTCGAGGACGACGGCACGGTCCGGCGCTACGTCGCCGTCAGCGATCCGCGCTTCCACGATTTCGTGCACGGTCTGCGCTACGTCGATCTCCCTGCCGATGTGGCACACCAGGCGCGCCGCTGCCTGCTCGATCTGGTGGGTGTTTGGGCCGGCGGCCGCACGACCGAGCTTTCGCGCATCATTCACGACCACGCGGCGCGGATGTTCGGCGTGGGGCAGGGAGCAGGGGCACGGCTTGCCTTCGACGGCCGGCGCGTCAGCGCCGCCGGCGCGGCCATGGCCGGCGGCATGACCATCGACAGCATCGACGCCCACGACGGCCACCGCCTGACCAAGGGTCACGCCGGCGTCGCTGTGCTGCCGGCGATCCTGGGCTTCGCCGACGACGGCCGACCCATCGATGGCGAGGGTCTGCTAGCCGCGCTGGTCGTCGGCTACGAACTGGCGGTGCGCGCGGGCATCGCGCTGCACGCCTCGGTTCCCGACTACCACACGTCCGGTGCGTGGAGCGCCGTGGCTTGCGCCGCGCTCGGCGCCCGGCTCATGGGGCTCGACCGCGAACGCACGCGCCATGCGATCGGCATCGCCGAGTACCACGGGCCGCGCAGCCAGATGATGCGCTGCATCGACTACCCGACCATGCTGAAGGACGGCTCGGGCTGGGGCGCCATGGCCGGGGTGAGCGCGGCGTACCTGGCGGCCGACGGCTTCACCGGGGCGCCCGCCGTGACGGTCGAGGAGCCCGCGTTGGCCAACCTGTGGAGCGATCTGGGTTCGCGTTGGCGGATCATGGAGCTTTACTTCAAGACCTACCCGGTGTGCCGCTGGGCGCAGCCGGCGGTCGAGGCGGCGCTGTCGGTCGGGCGCGGCCATGGCCTGACGCCCGCCGACATCGACCGCATCGAGGTCGTGACCTTCCACGAAGGCACCCGGCTGGCCAACCGCTGGCCCGGTTCGACCGAGGAAGCCCAGTACAGCCTGCCGTTCCCGGTGGCGGCGGCGCTTGCCCACGGGCGGGTTGGCGCGGCCGAGGTGACCGGTGTCGGGCTGACGGACCCGACGGTGCTCGCCCTGGCCGACGCGATCACTCTGGCCGAATCGGCTGACTACAACGCCCGCTTCCCGGCCGAGCGCTGGGCTCATGTGGCGGTGACCACCAAGGATGGTCGCCGTCTGGTTTCGGCGCCCGCGACGGCGCGTGGCGATCCCGAAGCGCCCTTGTCCGACCGCGAGGTCGCCGACAAGTTCGACGCCTACGCCGCGCCCGTTTTCGGTGCCCGGCGGGCGCGTGTCGTCGCGGAAGCGATCATGGGCGCGGGGGGCGTCGGCTCGGCGGCCCTGATGGACTTGATCGCCCCAGCGCCCAACCCGTGACGCCACACCCGGACCAGGGTTTGATCGGCGTGCCCGGTGGCCGGTCGCGCCTGTCCACGCCGGCCCTGGTGCTCAAACTGGACGCGGCGGAACGCAATATCGCGGCCATGGCCGACCTCGCCCGGCGCCACGGTGTCGGCCTCCGGCCCCATGCCAAGACCCACAAGTCGCCAGACCTGGCCTGCATGCAGGCGCGCGCTGGCGCCCTCGGCATCACCTGCGCGACGCTGGGCGAGGCCGAAGCCATGGCCGGGGCCGGCGTAACGGGGGTGCTCTTGAGTTCACCCATGACCGGTTCCAGCAAGATTGCCCGCATGATCGCGCTCGCTGCGCGCGCGCGCGACCTGATGGTCGTGGTGGACGACGAGGCGAACATCGAGGCGCTGGGTGCGGCGGCGCGCGCGGCCGGCGCGCCCCTTGGTGTCGTGATCGACCTGGAGGTCGGCTGTGGCCGCACGGGCGTCACCACGGTCGATGGTGCGGCGCGTCTCGCTTCCAGCATCGCGGCGACCGAGGGCCTGCGCTTCGCCGGGCTCCAAGCGTACAACGGCGCCGTCCAGGCGACGCCGGGCTTCGCGGAGCGCGGCGCTGGCCTGGCCGCGACCTACGAGCGTGTCGCCACCGTGCGCGACCGCCTGGTCCGCGACAGCCTGCCGCCAACCATCGTCAGCGGTGGCGGCACGGGCAGCCACGCCCTCGACATGGGCCGGGGCTTGTTCACCGAGATCCAGGTCGGCTCCTACGTGGTCATGGACTCGATCTACCGGAGCGTCGATCTTTGGGGCGTCGAGGCGGCGTCACCGTTCGAGATCGCCATGTCCGTGGCGGCGACCGTGATCAGCGCCAGCCACGAGGGCTTCGTCACGACGGACGCGGGTCTGAAGGCCTTCGCCACCGACGGCGGCGATCCGGTGATCGTGGCCGGCGCGCCGCCGGGCGCGACGTACACATTCATGGGCGACGAGCACGGTCGCGTGACGTTCGCGCGCGCGACCGATCGCTTGGCGCCGGGCGCTGTGGTGTCGTGCATGGCGCCCCACTGCGACCCAACGATCAACCTCTACGACGTGTACCACGTGGTTCGCGGCGACACCCTGGTCGCCCTGTGGCCGATCGCCCGCGGGCGGTGGTAGGCGCGTTGGGGTCCTCCCCCTTGCTGTTCAACTCGTACGTCTTCATCGCCGTATTCCTGCCCGTAACCCTCGCCGGGTTCGTGCTTGCGCGTCGGTTCGGCCAGCGCGCTGCCCTGGCCTTCGTCACGGCTGCTTCGATCGTATTCTACGGGTGGTGGAGCGTTGTCCGTCGTCAGGATAAGTGGGACAGCCGGGGCAGTCTTGTAGCGGAGGCTCTGGCTCATTCTGGTTGATGTCAAGCGGCTTGCCGCTGGTGGTCCAGGCGGCGGTTGTGGATGGTCATCTCCTTGATCGCTTTCCTCCTGGCGGTGATGGCCTGGCCGCGCCCGAAGTAGACATCGGCGGGCGTGAGGTTGCCGGGGCTTTCGTGATAGCGCCGGTGGTTGTAGCGCTCGACGAAGGCGGCGATGGCGGCCTCGAGGTCGCCCGGCAGATCGTAGTTCTCGAGCAGGATGCGGTTCTTCAGGGTCTGGTGCCAGCGCTCGATCTTGCCCTGGGTCTGGGGGTGGTTGGGCGCACCGCGGACGTGGCCGATGCCCTGGTGCTGGAGCCAGTGGGCGAGATCGCCAGCGATATAGGACGAGCCGTTGTCGCTCAGCAGCCGTGGCCGGTGCGCGATCCGGGCTCGATCGCAGCCCGACGCCTCCAAGGCGAGCTTGAGGGTGTCGGTCACATCGCTGGCCCGCATGGTGGTGCCCAGCTTCCAGGCGATGATGAAGCGCGAGAAGTCGTCCAGGATCGTGGACAGATAGAACCAGCCCCAGCCGATGACCTTGAGGTAGGTGAAGTCCGTCTGCCACAGCTGGTTGGGTGCGGTGGTCTTGTCACGGAACGCGTCCGCCGCCTTGATGACGACGAAGGCCGGGCTGGCGATCAGGCCGTGGGCCTTGAGCACGCGGTGGACCGAGGCTTCCGAGACGAAGCTGCCCGTCGTGTCGGTGAAGGTCACCGCCAGTTCCCTCGGGCTCAGCTCCGGCTCATCGAGGGCCAGGTCCACGATCCGCTGGCGAACTTCGTCCGGGATCCGGTTCCACACCCGGCCATGACCGCTGGTGCGATCCTCAAGCCCGGCTTCGCCGAAGGATCGGTAGCGGTCATACCAGCGATAGAAGGTCGTCGACGGGATGCCCAGCTTGGCGAGCGTGCGGCGCACCGGCAGGTGGGAGCGCTCGATCAGGCGGATGATCTCCCTTCGCCCGCTCTCTCGAACCGGTGGCGTTCGCGGGCTCAGTCTCGGAGGCGGGGTACCTCATGCGCCGTCTCCCCCATCCCCGCTGATGCTTTTTTTTGAGAAGACGGTTCTCCAGCGTCAGGTCGGCGACCAGTTCCTTCATGTCGCGCATCTCACGGCGCAGGTCCTTGACCGCGCCCGAGCAGGCCTGCCTCGCCGTGTCCCCGGCGAGCCGCTTCTTGCCCGCCTCCAGGAACTCCTTCGACCAGCTGTCGTAGAGGCTCTCCGCGATCCCCTCGCGCCGGCACAGCTCGGCGATGCTGTCCTCGCCGCGCAGCCCGGACAAAACAATCCGGATCTTCTCCTCGGCCGAATACGGCTTGCGCGTCCGGTGCCGGATGTCCCGCACCGTCTGCTCCGCCTCGGACGTCAATGCTTGCGATTTCTGTCTCATCTCCGGTCCCTTCGGTCCCTACGATGAGCCAGAAATCCTCCACTACCAAATCCCCTCAATCCGTCCCACAGGCGCTGACGTCAGACAGGCTGGGCATCCTCAAAGCCACCGACGAGGTGCTCGATGTAACGCCGAAGGGGCCGAGGCACTGACGCCAGGACGAATGACCTTGGGGCGGCTTCGGCCGCCCCTTTCGTTTCCACGGCCCTGGGCTGCCCGTTGGCGAGCGTGCCGAGGTGTCGGGTCGCCGTCGATCCTGGGGCGCTGTAGCGCCGCCTAGCCGTTGCCCCGATTGTGCCCCCTGCTGACCCCATGCTGACCCGATGGATCGAGGGCATGAATGGAAACGTCTAAGTACTTAAAATATTGGGGCGAGTGAGCGGGATCGAACCGCCGACATCCAGAACCACAATCTGGCGCTCTAACCAACTGAGCTACACCCGCCACCGCCGATTTCTCTACTCTCGGCGCCCGCGTCCGGTCAAGCACGGGACGATTGCCGGCCCTCAGGCGGCAAAGCATACTGCCGCGTTGCGGCTTCGTGGGGGACGGCTCATGGCCGACGACGACCTGCTGGCACCGGGCTTCACGACCGACCCCTATTGGTGGGACGCGGCGCCGAGGCCCTCGGCCAACACCGAACCCAGCGCGCCCGCGGCGACCGACGTCGCGGTCGTCGGCTCGGGCCACACCGGCATGGCCGCCGCGCTGACGCTGGCGCGCGCCGGGCGCAAGGTCACGGTGTTCGAGGCCGACGCCCCAGGCTATGGCGCCAGCACACGCAACGCGGGCTACGTCGGACGCACGCTCTACTCCAAGTTCTTCAAGCTGGAAAAGACGTTTGGCACGGCCAAGGCGACCGCCCTGGCGCGCGAAGGCAAGACCGCGCACGACTACCTCGTCGACCTGATCGAGCGCGAGCAGCTGGCCTGCCGCTATGTCAACTGCGGCCGCTTCATCGCCGCCGAGACGCCGAAGCACTACGACCACATGGCGCGCGAGTTCGCGGCGCTGGCCCGCCACGTGCCGACCGACGTGACCATGGTGCCTCGCGCCGAGCAGCGGAGCGAACTGGCTTCCGACCGCTATCACGGCGGCGCCGCGCTCAACGGCACGGGCGCGGTTCACCCGGGCCTGTTCCACAACGAACTGATGAACCGTGTGCTGAGCGCCGGAGCGGCCGTACTGGGGCACACGCCGGTCACCGACATGCGGCGCGAGGGCGACAGCTTCGAGGTGACGACGACACGTGGCCGGGTGCGCGCGCGCAACGTCGTGGTCGCCACCAACGGCTACACGGGGACGGCGACACCCGCCATCCGGCGCCGCATCGTGCCCGTGGGCGCCTACATGATCGCGACCGAACCCCTGGGTGCCGCGCGGGTGGCCAGACTGCTGCCCACGCTCCGCACCATGATCGACACCAAGATCAACATCTACTGGGCGCGCATGTCGCCCGACGGCGAACGCATCCTGTTCGGCGCGCGTACCGGCATCGACGACGGACCGCTCGAGACCAAGGCGCGCAAGCTGCGCGCGCACATGGCCGAGGTGTTCCCTGAACTGGCCGCGATCAAGGTCACCCATTGCTGGACCGGCAACATGGGCTTCACGTTCGACCTGCTGCCGCACCACGGCGTCATCGACGGGGTCCACTACGCCGCCGGGTTCTGCGGCGTCGGCATCCCCATGGGCAGCTACCTGGGCCACAAGACGGCGCTCAAGCTGCTCGGCGAGCGCGACGCGGCGACGGCGTTCGACGATCTGCCGTTCCCGACCCGGCCGTTCTACAACGGCAACCCGTGGTTTCTGCCGCCCATGCTGGCCTACTGGGGCGTGCGCGACCGCATGGGCCGGTAGGACATTCGCGCAGACGTGTCGGTTCCCCCGGTTCCCGACGTTTCGGTCGTCGTACCCGTCTTCAACGAAGCCGGCAACGTTCGGCCGCTGACCGCCGAGATCACGGACGCGCTCGGCCAGCGCGCCGTCGAGATCGTGTTCGTGGACGACGGCAGCGAAGATGGCACCGCGGCCGAGATCGCCGCGTGCATCGCGGCCGACGGCCGGGTGCGCCACGTACGCCATGCACGCCGGGCCGGGCAGAGCGCGGCGATCGTGACCGGCGTGCGCGCGGCACGCGGCGCCATCGTCGCCACGCTGGACGGCGACGGTCAGAACGACCCCGCCGACCTCCCAGGGCTGCTCGATGCGCTGGGCGACGACCCGAGGCTCGCGCTCGTTGGCGGCGTACGGCGCGGCCGGCGCGACACCCTGGTCAAGCGCGCCTCGTCGCGCATCGCCAACGGCGTCCGCCGCCGGCTGCTGAGCGACGACGCCGAGGACACCGGGTGCGGCATCAAGGCGTTCCGCCGCACGGCCTTCCTGGCGCTGCCGCCGTTCGACCATATGCACCGGTTCTTGCCCGCCCTGTTCCTTGCGGCGGGCTATCAGGTGCGCTATCGCGACGTCCGCCACCGACCGCGCCGTCACGGACGGTCGAAGTACGGCCTGGGCGATCGCCTTTGGATCGGCCTGGCCGACCTGGTGGGGGTGCTGTGGCTGCGCCGCCGGTTGCTGCCCCCCACTCCTGTCGAGGAGGACGCGCATGGACGCTGAGGACATCTGGCTCGCCGTCGGCTTCATGGGCCAGGCGCTGTTCGCCATGCGCTTCATCGTCCAGTGGGTGAACAGCGAGCGACGGCGCGAGAGCGTCGTGCCGGTGGTGTTCTGGTATTTCTCGCTGGCCGGCGGCGCGACCCTGCTGACCTACGCGATCTATCGCCTGGACCCGGTGTTCATCACCGGCCAGGCGCTCGGGCTGCTCATCTATTCGCGCAACCTGGCCTTGATCCGCGGAGCACGGCGCCGCAACGCAGGGAGTGTCGAGCCTTCGTGAGACACCCGCGACTGGGCGGTCTCGGCGCGGCCGCGCTGCTGCTGCTGATCCTCGCCGTCGTGGCGCTGGTCGCCCGCCCGCCCCTGCCCGTCAGCGAGGCGCGCTACCTGAGCGTGCCGTGGGAAATGTGGCTGGCCGGCGATTGGCTTGTGCCCCGCATGAACGGCCAGCCCTATCCCGACAAGCCGCCGGTCGTGTTCTGGGCAACCCTGCTCGGCTGGTCGGTGGCCGGCGTGAATGAGACGTGGGCGCGCCTAGTCGCGCCCCTCTTCGGCGTCGGCTGCCTGGCGATGGTCGGCTGGCTTGCGCGCCTGTTGTGGCCCGAGGTCCCAGGCGCGCGCACCTTGGCGCCGCTGCTTCTGGTCGCGGCGCCCCTGTTCCTGCTGTTCGCGACCGTCGCGTTCTTCGACGTGCCGCTCGCGTTCTTCGTCCTGAGCGGAATGGTCGGCACGGTGCTCGCATGGCGTGGGCGACCATGGGCCGGGTTCGCTCTGGTGGGCGTCGCGCTCGGGCTGGGTATCCTGACCAAGGGACCGGTCGCGCTGCTGCACATTCTGCCGGTGGTGATCCTGGCGCCCCTGTGGGCCGGGCGCGGCACGGTGCGCTGGCCCACGTGGTATGCTGGCGCACTGGGCGCCCTGGGCATCGGCGCGGCGATCGCGCTCGCCTGGGCCTTGCCCGCCGCCGAACGGGGCGGCGACGCCTATGGCGCGGCAATCCTCTGGGGCCAGACTGGCGGCCGCATGGCCCAGTCCTTCGCCCACGCGCAACCCTGGTGGTGGTACGTGCCCTGGCTGCCGCTGCTGGTCTACCCATGGGGTTGGTGGCCGCCGCTGTGGCGCGCGGCGCGCGAGGCGGGCGGCGCGCTGCGGGCCGATCCGGGCCTGCGCCTGTGCGCGGTCTGGCTGGTCGTGCCGTTCATCGGATTCTCACTGATCAGCGGCAAGCAGCCCCATTACATGGTGCCGATGCTGCCGGCGCTCGGCCTGATCGCGGCGCGCCTCGCTGTCGAGACGGCGCCACCGCGCCGGTGGGATCCCGTCCCGGCGTTGCTGCCCCTAGGCGCCGCGGCGCTGCTCGGACTTACGGTTGCGGTCATCGGCGTCCCGGCCGGGCTGGTGTCGGACCGATCCGCCGCGATCGTCAGTAGCCTTTCGGCCCTAGGCCCGGGGATCCTGGCGCTGGGCCTCGCCGTGATCGCCAGCTTGCGCTGGCGGACCCGCGAGCAGGGCCTCCCACGGCTCGTAGGCATCATCGCCGTGGCGTACGTCGCCGTGCATGCGGGCTTCGCCGCCGATCTGCGGGCGCGCTTCGACCTGGCACCGGCCGCTCGTTACATGGCCGAGGTCCAAGCCAGGGGCCGACCCTTCGCGCACCCGTCGGGCTACGAGGGCCAATTCCAGTTCGCCGGCCGTCTGACCCGGCCGATCGTGGAGGTCGACGAACCAGCGCTCGATGCCTGGGCGGCCGAGCACCCCGACGGCGTCGTGATCAGCTACCCCCGCGCCATCGACCGGCTACCGGTGGCGCCAGACGCGCTTTACCCGTACCGAGGCCGCTGGCTCGCCGTCTGGCCGGCTGAGGCCCTGGCCGCCCACGGGTTCACCGCGCTCAAGGGCGAGTGACGCTCAGCCGCGCCCGAAGTGCCGCGCCAGGCGCTCGACCGCTTCGTCGAGCACCTCGTCGCGCTTGCAGAAGCAGAAGCGCGCCAGATGCCGGGGCGCCTCTCCGGCGTAGAAGGCGCTGACCGGGACCGCCGCGACTTTGGCCTCGGTCGTGATGTGGCGGCAGAAGTCCTCGTCGGTGCCGTTGAAACCGAGCGGACGAAAGTCGGCGCTGATGAAATACGTGCCGCCGGACGGCAGCACCTGGAAGCCGATGCGTGCCAGCCCGTGTGACAGGCGGTCGCGCTTGGCCTGCTGGTCGGCCGCGAGCCCGAGGAAGTAGCCGTCGTCCTTGGCCAGGCCGAAGGCGACGCCGCGCTGCAGGTTGGGCGCGGTTGTGAAGGTCAGGAACTGGTGCGCCTTGGTGATGGGTTGCAGAAGCGCCGGTGCTGCCGTGACCCAGCCGACCTTCCAGCCGGTCAGCGAGAAGATCTTGCCGGCCGACCCGATGCGCGCCGTGCGTTCGCGCATGCCGGGGCGGGCCATCAAGGGCGCGTGCTGGCGCCCATCAAACACTAGGTGCTCGTAGACCTCGTCGCACACGGCGACGGCGTCGTGGCGGACCAGGAGCGCCGCCAGCGCGTCCAGCTCGGCCGCGTCGAACACCTTGCCGCACGGGTTCATGGGCGAGTTGATCAGGATGGAACGCGCGCCTTCCGCCAGGTGCGCCGCCACCACGTCCATGGGAACCGACCAGTCGGGCGGCGACAGAGTCACCACCAGGGGTTCGGCGCCGATCAGGCGGCAGATCGGGATGTAGCTGTCGTAGAGCGGCTCGAACAGGATCACGCGGTCACCCGGGTTGAGCACGCCCATGAGCGCGGCACCCAGCGCCTCGGTCGCGCCCGAGGTCACCAGCACCTCGCGCTGCCAGTCCACGTCCAGCCCGTAGAAGCGCCCGTTGTGCCGCGCGATCGCCTGGCGCAGCTCGGGGATGCCCATCATCGAGGGGTACTGGTTGGGCCCGTCGATCGTTGCCTCGGCGGCGGCGCGGCGCACGTCCTCGGGTCCATCGATGTCGGGGAAGCCCTGGCCAAGATTGATGGCGCCCGCCTCGCGCGCCAGCCCCGACATCACCTCAAAGATCGTGGTGCCCAGCGACCCGAACACTCGGCTCATGTCCTTCACGGTCGCCTCCTGCCGCGCCCGGCCCTCTTATGGCTGCCCCGCCGCGCGAGGGGCAACAGGCATGTGCCTAATCCCTAGGCAGCTCTGCCCGCGCAAGCAGCAAGAAGGGCTGCCCACCGACGCGGTCATGGCTATAAAATTATTGTTTTTCGATGACTTAAGGTCTTGGACCGATTTGGCACGCGATGTGCCATGAACCCGCGAGAGAGCGGCAGCCCGCCGCTGTCGTGTCCGGAGGTTCAGGGTGAAGAAGCTGGAAGCCATCGTCAAGCCGTTCAAGCTCGACGAAGTGAAGGAGGCGCTGCACGAGATCGGGCTGCAGGGCATGACGGTGACCGAGGCCAAGGGTTTCGGCCGTCAGAAGGGCCACACCGAACTCTATCGCGGCGCCGAGTACGTCGTCGACTTCCTGCCTAAGGTCAAGATCGAAGTCGTGCTTGACGACAATCTGGTCGAGCGCGCCATCGACGCGATCCAGAACGCGGCGCGCACCGGCCGGATCGGAGACGGCAAGATTTTCGTCCTGCCCGTCGAGGAGGTCGTGCGCATCCGAACCGGCGAACGCGGCAGCGACGCCGTCTGAGCCCTACCGACACGCCCAACGTCCCAGGAGAACCCATGTCCGACGTCAAGAAGGTGCTCGACCTGATCAAGCAGAACGACGTGAAGTACGTCGACTTCCGCTTCACCGACCCGCGCGGCAAGTGGCACCACCTCGCCCATCACGTGTCAACGGTGGACGACGACCTGTTGACCGAAGGCATCATGTTCGACGGTTCGTCGATCGCTGGCTGGAAGGACATCAGCGAATCCGACATGACGCTGATGCCCGATCTGGCCACCGCGGTTATTGACCCGTTCTCCGCGCAGCCGATGCTGATCCTGACGTGCGACGTGCACGAACCGTTGACCGGCCAGCCCTACAGCCGCTGTCCGCGCTCGGTGGCCAAGCGCGCCGAGCAGTACCTAGCCTACAGCGGCATCGGCGACACAGCCCTGTTCGGGCCCGAGCTCGAATTCTTCGTGTTCGACAGCGTGCGTTTCAAGGTCGAGCAGAACCTCTGCCTCTACCACATCGATTCCGAGGAAGGCCCCTACAACAGCGACCGTGAGTACCCCGATGGCAATATCGCCCATCGGCCGGGGCCGAAGGGCGGCTACTTCCCGGTCGCGCCCGTCGACCACGAGGGCGACCTGCGTTCCGAGATGGTCACGGTCATGGCCGACATGGGCGTCGACGTCGAGAAGCATCACCACGAGGTGGCGCCCAGCCAGCACGAGCTGGGCATCAAGTTCTCGACCCTGGTGAAGTGCGCTGACAATGTACAGGTCTACAAGTACGTCGTGCACAACGTCGCGCACTCGTACGGCAAGACCGCGACGTTCATGCCCAAGCCGGTGATGAAGGACAACGGCTCGGGCATGCACTGCCACCAGTCGATCTGGAAGAAGAACAAGCCGCTGTTCGCCGGCACCGGCTACGCCGACCTGAGCGAGACCGCGCTGTTCTACATCGGTGGCATCATCAAGCACGCCAAGGCGCTGAACGCCATCACCAACCCGACGACCAACAGCTACAAGCGGCTGGTGCCGGGCTACGAGGCGCCGGTGCTGCTGGCCTACTCGTCGCGCAACCGCTCGGCGTCGTGCCGCATTCCGCACGCGGCCAGCCCGAAGGGCAAGCGTGTCGAGGTGCGTTTCCCCGACCCGGCGGCCAACCCCTATCTCGCCTACGCGGCCTTGCTGATGGCGGGGCTGGACGGCATCGAGAACCGCATCCACCCCGGCAACGCCATGGACAAGAACCTCTACGACCTGCCACCCGAGGAACTGAAGGACGTGCCGACCGTGTGCGGCAGCCTGCGCGACGCGATCGCCGCGCTCGAGGCGGACCACGAATTCCTCAAGAAGGGCGACGTGTTCTCCGACGACCTGATCGAGGGGTATCTGGAGCTGCGCAAGGCCGAGAACCTCGCGTACGAGACCACGACCCACCCGATCGAGTACCAGATGTACTACAGCGTGTAGCCTGGAACGACTCACCGGCATGCGACGGGGGCGGATCGCGAATCCGCCCCCGTCTAGTTTTCAGCCGATGCGCATGAGCGTGAATGGCGCGGGGCGAGGCTTCGGATGGCGGCACCGGATCTGGTGATCTTCGACTGCGACGGCGTGCTGATCGACAGCGAGGTGATCGCCTGCCGCGTCGACGCGGCGTGCCTGGCCGAGGACGGCATCGCCATCACGGCCGACGAGATCATGGAGCGCTACGTCGGCCTCAGCCTGACGACCATGCTGAACGACCTCGAGTCCCGCTACCGACGGCGCCTGCCCGCCGATTTTCCGGTCCGCGTCCGGGCGCGCATCACCGCGGCGTTTGAAGCGGAGCTCGAGGCGGTGCCGGGCGTCGCGGACGCCGTGCGTGCGGTGACGGTCGCACGCTGCGTCGCCTCGTCCAGCGGCCTCGATCGTCTAGCGCACACCTTGACCATGACTGGCCTGGTCGACCTGTTCGCGCCCACATCTTCAGCGCGACCCAGGTCGCGCGCGGCAAGCCGGCGCCGGACCTGTTCCTGTTCGCGGCCGAACGCATGGGCATCGCGCCGGCCGATTGCCTGGTGATCGAGGATTCGGTCGCCGGCGTCCGGGCCGCCGTCGCGGTGGGCATGGCGGTGATCGGTTTCACGGGTGGCGGCCATTGCCGCGCCGGCTATGGCGAGCGCCTGGTGTCCGCGGGCGCCCACACGACCGTCGATCACATGGACCAGCTGGCCGCCTTGCTGCGGGCGCCGGCGCGCCGCGACGCGCGCCCCGCCTCGTAGAGCTTGACGTAGTCGGCGATGGGCAGGCGCGCGATCGCCGCGCCGAGGGCGTCAATAGGCACGTCTTCGATCCCACGGAAACGCACACAACCTTTGCCCATGTCCAGCCGTTTGCCCGCGCGGGCCCACGCCGCGCGCAGCCAGGCCTGCCCATATGGGTCCGGCGTAGATCCCCATCAGATGCACGGCGATATGGCGCTTCTGGCTGCCCAGCGCGGCATAGGGCAAGGGCTCGCCCCTGCGGGCGTGGTAGCCCGGTGGGTAAAGTGCCAACGGCACGGCGTAGCGATCATGCCGTACTGCAAGATTTCCACGTATCCGTCGGGAAGATGATCGAGGATCGCCCGGCGCACGGCTTCGACCAAGGCGTAGCGATCAGCCGGCATTGCCTTCAGGTAGGCCGCGGCCGACACCACGGAACGATCCATGGCATTGCGTCGGGGCGCCCCTTCCCCGAACCAACGACGGCCGCTCGTGGCCGCGTGCGGGTCCTAGACCAGGTCGCGCTTGATCTTCCTCTCGATCGTGCGTTCGAAGATCGGTTTTTCCGCCTCCCACGCCGTCAGGTGCGCCGAGAGCATCCAGTGCGTGCGCGTGGCGAGCAGGGTGCACGCGCCGGAAACCTTCGTGTCCCAGGCGCCCTTCCGGTAGCTGAACGTGGAACCCATCTCGGTCGCCGCGCTCAATGGGTCACCCTCGGTGATGGTCACGCGCTCCTTCACCCAGCGACCTATCTCGACGCCCGTGTCGGTGATGACGGCGCGGCCGTCGTTCTCCTCGGCCCGAACGGTCACGGCGCGCTTGCCCACGTTGCGTTCGATGATGCGGTGGAACGACGGCGGCTCGACCACGGTCTTGGCCATGGGCGGCCCTTGCTCGGGCGCGCCGAACGCGACCTTGCAGTCGATGGGCCGCGGCTTGCGCACGGGCAACGTGAGCGTGCTTCGCGCCGTGGTCAGGCTGAGCGTCACCGGCTCGGGCGCTGGCCAGACCATCGGCCAATACGTAGTCGACATGGCAACGCGGATGCGGTGACCCTTCTGGAACGAGTATGCGATGTCGTTGAGCGGCACGCGCACGGTCACGCGCTTGCCCGGTACCATGGGCGTCGGCGCTTCGTGCTCGTCGCGGTGCGTCAGGTTGAGCACGCCGAACGTCGCCCGCGCGACGCGCCCATCGGGGAAGACATCGTTGAGCCGAACGGCGACGTAGGCGACCGGCTTGTCGACCGCGAGGCTCAGGCTGACGACGGGCTGCCCGAGAATCTCGACCGGCGCGGTCAGCGGCTCGGTCTCGAACACCAGGCTACGCGCGTCGTCCTCGCGCTGGTCGGTCGGGTACTGCGGGCCCGAGCCGCCGATGCCGTGCGGGCACCACTCGCCACCGGCCAGGCCGATGGTTTGCTCGGAGACGTGGCGCGACGTCGTGGCCTTGCCCGGCCGGGTACCCAGACGGCCGCCCGCGTTCAGGTGCCAGGTGCGCGGCGTGACGTTGGGCGAGGGCCAGGTCGGCTCGGCGACCCAGCGGCCGGGGCAAGTGGCGTAGTCGCCGACCGGCGGTACCTCCTGCTGCATCCAGACCCGCAGCATGGGCTCCTTCATGATGCCGGTGTCGATGCCCTTGAGCCAGTGGTCCCACCAGCGGACGCATTCCTGCAGGTAGCCCATAGCCGGCCCCGGCACGCCCTGATGGCCGTACTTGTGGGCCCACGCGCCGATCAGGCCGAGCCGCGGCACCTTGAGATTCGCGAGCAGGCGATGAATGGCGTTGGAGTAGCCGTCCATCCAGCCGCCCGTGGCGAACACGGCGCACTGGATGGCGTCGTAGTCCTCGTTGACCGAGCCGTGCTTCCAGTAGTGGTCGCGACGCTGGTGACGGATCCATGCGTCCAACGGCAAGGCACATTGTTCCAGCCGTTCCTGCCACATGGCACGCCACTTGGGCCCGGCGATCTCGGGATCGGGCGGCCGATGGAGGCGCGCGAAAAACGACGAGCCCCAGTCGAGCGTGTCGTTGAGCAGGCAGCCGCCCATCCAGTGCATGTCGTCGGTGTAGCGATCGTCCGTCGAGCAGTTGGTCACGATCGCCTTGAGCGCCGGCGGACGCAGGGCGGCAACCTGCAAGGCGTTGAAGCCGCCCCACGAGCTGCCGATCATGCCGACCTTGCCGGTGCACCACGGCTGCACCGCGATCCAGGCGATCAGCGCCTTGCCGTCGTTCAGCTCCTGGGCCGCGTACTCATCGTCCATCAGGCCGTCGGAATCGCCCGAACCGCGCATGTCCACGCGCAGGCACGCGTAGCCGTGCCCGGCGAAGTAGCGGTGCATCGGATCGTCGCCGCCACGCGTGGAGTCGCGCTTGCGATAGGGCAGATAGGTCAGGATCGCGGGAACGGGCTTGGCCTCGGCACCGTCGGGCAGCCACAGCCGCGCCGCCATGTTCTGGCCGGTGCGGCCGACCGGGATCCACAGGTTCTCGATTTCGCGGAACCTATGTTTCGGCTTGGTTACGATGCGCATGGGAGTCCTCGTTCCTCGTTACACCAGGTCGCGCTTGATCGGGCAGTCGTAGCTCTTGGCGAACACCTCAGCGCCACGGTCAAACGCCTTGATCTCGCCGGTCAGCAGCCAGGTATCGCGGGTGGCGCGCAGCCGGCTCGTCGCCTCGATGCGCACGTCCCAGTCGCCCTTCTTCATCTCGCTGATCTTGGTGATCTCGGTGGCGCAGGCCAGAGGATCGTCGTCCGTGATGACGAAGCGCTCGGCAACGCGGTGGGCAAGCTCGACACCGGTGTCCGTGATGCGCCAGCGCCCCTGGTCCTCGTGGGCAGCGATCTCGACCCGGCCCGTGGCCGGGTCGCGCGTGCACGAGTAGGCGAACGACGGGTTCGCGAGCTGGGTCTTCGCCATGGGCAGCCCGGCCTCGGCCGGCTTGAAGGCGATGCGCGCATCCGCGCGGGCTGCAGGGCGAACCGGCAGCACCAGACGGCTCGCGCCCGTGAACAGGCTGAGCGTCACCGGCTCGGGCGACGGCCAGATCATCGGCCAGAAGGTCGTCGATACCGCGACCCGGATCCTGTGCCCGACCTTGAAGGCATACGCGATGTCGTTGAGCCGCACCCGGATGGCGTATCGCTTGCCGGGCACGAGGGGTGTCGGGTGTTCATGGCCGTCGCGGTGCGTCAGGTTGAGCACGCCGTAGGTCGCGCGCGCCACGGAACCGTCCGGGTAGACGTCGTTCAGCCGAACGGCGACGAACGCGAGCGGCCGGTCGACGGCCAGGTCCAAGTGCACCTCGGCCGCGCCCAGTATCTCGACCGTCTTGGTCAAAGGCTCGGTCTGGAACACCAGCGATCCGCCGTCGTCGGCGCGCTGATCGCCAGGGAACTGAGGACCCGACCCCCCGGTACCGTACGAACACCACTCACCCGCCGCGAGCCCCACCGTTTGCAGTGATTTGTGGTCAAGGCGGGCTTCGCGTCGCGGCTTGCCGTCCAGCGTCCCTGGGTTGTTCAGGTGCAGGGCGCGCTGCTTGATCCGCGCCGACGGCCACGCGGCCTCGCCGACCCAGCGCCCCGGGCACACGGGATAGAGCGCCTTGGGCGGCACGCCCTCCTGCATGTAGGCGCGCAGCATCGGCTCGTTCATGATGCCGGTGTCACGGCCCTTGAGCCACTGGTCCCACCAGCGCACACACTCCTGCAAGAAGCCGATCGCCGGGCCGGGGTTGCCGACGTGACCGTAGTTGTGTGCCCACGGCCCGATCAGCCCGAGACGCGGCACCTTGAGGTTCGCGAGCAGCCGCGGGATGGCGTTGGAGTAGCCGTCGGTCCAGCCACCAACGGCGAACACGGCACACTGGATGGCATCGAAGTTTTCGCACACCGAGGCGTGCTTCCAAAAGGCGTCGCGCCGCTGGTGCTGGAGCCATAGCGCCGGCGGGAAGAAGCCGTTGTCGAGACGCCGCCGCCAGACCTGGTGCCAATTGGGCCCCAGGACCTCGGGGTCGGGCGGCCGGTGCACGTGGTTGAAGAACGACGTGCCCCAATCGAGGTCGTCGTTGAGCCGGCAACCGCCCATCATGTGCATGTCATCGGCGTAGCGATCGTCGGTCGAGCAGCAGGTCACGATGGCCTTGAGCGCCGGCGGGCGCAGCGCGGCGATCTGCAGCGCGTTGAAGCCGCTCCACGACAGGCCGATCATCCCGACGGTCCCGGAACACCAGGGCTGACGGGCGATCCAGGCGATGGCCACCTTGCCGTCGTCGAGCTCCTGTTGCGAATACTCGTCCTGGATCAGGCCTTCGGAGTCGCCCGAGCCGCGCATGTCGACCCGCAGGCATGCGTAGCCGTGCCCGGCGAAGTAACGGAACATCACGTCGTCGCCCGCGCGCGTGAAATCGCGCTTGCGGTAGGGGATGTACTTCAGGATGGCTGGAACGGGGTTCGACTCCACCCCTTCGGGCAGCCAGACCCGCGCCGCCATGCGCTCGCCGCCCGGCAGCGGCACCCAGACGTTTTCGATCTCGCGCACGGCGAAGGGGAACTCGGTGACGACGCGCACATCCGCCTCCCTGCTCCGGCCGAGCTAAGCTGGTCCGGCCCGCACCGTATACAACAAGTCGGCCGTCACGTCGCCGGCGCGAACCCTCGGCGGATACCGTGCGCCGACTGGGCGACGATCGCCGCGATGACGATCGCGCCACCGACCAGCGTGCCCGAGGACGGCACCTCGTCGAACACAAGCCACACCATCAAGGGGCCGACGACGATCTCGATGAGCCCCAGCAGCGCGAGCGGCCCGGCCGGGATTAGCCGCGATCCCAGCGTGAAG
>Ga0194119_10003854_pt1 | contig 23732 bp, 24 predicted proteins | sample TA2MahC100mmetaG_FD_148620 | JGI IMG/M metagenome (GOLD analysis project Ga0194119, IMG submission 148620) | Freshwater microbial communities from Lake Tanganyika, Tanzania - TA2015018 Mahale Deep Cast 100m | ecosystem: Environmental > Aquatic > Freshwater > Lake | place: Tanzania: Lake...
GAGCATGTCCAGCTTTTAGTTGAAACTTTTTGGAGTGGCTCATTAAAAAGTGCTTTTAAGATAACTGAGCGATGCATGTTCGACTTCGATGTTGGCCAGTAGTGCCGGGATGTGCTCATGGCCTTTGACGGTCCGAAAACTTTTCTCTCCATAAAGCAACACACTGGCCAGCCAGCGCTGGGCCATGTGGGAGTCGCGGTAGCGTTTGATGTTTTTCTCACACAGGCGCACGCGCGAGAACAGGCTCTCGATCGGATTGGTGGAGTGCAGGGTCTGGCGCAAGAGCGCCGGCACTTTGAGCCGGTGCAAGGCCAACAGTTCCCCAAAAGCTTCTAGTAAAGAATCAGCCGCTGACTCGTTGATGGCGCGCAGCCACTTCTCCAATTGCCTTAAGAGCTTTTCGGCTGCTTTGTAATCATTCTGCTCCAGGGCCACTCGGAACCGGCGGTGCGCTTCTTTGCCATACTTTTTGGGCAGGTGCGCCTGCAAATTGCGGTCCTTGTGGATCGTGCAGCGCTGCACCAAAAGTTTGCGGCCATAACGGCTTTTGAGCGTTTTGGCCAAGCCTTTCCCGCCATCGATAATCAACAGCACTTTGGCGTTAAGTTTGAGGCCGCGCCCTTCCAGATCGGCCAGCAACATCTCGGCCACTTCGGCATTTTCGGTGGCTCCTTCCCAGAAACCCAAAGCGCGTTTCTGGCCTTGCACATCCAGGCCCAAGGAGCCAGAGCATAGGGGTCAACTCCTAACAATTAACATTTGACGGAAGAGAGTGGGTCGCTATGCTGCGGACATGACTAGGCCATTGCGCATCGAGCAGGCAGGCGGATGGCATCATATCACCGCGCGAGGCAACGAACGCAAAGCCATCTATCGCGAGGAACGCGTTAATCCCGCGTGGGTCTCGCTGGGCTCGCCCATCCTAGGCACCGGAGCGGTAATCAGTGTTCCAGAAAATCTCCCCTTGGCCGGCAGCACACAGCGATTTTACCGGCTCGTGGAAGGTCCGCCGTAATGCCTAAGGAAGGTCCGCCGTAATGCCTAAAGGCCGCAATCTGGTAAGGATCGACTCCACTCGGTCCTACTTGTTACCCGGTGAGGCCGGAGAAGTTGCAAGTAAGGCGCCGTGGTAATGCATCGAAATCCGGGACCGAGTGGAATCGGTCCTTACCAGCGTCGGAAAACCGCGAGCGGTTTGGCGACGCTCGATTCGACTAACAACGCCAACAATCAATTAATCTGCGGGTGCGAGACTTGCTAAATTCAAAGCTGACTCGCATCGGTCATGAATCCTGAACCTCTGGCGCAAGCTCGGGTTAATTAATTCTTGGGCGTTGACGCCATCAAGGATTTTAAATCCGACTCAGCGGCCTTTACTTTGTCTTCGGCATCGCGAAGCTGTTTTTCAATCGCTGCTTCTTCGCCGGCAAGTTTCCTTTCCTCGCCCTGCAGTTTCTGCAGTTCCCGCGACAGGCGTTCCGAATCTTTGCCCGCGCTGGTTGCTTCGAGATTCTTTCCTGCCTTTTTTAGGTCTTCAACGGTTTTTTTGTACTTCTCGACTTCTTTGTTTACTTTCCCAAGCCGGTCCGTCAGATCGCCGCGTTTATTCTTGTTCTCGTCCGCTTTCTTCCTGGCCTCAGTCAGATATTTGTTCGCCGCATCCAGCTTTTGGCGCGCTTGGGTTAGTGCGGCTGAGTTATTCTGGGGCGTCGGTTTCCCTGGGGATCTTTTCGAAGGACTGGTTTCTCGCTTTTTCAAAGCGTCCTCAAGCTTCTTCGTTGCGTTGTCGGCAGGGGCTTGTTGTTTGATGGGCGCCTCCGCGGCCTGCAGGAACAGTGCCGCTGACAGAGCGATCATCAATGCGGCGCCTTTGCGAGGTGAAAAATAATGTGTGGTTTGCATATTGGGGATATGTGAACAGCGCTGTTTCTCTATGACCGACGTTGATCTCATATAGCGCAGCTCTATTGCTGTCAATTGTCGAATTGGCATCGAATGCCAAAGCAGTGCATCCCGAAGTTGTCGGCAGCGGCGCTGCGGCGATTATCGGCGATGAATTGGAAGCCTCAGCACTTCGACAATTTTTCGCGCAATCAAATGTCGCCGGTCTTCAGTGACTTTTCCTTCTCGGTCGTCGAATTGCGCTTTGGGCAGCAAGTGAACCCTATCGCAGCGGACCATTGTTTTCCAATCGAGCCCGTCCGCCTCGTCTAACACTTCCTCGGTGGGTTTTGGCGGGCGATTCATTTTCGCCGACGCGCAGAGCAACACGTTGATTTCTTCAATATCGCTGTTCTGGCACGTTTCGTCATTGGAGATAATGACTGCGGGATGCCGTCTTTCTTTGCTGAATGGAAACATGAAAATGTCCCATTGGCTAAAGCTCTTTTCTTTCATTCAAGGTCTTGGGGAGGGCGAATCACGGAGGACTTGGCAAGACGGTTGTCTGCCTCAATTTCCGCTTTGCTATAGGAGTTGGCGAAATATCCCAGCGGACGCATGGGGATTGGATCAATTGGCGGGATTTCCTGTAAAATGAAGCGTTGCTGTCCTCGCACAATATAGACAACTTCGCCACGACTAGCCTTTTCGATTAGCCGGCCCAGGTACGTCTTAGCATTGCTGAGGCTGAAACTTTCCGATTGCAGATTGACTCGAGTTTTTTTTGCCGAACGACTCACAGTTTTCATAGCCTGAAAATAGCCTGTCCGCAGCTTGCGTCTAGGGCTTTTTATCACGCCTCAAAATCGGTTGCGCCGGAGCTCACGGCCGTTTTCGGGCTTCTTTTCGGCTCAACAAACACCGACGAAATCCTGCATCGCCTGCTCGACGGAGGCGTTGATCTCGGCGTGGTCAGCCGATGTGAGCCACACCGAGCATTGGCTTCTGCGCCTTTAGGCAAACTTGAGTTTTGCCTGTTCGCGCCTGCTGCGTTGCTGCCGGCAAACCCGAAACTCAAAATCAAATCAGCTATTCTCGGACATTTGCCGTTGGCGATGCTGGAAGGCAGCGCAGGAATTCGACAGGCGATTGAACACGAAGCGCAACGCATCGGGATCAAACTGAACGTGCGACTGCGGTTCAGTTCTGCCCGGCACGGCGTTCGGCATGCAAGGTTTTCCACGATTTCTGGGGAATGGCGCAGAGCAAGCCCGACTCTGGATGGACGAAAAACAGGCTCCAACCGTATCGCCGCTCCGTTACGGGAACGATGCCGCGCCCACGATAGCCCGCGTCCAGCACAGATACTTGTCCTTCGTGCATGAACGTGTGGCTTTCTACAAACTCGAGCAGACGTGTGCGCGGGTGACGCTGCCGGGCTTAATCATGGGGTCGGTCGCGCGAGCGACACCTCATAGCCGGTCGAGCCAGGCTTGTGTGTTTAGCCTTGGCCTATCCAGGTTGTATGACGGTCCTTATCTTCCAACCGGACGCGCCGGACCGTCTTCCTTCCGGTAGTCGAATCGGGAAGACTCAGTTGCGCGTAGAACGCGCCCTCAGTTGCGCGTAGAACGCGCCGTTTCTCTCCCAGAGTCCCTCGAACTCTTCGCTTGCGCTGGTCAAATACCTTGCAGTAATTTCCCACCGCATGTTGATGAACTGCGACAACCGATTGGCCTGTGTTGCTTGGCGTTTCATTGGATTTCACGCCAAATCAGCAGCACAGGGTCAATTCTAGAGAGCAATTACAGTAGTAAGTGACTCGACATTAAATGTTGCCAGAGTAGCTCAGGGGTAGAGCAGAGGACTCATAAGCCTTTGGTCGGGGGTTCAATTCCCTCCTCTGGCACCATCCTTTTAGCTCGCTAGGTCCTTCATCCCTGCTGCGACGGCGGAAAGTTCCGGGCGCGCAGGCATCTTCGCCACCACGCACTGGAGCGTCCTTCGCAATTGTGAGTGGAGGCTCTCAACAACCGTACGGGGACATTGCTAAGAAACTCCGCCCTTTTCGCCAGTGTCTTTGCCTTCAACCTTTTGGCGCAAGAGCCGCCTTCGCTCAACATCCAGCGCTCTGGCGAGCAGGTCGAGATTCGCTGGCGCACGCCCGACAAAGCTCCGGCTGATCGCCTGCCGAGCAGCTTTCAGCTTCAGATGAGCGCATCGAGCGCATCCATCTTTCCCCTGGTTTTTGGAAACCGATTCAGCTTAAAGTGGGCGGAACACAAGTCAGGCGTCTGGAGTAAGATTGCGGTCATTCCGTCATCCGCAGTATGACGGGGTTATGAGAGTTGAAAGCGATCGGAGAATTCACAATTCAAAGTCTATGCCTACGTCTCTCTCATCCGATACATCTGCCTCGTCTCGAGGTTTTACTTTGATCGAATTGCTGGTCGTCATCGCCATCATTGCGATCCTGGCCGGCATGCTCTTGCCGGCATTATCGAAATCGAAAACGAAGGCTCAAGGCATTCAGTGCTTGAGCAATCTCAAACAGCTTCAGCTTGGCTGGATCATGTATGCCCACGATCATGAAGACAACCTCGTGTTCAATGCGCTCGATCCCTCCTCGCCTGGGTGGGTCAAGGGAGTTCTCAATTTTGACGGCAATCATCCCGATAATACCAACCGGCTCTTCCTCACCGAGCCTCAATACGCGAAGCTCGCTCCTTATACCGCGCGAGCCGCTGGTATTTATAAGTGTCCGGCCGACAAGAGCACGGTCAAGACCCGCGGCGGGACGTTGCCGCGCGTCCGGAGTCTCTCTATTAGTCAAGCCATGAACTCGCCCGACGATTGGCTCAATGGATCGCACGGGCGCCCTCATTATGCGGCTGGCAGCAAATTCCGAATTTTCCGAAAGTTGTCCGATATCGATCTGTTGGGGCATGCGAAAGCGTTTGTGTTGATTGACGAACATCCGGACAGCATTAATTACGGCGATTTCGCGGTCATCTATCGCGACGGGTCCGAACTGCAAAAAACGAGAATTGTGGATATGCCTTCGAGCAGCCACAACGGCGCAGGCGGGCTTTCGTTTGCGGATGGGCATGCGGAAATCCACAAGTGGGTGGACCCACGCACTAAGCCGCGCATCCTCTACAATGCCAATGCCTGGCAAACCTGGATTGTGAACTGTCCGGGAAATGCCGATATGATCTGGTTGTCCGAGCGCACCACCATCCGCGAAGACCGTCCAGCCAACTGACTACGCCAGTTGAAGGCTGATATTGACTCCTCGAATGTCATCGCCGTTACCGAATAGCGTGCTTGTGACAGACTATGACTGCTAGGGCGGGACTTGCTTGAGTCCTCAAAGTCGTTCTAAATAATTCGAGTCATGCGCCAGACTATCCTGCTTTTGCTCACGTTTTTTAGTTTTCCCATTGCCAGTTGTGCGGCCTCCACGAGGATTGCGTATTCGAGTTTGTTCGGCGGCCCGTTGTCGGATGATATCAAAGCGATGACGGTCGATCCAAAGGGCGACATTTACGTTTTGGCGACTGCGGGGGCGCGGCTGCCTTCGACATATATTATCTCCGAAGGCGGCGATGAAACGATTCTGGCCAAGGTGTCGGCGGATGGCCAGACGATTCTCTATTCGACCTTGATTGGGACCTTTCTGGGAACTGGGATTACAGTGGACGCACAAGGCAATGCGTATCTGGTTGGACTAGCCAGGGGAGAATTCAACTTTACTACCAACACCGTCGCGCAACCCAAACATGGCGGGGGCAACAGTGATGTAGCGATCTTCAAGCTGGACAGTCATGGCACTAATGTGGTTTACGCGACTTATCTGGGCGGCAACAACGACGACATTGCCCGCTCGATTGCAGTAGATGCGACAGGCAACGCCTACGTGGCCGGTTTCACTCGCTCCACGAATTTCCCGGTGGCGCCAAATGCCGCGCAAACCGCGAGAGGCGGCCGTGAAGACGCTTTCGTCGCGAAGCTGAATGCGTCCGGTTCCGCGTTTGCGTGGGCGACGTACTTAGGAGGCACGAACATCGAAACTGGGAACGGCCTCGCGGTGGACAATAAGGGAAGGGCCTATGTGACGGACATTACCAAATCCACAAAGTTTGCGGTTGGACCGGCGCCCACATCCTTCGGTCTGCCAGATGCCAGCGAATCTGAGGACAATCGAGGCGACGCCTACGTTGCCCGGCTGAACGCGGGCGGGTCCGCGCTTGAATACCTCGCATATGTGCGGGGTTCTGACGTGGACTTTGGCGTTTCCGTGGTGGTTGGCCGTGATAGCCGCGCGGTGGTGCTCGGATCCACGTCATCTGCGGATTTTGGAATCGCTCCGCAGAACGTGGGACAGCCGTGGCGTGGCGTGGATGGTCAGATTTCTTCGTCGCCCGCCTGTCGGCGGACGGCAAAGGCTTGGATTTTTCCACGTGCCTGGGAGGTTCGGGGTTCGAGGGGTTTCAAGGGGGATTATTTTCCGAACTTGCTCCAGAACGGCAGCCTGGCATTGGATCGAGAGGAGAACATCTACATCGCCGAATTTTCACAAGGCGGTTGGTCCGGGAGAAATGAACCAGAGTCCGTTGCGTCCAGCAGCGGGGTCACGGCGGCAAAACTTTCGCATGATTTTGGCGAGTTGGAATGGGTAAGGTTCTTGGGGAGCTCGGAACATGCCATTCCGTGCGGCTTGGCCGTAACTGATCCAGGGAACGTCTGGTTGGCAGGCGCCAAGCTCAGAAGCGTCGCCTTGCCCACCTATCCTGCCTTGGAAAGCAGTCTGCCGTTTCAAGGCGGGTCGACGGATGGTTTCCTCACGCGCATGGTCGAAGGCACTGCCCTTCCGAAAAACACAAATCTCCTTTCGAGCATCTTATTGAGCCGCGTTCCGACCTCGAACCCCTTTCATATGCCGTCAAAAGCCCAAGACGCCAGCGAGGCTGGTTTGTGGTGGAGCTACACGCCACCCACGAACGGCGTGTTGACGGTCCGAGTGGACCGCACGATCACGAATATTTTCGACCCGGTGCTGAAGGTCTATGAGAATGTCCGAGGCTCGGTCATTCCGGTCTTGACGAACCTTGTGAACGGCGCCGCCACGAATGAGATCGAGTTGACGGTGACGACTGGGAAGCTATATGCGATAGCGTTCGGCACGGTTGGCGCAGTCGAAGCGGAAGGAGTGTTGAGCGTCCAATTCTCTGGCGAAGCGAATGACGACTTTCGTCAACGCGCTATTATTCCCAACACTTTCCCAGTCATCGTTACGGGTTCAAATATTCATGCCACGACGGAAATCGGCGAAAATGGCGTTAACCCTTATCCCTGGACGCTTGGGTATGGCCACTCGGTGTGGTGGGAATGGACTTCCCCGACCAATCAGGAGGTGAGAGTCTCGGCAGCCGCCGATGGTTTTACCGCCTTTATCCAGGCGTACACCGGGCCGGATCTCGAACATCTCACCGCGGTTACGAGTGGGCCATGGGATCAGATCGCATTCGAAGCGAAGGCGGGAACCACTTATTACCTTGCGCTTTATGGCCAAGACGACACCACAGGCAAATTCAGCTTCAAGATCGGGGACCCAACGACACCACAGGCAAATTCAGCTTCAAGATCGGGGACCCATCCCCGCCGGCCAACGATCGATTTGCAGCCGCTGCGAATTTATCGGCGAACGGAACCACTTCGACCGTCTCGAATCGCTTTGCCACGCCGGAGCTTGGCGAGCCGGCCTTATTCGATGAAAACAACGGCTTTCACAGCCTCTGGTGGAGGTGGACCGCACAAGCTCATGGCTACGCCCGGGTAACGGTTTGGAGCGGCGACTTTCCGCCAGGGGTCGGCCTCTACACCGGCAACGCGCTGGCAGACCTGAAGATTGTTGACCGCAATATCCGAAATGCGAATTACCGAGAGGTTCGCGAGTTGCAGTTTCAGACCTCGCCTGGCCAAACCTATGTCGTGCTAGCCAACGACGTTCTCGGAAGCATCGGCGGACCGGTGAATGTGCGTCTGGAGTTCCTGCCCTATCTCATTTTTCGCGAAAGCGCAAAGACCGAGGCTCGAGGCCAGTTCCATTTCCCCGCCGCGGCTGGCAAGACCTGGCTGACGGGTTTCCTCTTCTCAGGAATTCTCAGGCGCAAGTCGTTTTCTATAGCGATCAAACGGTGGTCATTGAAGCTACGGAGAACTTGCTTTCACCTGACTGGCGCTCGATCTCGACCAACACCATCACCGCAGCAACGTCGCTGAAATTCAGCGACTCAGACGCCTCGAAATTTTCAAAACGCTTTTACCGCGCGGTCGCAAAGTAGGGTTCGACCTGGCTATGAACATTTCTTTCCTTTGCTTCAGCAGCGTCCGTTCGTCTCTTTCGTTAGCTTCTCTGCCTATTTCTTCGGTAGCTGTTGTCGTCCAGAGTCGCATAGGATCAGCACGATACGGGGTGCCAATGAACGTGCAAGCTCTCAAACGAATTGACGACGCAATCACAGCTTTTCGCTGCGGATGAGAAAGCCGAGCATGTCGGGACGACTCCGACGCGCTTCGACAAGCGGAGTTGACGCAGCGCACGGCGACGTACATGCTCCGCCTTGAAGCGTATCCATCCCATGAAATGAAAACCTTCAGACCCTCCCTGATTTCCCGCACCGCAAGTTCGCTCGCCATTGTTCTCATTGCTTTTGCCGGTTTCCAACTCACGCATGGCACTACCGGCCCTGCCACGCCCGCGCTCGATCAGTTCGTGGAGAAATGGCTGACCGACCACAAAATCTCCGGAGTAAGCATTGGCCTGATCAAAGACGGCACACTCGTCCTGGCCAAAGGCTGCGGGTTGGCCAATCGTGAAACGAAATTAACGGCCACGGCGGACACGGTCTGGTCGATGGCCTCCTGCTCCAAACCGGTGGTTGGACTGGCGGCGCTTAAGCTCGTCGATCTAGGCAAGCTCGACCTTGACAAGGGTGTGAGCGATTACCTCGGCTTCGTGTTGCGCAACCCGAATTTCCCCGAGGATAAAATCACGATGCGCCATTTGCTGGCGCACGTCTCCAGTCTCAATGATGCTGGCCAGGCCAACATCAGCAACTATCCTCGGCCCGACCCGCCGCAACAGCTTGAGAAGGACATTCGGGCCTGGCTGCGAATGCCGCGTTATCTCTTACCGGATGGGTTGCTGTCCCATCGAATCAAGTTGTTGTCGAAGGCGCCAATAGGGTACTCACCGAAAGCGGCGCCGGCACAACGCGATTCTATCGGTTGCGGAAGAATTAGCGGCTGCAACTGCGCGCTTCCGCCGACCTGGAGGCTTATGAACCACTGGATGGGCGACTTTTTGCGTTCGCCAGCCACAGTCCACTAGCAGGTTCATGAAAGGCTGGCTCGCAACATTCCATGTCATGGTTGTTTTCCATGAAAGAGCTCTCCGTCCTCATCGACTCCAGTTCCGAACGTTGGTTCTGTGGACTCTGTCAGTTGGTTCCATTATTCCGGCCTTCCCCGCGGCTTCTGGCGCCGCGCCACAGCGTTTCGAATTCACTCGGATGATCGCGCATTGGTCCGATTACGCTGATCCAGGTTATCTTTCTTTCGTCGAGGACGCACGGCCGGAGATTGTGCAAGTCGGCTTTTACGGCGCGCATTTCTGGAGCCTGGCGGATACACCGCACGGAAAAGGTTATCCCGCGCATTTCCCAGTTCAAGGTCACCGCGAATGCGCTGACTGGTTTGCTCGACTCAACCAGGAAATTCATCGACGCGGCGCTAAAGTGATCGGGCATATGAACGTGAAGTTTCTCGTGGGCGATCCCGAGAGCGCGGAGGGTCCGCGAGGATTCTTCCGGTTTTATCGACAGCAGTGGGACGAGCAAACGCTTGGTCCAAAGCCTGTCGAAGATCCGATCTCGCTCCTCGAGAAAGATCGGAATGGCAAACCGATCTCAAACCAAAACTACAGCATTGGCGGGATGCGCGAATACTGGACTTGCCTCAACAATCCCCAATGGCGCGAGGTCCTGAAGGCTTGGACTCGATTCGGGATCAAGCAAGGCGTGGATGGGTTCGTCATCAACTACTTTTACCGGCACGATTGCCATTGCGAGCATTGCGTTCGCCAATTCAGCAGCTATTTGCGCAATCGTTTTTCGTCCGCTGATCTTCAACAACGTTTCCAGATCAATGACCTTGCCACGCACCAATTCGACGAAATCGTGGCCTGGCATGACCCGGCCAAATCGACACCGTTACGACGCGAAATGCTCCGGTTTTCCCAAATCGCGAATAAACGGGCGTTCGACGACGTCTTTGTGAAGTTCGGCCGTTCGATCAAACCGGATTTGATTGTCGCGCAATGGAATCACTTGGGCGACCTCGATCAAATCAGCGGCGATGAAAGGTCGTTGCTGCCATCAGAACTATGGGGGCGCGACGAGGATTATCTCTGGTACAGCACGGGAGGCGCGGCGAACTTCACAGATTTGCCGGCGGGAATTCTGGGTGAAGCAACCCTGCAGGCGCGCTACATCCGCGGTGCGTTCGATGACAAGCCATTCACGCTCGGCAAGTATGAGGGTACGAGGATTCGAACCGCGATTGCTGAACTAGCCGCGAATGGCGGCGCACCGATGGGTTTCTACACACGCTTTACGGATCCAGCCGCTCGGGATGAGATCGTCCGCTATTACAAGTTCTTGCATCAGCATGACACGCTCTACCGCGGTAACCGTTCTCACGCGGAAGTGCTGTTGCTCTTTCCGCGCAGCGCCGTTCATAACGGCAATGCTCAAACAGTCACTAAGTTTAAGGAACTCGGCCGCAGCCTTTTGGACGCGCACGTGCTTTTCGATGTCCTGCCGGACGACGCGTTGAACAGAGCGACGAACCGATTTCTTAGCGTGGTCAACCCATTGAATACCGACGTGACTGCCGCAAATGTTCTAATGCAATTACCGCGCGGACTAAGCAAATTCGACACGCCGGCAACGATCCGCGTATCTGCCAGTCGTCCTGCTACGAACGAGAATGAAATTGTTCTTCACTTCGTCAACTACAACCGCGAGGAACCCGTGCAGAGCAGAAGCGAAGCCCAGGCAGCGGGATCAAGGACGAAAAGCCGATCTCGACGTCTGCGTTCCAGGGACAATTTCGTATGCCGGAGGGCTTCGATCCAGCAAGAGTTGAGTTTCTATCTCCAGAGCTGCCTGAAGCAAAACCCATCACGTTCGAGTATAGAGACGGCCGGATACAATTCGAAGCGCCGAGCTTTTTGGTTTACGGTGTTATGCGAATTGTTTCTCACACGCAGGGCCGATAAAGGACAATTCAACTTCCTCCGTGAAAATTGCATTCCAGCGGATTCCAAGGGAATCACTGTCAAACAACTTTTCGTGGATGCCATCGAAGAAACGGTGCGGCGCAATGTCGGAAAGCAAGAAGATCCAGCCGAGCCTGCGTGGGTGAAGCTCGCTGGCGCCTTCGGAAGGACTTCTGACGCGCGAGCTGAAACACGACGCATCCAGAAGGTAATTGACGCGGAGTTTGAACGGATAGAGCCGGAGGATCGCTGATGATTCTCGACGCCAATGCGCTCTCTGCCTTTGCTGAAGGCAATCTACGCGTTCGAGCGACCCAAAACTGCTATTTAATCGCTCAAATTGGGTGAAGGTCCATCCCATCATTCTGCTTTTAGGGCTGGGAATGGTTTGCACTTTTGGCATCAACATTCCTCTTAGCACAACAACGGCCGTCCGATTCGCGGACGAACGGCGGGCTGCGACGGAGTTGAGTACGGTAGATAACTTCATCAAATCCCTGAGTCCGTTTGACCGAGCGGCCCGGTTGCAAACGGACAAGGCAGTGGCACAAGATGAATTCCTCAAGTTTGTTTCGGCTCAAGCACTGCCTTGGAACTCTGAGGAAACGAACCGGCTGGCACTTATCATCAGTTCAATTGGCAATAAGCTCGCGCCTTTCGCCCTGAAATTTCCAGAGACAATTCTGCTCGTGAAAACGACCGGCAAGGAAGAAGGCAACGCGGCTTATTGCCGCAACACGAATGTGATCGTTCTGCCGCAAAGCAAAATTCCCGAAGCCACATCGAAGCTCGAAGGACTTCTCATTCACGAGTTATTCCACATCTTGAGCAGGAACAATCCCAAACTCAGAGACTCTCTGTATGCGCTCGTCGGCTACAAGCCCTGTTCGGTGATCGAGTTGCCCGAGACATTGAAGTCGCGCAAGATTACGAATCCTGACGCGCCGATCATCGAGCATTACATTGGAGTCGAGGTTGGCGGCAAAGCTGTGCTGGCAGCGCCTGTCTTGTATTCCAGTCAGCCGCACTACGACGCGGCCTCTGGCAAAAGCTTCTTTGCCTACCTCACATTTCGATTGCTGGTAATCGAGCGGGAAGGAGAACAATGGCGGCCAAAGCATCTGGGGAATAGGCCGTGGCTGCTCGACGCCTCGGAAACGAAAGGGTTTCACGAACAGATCGGTCGAAACACCGGTTACATCATTCATCCGGAGGAAGTGCTCGCTGACAACTTCGTCCTGCTGGTGAATGGCAAACGCGATCTGCCTTCACCAGAGATCATCGAGAAGATGAAAGGTCTTTTGCTGAACTTTCCATGAAACCTCCTTGTGAACTGCAGCTGGCGAAGGCAAAAGCAAGCCCCTCTCCCTAACGCTCCCCCCATCCGATCGGGCGAGGGAGTGCTGTTGCGTAATTCAATGCAATCGATTCACACTCATCCAATCCATACGCGTCCGCATCTTTTCCCTCGCCCCATCGGATAGGGAGAGGGGCTTTATGCACCCCGGTTCATGTCCCAATGCGCGAAGTTTCGTTCACGCAACAATCTCCCAAATTGGCTTGCCGTGATCGATCTCGAGGCGTTTGCGACCGGGCACTTCGAGCTTTCGCGAATCGAGTCCGAGTTGATGAAGAATTGTGGCATGGATGTCCGTGACGTAATGCCGGTTTTCCACGGCATGAAAACCGATCTCATCGGTCGCGCCATGGACAACACCGCCTTTTAGCCCGCCGCCCGCCATCCAAACCGTGAACCCAAAGATGTGATGATCGCGTCCATCGGAGCCTTGTGAGCCGGGAGTTCGTCCGAATTCGGTCGCGAACACCACGAGCGTCTCATCGAGCAGGCCGCGTTGGCCGAGGTCCTCAAGTAACGCGCCAATAGGTTGGTCCACCGCGAGAGCAAGGTTCGAGTGATTCGCCTTTAACCCGCTATGGGCATCCCAGGCGCCGGCCCCCCCGCCGCCGTGCTGAATTTGGACGAAGCGCACGCCGCGCTCCACCAACCGTCGCGCCGCCAGCAGTTGCGATCCAAACTCGCGGCAATGCGGCAAGTCGAGGCCATAAAGCGCCTTGGTCTGTTCGGATTCCTTTGAGTAGTCGAGAACCTCGGGCACGGATTGCTGCATGCGAAAAGCGAGTTCGTACGAAGCGACTCGCGCGGCGAAGGTGGGATCATCCGGATACTCGACGCCGCGCAACTCATTCAGTTCTCGCACAAGGTCGCGCCCTACAGTTTGAGCGGCCGCCGAGAAGGATCGCTCCGGTTGACCGAAATCGAGCGGACTTTTGGGATCGATGCGCAACGGCACGGCGTCATGGGCCGGGCCCAGATAAAATCCATCCTTGTTGTTCCAATACTCCCGCGTCCCGATGGAAATGAACTGCGGCAAGTTATCATTGAGCGAACCGAGGCCATAATGAACCCAAGCACCGAGCGTCGGAAATTCACCGTCGAGCATATTGCGCCCGGAATGAAATTGAGTTTGCGCGCCGTGATTGCTGTCGGTGGTCCACATCGAACGCACGACGGCGAGACGGTCCACGTTCCGCGCGATGTGCGAAAACCAGTCGCTCACCTCAATGCCACTCTGCCCATGTTTCTTGAAACCGATCTGCAGCGGATAAAGCGTGTTGCGCTGATTGCCATTGGCGTCTGGAACGATGAGCCTCTCGATAGCGAGTTTCTTTGGGTCCTGCGCATCGGCGAACGGCGTTTCAGCAATCGTCTTTCCGCCGTACTTTGTGAGCATCGGTTTGGGATCGAAGCTCTCCATGTGGCTGACGCCGCCATTCATGAAGAGCCAGATGACGCTCTTGGCCTTCGGCGTGAAATGCGGCAAGCCGTTGGGAGACGCCCATTCAGTGGTATGACTCAGAGCGTCGCGGTGCAACATTGCTCCGAGCGCCAACCCTGTGAAACCCATGCCAAGGTCGGCCAGGAACGCACGGCGATTTATCGAACGGCAATTGGGATGTTGACAGTCAATCATAGGTGCTAACCGCGAATTTACGCGAATGACGAAGCTCATTCTTCAACAGCGATGCGTCATTCGTGTTCATTGGCGTGATTCACGGTTCAAATTGATCGGCGCCGGCGCCTTCTCTTTCATCGCAGAGTAACGAAATCGTTATGATTCAGCAGCGCCCAGATGAGATGGGCGCGCGCCGAGTCTGGTTTGCCGGAAGTTTCCGGTTCCTTTTGCCAATGTTCCAAGGCCTTTCGGCAAGCGGCGACTTCGGAATCGGCAGCAACGATGCCGAGCGTAGACAACATCGCCCGCCGGATAAAATTCTCGTCGTCAACGCCGCTTTGGCCGGACACATCAGATGAACCTTGAGCCAGACGCATTGCAATGGTCTTCGCAGAATCGAGCACTAATTTGCTGTTGCTTAATGCCAGCGCCTGTTGTGGGACGATGCTTTGCTCTCGGCGATAACACTCTTTTACTCCGGCCCCGTCGAATGTGGTCAGGAACAGATTGCGGTCATTGTTAGAATGAAAGAAATAAAGGCTTCGGCGCTTCGAGTTCTCCTGATTCGCCGCGGGCACGGCCGGACCGCCGATGGTTAAATCAAGCGTTCCAGCCAACGCCAAGATCGAGTCGCGCACGACCTCAGCTTCGAGTCGGATGGGGTTGCGTCGCCAGAGGTAACGGTTTTCCGGATCCTTCACGATATTCGTCCGGCTGTCGGTTCTTTCATGCGGCATGCGCGCGTCCGCCAACGAGGACGACATGCGATAGCTCGCCGAGGTCACGATAAGCCGGTGCAGATGCTTCATGCTCCAACCATTCTCCATCAACTCAGCAGCCAGCCAGTCGATCAGTTCAGGATGTGCGGGCATTGCGCCCTTACGCCCAAAATCAAACGGCGTCGAGACGAGCGGCGTGCCGAAGTGACGAGTCCAAATGTGGTTAACCGCCACGCGCGCGGTCAAGGGATGTCGGCCGTCCGTGATCCATTCCGCGAGGGCCTTTCTTCGTCCGCTGCTCTCCGCGGGAAATTTCACCATCGGATCATCCGCTGTGGAATTCAGGAATCGCGTGGGCGTCCATTGCGCGCCCCTCAGTTGAGTGAACTCATCCTCCGGCTTAATGGAACTTTCGGCCAACTTGACAGCCTTCTCGAGCGCTTCGCGGGCGTGCTCAACCTCTCTCTGGACGGAATTCTTTTTGTCGTTCGCCGCTTTGGCTAACCGGTGCTCTGCTTCAATCAAGGTCAGTCGCGCTTTGGCCGCGAGCGCTTCCCGCTCGGCTTTGACAGCTGCCACCGCTTTCTCGGGCTGCGTGGCCATGGACGCAGGGTCTTCATCAGTCCCCAACCAACGAGCCTGCATGGCCTGTGCGCGACGCTCCACGCTGACAAAATGCGCTTTGGCGGCGGCGAGGGCGGACTCAGCGACGCGCAACGCGCCTCGACCTTCCTCAACGGCAATCTTGGCTTGCTCGAGCGTCAGCGTCCGTGAAGGTGATGACCCCGCTGCTGTGGGTGCAGTATCGGATTCAATCGGCGCAAGGAGGTCAGCTTCCTGGCGCAGCGCCGCGGCCAAGGCTCGCTTCGAATTGCGAATGCCTGCATTGGCCTCATCGAGCCACTTTCGTGCAGCAGTTGTGTAAGCGTCGAAAACCCATGCGCGACGCTCGGGTTGGTAAGCTTCAACCGGGAGTGGGACGCGCTTAATCGTCAGATCTCCGAAGGCAAACATTTCGGGAACACCGGGCGTGATCGTGGCGGATTTGTCAGGTTGGCTTTCTTGCCCCCGGATAAAGCGATAGGTAGGAGTTTCGATTTGTCCATCAAAGACGCATGGAATCGCGTCCACGGTCAGGTCGGGTTCACCAGGAGCCAAGTCGAGTCGGACATGATACGGCTCGAAGAACGCGCGCATCTGATAAAAGTCAGTTTGTCGAATTGGATCGTATTTGTGGTCGTGACACTTGGCACAATTCATCGTTAAGCCAAGCAGTCCTTTGCTCACATGCTCGACCGTCTCTTCGAGCCATTGGTTGCGGTTGAAGAGAAAGTAATTTCTGGCAAGGAATCCGGTGGCGCGCAGTTTATCGAGATCGTTTGGATGCAATTCATCGGCGGCGAGCATCAATCTCACCATTTCATCATAAGGCGTATCGGCGTTGAGCGATTGGATGATCCAGTCACGCCAATGCCAAATGTGTTTTTGGCTGTTGCGCAATTGATCGCCTAACCCCCACCAATCGCTGTAACGCCAGATGTCCATCCAATGCCGCGCCCAACGCTCGCCGTGGCGCGGATCATCGAGCAGGCGCTGCACGGTTTCTTCGTACCAACGACTCGACCGATTTTGCTTCGCTGCCACAATTTCACCGGCTGACGGCGGCAGGCCAACGAGGTCAAGGTAAAGTCTGCGCAGCAGAATTTCTCGAGGAGCTTCGGGTTGTGGTGTCAGCCCTTGCTCCGTGTGCCGCTGAGCGATGAAAGCATCAATTGGATTCTTCACCCAGTTCGAGTTAGCGACAAGTGGCGCCGGCGGACGCACGCACTGGCGAAAGGCCCAGTGGTCTTTCGGGTCAGCTTCGCCTTTCTCATCCGCAGGCGCGAGCGCACCGGCCGCAATCCAATCACTGAGCAGCTTCACTTGGGCGGCGGTGAACGGTTCGCCCTCGTGTTCGGGCGGCATCCGTTCATCGAGATTCGTCGCAGTCACGCGCTTGATGATGAGACTTTGGCTTGGCGCGCCGGGTCGAATCGCAGGGCCATCCGAGCCACCCTTCAACATTGCCGCCACAGTGTCGAGCCGCAACGATTTCTTCTGTTTAAGCGCGCCGTGACAAGTATAACACCTCTCACGGAGAAGTGGTTTGACATCTCGGAGATACTCCACCGTCGCATCCGCTTGGACACTCGTCGAAGCAGTCGCTGCAAGGATTGACAAAGTTAGGAGCCAAGAAACTTTCATCTCGGTGCACATTTAGCACACAGCGCCAAATAAGGAAACGGAGACCTGTCTGCGGCCAAGCAGGACTATCCGCTCTTAATCCTAATCATAATCTTACTCCTATTCTCTTCGCAGTCAGTTTCGTTCTGAGGACGACTTCGCAGCCACGGTCAATGCCAAGGAGCGCGCTGTCTTCGCTCGCGATGCGAAGAACGCAACTTTCGCCCTCCACGTCAATCCGGCAATTGAAATTCGTAAGTCCGCCCTCGAGTCGGGAAACTGAAAGCGGTCGGCCGCGCAGCGTCGCCACCAGCGCGCCAAGGCCTCGATTCGTTCGTCCAGAGTCATAACGGTTCACGAAATGGCGGATTTGGCCTCGCTGCACGAACAGACCTCTGTCTTGAAGTAAGCGCGAATCGGAGCGCGGATGCCCACATCCGCGCTTATACTTGGCCGCCAGCCCTTCGGCTGCGCGGATGTGGGCATCCGCGCTCCTAAACCACAGCGCCGGAGTGCTAATTTAACTAACCGACAACTTGTGGATGCACCGCTCCCAAACGATGGCCGGCGCCAACGTTCAGGCAACTTTCCCTTTGCTGGTAAAAAGCGGCGAGACTTTGCGTTGACGGCGTCAAGCCTTCGGCGCTGATCGCGCTCAAAATCCGCTCTTCGGTCATAATGAAACGGTCGCGTTTGTAGAGAAGATAATCACCACGAAGCTCTTTTGGCGTCAGGTTGATCGTGACCAGATTGGCGCCACAACGCAGGCCGCGGCGGTAGCCTGTGCCGGGCTCCGCCAAGTTCAAAGCACTCACAGCGGGAATAACCCAGCCCGGCCGCATCAACCTTAGACCAGCCATGCAATTCAAAGTCAGATCGATGCTGCCAGACGGCGCGGCCGCCAACGGCGTTTCATCACCGGGAATAAAGGGGCTGACACTGCATCCGTCCAGAGGCAATTCACAAGCAAACGCCAGATTCGCCAGAAGGTCCTGGGGGCCCTGGCCCGGGAGTCCAACGATGAAACCGGAACTGACATGCCAGCCCATCCGCGCCAAAGTGCGAATATGATCGACCCGCTCGGAAAGGGCGCCAGGTCCGCCCATCTCGGAATAATTTTGAGAATCAGCCATCTCGAACTTCATGATGTAGATGCTGGCCCCGGTTTGTTGCAAATTCGCGTAAAGCTGCGAATTCAATGTGCCAAGGCAGACGCTGATCCCCAATTGCGTCTGGGCTCGAAGCGTCTTGATCAAAGGCAAAACCACTTCGCGAACAACTATCGGATCCTCACCCGCTTGAATGTTGATGTCCGTCACACTTGACGGCCGGTGATGAAGCAGCAATTCCTGCAAGAGATCAAGCCGCGCCCGAAACCGATCAAGCCGGCGATTGTCGCGGCGCATCCCGCAATAGCGGCAATTCTCCCGGCAGTAATTTGAAACCTCGACAACCGCGCGTACGAAGACGCGCCGCCCAAAGCAGGTTGAAGCGATCTGACGCGCCTGCTCGTGCAATTCGCCTTGGGCTGCTCCAATGGCAACTAACGCGTCCAAGGTAGCGAAGCAGAGGCCTTCAGTCACCGTTTTAGTTAAATCAACCGACCTCGACAGAGCAACCCAATTTCGCTGCATACCTGTCCATTTTACCGCACGGAGCGGATAGCGCAAAGGGCCGATAGGGCGGAGCTGAGCAATTGTGAACGCGCGTTCACAATTGCTCAGAACCTGTTGTAAAAGTAGCAGCCGAGGTAACGAGGCTCTGAAACGGTTCTGTCTGGGACTGGGATTATGTCTGGCTGTCGAATCAAATCAGAGCCTCGTTACCTCAGCTGCTACGATTTGATGGAATTCTAAAACACGCTCCCATCGCCTGTTCTGCGCCTGCCCTGTCGGCCCTCTGCGCTATCCGTGCTGGGCGGTAAAATGAACATCAAATTTTGACTTGGCCCCTGAAGGCATTCCAGTACCGTTTCGCTGTGGATTGGTCTGGCCAATGTGCGGTTTTAATTCCTTGCCTGAATGAAGCCGCCACGATTGGGACTGTGGTCGCTCAAGCACGACTTCACCTTTCCACAGTGGTGGTTGTGAATGATGGCTCATGCGATCGGACGGAGGAATTGGCAGCGCTCAACGGTGCGACCGTGCTCCGACATGATCGGTCACGCGGAAAGGGAGCCGCTCTGCGGACAGGTTTGAATTGGCTTCACGAACAGAACTTTCCCTGGACACTGATGATGGATGGAGATGGGCAACATCTCGCGGATGACATTACTCACTTTTTGTCGCGCGCCGAAACCACGGACGCTGCGCTGATCATCGGCAACCGAATGCTCAATTCCGCGTCGATGCCCTGGCTGCGGCGCAGGGTGAACCAATGGATGAGCAACCGGCTTTCTGCGGTTGCCGGCAAGACATTGCCTGATTCGCAGTGCGGCTTCCGGCTTTTGCGGCTAAGCATATGGCCATCTTTGGAATTGCGAACGAATCATTTTGAGTTTGAATCGGAGTTGCTTATTGCGTCGCTCGCGTCGGGCCATCGAGTCGAATTCGTCCCAGTCCGCGCAATCTATGGACGCGAATCGAGCAAAATCCGGCCGATTCCGGACACATGGCGCTGGCTGAAGTGGTGGATTTCACTTCGGACATCGCGAGCAGGGCCGAACAGGGTCAAACGAAATCAGCGCCCGGAAAATGAAGTGAACGGGCTCCCCTCAACTATTGCTTCTCAAAATGAACAAGAAGATTCTGATCACCGGCGTCACACGCGGTCTTGGATCAGCGATGGTCCATGAGTTCATTGAGCGCGGCCATACGGTGATTGGCTGCGGTCGCTCGTCAAGCAGGATTGAATCGCTGAGAGCCCGCTATGCGACGCCTCATGCGTTCGATGTTCTGAATGTTGCGATCGACGACCAAGTCCGAGCTTGGGCGCGCCGAATTCTCCCCGCGCATGGGCCGCCTGACTTAGTGCTGAACAACGCGGCTCTAATCAATCGTAACGCGCATTTGTGGAAAATCAGCGCCGCTGAATTCTCGGATGTCATCGACGTGAACCTGAAGGGAAGCACGAATGTGATCCGGCATTTTCTTCCACCGATGATCGCCTCGGGACGGGGCGTTGTTATCAATTTCAGTTCCGGTTGGGGACGGTCGACAAGTCCCGAGGTTGCACCGTACTGCGCTACCAAATGGGCTATCGAAGGCCTGACTCAGGCTCTGGCGCAGGAACTTCCAACCGGCTTGGCGGCGATTTCGTTGAACCCCGGCATCATCGACACCGACATGTTAAGGAGTTGCTTCGGAAATTCGGCGGCCGCATATCCAAACGCAGCCGAGTGGGCCAAACTAGCCGTGCCCTTCGTACTCACCTTGGGCTCACGACACAATGGACAAGCGTTGACCGTTCCAACTTCTTCGTAACTTGTAGAACATGGGAGGACAGCGCGTCTCGCCTGTCTACCTAAACGCGGCGATTCAAACGACTAAAAACACCAAAGACACGAAAAAGAAGGACTTTAGTTAGTAGTTGATTTTACTCAGCGAGTGAATTCCCTGGTCTTCCCAATCTTCTCTTATTTCGTGTCTTTCGTTTTTTTCGCGGTCACAACCGCGGTTTCTAGGGTGACTGATTGGCTGTGATCCTGCTATCGCGCGCTCGAACTAATCTCGCCTCTTCGCAAAAGAAAACGGGGCGGATGTTCGTTCCGCCCCGTGAGGTGATTCGTTTTGTAAGCGAGCTTAAGCCTTCTTCCAGTTCCGAGAGGCAAACAACAGGAAGAATCCGCCCACCACCATAAGCGCCCAGTCGGCAGGTTCCGGAATGATCGAGGTTCCGGAATGATCGTAATTTCCAATCCCCAACTGTCCAGCGTGCTCGTGCCGCCTGGAGCCAAATCAGCCAGGAACAACGACCATTTGCCGTTTGGATCCAACGTATAAAACGAGTTTAAGAACGCGCTGCGGCTATCGGTGTCGCGCACAAGACTGGAGTCCGCGGTGCGAGCGTCGGGCGCCCAACTGCCACTCAACGCTCCGCTGAGCGAGGCACTGTGGCTTCCCGACAACTTGAGGCGATACGTATGGATATCGCCATTGGCGGCGGAATCATCGAACTTGATGTCCATACCCCACCGTCGCCATATCCCAAGTCATTACCGGCGATGCGGCCGACTCGATTCAACAAGACGGAATAACCCGAGTTGTGTGTTAGGAACCCGAACAAATCTCCGTTGAAATTGCCGGAAATTTTCAGTGTCACATTGACATCGCCAATTCTGTCAATCGAAGGCGCAACGAAGTCTTTCGTGCTTATTATTCCCGACGCGTTGTTGTCGGGAATGGGAAGATTCACTGCGTAGTTTGTAATGACTTGCGTCAATGTTTGCGCGAGCGCGCTAAAGCTTTGACCGACGCGGTTCGTGACCGGTTCGAACGACTGAGCCAAAGCACTGGAACATAGACCCGAAATGAGTGTAAAGGTTAAGAAGGTTTTGGTTTTCATTTTACGAATGTTACTGCCTTCCGATTGCAGCCCATCTTAGTTTTGCTTTTAAAGATTTCAACTCTTTTCGTAAGAATCTTTTACTACTGCGGAACCGTGCTGCGGTAAAAGCGCTGCGCAAACCGTCCGCCATCAGGATCGACAAACGTAATGACCCCGCGCGCGCTAGCCGTCGCTGTGCCAACGTCGGTCCAAGCCGCGAGGTTGGAGGACGCCTGGATTCGATAAGTTCGCCCAGGAATTCCGAGGAACTGAACGATGACTACGCCAACCTCAGACCGCAGCACAGAAACGACGTTTTGCGACGGCGCATTGCCAGCCACGACAGAGACATTGACTTTGCCGCTGGCTGTGCCGCCTGCCGCAGATGCGATCGTATAGGTGAAGTCATCCCCGCCCCTGAACCCTGTTCTCGGTGTGTAGGTGACCGTTCCACTGGCGAGTCTAACCGTGCCGCCCTGGGAACTTGCCGCGCTCACCGCTGTGACGGTCAAGAGCCCACCGCCACCCGAATCATTGGCGAGCAATTTCTCGGCGGGCACACTGACCGCCGTATTCTCAGTGGTCTCGATGGTGTCAGCGCCAACGGCTGGCGGAACGATCTGGCCTCCGCCCGCCCGAATGCTGCTTAGTCCAGCGGCTTTGATGAGGATATAGTCGACATCAAAGACTGAGGCGCCGCCTGCACTGCCGGCAGTAATTCCAGCAAACCCGCTGCGTATGCGCGCTTCGGCTGGATGCCTGTCCCACGTCGTCTGCCAATCCGCCGGTTCCGGAGTGGTGCCGTCAGCCGCCCATACTTTGGCGAAGGCATCAGCTTGGCCAGCCGCTGTGCTAGGCGCGTATTTGAGGCGCATCCAATACCAGTTGTTGGGTTCCCACTTGAATCCAAACTCTGGCCCCCAAGAACGCAGGTCATCCAGGAATTCTGTATGGACCCCTAGCGAGCCTTCGTTCCGGAAGTGATAATTGATTCCTTGACTATCAGTCCCGACAGCCACGCCAATACCAGCGCGAGGTTGGTCCCGACAGCCACGCCAATACCAGCGCGAGGTTGGTCGCCGGTCCCGAAGTTCTTGACACGGACACGCACCAACACTTCTTGATTGGTCGAGTTGTACCCGGCCACCTCGTAGAGCAAGTGGTTGGGATCACCCGTGCCGTTGGTAACCGAGAGGAAACCATTGCGAACGGAATAAGTGCTGGCCGGGGTCGGACCTCTTGCCACCCAGCTCGGACTGAGCAAAGTGCCATTGAAATCATCCTGATACCCGTTGACGATCTGGCCAAACTCGGCCGGCAACGCCGGCGCGGTATTGATGGGGGTAAGCGAGCCAGCCACGATGGTGTTCGGCTTAGCGGCCAAGTCCTGCACTCCGGAGACGTTCACTGACAGACCAGCCAAACCTCCGCTAGGCGCTGGTTCAGCCGGGCCAGCAGCGGCGATCACTTCAAGGTTGTCAATCGCCCACCACCAATTGTTTCCGGCATCCAGATACCCGAAGGTGATCACCATGCTCTTGGCGCCGGCCGGGTTCTTCAACGCCACTGTGACGGTCTCGTTCGGAGCATCGTCGTGGAAATTTGCCCCGCCTGCCACTGATTCCCAGCGCAACACTTCAATCGGCGCTCCTCCATCGTAACTGACTCGAATATTTGCCTTCTGTTCCGGTTCATCGCGCCAGCTCGAATCGAATTTCAACGAAAGGCCATTCGCCGGCTGACCGGCAACGTCAATCGGGCGCGTGCTTAGAAACGTGTTCATCGTGCCAGCCGTTCGCGGCAAGTCATCCCATTCATCGCCATCAGCAATTGCAATGGCGCCGGTCCCTTTCAAGAATTGTGTCCGTTGTTGATCGCCCGCCGTGGCGGCCCACCAAGCTCGATCCGCGAAGCTCCAGCCGGCCCATTCCTTGACGCCGTCATTGGCGGTCCCTGCCCCGGGCACGCCACGGTCGTCAACGACCCAGCTCGCAGGCGGCGTCTTCGTCCAAACATTCTGCTTGGCGCCGCCACTTCCCGTGGTGATGCCTTCTTCGACATTCGGACCAAGCGCCAACGAATTGAAGTCTTCGGAAAAGATTC
>Ga0194119_10003856_pt1 | contig 23722 bp, 24 predicted proteins | sample TA2MahC100mmetaG_FD_148620 | JGI IMG/M metagenome (GOLD analysis project Ga0194119, IMG submission 148620) | Freshwater microbial communities from Lake Tanganyika, Tanzania - TA2015018 Mahale Deep Cast 100m | ecosystem: Environmental > Aquatic > Freshwater > Lake | place: Tanzania: Lake...
AACATGCCATTGGCGGCATGAAGGCCTTCCATTGCCTGACACATCGGATCAGAAACCACCTGACGGGTATCATTGAATACTTGTTTTGGCTCCCGGCAGGGCTTTGGAACCTCAAAATAGCTTAGAACTCATTGAAATCATTGAACTTTACGCTGGGAACAACTCTAATATTTACGGTTCTTTGGGATTTCGCATGGTAGAAGCTAACGCGCATGTGTAAGCTGTTGTTCTTGTTGATTTAACATCGATCTTTGAAGCGCTTTTCCATGCAAATTCCCAAAGAACCATATTTTCCTTTGGCCGACTCCAACTGCGGCCCTTGGCAGGAAAAACCGTCTTTCCAGAAGGTGTGACGAGCCCCCAGAAATCACGATCCCGATGCTCCGCGCGGGTAAGGTCAGTCGCCGTCCAGGGCCTCTTGGATCGTTGTCCGGGTTCTTATACCGTTCATCCATTTCGGCAGAGCGCGGGAGCGCATTAGGAAACCAACTGTTCTTGTCCACGGCGTAGCAAAGCACATGATCGTGACTATTGCTAATCCACTTGGCATCGTTTTGTGGAGAAAATTTTTTCTGCCAAATGACATTGGAGACAAAATTGGTTCGCCCAAACACCTCATCGCACAACACCTTGAGGTAATGGCATTCGTTGTCGTCGATGGTGATCCACAGCGACCCGTCCCCGGACAGCAGCCGCCGGATGATCTCCAGCCGGACCCGCATCAGCGACAGCCAGATCGAATGCTCCACCCCGTCATCGTAATGGGTGAACGCGCTGCCGGTGTTGTAGGGCGGATCGATGAACACGCACTTCACCCGCCCGGCAAACTCCGCCTCCAGCGCCTTCAAGGCCAGCAGGTTGTCGCCGAAGATCAGCCGGTTGTCGAAGAGGTCTTCCCTCTCCCCCATCCCCTCTCCCAGAGGGCGAGGGGGGTTACGGAATGGGGCGTGATAACTCCGCGCCGGGTCCTCCAGCAAGATGCGCGGCTCCAGCCGCGGCCGGTTCTCCTTGCCGATCCAGGTGAGTTCGAGTTGTTGCTTGTTGGCCATTCTCGATCTCAGCAATTTGCCAGGCTGGCCCTGCAGGCCGCCCAGACAGCCGGGTGATGTTGGCGCAGTTCCTTGAAGGGCGCCTCGTTTTGGCCGGCATGATGGAAAGCCCAGCACAACAAGCCGTGGTCATCCGCCTCAATCAACTCATTGGGCAAGGAAATGGCAGCACCCGCCAAAAAGCGCTGGACCATTTTCGTAAGGCGACGCCACGTCGTCAGATATCCAAGGCTCATCGCTTCGCGCTTATCCAAGTGCAATGCATCCACGGTGGCCTCGCCTTTCGGGTCATAGTCATTGATCGTGTTGTCGTAGCGTGCGGTCAGGTTGCCGGTGATGGGGTCGAATTCCAGATATCGCCAGGGATCCTCTTTGACTGGGTTGACCAACAAAGGACGATGCCCAGCGAATGGAAATTGCGCGCCCTTGATACGCCCGCAGTCGGTGCAACACAGCAGCAGGTTGCTCCAGCGAAACATCAAGGTTGGATAAGCGCCTTTTGGCCAGAAATGTTCTATGTCCGTGCCATGGGAGTCCAGGCAGTACGTGCAGCGCTGACGCGGCCCGGCCATGGCTTGGAGCTGTGCCAGCACCCTGTCCATGGTCTTGGTCTGTCTCGCTCCATTCCATTCGCTATCGCTATTCAGGTTTCCAGCGGCGCGCCTGGCATTCACACGACTCCGCCGCTTTCTCAGATACGCCTTGGCAGCCCCATCGAGTGGCACGCGTTTGTAGCGCCGCATGCCTCAGACCTCTTCATCCGACTCGGCGAACAGCCGCAACTGGGCGACGCGGTCTTTCTCCTGCCTGGTCAATGCGGCGCCTGCCCCCCTCTTGGACTCGATCTTCGCAAACTCGGCGCGCGCCTTAACGGCCCTGGGCGACCAGGTATTTTGCAGGCCGAACGCGGGACCGAGCAGGATGGTATTGGGCCGGGAAGCGATGACCCGATGGTATTCCTCGGTTGTAAGAGGACGTGGGGCGACTTCGCTGCCGGGCTCCGGCAGGACGAACAGCCCATTGTCGTCGGCAGCCTGGCAGATGATGGGGCTGTGGCTGGTGACGAGAAACTGGACACTGGGGAAATGCCGTTTCAGCCAGAAGCCGACCTCCCGCTGCCACTCAGGATGCAAGTGGGCGTCGATCTCATCAATCAGTACAACGCCGCTGCGCTTGATGAACAGGTGGCCGTCGGACCCGCGTTCCGCAAGGCCGCTGATGCCGTAGGCATTGATGAGGTGGCGGAGAATATCAGCCAGCAGGGCGAGGGCGGCGCGATAGCCATCGCTCATTTCTCCCCAGGAAAGCCTCACCCCGTTTCGGTCCTTGAGCCAGAGGCCATCCGAATCCACTCGATCCACGGTGATCTGGTTGGGCATGAGGTCATCCTGGAGGATGCCCATCAATAATGCCAGTTGCTCCTTCTCGGCGGACTTGTTCTCCAGTTCCTTGTGCTTGAGGTTACGTAGCCATTGATCTACCTCGGCAAGGGATGCCGCTTCCTGAAACATGGTCACAAACCGTTCGGTGGATGGAGCGACCATTTGCCTGGCCGCTTCGGGGGAAGCGCCAAACACACGCCTGAATGGACCATAACCGCACGAGAACCAGCCATTGGCATCGCTGGACCAGATGGTGCGATCAGGCGTCGAGTAATTTTTGGGTTTCTTGTCGGGAATGGCCGTCTGCAGGCTGGTTTCCTTTCCGCCGATTTTTAGGATGATCTTTGCCGGAAAACCCGCGACGGGGTTCCTACCTGAGTCGCTCATGGCGTCATCCTCTGAACAGCGAACAATTTCCAGTTGAATGGCGGCCTTTTGTTCCGGCGCGCCTTCGCGTACCCAGCGGTGAAAACTTGGTTGCAATGCGCGTGCTGTGTCCTTTCCAGTCAGACCAATTGCAATGGCCTTCAACAAGGTGCTCTTACCGGAACCGTTATCTCCGGTGAATACCGTCCAGCCTGCGTAAGTACCATCGGCGCGCATGAGTTCGAATTCAAGATTCGCGAAGCCACGGATGTTCTTGAGTATTACTTTGCTGATGTACATGTCCAATTCCTCTGCCCTGCAATAACAACCTTGGTCATTTTCTTAAGTCAGCCGCCATCTAATCGATAACAAGTCCGAAATTGCTGACCGATTGTGCCTGCTCCCCTTCAAATGGCAGCGATCAACCCATTGCGCTGCCTGTCCATCTGATGCTGGGCATCGAACAGGGAGCGGCGCTCCAACTTCTCGACGCTATCAGAAGGGCAGCGGCGAGTGAGGTCGTAGGCAAGGTATTTGGCGTGGTAGGCTGAAAGCATTGTCATGTCCATCGCTTGTTCACAGGAGCTGTGTCCTCGCACTGGCGGATGGCTTGACCGGATTTACGCTTCACCACTAGGTTAAGCGTAGCGAACACCCTCATGTGAAGACGCTCATCGGTCACAATGGTAGACATTGAACGACTGCTCGCCGTCGTGCGCGGGGCCGGTGGGGACGATCGCATTGCCGCCCATCTCGCCGGCGTAGTTGCGGGCGAGGCGCTGCAATTCCTCATGGACCGAGTCGTCGTCGCGTGGGATGTAAGCGACGGCGGCCGTGGTGTTTGAAGTCACATGGCCGATCTTTTTACAGGGTTTGACCTCGCTCGCCGTGGCCACCCGTACCTCCTCGCCTTGCGGTTTCAAGTCGACCCAGGTGCAGGCGGCCTGCCCCAGGAGCAGGGCGGTGACGGCAAGGGTTATCGTTGTTTTTGGCATCCTGGCGGCCTCTTCCCGGAAATGATCTTCCGAATACTAAACCGATTGTGGTCTCTCAAGAAACTGTTACCGATGACGCCCGGGCGGAGGTCGAGTAAAATGCCCGCATCCTGCTGGGGGACTGGGGGCCTTACCCGTGTCGGGCGTAGCAGAACCCGGATTCTCGCCACCACTATCACGAATCCTTAATGACCAGATACATCTTCATTACCGGCGGCGTCGTGTCGTCGCTCGGCAAGGGCATTGCCGCGTCTTCGCTGGCCGCCATTCTGGAAGCGCGCGGGCTGAAGGTCACCATGACCAAGCTCGACCCCTACATCAATGTCGACCCCGGCACGATGAGCCCCTATCAACATGGGGAAGTCTTCGTGACCGAGGATGGCGCGGAAACCGACCTGGACCTGGGTCATTACGAGCGATTTCTGAAGACGACCCTGGGCAAGGTCAACAGTTTCACTACCGGCCAGATCTACGAGAACGTCATCCGCAAGGAGCGGCGCGGGGAGTATCTGGGCGCCACGGTGCAGGTCATCCCCCACATCACCGATGAAATCAAGCGGGTCATCAAGTTGAGCGCGGAGGGGTATGACGTCGCCCTGATCGAGATCGGCGGCACGGTCGGCGATATCGAGTCCCTGCCCTTCATGGAGGCGATCCGCCAGATGCGGGTGGACCTGGGCGAGGATAAGTCGCTGTTCATCCACCTGACCCTGGTGCCCTACATCGCCAGCGCCGGTGAACTCAAGACCAAGCCGACGCAGCACTCGGTCAAGGAACTGCGCACCATCGGCATCCAGCCCGACATCCTCATCTGCCGCTCGGAGCGGGCCATCCCGGCCAGCGAACGCCGCAAGATCGCGCTGTTCACCAACGTCCATGAGGACGCCGTCATTTCCTCGGTGGACGCGGATTCCATCTACCGCATCCCCATGCTGCTGCATGCCCAGGGCCTGGACCAGATCGTGGTGCGCAAGCTGCGCCTGGACGTGCCCCCGGCCAACCTGCGGGAGTGGCAGGATGTCATGGACGATCTGGAGGCCCAGGAGGGTGAGGTCACGGTGGCGATGGTGGGCAAGTATGTCGACCATTCGGATGCCTACAAATCCCTCACCGAGGCTCTGATACACGCGGGATTGAAGACCCGCACCAAGGTCAGGATTCAATCCATCGAGGCCGAAGAAATCGAGGCCAGCGGACTCGGACTCCTCAAGGAAGTGGATGCGATCCTGGTTCCGGGCGGATTCGGCAAACGCGGCATCGAGGGCATGATCGCCGCCGCCAAACATGCTCGAACGAACGGGATTCCTTACCTCGGCATCTGCCTGGGCATGCAGGTCGCCGTCATCGATTACGCCCGGGATGTGGCGCATCTGGAAGGCGCCAACAGCACCGAGTTTCTGCCGAATACCCCGCATCCGGTGATTGCCTTGATCACGGAGTGGCAGGACGCGGCAGGCAACGTCGAGTACCGCAATCCGGATTCGGATCTGGGCGGCACCATGCGACTGGGTGGACAGCAATGCCAACTGGTCTCCGGCAGCCTCGCCGCCCGGGTCTATGGCCGGGAAGTCATCAGCGAGCGGCACCGTCATCGCTACGAATTCAATAACCGCTATCTGGAGCGTCTCCAGGAGGCGGGCCTGAAGATATCCGGCAAGACACTCGACGGGCGGCTGGTCGAAGTGATCGAAATCCCCGACCATCCCTGGTTTCTGGCTTGCCAGTTTCACCCGGAATTCACCTCGACCCCACGCCGGGGCCATGCCCTGTTCTCGGGGTTCATCACGGCGGCGCGCGCGCATGCCCAAGGCAGGAAATCCCCCGCATGAAGCTCTGTGGTTTTGACGTGGGCCAGGACCAGCCCTGCTTTCTGATCGCCGGTCCCTGCGTGATCGAAAGCGAACAACTCGCCCTGGATACGGCCGGCGAACTGAAGACATTGACCGAACGCCTGGGCGTGCCCTTCATTTACAAATCCTCGTTCGACAAGGCGAACCGCTCCTCGCATGCCAGCTTTCGGGGATTGGGCATCGAGGAAGGTCTGCGCATTCTGGCCGAGGTCAAACGGCAGATCGGCGTACCGGTGCTGACCGATGTCCATGAGGATACCCCCCTGAATGAGGTGGCCAGCGTGGTCGACGTCATGCAGACACCGGCGTTTCTCTGCCGCCAGACCAATTTCATCCGCGCCGTGGCCGCGCAAGGTCTCCCCGTCAATATCAAGAAAGGCCAATTCCTGGCGCCCTGGGACATGAAGAATGTCGTCAACAAGGCCAAAGCCACGGGCAACGAGCGGATCATGGTCTGCGAGCGGGGAGTATCCTTCGGCTATAACAACCTGGTCTCCGACATGCGCGCATTGGTCATCATGCGCGAGACGGGCTGTCCCGTGGTATTCGATGCCACTCACTCGGTGCAACTGCCCGGCGGCCAGGGCGACTGCTCGGGCGGACAGCGCGAGTTCGTCCCCACACTCGCCAAGGCGGCGGTGGCGGTGGGCATCGCGGGTCTGTTCATGGAAACCCATCCCGATCCTGACCAGGCCCTGAGCGACGGCCCCAACGCCTGGCCGCTGGATCGCATGGCAGAATTGCTGGAAGTCCTCATTGCCATTGACCGGACCGTCAAGGCCCATCCGCTCGACTAATATTCACTCTTTACCCCTACCCCATCACGATCACAGGAGATCACAGCTCATGAGCAAAATCGTTGACGTCAAGGCACTTGAAGTGCTGGATTCTCGTGGCAACCCCACCGTTGCCGTCGATGTCATCCTGGAATCCGGCGCGGTTGGCAGCGCCATGGTGCCGTCCGGCGCCTCCACCGGTTCGCGCGAGGCCATCGAACTGCGCGACGGCGACAAGGCCCGCTACCTGGGCAAGGGCGTGACCAAGGCGGTCGCGAACGTCAATGGCGAAATCCGCGCTGCCGTCCTCGGCCTGGATGCCGCCGACCAGAAGGCCCTGGACGCCAGGATGATCGCCCTGGACGGCACCGACAACAAGGGCCGTCTGGGCGCCAACGCCATCCTCGGCGTGTCCCTGGCGGCCGCCCGCGCCTCCGCGACCGAGGCCGGCAAGCCGCTCTACGCCTACCTCAACGACAGCGGGGAATACCTGTTACCGGTGCCGATGATGAACATCATCAACGGCGGCGCGCATGCCGACAACAGCGTCGACATGCAGGAATTCATGATCCTGCCGGTGGGCGCCCCGACGTTCCGCGAGGCGCTCCGTTACGGCGCCGAGGTCTTCCATGCCCTGAAAAAGGTGCTGCATGATCGCGGGATGGCGACCGGCGTCGGCGACGAAGGCGGTTTCGCGCCCAATCTGCCGTCCAACGAGGCGGCCATCGAAGTGATCCTGGAAGCCATCAAGAACGCGGGCTACGAAGCCGGCAAGGACATCTTCCTTGGTCTCGACGTCGCCAGTTCCGAGTTCTACAAGGATGGCAAATACCACCTCGAATCCGAGGGCAAGGTCTTCACTTCCGAGGAATTCGTGGATTACCTGGCGGCCTGGGTCGACAAATACCCGATCATCTCGATCGAAGACGGTCTGGCCGAAGGTGACTGGCATGGCTGGGGCATCATGACCGACAAACTGGGCGCGAAAATCCAGATCGTCGGCGACGATCTGTTCGTGACCAACCCGGCCATCCTGAAGAAGGGCATTGAGGCCAAGGTCGCCAACTCCATCCTGATCAAGGTCAATCAGATCGGCTCGCTCACCGAAACCCTGGACGCCATCGCCATGGCCCATGGCGCTGACTACACCTGCGTCATGTCCCACCGCTCCGGTGAAACCGAGGACTCGACGATCGCCGACCTGGCCGTCGCTACCCGTTCCGGCCAGATCAAGACCGGTTCCCTCAGCCGTTCCGACCGCATCGCCAAGTACAATCGCCTGCTGAAGATCGAAGCGGAACTGGGCGACAAGGCCCGGTATGCCGGCAAGAGCGCCTTCAAACGGGCCTTCTGAGCACTGACATTTCCGGGACGCCTTGTACAAGCTGATCGTCTTCCTGCTGATCCTCATCGCCGCGCTGCAATACCGGCTTTGGCTGGGTGATGGCAGTATTCGCGAATATGGGGAAATCAATACCCGTATCGAGGAACTGAAGCAGGAAGGCGAACGGCGACGCATCCGGAATGCCGCCGTGGCCGCCGATGTCAGGGATCTGCGGGAAGGCACGGAAGCCGTCGAGGAACGCGCGCGGCATGAATTGGGCATGATCAAGCCGGGGGAAACCTTTGTGCAGGTTTACGAGGATAATGCTGGCGCGAAGGCTGTGGAGCCGTCCGCCGATGTCTCCTACAAGCCCGGAGCCGCCTCCGGACGTTCGGAACTGGGGCCTTCCGCCGGCAAATCCCCCAAACCAGGCAAGAAAAAGCCACCCAAGGCAAAACCCCCGAAAGTTGACAAACCCCATTGACATCATGACCTTAACAGCAACCCCCACTCTCTGCGTTCTGACGGGCGGCGGGCCGTGAAGCCGCGGTACTGGGCAATAGTGCCTGCTGCCGGAGTGGGCAAACGGATGGGCGGAGCCATCCCCAAACAATACCTGGAAGTCGCGGGCAAGCCGGTGCTGCAACACACGCTGGAACGGCTGCTTTCCGTGGAGCGCCTGACCGGTATTCGGGTGGCGCTGGGCGCGGAGGACGGCTACTGGCCCGACCTGCCCTGCGCCAGGCACCCGCGCATCCAGACGGCGCCGGGTGGCAGCGAACGCGCGGATTCGGTCTACTCGGCCCTGTGCAGTCTCGAAGATCGTGCGCGGCCCGATGACTGGGTGCTGGTCCACGATGCCGCCCGGTTATGCCTGACGCGCGGCGATGTCCTCAAACTCATCGAAACCCTCAGCGACGATCCGGTGGGCGGCATTCTCGCCCTGCCGGTCAGTGATACCCTGAAAACGGTGGACGCAACCGGGCTGATCACCGGCACGCCGGATCGACGTCTGGTCTGGCGGGCGCTGACTCCCCAGATGTTCCGTTATGGGCTGCTGCGGAAGGCGCTGGCGGATGCCGCCGAGCAGGGCAAGCTGGTCACGGACGAGGCCAGCGCCCTGGAATTGGCGGGCTATCAGCCGCGCATCGTCGAGGGACGCCCGGACAATATCAAAATCACCCGGCCGGAGGATTTACCGCTGGCCGCTTTTTACCTGGAGCGACAATGTTACGAATAGGTCAGGGTTACGATGCGCACCGCTTCGCCGAAGGCGGCCAACTCATGCTGGGCGGCGTGCCGATCGAATTTGAGAAGAGCCTCGCGGCCCATTCGGATGGCGATGTGGCGCTGCACGCCCTCTGCGACGCCCTGCTCGGTGCGGCTGCGATGGGTGATATCGGGCGTCACTTTCCGGATACCGACCCCAATTTCAAGGGGATCGATAGCCGCATTCTGGTCCGTAACATCTGCGCCAAGCTGACGGCGCAGGGCTACTCGGTGGGCAATGTCGATGTCACCATCGTCGCCCAGAAACCGAAATTGCTGCCTTACATCGACCGGATGCGGGCGACCATTGCGACGGATCTGCAAATCGAAATCGACGCCGTGAACGTCAAGGCCACCACGACCGAGGGTATGGGCTTCGAGGGACGCGGCGAAGGAATTTCCGCCTATGCGGTCGCTCTCCTGAACAAGGCCTGATCCAGCGAATGAGTGATCCCACGGCGGATCTGCCCTACGCCCTCGGTGGACCGGCAGGGACCGGCGCCTTGAAGCAGACTCCGGAGGATTTCATCGTCGAGGAAATTCTCGGCTTCCAGCCCTCGGGTGAGGGCGAACATGTGTTCCTCTTCATCGAGAAACGCGGCGAAAACACCGACTACGTCGCCCGCCAGTTGGCCCGCTTTGCCGGCCTCTCGTCGAGACAGGTCAGCTACGTCGGCCTGAAGGACCGGCAGGGTGTCACCCGGCAGTGGTTCAGCCTCCAGATGCCGGGCATGGCGGAACCGGACTGGACGTCATTCGAGAGCGATACGGTGCGCATCCTGGAAACCCGCCGCAACGCCCGCAAACTGCGCAAGGGCGCGGCCAGCGGCAACCGTTTCGAACTGACCGTTCGCGACCTCGACGCCCCGCCCGCGGCCCTGGAGCAGCGACTCGCCGAGTTGGCGGAACAGGGCGTACCCAACTATTTCGGCCCGCAGCGCTTTGGCCATGAGGGGCGGAATCTGGAACGCGCTCGCGAACTCTTCGCGAACCCGGGGCGGCGGATCGATCCGCACCAGCGGGGACTCTACCTGTCGGCCGCGCGTTCCGAGATCTTCAACCGGATACTCGCCGCCCGGGTGCGGGCCGGACACTGGAATCGCGCGATTCCGGGGGATGTCTTCATGTTCGCCGACTCGCACAGTTTCTTCAAACCCGACTCGATCGATGTGGACATTCTTGAGCGTGTGAACAGCCGTGCCATCCATCCTAGCGGGGTGCTGTGGGGAACGACCCCCTCCACGGCCACCGGGGAGGCTCTGGCCATCGAAACGGCGGCGGTCGGGCCACTCGCCGACTTGAGGGCGGGACTCGAACACCTGCGTCTGGAAACCGCGCGGCGGCCCTTCAGGCTCTGTCCGGAGGAACTGGCCTGGACCTTACCGGCCACAAACGTGCTGAAAATCCGGTTCGCCCTTCCTTCGGGCGCCTACGCCACAACCGTGCTGAGAGAACTCGTCCGCTGTAAAGGTATCGATGCCTGAAACCGGCCCGGCCGGCTCTGTTTCCGAATCACCCATCGAATTATCATCACCCGAAATACACTTGGAGATTACACCATGAGCATAGGATTGATCTGCAACCGGGATACCATCGTTGTCCGCCGCGAAGAATCCATTTTTACCGCCGCCAAGCTGATGCGCGAACATCATGTGGGCAGCGTGGTCGTGGTCGAGGATACCCCCGACGGTCTCAAACCGGTCGGCATGCTGACCGATCGCGACATGGTGGTCGAAATCATTGCGATGGAACTTGATCCCCAGACCGTCACCGTCGGCGATGTCATGAGCTTCGACCTGGTCACCGCCCGTGAACACGATGGCATCTGGGGCACGCTCAAACGCATGCGCAGCCAAGGCATCCGCCGGCTGCCGGTCGTCGACGACCAGTCACGGCTGATTGGCATCATCAGCGTGGACGACCTGCTGGAATTGCTGGTGGGCGAACTGACCGACCTGGTCAAACTAACCGGCCGGGAAAGGGAACGTGAAATCCTCAAGCGTAATGGGTGAAGCCATGACCGTCACCATTTATCACAATCCGCGCTGCGGCAAATCGCGCCAGACACTGGAACTGTTGCGCGACCGGGGTATCGAGCCGGTCATCATCGAGTATCTGAAGACGCCACCCGATGCGGCCACTCTCGAAGACATACTCCAGAAGCTGAATCTGGAGCCACGCGCGCTGATGCGGCGAGGTGAAGCCGCCTATGCGGACGCGGGCCTGGCCAATCCCGAACTCGATCGGGCAGCCCTGATCGCGGCCATGGTCGCTCATCCCATCCTCATCGAGCGGCCGATCGTCCTCGCCAATGGCAAGGCCGCCATTGGACGCCCGCCGGAAAACATTCTGTCGATCCTTTAAGCCGGCCACTGGCGAAAGGCGTCCCTAGCGCAACCACCCATGACCGAAATTCTCGTTCTCTACTACAGCCGCTTCGGCGCCACGATGGAAATGGCCAACCTGATCGCGCGCGGCGTCGAGGAAGTCCCCGGCGCCCAGGCCAAGGTCCGCACCGTGCCCGATATCTCGCCCAACTGTCAGGCGACCGAACCCGCCATCCCCGACCAGGGGCCACCCTACGCAACGCTGGACGATTTGCAGGACTGTGACGGCCTGGCCCTGGGCAGCCCCACCCATTTCGGCAACATGGCCGCCCCCCTGAAATATTTCCTGGATAGCAGCAGCGGGCTCTGGTTTTCCGGCGCCTTGTCCGGCAAGCCGGCGGGTGTCTTTACCTCGACCTCTTCCATGCATGGCGGGCATGAAGCCACCCTGTTCACCATGATGGTGCCCCTGCTGCATCATGGCATGGTGCTGGTCGGCCTCCCCAGCCGCGAGGCCGCTCTGGGCAAGACCCAGACGGGCGGAACGCCCTATGGCCCCAGCCGTTACACGGGCGGCGGCCGTGATGCCATGAGCGAGGAAGAGCGCCAAATCTGCCGGGCGCTGGGCAAGCGCCTGGCACTCACCGCGCAAGCCTTGAAACAGAAACCCATCGGCTGATCGGCGGCGCGCGCACGACTCAGGCAGCATGGCCCAGCAACTCCCCCTGCCGCTAGGCTTCAATCCCGAACAGGGATTTGCGCAGTTCTGGCCGGGTCCGAATCACGAACTGATCGAGCACCTGCGCCGAATCAGCGTCCAGCCGGGCGAAGCCCTGACCTTTCTGTGGGGCCCCTCGGGCCGCGGCAAGACGCATCTGCTGAACGCCTGCTGTTCGCGGGCCGCCGAGCACGGGCGCTCGACGGCCTATCTGCCCCTGACATTGCTGCTGGAGCATGGCCCCGAGATCCTGGACGGACTGGAAAGCTATCAGTTCATCAGTCTGGATGACGTGGAGCGGGTAGCCGGGCGCCCAACTGCCGAACTCGCCCTGTTTCACCTGTTCAACCGCGCGCGCGATCAGGGTCAAACCCTGGCCATGGCCGCCACCCTGCCCCCCGCCCAACTGCCCATCGAACTACCGGATTTGGCGAGTCGTCTGACCTGGGGCCTGACCCTGCCCGTGCGGGCGCTGTGCGGGGACGACACCCTCCAGGCCCTGAGCTTGCGGGCCAGCCATCTTGGCCTGCAATTGCCGCCCGCCGTCGGCCGCTACCTCATGAACCGCGCTCCCCGCGACCTGCCGGCTCAGCTTGCCCTGCTCGATCGGCTCGATCAGGCCTCGCTGGCGGCCCAACGCCGGCTGACGATACCCTTCGTGAAATCTCTCCTGGAGGCCCCTCCATGAGAGTGCTGGTCATCGGCGCCGGCGCCATCGGCAGCTTTTATGGCTCCCTCTTAGCCAAGTCTGGCTGTGCCGTGTCCGTGCTCGCCCGCTCCGATTACGCTCACATCAAGGCGCACGGGATCGATCTGACCAGCGAAACACCGCTGGGCCGCTGGCATTTCTCCCCGGCGGCCGTCCTCCGCGACGCCGCCGAACTCGCGGACCCGCCCGACGTGGTGTTGCTCTGTGTCAAGGTGCTGCCGGGTCTGGATCGTGCCGCGCTGTTGCGACCGACACTGGGCGCCGACACCACCATCGTCCTGCTCTCCAACGGAGTCGAAATCGAGGACGAGATCGCCGCCGCCTTTCCCGGCCACGAACTCATCGGCGGACTGGCCTTCATTTGCGTGACCCGCACGGCCCCCGGCCGCATCTGGCATCAGGCCTATGGTCACCTGGCCCTGGGCAACTATCCCGGAGGCCTGAGCCCCACCACCCAGGCCCTGGCCAAAGCCTTCGCCAGCGTCGGCATCGCCTGTGAGGCGACCGCGGACATCGTCACCGCGCGCTGGCGGAAATGCCTGTGGAATGCCGCCTTCAACCCGCTCTCCGTGCTCTCGGGCGGACTGAGCACGGTTGCCATGCTCGACAGTCAGGAGCCCTTCATCCGCGCCATCATGACCGAGGTTTGCGGCATCGCCCACGCACTGGGCCATCCGCTGGACGCGCAACTCATCGGCCAGCAAATCGCCAGCACCCACCGGATGCCGCCCTACAAGACCAGCATGCTGCTGGATTTCGAGGCGGGTCGCCCCATGGAAACCGAGGCCATCCTCGGCAACACCGTCCGCGCCGGCCGCCGGGCAGGGGTTCCCATCCCACACCTCGAATCGGTCTACGCCCTGATGAAACTGCGGGAAATGGCGCCAACCTGAGCTTGTTCTCATCGATCGAGAACCCGTGCAAACGCATTCAGCAAACAAGGCGCTTGCTGATCCTCCAATCCGATCCTTCCCCTCGAATTTAGTACCACCCTGCGACCGGAGACGGAAGACACCCCCACAAGATTCGTGCTGCCCTAGCCAAAAACCGGCTTGAGGCGCATAGTGACGATTCCGAATCACTAGAGAGTTTTGACAGGCGTTTCCGCCGCTGGGGGCTGGCTGAACAGGGGTACGGTAGCCTGGGTGTTCCGATGGCTTCCGCCCGACACCCGGCCAGAGGTCAACGGTTCGAAACGATGCCATCGACTCGGGAGGTATCCAATGAAAGCCTTGACTGTTTACGCGCCGATAGTTTTGATCGTGGCCGGACTGAGCAGCGCGCAGGCTCGGTCCCCCATTCCCGATGCCGGGTTCCTATCACGGGATCTTCCGGATGAAGCCCTGGATCCGGCGGCAGTCGAAGCCCTGCCCAAGGGCAGCGTGTGCAGAACACTGCTGGAGTTCGGGGCGGCGACTCAGCCGGCCCTGCCCGCGGACACCCTCTGCGGCTACGACAGCATCAATTGCAACAACAGCGGGATGCGCCATGCCGGCATTGACTATCCCGGCACGGGCGATGCCATCGCCATCGCGGCCGGCCGGGTGGTGCGCGTCCAGGCGCTCGGCACCGGCGACCATGGCATGGGCAACAATGTGATCATCCAGCATACGCTGCCGGGGCCCGGTTGCGCGGTGGTCTACAGCACCTACTCGCGCCTGGGCAATATTGCCGTCAACCCCGGGCAGTCGGTAGCGAAGGGCGATGTCATCGGCGCCCTGGGCCGCTCGGGTTATGGCAGCGCCACCTACTGGCCGAAATCTCATCTGCATCTGGAGATGAAAACTTCCGCCACCCAAGCCAACCCGCTAGGTGTCGGCAATCAGAACAGCACCTGCGCGAAGGATCCCCTGAATGCCCGGGCCAATACCTGCTGGAGCTTTATCGGCACGGCCAGTCTCGACGGACCGGGACCCGACGCGGCGGGTTATCTCAATCCCGAACACTACCTCAACACGATCGTCAATCTGCCCACCTATCAGCAAGTGGCCACCGGCGAGTCGCATACCTGCGCGCTGAAAACCGATAACCGGCCAGTGTGCTGGGGTTTGAATGTCGCCAACGCGCTGGTTGGACAGGCCACGCCTGCCGCCGGTGTCTTCAAGTCGATCACCGCCGGAGAAAATTTCACCTGCGCGGTGAAATCCAACCTCACCCTGAGTTGCTGGGGCTCCCGGGAAGGATTGGATGAGCAGAAGAAGATCATCTTCATACCCATCGATACGCCAACCGGGAATTACAAGTCAGTCAGCACTGGGGCCAATCATGCCTGCGTGCTCAAACCCGATAATGTTCTGGGCTGCTGGGGCCTCTATAAATCCAAGACCGACAACTTCATCGTGCCACCCTTCGGAAGTTCCTTCAAGGCAATCAGCGCCGGGGAAAACCACGACTGCGCTCTGGGATTGAACGATATGCCCACCTGCTGGGGCTACGATCAAAATGGCGAGACCCATGCGCCCCAGGTTCCCCTCAAGGCCCTCGCCGCGGGTTACTCCCATACCTGCGGCATCAAGCTTGACGATACCCTGATGTGCTGGGGCAGCAATGTCTACGGCGAATCCGCCCCGCCTTATGGAACCTTCAAGGCCATTTCGGCTGGAAAGACCTATTCCTGTGGCATCAACGCCAATGACAGCCTGCAATGCTGGGGGTATGGCGCTTACGGCACGGCCAGCCCGCCAGCGGGCAAATTCAAATCCATCAACACGAGTAATGAGCATGCGTGTGGCGTCAGGACGGATGACACGGTGACCTGCTGGGGCAGAAGCGACCGGGGTCAGGCCACCGCGCCCGCCGGCAGTTACAAGGCCATGACCCTCGGCGGCGCGCATGTCTGCGCACTGAAGCCCGATAGCACGGTCTACTGCCTCGGCCTCAATACCGAGGGTCAGGCGAATCCTCCCAGGGATCGTTTCAAATCCATCAGCGCCGGGATCACCCACAACTGCGGCATTCGCAGCAATGGGTCACTGGCCTGCTGGGGCGAAAATACGGATGGGCAGTCCTCCCCGCCCACAGGCATCTTCAAGAGCGTCAGCGCGGGAGGCGGATACCAGAGCGCGGAACTCACCCAGGCGCACTCTTGTGCGATTGACGACGAGGATCTCCTGAACTGTTGGGGCAACAATGACTATGGACAGTCCTCCCCGCCCGTCGGCACGTTCCTGTCGGTCAGCGCCGGCCGGCATCACAACTGCGGGGTGCGCAGCGATGGCGCCCTGGATTGTTGGGGCTTGAACGATTTCGGCCAGGTCCACCACCCGCGCGGGACATTCAAGTCCGTCAGCGCGGGCCATTCCCATAGCTGCGGCGTGCGGGCCAATGGCGCCCTCGCCTGTTGGGGCGATAACCGTAGCGGTCAGGCGGCGCCGCCCACGGGGACGTTCAGTTCCGTCTCCGCGGGTATCCGCACCTCCTGCGCCACTCGTACCGACAATACGGTGACTTGTTGGGGCGACAAGAGTCAGGGCCAAGCAACCTCTCCCGCGGGCAGCTTCAGGGCTGTCGCCACGGGCGGCACACTGATCATTGTGAACGACGCAATTGTTAAGAGGGAGGAATTCAGTTGCGGTCTTGGCGCCAACGGCTTTCTGAAATGCTGGGGTTACATGAGGCGCTGAGCCGCGTCGGGGCGGTATCGTCGAGGGATCGACCGGTCAGGGGGCTATCGCGGCCCCCTGCGCCAAACCGCTGGAACCCATTCGCCCACACAAATCCGGCGGCGGCCGTGACTACTACTGGCACTCCAGCTTAGTGGGCTTGCAGGTCACCAAAGGCTGATTGCCACAGTTTTCCCGCGTCACCGGAATTGGCGCCATGACCGCCGTCTTGTCGCAGGGACAGGGCGTGCAGTTGACAAATGGCAGCGCGCCGATCCGCAAGGAATACTGGCTGTTATTGAATGGCGCCTCATTCCGGGGCGCCACCACCAAGTGATAATCGCCCGTCATGGGGGTCGCCAGCGGAATTTTGAATTTGCTCCCACACTGATCCGGGGTGATGGAATACTCGGTTTGGGTGACTCCCGTTGGGCTGATCCAGCTCAGATCATAACCATCCTCCCCGCCGACGCACTGGAAAATGGCCTTGGTCTGGCTGGGCCCCCGCCCAACCCGGTAGCGAAACCAGTCCACATCCTCCTCCGAACTGAGTTGCCCGGCCATCGGCCGCCCCGTTCTAACCACGGTCGCTTCGGCGGGGACATCGTTCGGCTCCCATTCCACCTTGCCGAAGCCCGGGACAAAATTGGCCTTGACCGAACGGCTCTTGCGCATAGTGATTACACAGGTCGTTTTCCTGCCCGTACAGGCGCCGCTCCAGCCCTTGAAGACATAGCCCCGGCCCGGGCTGGCGGTGAGGCTCACCCGCATGCCGGTAGTGAAAGCATAACCACAACGCGGACCACAGTGAATGCCGAGAGGCGAACTGGTGACCGTGCCAGCCCCGCGCCGGTTGACCGCGAGCGTGACATTCGGTTGCGGATAAACCGGTAACACCTCGGGCGCGGGCTCCGGTTCGGGCGTCGGCGGCGGTGTGGGGTTAGGGTCCGGCTTGGGCTCAGGCTTGGGCTCAGGTTTCGGCTCGGGTTCTGGCTCGGGCTTGGGCGCCGGGTCCGCCTTGCGCGACCCATATTTACCCATGACGCTGAAACTGTCATACGCGGCGGGTGCATTGACTGTCCACAACGCCGAGACATCGCCGGCGGGGTTCGCGGCCAGGGTGTGATCGAGCAGAAGCTGACCTTTCGCCCGCAAATCCTCGCTCAGATCGACCGGCGCCGACCAGGCTCCGGCCTGGTAATGACTGCCCTGCATGAGGTGCGTGGACTGACTATCGCCCACCTTGCCATTCCAAGTGCTCATCGTCACGGTGGCCTCGCCGCTGGCGTCCAGGACCACCCGCGGGTCTACCGAATTTTTCCCGGCCGCGCTTACCGTGACAGCCTGCGACCAGACCTCGCCATTCAGCCAGGACGCCTGCACCCGGCAGCCCGTCAGCGTGGCCGGACAGACGGACCAGACCGCAAGGGTTTTCCCCAGGCCATTGGCCACGAGCCGCGGCGTCTGCTGACTGTTCCCCGCAATCCTGGTGATGGTTTTCCACTTACCCGCCCAGCGCAAGGTATTGATCCTGTCATCCAGCCACAGCAGGGTCATGCTGTGGTCCTCGCCCGCCGCGATCTGAAGTTCTTTGGCGGCGCTAGAGGTGTTATGAGGAGTGGCGGTGGCCTCCCATTTATTGCTGCCAGCGTCATACCTGACTGCCTCGATCCTGGGAGAACCATTCGGATTGAGCACCTGCCAGGCCAGCATCGCGTTGCCCGCGCCATCCGCGGCCATGACGGGGCTCGTCAGTTCGTCATTCTGCCAATCCGTCGGACGGCTGCGTTCAATCACGGTCACCGCGCCGATCGCCGCGCCATCCCATCGGGCCACGTGGAGATGCTCCAGATCATCATTCCCCAGCCCGATCCAGGCCAGCCAGAAGCCCGCGCCGGCATCCGCCGCCAGGGTCAAATCCCGGCAGTCACGGCAGGCAGCGTACACCTTGGCGGGCGGCGCGGACCAGCCGCCGCCCGTCCAGTGCGCCATCATGAGGGCGCTGCCCTCGTAACCCAGCCAGGCGGCGGTCACCACGCCCTGACCATCGATGACCGGATGCGGCGCGGCGGCGACATCCGCCTCGAGGTTGAGCAGGGTCGGCGCCTGCCAGACTCCATTGACCTGCCGGGCCGCGTTGACGCGGCTGAATTCCAGATTCTGCCGGCGATATTGGCTGAGCCACAGCGCCGTGGCCACGCCATCGGCCGCGACCACGAGTTCCGGCTTCGGCGGAATCCGGGTCGCGGTTTCCCCCCGCACCAGCGGGTACTGCGAATACCACCAGGCCCAATCCGCCTGGGCGTTGCCGGCCCGTAACCCGCCCAAAACGGCCAAGAGCCAGAAACTCATAAGACTACGGATGACAAAGCAGCGGAATGACTGAATCATGGCATCGGTGCGTTAACAATAGGAGATACGAATCGGGTCCAGGGCGACCACGATGTTTGGGCCCTTGCAGGCCCCTGCCTATTGTAACGACCAACGGGGTCACATCGTCATACTGATGCGGTTCCGCCCCATGACGTCGGCGCGTGGCCACTCCGCTCACGGTATACTGTCTTGACAATAACCCTGCGGAACCCTACAAACGGCGGACACCCGCTCACGGTCGCACGACGACCACCCACTCACAGGAATCCCCATGAACGGAGCCCAAGCACTGGTCCGCCTGCTGGAAAACCATGGGGTGACCCATGTCTTCGGCATTCCGGGCGCGAAGGTGGATAGCCTATTCATTGCGCTACTCGATTCGCCCATCGAACTGGTCATCTGCCGACATGAACAAAACGCCGCTTTCATGGCCCAGGCCATGGGCCGCATGACCGGCAGCATCGGCGTGTGCCTCGCGACCTCCGGGCCGGGCGTCACCAACCTGGTCACCGGCCTGGCCACGGCCACTTCGGAAGGTGACCCGGTGTTGGCCATAGGTGGCGAGGTGCCGCTGGACGACCGGTTCAAGCACACCCATCAGGCCATCGATGGCGTGAGCGTCATGAAACCCGTCACCAAATTCGCGCAGTCCGCCCTGACGGCGCATGACCTGCCCGAACTGTTCGGCAACGCCGTGCGCGCGGCGGAGCGCGGCCGGCCAGGCGCGGCGTTTCTGGGACTGCCCAAGGATGTCGGCCTGGCCGAGTATTCCGAAGTGCTCTCGCCGCTCTGGGGTCGCCCGGCGCCCCAGGGCGGACCAGCGGCCAGCGAGCTTTCCAAGGCCGCGGCGCTGATCAATGCGTCCCGGAAACCCCTGGTGCTGATGGGTCTGCAAGCCTCCCAACCCGCCAGCGCGGAAGTCATACCCCGCTTCCTCGGAACCACGGGCCTGCCCTATGCCGCCACCTTCCAGGGACCCGGCGCCTGGGCGGCGCCGGATCAGTTCGTGGGCCGACTGGGCCTGTTTCGCAACCAGCCGGCGGATGAACTGCTGAATGCCGCCGACTGCATCATCACGGTGGGCTTCGATGCCATCGAATATGATCCATGCCTGTGGAACAGCGATAACCCTCGGCCCGTGGTGGCCATCGATGTGGAACCCATCGAGCAGGATCGGGCGTTCCTGCCTTCCGCCGAACTGATCGGCGATCTGGGCGCCAGCCTGGAGGCCCTGGCGCCGCGGCTCCGGGTCTCGGTGGAGGAGACCTATCGGCGCAGCGCCGAGGCGCAGGCGGAGGAACTCGCCAGCACTGTCGCCGAAGGCGCCCGGCTCACGGGTCTGCCCGTCCACCCCCTGCGTGTCATCCACGAGCTCCAGCGGGTAGTCACCCCCGAAACCACCGTCGCCCTGGACGTGGGTTCCCATTACATCTGGATGAACCGGTATTTTCCAGCAAGTTACGCGCGTCAGGTGCTGGTCAGCAATGGCCAGCAGACCCTGGGCGTCGCCCTGCCCTGGGCCATGGCCGCCAATCTGGCGCGGCCCGGCGCCCCGGTGATTTCCGTGTCCGGAGATGGCGGCTTCCTGTTTACCGCCACCGAGCTGGAAACCGCTAAACGCCTCGGCTGCCGCTTCGTGCACCTGATCTGGAACAGTCAGTCCTACGACATGGTGGCATTCCAGGAACAGGCGCATTACGGCCGCGTGGCCGGCGTGAAGCTGGGCGACTACGATGTGGAAGCCTTCGCGGCAGCCTTCGGTTGCAAGGGTTATCGCATCGGCCACGCCGACCAACTCGGGCCGGTGCTGCGCGAGGCGCTGGAGCAGCCGATGCCCGTGCTGATCGATATACCGATCGACTACTCGGATAACCTCAAGCTGATGCAGAACGTCCATCAGCATTTCATCCACTGAGGCGGATACCCGGCGCATGAACACCACCCCCGACACCTTTCACGATCTGCATCTGCGTGTACCCGCCGGTCTCTGGGCGGCACTGCGGGAACACTGCCGCCTGACCGGGGAAACCGCCAGTCATGTCATGGCGACCGCGCTGGCCGAGCGTCTGGATATCGAACATCACACCATCTATCAAGTGTCCACCTCCGGGGCCTTGGTGCAGGGGGTGTTTCAAGGTTGTGTGACGGTCGGCGACATCCGCCGCCACGGCGATTTCGGCCTGGGGACCTTCGAGGGTCTCGATGGCGAGGGCATCCTGCTGGACGGCGTCTGCTGGCAGGCGCGGGGCGATGGCACTGTTCGGGTGGCCCCCGATGAGGCCTTGGCGCCGTTCTGGGTGGCAACCCACTTCGCCGCCGAGAAGAAATATACGCTCGACGACATCACCAGTTGGGCCGATCTCACCGCCCGCATCGACACCCTGCGGCCCGGCGCCAACCTGTTTGCGGCCCTGCGACTGCGCGGCCAGTTCGATCGTGTGCATGTCCGCGCGGCCTGCAAGAGCGCGCCAGGCGCCGACCTGGTCACCGCGACACGGCATCAGGCCGAATTCCGGTTCGAGAAGATCACGGGCACCCTGGTGGGATTCTGGACCCCCGCCTATGCCCGCACCCTCAACGTACCCGGCTATCACCTGCACCTGCTCAGCGACGACCACCGTCATGGCGGCCACGTGCTGGACCTGGAAGCCGCCAGGCTTTCCCTGGAGTTGCATACGGAACAACATCTGCATCTGGTGCTGCCGGAAACCCCCGGGTTCCTGAAAGCCGATCTGACTGGCGACCCCTCCGCCGCCCTGGCCAAAGCGGAAGGCATTCAGTCCTGAGCCCCAATCACGTCCGGGTGATCCAAATCGCGGGGAATTCCGCCCGACCATCGCCGCCAGGGATCCTGCCGATAGAAGCCAGCGAGCTGGTCATAAACCCGCCGATACTGCCGATGGACCAGATCCGGCCGTTCGAAGAAATATTCACTCAACACCGCGAAAAACTCCGCCGGCGACTCACCCGCGTAAGGGTCGATCGGCGCGTCTTCCCCGCGCGCGATGACGGCCTTCAGATTCGCGTAGGCCTCACTGAAGGCCCGGTTCCACTCCCCCGCCCGCATCCCGTGATGCAGGGGCGGGAACCCATTGGCGGCCCCGTTCAACATGTCCAACTGATGCGCCATCTCGTGAATGATCACGTTGTAGCCACCGGCGCAAGCGCTACCGGAGCCTTCGATATCGGCCCACGAGAGCACCACAGGGCCGCGACCCCAAGCCTCGCCACTCAAAACCTCCGTCCATTCATGCACGACCCCGGCCTTATCCAACACCCGCCGTGGGGAGAGGAATTGCCCCGGGTAGACGATGACCGTCAGCCAGTCGTCGTACCAGTCAAAATCCAGGTTCAAGACTGGCAGACAGGCCTGAACGGCGATCAGGAGTCGTTGCGAAGGTGACAATTCCAGTTCCTGAACCGGCAGAAAAGTCTTCCGTTGCAGGAACAGGGTGGCCAACTCCCGCAATCTTGCGGATTCGCCGACGGACAGTCCTTCCAGAATCGGCAAGGCCGCGAGCGCCTCCCCCCAGTCGTCCGCGGCTATCGGATGCTGGCGGATCAGTCTTTGGTCACGCCATCGGCGCAGTAGTCTGAACATGTCTGAATGTAACCATTCCCCCCTCTCGCGTTGAGGGGGCCAAGCGTTCAATTCGCTCCCAGCGGCATAAGTCTCTACACAACTTGCAAGCCATTGATTTTATTCCCCTCTCCAGGAGGGAGAGGGGTTAGGGGTGAGGGTTGGAACCTCTGCATCATCACGACCTTAGCCCTCCGTGAATCCTTCTCCCTTCCGGAGAGGGACTTGTGTAGATACGCAAGCTGGAAGGAGGTGGTGAACCGTTACGTCTGAACGAACCCACCGGGCATCACGAATGCGGGTTTCCGAGTCATCCGGGGCAATTGCACGCTGGCCGCGGGCGGTCACCACGCCGGCGCCGCCATGGCCGGGATCAATCCCTGGCGCCAAGACAGCCTGGAGCAAGGCTGATTGCCGTCTATGGCATCAGCCCCTGGGCCGGAGCGGGAGTAGCCGACCGATTCGAGTCCGGCGCTTCAGCATAGGTGTCGCTGATCACTTCGCCGGGTACAGGTATCAGATGCCCTCTGGCGTACATGCATTGCAGATAGGTGATATCGAACTGGACCTGACCCTCCTCCTGGCTGTGCGGCGGCGGGGCAACCCTGGCCAGTTGCGCATGGGAAAAGTTTCTGCAACTCCCATCGTCGGAACGGAATTGCACTTCATTTTTGTCGGGTCCTGGCAGAACCAGGGTACTCGGCCCACTGGGCACGGTGGTGCAGGCCATCAGCGGGATTGAGAATGCCAGAAAGGTGACTGTACGCATGCGTGAATGTTCTCCAATGCCAGGTGTGGATATGGATCGACTGCCTTGCACGGCAGGGCGTGAAGTCATCGGTGGCCTCCGCGCCCGCCACCCCAATGAAAGCCGCCGCCCCTAAAGCCAGGCCCGGGGCCACCGCCATACCAGCCGCGTCCGCCCCAACCCCCGGGGGCGCTCCAGCCATGACGGCCCCAACCGCCCCGCCACCCCCCATAGTAGCCGCCCCAGCGTGGCCCATAATACCCGCGATAGCCATACCCATAGTACGGATACGCAAATCCGCCGTAGTAATAGGGGCGATAGCCAAAACCGTAACCGTAGCCATATCCCGGACCATAACCACCATAAACCGCGCACCCCTGCAACAACACCAGGCACAGCGCGAGCAGAACATACAGTCGTTTCATGACGAAGCTCACTGGAGGATCAAACGAGCAACCCGACGGGGGATTTATACGCTTGAAGACCCGTCATGGAAAGATGGGTTGCGCCCAATGGCCCCCCCACAGGGGCAAGGTTTCATCCATGCCCGCTTGGCTCTATCATGGCTTGCCCGAGAGCTAACCCAGCCGATAGTAGACCAGTCCTCAGATGGCAAGAAAACCCACCCGAAAAATCGACTCCACGGCCCATCTC
>Ga0194119_10003858_pt1 | contig 23717 bp, 24 predicted proteins | sample TA2MahC100mmetaG_FD_148620 | JGI IMG/M metagenome (GOLD analysis project Ga0194119, IMG submission 148620) | Freshwater microbial communities from Lake Tanganyika, Tanzania - TA2015018 Mahale Deep Cast 100m | ecosystem: Environmental > Aquatic > Freshwater > Lake | place: Tanzania: Lake...
GTCATACAAATTGATGTAGAGGTAGGTCAGTCCAGCCGCAAAAAATGAGCGCACTTTTTCTGGATTCAGTCGGTCTCCATTGGTGTTTATCTCAATCGTGTGATTCGGGAGCTCCGATCTAATGTGACAAATGAAATCAACTAGGGACTTATTCAAAACAGGTTCACCGAATCCCGAGAATGAGAAGCGCGGGTAGATTCCCAGCCGCTTGACCTCTGCTACCAGTCGCTTAACCAATACGATGTCCATGTTGAGATTTTGGTTTGGGTAGACCTTTGGGTCGATGCGTGGACAGAAGATGCACTTACGGTTGCATAACTCAGTAATGTTCAGCTCAATAGTGAGGATGCTCGTGAGGGGTGTCTGTAGGTCCGCCGAGCGCTCCAGGCAGAGTGCTTCCTGATCCTTGCGATGCGCGAGATGCGGATCGACGATTTCTGAGATACCGCGAACGTCCGAATTTTTCGCTTCGCCCATTTCAAGAAGCCTACACTTTGGCGCTATGACCGAACTGCTCTACCTGCGCGACTCATACCTCGCGTCGTTCGAGGCGACGGTCGTCGCGTCGCGAGATGGAGCGGTCGCACTCGACCGCACGGCGTTTTATCCGACCGGTGGCGGTCAGCCGCACGACAAGGGCAAGCTCGGTGACCTCGCGGTCACCGACGTTCGCAAAGAAGGCGAACTCGTCTGGCACACGGTCGTCGGTGTCGCACCGAGCGAAGGCGCGCGAATGCACGGCGCGATTGACTGGGAACGCCGGCATCATCTGATGCGCACGCACACCGCGATGCATGTGCTGTGCGGAGTCATCTGGAACGAGTGGCAGGTGCCGGTCACAGGCGGCAACATGGAGCCACTGTCGGCCCGCATGGACTTCGAGTTCGACCCGCTGCCCGAAGGTTTCGCCATGCGCATCGAGCAGTTGGTCAACGAGGCGATAGCCCGCGACCACCGGATAGACGTGTCATTCCTGCCGCGTGCGACCGCATTGCTCGACGCCGACCTCGTCCGAACGAAAGTGTCGCTCATTCCCGAGAGCGTGCAAGAGATTCGAGTGGTCGACATCGTGGGTCTAGACAAGCAGGCAGATGGCGGCACACACGTGAGGTCGACGAGCGAAGTTGGTACTTTTCGGGTGGTGAAGACGGAGAGTAAAGGCAAGGGCAACAAGCGCCTCCGCGTCGAGATCGGCTGAGCATGGTGCCGCCGGTCAACGAGCAGTCACGTGATTGGACCTCGCTCTCCAACGAGACCGACGAGAACATCAAGCAGATTTTCTCCGACGCTTGCGCTGCGCACTCGCCTTGCGGGCGTGTTGCATTGCTTGCCGTCGGCGGATACGGTCGTCGCGAGCTTGCGCCGTTCAGCGACCTCGACCTTCTGCTCGTGCATGAGGATCGCACGATCGACGGAGCGTTCGCCCAAGCACTTTGGTATCCGTTGTGGGATGCCGGTCGCAAGGTAGGTCATGCCGTGCGCACCCCCAAAGCGACGCTGCAGATGATTAGGACCGATCTCGATACCGCCACTGCGCTCGTGACTGCACGGGTCGTTGCCGGCGACCATCGCTTCGGTGCATCCGTGATCGATAAGTGCCAATCGGTCTTGCGCAAGCAGGGTCGGCGCTGGCTCGCCGAACTCCATGCGCGAGTGCTCGAACGGCATCGCACCGCGGGCGAGGTGGCGTATCTGCTTGAACCAGACCTGAAGGACGGCCTCGGGGGTCTGCGCGACATCCACGCCATCTGGTGGGCGCGCGCCGTCGGGTTTGCAATCAGCGATGCCGATTCTCGCGCGCTGGACGAGTGCAATACGTCGCTGTTGCACATTCGCTCCGCGTTGCACCGCACGACAAGACGCCCGGGTGACGTGTTGCACCTGCAAGACCAAGTGTCGGTGGCGCGCGAAGCAGGGTTTCGTGACGACGACGAGCTGATGGCCACGATTGCATCGGTGGGCCGCCAGGTGATGTGGATATCAGAAGAGACCTGGGCGAGGCTCGACCCGCCGCGCAACTGTCGAAAGCGTGCGCAGTTACTCGCACCTGGCGTCGAACTGGTGAACGGCGAAGTGCATCTCGAACAAGATGCAGACCCTGCGAGCGACCCGACGCTCGTGTTGCGCGTCGCTACGGCGGCCGCCCGATTGGGAGCACGCATCGACCGCGACTCGCTCGATCGTCTCGGTCAATTCGCGCGCGAATGGCCTGCCCCGTGGCCCGCGGGTGCGAGTGACGACTTGGTCGCGCTGTTGTTGGAAGGTGAGCGGGCGATTCCTGTGTGGGAGGCGCTCGAGCAGCGCGACCTGGTGAGCCGCGTGATTCCAGAGTGGCGGGCGGTGCGTTGCCGGCCGCAGCGCAACGCGTTCCATCGTTACACCGTCGATCGCCACCTCTGGCAGACGGCTGCAAACGCAGCAGTGCTTGCCGACCGAGTCGCGCGCGCCGACCTGCTCGTAATCGGCGCATTGTTCCATGATCTCGGCAAGGGATACCCGGGCGACCATACCGACGTGGGGCTCGAGTTGTTCTCTCGCATCGGCCCGCGTATCGGTCTCAATGACGACGACTGTCGCACGGTCGCGATGCTCATCGAGCACCATCTGTTACTGCCCGACATCGCGACGCGACGCGACCTCTCCGACGATGCAACGATTTCGTTCGTCGCTGAACGCGTGGGCGATGCGTCGTCGTTGCAGCTGCTGGACGCACTCACCGAAGCTGACGCGCTCGCGACTGGGCCGACTGCGTGGGGTGGCTGGAAGCAGGAACTCGTACGGACGCTCGTCGAGCGCGTCGGCCAACGCCTCGCAGGGGAGCTCGTTGACGTTTCGACCTGGCGACTCTTCCCCGACGCAGAGACGCTTGCCGTGATGGCGCGCCGTGAGCTCGATGTGCGAGCCGACGGCGACACGATCACCGTCGTGAGCCCCGATCGTCCGGGACTCTTCACGTCGGTGGCGGGGGTGTTGGCGGTGCACGGCCTCGACATCGTGAGTGCCGAGGCCCACAGCGACGAACAAGGCATGGCGGCGTCTCGATTCCACCTGCGTGGCGAACCGCGGGACGGGTGGGCGGTCGTTCTGCGCGACGTGGAGAACGCCTTCGCTGGCATGTTCGACATTGATGCGCGCCTGCGCGAGCGTGCCACAACGTATTCGCGCCGCAGATGGGAATCAGCACTTGGTCCGCAGCCGCCGCGCATACGGTTTGACGACACCGGCTCGTCGAACGCCACGGTGGTCGAAGTGCACGCCCCCGACCGCATCGGACTCCTCCGCGACATCACGCAGGTGTTCGCAGAGGAACGACTCGATATTCGGCACGCCCGCATCATGACCCTCGGCGACAACGTGGTCGACACGTTTTACCTGTGCGAGTCTGACGGCCGCAAGATTACCGATGCATCACGTCGCGCCGACATTGAGCGAGCGTTGCTCGCAGCTGTGGGCTGAACGCCGTCAGGTACTCTTCGCACGACGTGAATGACGGGCAAAATACTCGGCCAAACGAAACCCACAACGCGCAACTCGCGCGCTGGAGCGAGACGCTCTCCGCAATTGCTCGAACCGGAATGGCGTTCACCCAGAATCTCTACGAGCGCGAACGCTATGAGGAGGTCTTGCATGTCGCGGCCGACATCAAGGCGGTGCTCGACGAAGCCAATGAATCGAGCCGAGAGCGTGCGCACTTCGTGCAGGAGTGGCTGGATAACATCGGCGAAGGAGTCCCTGGCTATGTGACCCCAAAGGTCGCCGTCGGCGCGATCGTCGGCAACGACGCAGGAGAGTTGCTACTCGTCAAGCGCCCGACGAGTGGTGTGTGGCTCTACCCAACCGGATGGGCTGACGTCGGCTATTCGGCGGCAGAAGTGGTGGTGAAGGAAGTGCGCGAGGAGACCGGCATCGAAGCGCAACCCGTGCAGTTGCTCGGCGTTGTGGACGGCCTGCGCATGGGCTTCACCAAGTTCGGTATGTACCTCTTGCTCTTCCACTGTCGGGCGACTAGCGGCGCGCTCGCACCGCATCCGCTTGAGACCGACGGATGCGGATGGTTTGCGCGCGACCGATTGCCAACCCCCACAGCCGGCGCCGAGTGGTGGGCCGAGCGAGCGTTCGCTGCGATCGACGGCGAGAAGTTTCAGACATCTTTCGATGCGCCGCGTTCGCCGATGTGGCGTGGCACGAGTGTTGATTGACAGCGGCGCGCCCGCTACCTCGCAGTTACTCCGAGTTTTGCTCGCGCAAGAACCGCTCGACTTCGTCGACCAACCCCGATGCATCGGGCTCAGGCTCGGAGTCGTCGCTACTGAAATCGAGTTGTAGCTGATCGTCGTTGACCTCGTCGCTGATGGTCATGCCTGAGTCGATCGCCGTCTCCAGCCGCTCGACATATTCGACGAGATCGTCGTCTTCGCTGACCAACGAGTTCACCTGCTCCTCGTAGCGCTCGACCAGGTGCATCACCGCGCCAACTGGCGCCGGAGTGCCGATGATTTCGCACGCTCGTCGCATCAAGGCGAGGGATGCTTTCGGTGACGGCACTTGCGACGCGTATGCAGGAACCGCCGCCCACATCGATGCGGAGGGGAGCGCAGCTTGGGAAAACGCATCGTGGAGTACTCCGATGATGCCCGTTGGTCCTTCATATCTCGACCGACGCAGGTTGTGTCGTTCGATGAGATCGGAATCAGTCGCCGTGCCGATCAACTGCACGGGTCGGCGGTGCGCGACATCGGCCAGCAGCGCACCAAGGGTGAGGAACATCCTCGAGCCGAAGTGATCGGCAATGTGGAGCATGTCGCCGGCGAAACGCTTCCACTGCAGGCTCGGCTCGGGGCCGAGCGAGAGGATGACGTCGCCGCCCGCCCCGCTCACGTGCCAGAGCGTCACTGTCGGCCACATGATTTTTCGCTCGCCGTTCTCGCCGAGATGTACGTGCGGTCGAATCGTGGCGAAGTCGGTGTAAGGCTCGGGGCTGATCTCGGCCAACGGCGACGCGGACCAGCCTTCGATCAGGTGCCGCAACGCGCTTGACGCGGCGTCAGCGGCGTCATTCCAGCCGGTGAACGCGCTGATGAACACCGGATTGCGCAATCGCGGCTTGGACAACCACTGCACTGAACTCGGCGTTGCCATTACAACCTGAACCCTATCCGAGTAGACGCACGTTCAGCGTGCAGATGTGCGCGCGGTATGGGTAGGAGTACAGTGAAGACGATGTCGGAAGTGCGCGTCGCGCCTGTCGCCGTCGTATCCGACGAAGTGCTTGCAGCCTGCCATCGTCTGATCCCGCAACTTTCGTCGTCGAGTCGTGCCATCACGATGGCCGAACTCGCAGAAGTCGTCGGGGGTGAGTCGACAGTATTGTTTGCTGCGCACAGCGGCAAGGAAATCGTCGGCTTGCTCACGCTGGTGGTGTTTCGCATTCCGACCGCCGTGCGCGCGTGGATTGAAGACGTGGTGGTCGACGAGTCGGCGCGCGGCCAAGGCGTTGGTGAGGCGTTGAATCAGGCCGCGATCAGCGAGGCCGCAAGACGCGGTGCCAAAACCGTCGACTTGACGTCGCGGCCGAGCAGGGAAGCAGCGAATCGCCTGTATCAGCGCATCGGATTCGTGCGCCGCGACACCAACGTCTATAGGTACAACCTGTTTGAATGAGGCCGCACCAGACTGCGGTCGGTCGCCAGATCTAGCTCTCGTTCACGGGAGCGCTTCATGGGTGGGCTGGTGGTCGGTTGTCTGAAGACGGGGTCCGTGTTGCGGTGTAGCACGGGCTATGGTCGGCCGTTGCGGCCAGCGCGTCGTTGGGGCATCGCGCTCGACTCCTGCGCGAAATGTACATATCTGGTGTATCCCTCGCGAAAGCCGGGCACTCCTAAAGTCGGCCCTGTTGCATCTGAGTCACCCGCGGAGCCGTACCAAGGAGGTGCGTAGCATGCGTCAGCAGCGATGATCATCACCGTGTTTCGTAGTCGACTATTGCCTGGCGTCGACACGGAATACGGAGAGTCGGCGTCGGAGATGTCGCAACTCGCGGTCTCAATGCCGGGCTTCATCAGTGAGAAGACGTTCGTCGCCGACGACGGTGAACGCGTGACAATCGTGCTCTTTGCCGATGCTGCCTCGCAGCGGGCGTGGCGCGATCATCCCGCGCACCGCCGACCCCAAGAACGTGGTCGCGAGGCGCTGTATTCCGAACACTCGCTTGACTCAGCGACGGTGACGTACTCCTCGAGCCACCGTGGCGATGCTATTTCCTGACGCAAGCGCCGTCGAGTTCGCGCCCGGTGCCGTGCTGTTTCGAGCGGCAGTCGAGCCGATTGCAGAGAATCTTCTGCGCGAGATTAACGGCGTGATCGGTGTGTCGCCGTTGCGCACGGTGATGACCCCGATGGGCAAGCCGATGTCGGTGGAGATGACCAACTGCGGACGTGTCGGCTGGGTGTCGGACCTCACCGGCTACCGATACGCGACGCACGACCCGGTCACGATGCGACCGTGGCCGACGATGCCCGCACTCTTTGCGGAGGTTGCAGCCACGTTGGCGGCACGTGCTGGATACGACTCGTTCGCGCCCGACGCCTGCCTGATCAATCGGTACTCCACTGGCAGCAAGATGGGTCTGCACCAGGATCGTGACGAGCGGGACTTTTCGCAGCCGATCGTGTCGGTATCGCTCGGCCTACCGATCCGATTCAATTTCGGTGGCGAGTGTCGAACCGACCCGACAACAAAAATCGATCTTCGACACGGTGATGTCGTCGTGTTCGGTGGCGTCGCACGGCTTGCGTTTCACGGTGTCGGCAAGCTGCGTCGCGGGACGCACGAGTTGACCGGCGCTTACCGCTACAACCTCACGTTTCGCGCGGTGTGACGCGAGCAGAGTGAGGAAGGCTGAGATTGTGAGTCGTCGGCAGCGACGTTTCGTTCCGAGAACAAAAAATGGTGAGTACCACGAGACCCATAAGCGGCATGAAGGGAATGTTCTGCCTGAATGAGTTGAAGTCGGTGGCGATCACCACGCTGGAGTAGATGGTGAAGGCAAGCAGCGTGAAACGTGCGCGATCGTTGAGACATTGGGAGAAAAGGAGACAGACGACGGTGAAAGCCACCGGGATCACGACTGTCTCGTTGAGTACCAGACGCAGGAGGATGAGGCTGGCAATCGAGAACTTCACCGTTTCTCCGCGCACGGTCAGAAACTGCAGGCCGACGAAGTTCGAGGCGATACGGATTGCTTGCGGGATTCCCCAATCACCGCTGAAGGGTGTGCGGAGATTTGAAGAACCAAAAGCACCCCATGAATAGAGCGCTGTGCCGAGTATGACCCCGACCGCAATCAGAATAGGTGATTCGGCAGCTCCAAGTTTCAGCCGTCCTCGCACTACACGCCATGCCGTCATCACGATTTCGGCCACGAATACTGCTGCCGCCAGGTGTGGCCGCAAGAGATAGAGGGCAACTAGAGATGCACTACGAGTTGCCAACGATTGTGAGGTCGCGAATCGATAAACGAACAGCATCATCGTGGTTTCGCGCAAGGCCAGCAGGGAGAAGTAGGTGCCGATTATTCCGCATGACGTCAGCCAGAGAGTTATGAATTGGCTTTTCTTTGTTGTGGAACGACTAATGTCAAGCACCGAACGTGTCAGCAGTAACAGACAGAAAAGCGACACCGTCTTGAGAGCGAGAGTCGGGTGGATTCCCACCAGCGCGAGTGGGAGCGCGGCAATGGTGTACGGAGTCTTGCCGTCAAGCCAGACATCGACATCCCAGGGGATACCCTCAGTAGAGAACAATTGAACGAGGTCTGAGTAGTAGCGCTGGTCATTCGAATAGAAGTCCAGTTGTTCAGTGAGTCCGAACTGCCAGGCGATAGCCGCGACTCCGAGTGTCCAAGTCGCGACCTGTAGTCGCACGACCAGTGCGTCATGACGCACGAACCAGCTGACGAGACTGCCGATTAGAACGACCTGAAGGATGTACATCGTCTCAGGCACGAGCCCGCCTCTGTCTCAACCGACGGCGATGTTTGAGTGTCATCCAACTGCGGAATACAGCATGCTCGACCGCACCAATCGCGCGATCTCGACGGAGCGCATCGAGCACGAGCATTTCGCCGACGTGCATCTCGTCAAGTTTCGCACTGAGGCCTGCTTCGCCCCAGGCAGCCTTGTGTAGCGTGGTTAACGCAAGGTCGTGTACAACGGCTCGATGACCGGCGGCGAGTATCGAAGTCCACAAGCCGTAGTCCTCCGCATACCAATGCTCGGTCGGAAACCGAAACGGCAGGTTACTGCGCAGCATCACGGTCGGTGTTGACACGCGGTTGCGAACAAGAAAGTGCCGAAGTGAGTAATAATCGATCTTTGTAGAACCGACCGGGAGAGCAGTCGTTGGCATGTTTGCCGTATCCGACCTTATGGATGGCGTAGTTGTGTGGCCAAAGAAGCAGTCGTCAGCGTGTTGCTTCGCAACATCGAGTTGCCGCTCGAGTTTCGTCGGGTGCCATGAGTCGTCAGAGTCGAGAAACGACACAAACGGCGTCTCCACCAAGTTCCATCCGGCATTCCTTGCCGCACCCGGACCGCCATTTCGAGGCTGCCGTACGAGTTCCACGTCGCAATGACTGTTCACCGTGACTTTCTCGACCACTTCCACGGTCGTATCGGAACTCGCGTTGTCGACCACGATCACCCGATTTGGCAGGGCGGTCTGTGCAAATACTGAGTCAATTGCGCGCTTGATCGTCGCAGAGGAATTGAACGTCGGAATCACGACGGTGACTGCGGAGAGGCTCATGGCAGCAGTTGGTCCCAGTCGCCGCGCGTCTTTTCGATGGTGGAGGCTCCAGCGTCGTGAGACCATATGTCGATTCGCGGAATCCGTAGCGATTGGGTTGTGTCGGTGAACGTACCCCGTGAACTGCAGGCTGCCGTCGTGTAGCCGCATTCGCGGGCGATTTCTCCGATGCGCAGTGTGTGGCTTCCGTGCGGATACGACATCGAGGTGACTGAAGCCCCAGTCGTCTGTTGCAGCCAGTCGCGAGATGACGACAACTCCTCCCGCAACGCTCGCTCGTCGAGTTCGGCGAATTGTGAGTGTGACACTCCGTGCGTTCCGAGCACCACGCCAGGAAGCGAAGCGAGGGTCCGCAAGTCGGCAGTCGTGAGATACTTTGGGTTGCTGTCGACGAATGACTTGGTCACGAAGACACTGAATGCAATCGAATGCTCAATAAGAATTGGTGCCGCGAGCATGAGCGTCGAGCGGTAGCCGTCATCAAAAGTGACCGAGATTCCAGGTTGCGGAGTTGTGGTGAGCGGCACGAATGAATGACCGCGTCCGCGGGCCCATAGCGCGAGTGCGGTGAATCCTTCTTTGAATTGGCTGACGGGTAACGAGTAGATATCGCCTCGTGTGCTGGTGTCGTTCAAGTCGTGATACATGAGCACGCGCGTACCGCGGCGAGGTTCGTCATGGCGCTGAATTGCCCCAAGACTCCGTGCCGCCAGTCGGGCGGCAGCGTACTTAGCTCGGTTCATTCGGGCAACGTTGCACGAAGCGGATCAGGCCGAGGGGCGCAATGTCATTAGTTTACTGACGGCACCTCTGGCGATGCGCGGCGAGACGAACTCAAACTCTCCGACGTAGGAAGAGGGGTTGCCGCCGGCTCCGTGCTTGAAGTCATACACTCCCTTGTTCTTCGTCTCGTCCACACCTCCGAAGTCATAATGCGTGATGCCGCGGGTCGCAAGAAGGGTGAGCAGCGCGTCGAGCGCGACGTTCGACGCATAGCAGCGCCGACCCTCGGGAGCGGTAGCCGCAAGGAAATCGAACCCGGTGGTGCCGCACACGACTGCTGCTCGTGCAGCAAGGAGCGCACCGTGCGTATCGATTGCGCGCACGACGACGAGGCGCTCGCTGAAACACTCTAGCAGCCTGCGCATTGAGTCTTCGTCTCGTCTCCATTCGGCATCGAAGGAGTGCTTCAAGTTTTCGACGTTCTGGTGGAGGCGTGCCAACTGCGCTGCATCGGGGGAGGTCCATTCTTCGGCTACCACCTCGCGCTGTTGTCCTCGGCGCAAGTTACGCGACCAGTTGCTCGTGTAGGCCTCGGCAAGTGTGGCGTAGTCGCTGCTTAGATTGCGTACAAGTGTCTGCCCGGTGCTGAGTAGTCGCACGGGCCGCACGAAGCCAGCGTCACGAAATACAGCTACAGACGCTTCACTGAACTGCCGATGATCTGCGACCCGTAGATACGTCACCGATCCACCGACCTCGTGGCGCGCTGTTTCTCGGAGCCCGGCCAGCAGCGAATCTGATGTCACACCGAGCGGTGCACCCGCGCCCCACACGATGCGCATCGGTCCGACTGATTTCACGAGTAGTTGTGCTGCGCATTTCCTATCGTCGGTGACGAGCCGAAGCGTTCGCCAGCCGAATGCGCAACGGAAATCTGCCCACGCCGAGAACTGAAAGGGCGTGGTCACGCCGAGACGGGTGACCATCGAGTCCCACTCGTCGGCGATACCCACGAATTGCCGCCAACTCATGCGAGAAAGTTCACCAGTCGCAGGGTACGCAGCCGCGAGTGCGGTGGGAGCGTGGTGTGTGTCGGGAGCGACGGCCACGTGATGATCTCGCCGAGCCGTTCGCGAGAGATGCATCGCGTGAACGCTGCCTGGTTGCCGGCATCACCGAAATAGGGAAAGCCCTGGGGCGACGTGAACGGCGCGAGATGCGGCGTTGGAGAGTCGATGCCGAGTTCAACTGCTGTAGCTGAACACTTCGCAAAGAGTTCACGTCGACGTTGGACTTCGGCTGGCCGGTCGACTTGCGCCATCATTGCGAGAGACTCGCGGTGAATTGCTCGGTGTGCGGGCAGCACTAGTTCATCGCGGGGATCATCGTGCACTGCGCTATGCCCACTGAGCGTCCGGACCAGACGAACAGCTGACCTGCTGACAGTCATGAGCGGAAAGCGAGACCGTGCCTCGATCGCCGCTACTGCTCGACGCACTCGGTATCCGACCGAGGGTGGCTCGCCGCGCGGTGATAGTTCGGGGTGAACGCCTGACAACTCGAGGCTTGCATCGTCTCGCCACTCGACGTATGCGCCATCGGGCACGCGAATCGTCTTTCGCACGCTGGTGATGCCGGCTGCGGTGCGCGAACCCAGCGGAGTGCCGTCGGCATCGGCACTCAGCCAGCCGTGTGCGTTGTCTTCGATGATCGGCATCGGGTGAGGCATCGTCGATGTAACCCGCGTCAATTCGGCGGCGAAACCGAAATAGTTGACGACGATCATCGCGTCAGCCAACGGAAGTGTGGTGCCTCGCTTCACCTGCAAGTCGTCGTCGATCGCGTAGAAGACGGGCTCGACCCCGACGAACGCGAATGATGCCAACAAGTCACGACAGATGAAGTCGGGCACGAGCACCCGCGAACCGCTCCGCGCACCGACCACGCCGAAGGCGGTGACGAGTGCGTGCCGCGCGAATGCATAATGACGACGATTGTCGGTCATCGTGCAGCACCTGACCGAGAAAAGCGGCGCAGAGAATCGAGAGTGAGCGTCAGCACTCCGGCGTAGATGCGAGGGAAGAGGGGCGCGCGTCTCCATGCTAGAGCGAACTCGCGTCGCGCACTCGCACGGTCGCCCGACTTCTGGTACGCGCGGGCCGCGGAGTAGTGAGAGAGCCCGAGCCGCCGGCGTTGTGTGCGCGCACCGAGGCTCGAAGTCTTCAGATGTTCGTGCACCACCGCCATCTCAGCGGCACTGTTGCGGGCAATCGAGGAGCTTGCGCTCGCCGCATGAATGCGGAACGTACCGAGCACGTCGTCAATGAGCGCGATTCGATGGCCCGACCTGGCGACTCGCAGCCACAGGTCGTAGTCCTCCGCCGTGATGAAGTCGGACCGCTCGGAGAATCCGTCAAGTTGCTGAAACACCTGCGTGCGACCGACGATGGCTGATGTCGAGAGGCAATTCCCGCCTAGCAACATCGCTTCGTACTCCATGCGGTGTCGTGGACCGTAACGAATGATGCGACTTGAGTAGTCGCTAAGCCACTCCTCGGCATGACAGACGAGGTCTACACCGTCGTCGAGCCGGCTGAGACACGTGCTCAGTTTTGTCGGTCGCCACCAGTCGTCGGAGTCGAGGAATGCGATGAAATCGGCGCGCGAGTCTCGTATCGCGAGGTTTCGCGACGCAGCAATCACACCGTGATTGGCAAAGTCGACGATTCGAATGCGCGAGTCGGCAAGTTCGTGTACGACTTTGTGTGTGTGGTCGCTCGACAGGTTGTTCACCACGGTCGCCACCCAGTTCTGGTGGTCTTGCGCGATCACCGATTGCAACGCCATCCGGAGAAAGTCGGCCTGGTTGTAGGTCGGTATCACGACTTCGACGAGCGCCGATGAATTCATCGCGACCCTCCCGACACGGTGTCGCGCGCGTAGCTCAATAAGTCCCGAATCTCTTCGTCTCGGTGCTGCGGGATCACTATGCCAAGTTCGCGCAATCGTCGTGAATGCAGGGTGAACGTCGGCGGTATGTCATCGCCCTGCTCGCCGAATTCCACTTTGCAAGTCTTGTTGAGTTCTTCGTGTGCGAGTCGCGCGACCAACTCTGCGATGTCGGCGAGTGGCAATGTGTTTCCGGAGGCAAGCAGATAGGTGCCGTCCGTCATGTCTTGAGACCCGATCACTTGTTTGAGTACCTCAACGACGTCACGCAAGGCGATCACATCGCGGCACGTGCGGGCATCGGACCGCAGCACTATGGTGTCGCTCTCGGCGGCCTGGCGGCAGAGGTCGTGCACGACCAGATTCCAGGTTTCGGCACGCGGTTGCACGGGCGCGCCGAACGAGTTGGTGAGCCGCACGATAATGGTCTGGCACGCCGAGCCGCTAGCCAACTCCGCGAGGTCACGCTCTATGCGCAGTCGAGACCGGCCGTACTCGGTGGTTGGAATGGTCGGTGTGTTGTCATCCACATTGCCGACCAGGGCGGAACCGTACGCGTGAATGGACGAGAGATAGACGAAGCGCTGTGTGCCGAGCCGTATGGCATCACGAAGTAAATCGAGCGTGACTTCATGTTCGTCGTTCATCTCAGCAACGGTCGGCAACACTCGGGCGGAGAATCCCCGCGTCGCCAGATGCGCGACGGTGTGCGTGCCGTGCAGCATTTCTTCGCGCACTGTTGTCTTGGCGATGTCACCGCGGATGACTTCTGCTGCGCTCGACCATTTGGGCATGGGGCGTCCTGTGCGCACTGCGACTCGCACGTCGGTGCCCCCAGTCTCGATCAGGTGCTTGAAGAGTCGTCCACCTACGTGGCCGCTCGCACCCGTCACAAGCACGCGGCGTGGCGGCGACACTCAACTTCTCCGCAGCGGTGGCATCCGGGGATCGGCGAACTCCCGTCTTTCAGACTCGGATGGGTCGTGCGGCAGGCTCGCGCAGCTCCCAATCAGTGCGGCGGCGGTGCCCGTGTTCTCGAAGGCGTACCACACGAATGGAGGAATCGTGAGCAAATGGTGATTCGTCTCGCCGATCTCCAGATCGCCGCGCTCGCCGCGCGTCGGACTTTGTGAGCGGTCGTCGAACAATACGAAGTGCACGAGCCCGACCGGTACGGCGAGTTGCGACGTGGCGCGAAGATGCCGTCGCCACGACTTGGATTGTCCGGCATTCACCTTCGAGAAGTACACCTCGCCGAATTCGCCGAACACGTCGTCCGTTCGCTTCAACATGTGCAGCACGTCACCGCGCGGGTCGGCGATCACTCGCCGCGGGCTCACCTTCACGCCGTCGATCATGATGCGAGATAGGCCGCGATATCGTCCGACGTCAGATCAAGCGCGAGTCGGCCATCGTGCAGGCCTCGGTACCAGCCGATCGTGTGGCGCATGGTCTGCGAAAAATCCCACCTGGTCGCCCACGACAGTTGGCTGTGTGCCTTTGCACTGTTCAGTTGTAAAAGTTGCGACTCGTGCATCGAGTTGCGTTCGGTCACCACGCGAACTGCGTCGGCACGTCCCCATTGCGACGCGACGAGTCCGGCAACCTCCTGCACCTCGTGAATCGCGTGCTCGGGCGGCCCGAAGTTCCACGAACTTCCGCTCTTTGCCGAGCCGTCTTCGAGCGCCACCGCAAGTCGCACGTACCCGGAGAGCGGTTCGAGCACGTGCTGCCAGGGCCGCGTTGCGTGCGGATGACGGATTTCGATGGTTTCGTTGCGTTCGAGCGCGCGTACGCAGTCGGGTACGAGTCGATCGGGCGACCAGTCGCCGCCGCCGATCACGTTGCCTGCGCGCGCACTCGCGATGCGCGCCGTGCCGTCGGCAGAAAACGTAGAAGCGCAGTATCCGGAGAACACCATCTCGGCGGCTGCCTTCGAAACGCTGTACGGGTCGATTCCGCCGAGTTCATCGGTCTCCAAGTATCCGTGCTGTTGCTCTTTGTTCTTGTAGCACTTGTCGGAAGTGATGTAGACGAGCGTGCGCACCGACGAGGTCTGCGCGACGCACTCCAGCACATTGGCAGAGCCGAGAACGTTGGTAGAGAACGTGGTGTGTGGGTCGGCGTACGACTTGCGCACGAACGCTTGGGCGGCGAGGTGGAACACCACCTCGGGTTTCGCCGAAGCAAACTCATGCCTCAACATGTCGAGATTGCGTATGTCGCACTCGCGGCTCGCAACATGCTCACCGAGCGAGAGCAGTCGGAAGTGTGACGGGTCGGTGTGCGGCGCGAGAGCGACACCGGTGACGTGCGCGCCGGCTCGCGCTAAGAGCAACGCCAGCCAAGAGCCCTTGAACCCGGTGTGGCCGGTGATCAGCACTCGGCGTCCGGAGAATCGCGCGAGGTCGGTCGCTAATGACGCCACGGCGCCTCATTCTTGCGCTCAAGTTCGTTGAGCAGCTCCCAGTCGCGATAGGTGTCCATGCACTGCCAGAAACCTTCGTGCGTGTAGGCCGCGAGCCGCCGGTCGCGCACCAGCTTGCGCATCGGCTCGGCCTCGAGCACGAGATCTTCGCGATCGTTGAGGTAGTCGAACAACGTGGCACGACATGCGAAGTATCCACCAGAGATGAGGCCAGCGGAGGTCTGTGGTTTCTCATTGAACGAAGTGGCGAGGCCCGACACGTCGACGGTGACCTCCCCAAAACGGCTCGGTGGTCGCACGGCGGTGAGTGTCATCGCGGCATCATGCGACTGGTGGAATTCGACCATTTTGTCGATTGGCACGTCCGAGACACCGTCGCCGTAGGTGAGAAGAAAATCGTCGTCACCGACAAACTTGCGAATCTTTCGCACGCGGGCGCCAGTCATCGCCTCCAGTCCCGTGTCGGCGAGTGTGACACTCACGCGTCCGGTGCGCGGCAAGTCGTATTGCACGGTGCTGGTTCCGCCTGCCGGCGCACCGAAGAATTCGCGGATGACGTTGCCGAGATAGCCGAGGCACAAGACGAAATCGCGCCGCCCGTAGAACGCGTAATGCTCCATTATGTGTACAAGAATCGGTTGCGAGCCGACTGGAATCATCGGTTTTGGCACCGTGTCATCGACGCCACGAATCCTTGTTCCCTTGCCTCCGCAGAGGATGACGACGTTCATTTACTTCATGCCAGTACTCGATCAATGTGCGCACGCAGCTTCGTGTTACCGAGATCGAGTCTCATGAGTCGAGGTGTGATTGTTCGGTGTTCCTCTACCCACTGGGTATCGGAGAGCTTGAGAAATCGTAGTAGGAAGTCACGGATGTCCGGAGGGGTGATTGCGGAGGTCCAGAATGTCCCGTCAGAAGGAAGCAAAAGAGGATAACCGAACGTCGACTCATCCGCTGTCAATCCTGCGACGCGCATTCGGTTTGCGACGAACCCAACGCGTTTCCCGAGAGCCAACATCTCGTACCCCAAAGTGCTGTCGATTGCGAGGAGGTGGGTGAATTGTTCGGCAACCTCGTACCCGTAGCCTTTCTCGTGACCCAGCACCGGCACATTCTCGCATCCGGGAATCAGGGAGAAGTACTCCCGCTCAAGTCCATCCGAGTCCTTTCTCTTTCCGATGATGGAGAAGGAGAAACCCAGCTCGCGGGCAACCTCCGCAGCAACCTGTGCGACGATGCAATCAATACGGAAATATGAGCTGTAGGAGATTCGAGTTCCCAAAACTGAGACGAAGGTCTCGTGATTGTCAAGGATCTTCCCTGTCGGTACATCTGACTTGTTCGGGAACGACACGATGAGTCCGAGGGATGTGTACCCAGGGGGTTTATTCACGAGTTGGCGCCTTGCGACTGCATATTCGTTCAAACGAAAGCTTCCAGTATGGACGTATTTGGCGTTGACAATTTGCCGCAGGAACATCTCGCTTTGCTCGCCGAAAACATAGTACGCATCAACAACTGGAGGCTGGTGAGAATGCCTTGTAATCTGATCACGGAAACTCATTCCTTTGGATGGCGCATTGTCACCACGCATCCCGTTCTGCACCAAAACGACTGGCACACTCACGTATTTGTAGAGATACGGCGCAGTTCCGATTGTGTCGTGCCAAACCAGGATCATCTTTGCTTGGCTCAGTCGAATATAGAGCGCGTAGTAGCTCCATTGACTGAGGCGCAAACGTAGGAGACATTTCAATACCACCCGAAGGTGTATTTGCTCCCCAAGTAGCGGCAGCACTCCTATTCGGTAATGCTCGCGAAGCGGCCCAAATCCAACAATTGCTGTTCCCCCGAATTGCAGTACATCGCAGGGTGCGACAGGCCCAACAACAACAGCTCGACCGAGAATCCTTATTTTCACTTATGTCCCACTTCGCAGCTGGTATTGAGAAATCATGATCTCTGCCGGGAGAGTAAGAATTCTGCATATACAAGATCATGAAGCGAGTCCACGTCAACCGAGTTCTCGGCACTCATCAGATAAGCGAGCGCTCCATCTGGTGCAAGAGAATGCTGTCGGAGGATATCGCCGAGGCGTGAAACATAAATGGCGCCGTTGATTCTGAATACCTGTGGTAGTTTCTGGCGGCTGGCTTCTAAATTCTCTTGGCCAAAGAATGCATGTATCCTCTCCGAGTCGATTGTGACGGTCTTCAAAGGATGGTGTTCGGCCTCGACCACCGATACCACCGAGCTCTGATTGTTCCTCCGATGTAAGTTGACCGCATCAACGACATCTCTGCTTGTACGGAGCGGGGAGGTCGGCTGAAGAACGCAGATAGTGCAATCCGGCGAGAGGTCCATAACTGTTGTTGCGTGTTCAATGGCCTCAACGACTCGACTCAAATTGGAAGCGAGTGACTCGGGTCGATCATGAATTTCTAGACCTGCGAAGGATGCGACTTCCTTTACGTCGTCATCGTTCGTTGAGATAATGATCCTGTCGAAGATTCGCGACTCTTTGGCATTGTCAATTGAATACTGAACAAGAGGCTTGCCGCTTAGCAACACTAAGTTCTTTCGGGGTATCGATATTGAACCAGCACGGGCAGGAATGAATGCGACATTTGACCCTGATGTCATGTGCGGTTAAAAACCTTCTGTAGCGAAGTCCTCCAAAGCTGGTCGCTGAGAAGTGAGTCGATAAACCGTTGGGCCGACTTACCATCACCGAATGACAAGCTCTGTGCTCGCGACATTGAAGTGACGATACCTATTGCATGAAGTATGTCGTCGCGATTGGGGTCTGCGTCTATGACGTTGCGTCCATTGGCTCGCCGTGATTGACGAGTCCCGATATTGATACATGGGGTTCCGTACACTCCAGCTTCCCGCACTCCACTACTTGAGTTTCCAATGATGAAGCGAGCATGTTTGAGGAGAGTTTGAAATGCCTCAAAGCGAAGTGACGGGATGAGTCGCACGGTTGGGAGAGTGCCAAGTCGCAGCATCCGTTCAAGAATCGCGCTGGATCCGTGGTCATTGTTTGGGTAGACCGCCACAATGTTGGCGCCACTCAGCACAATTGCTTCACAGAGTTCCTCAACTTGATGTCGTAGTTCAGAGAGTTCCGTCGTAACCGGATGGAATGCGAGAATTGAAAACTCATCAAACGGAATATCGTAGTACTGCTTTACGCTCTCGAGTGAAGGCAGGGAGTCGCTCAACATGATGTCAACTTCGGGGGAGCCAATCAACCACACAGAATCCGGTCGTTCTCCCAGCTGAAGAACTACTTCCTTTGCAGATTCATTCGCAACGTAGTGGATGTGGGAGAGTTTCGTTATGGCGTGTCGCATGAGTTCGTCGACAGTGCCAGAGAATTCCCCACCCTCAACGTGGGCTACTAGGACGTTGTTGAGTGCGCCGGTAATGGCCCCCGCCAGAGCCTCGACGCGATCACCATGAATTACAAGTAGGTCCGGTTTCTCCCGAATCAAGATTGGCGACAGGCCGATGATGGTGTGTGCGAGAGTGTGGTCCATGGAGTCATCGGAGGTGGAATTGGAAAATGAGACGAGTTTCTCAAAGCCAGATTTCGTGATTTCCATCTCGGTTTGTCCATATCTTTCGTCCAGATGCATGCCAGTGGCGACTATGAGATAGTCAAGTGACGATTCAGCCTCTACTGCCCGAATGAGGGGTTTAACTTTTCCGAAGTCCGCACGAGTCCCGGTGAGGAAGAGTATGCGCCTCACGTGGAGACTTCACTCCATGCAACCTGCGTATCTGCCTCGATGCGTCGTGTCGCCCGCCGACCGAGAATTCTCGGAAATTCGACAGCCAAGATTTCTCCAGTGCCAGGCCGCTTGACCCAGATGTTCTCCGTCGTGAAAGTCTCGCCCTTGTTGATTGGACGAATCGTCACAACGGACGCATAAGCGAAGTCAATAGTTGGCTGTTCCTCGGCAAGAATCTGCTTTGAACCGCCCAGTGCTGAGTGGATGGCGCGGCTACCAACGACAAGGTCGGCAAGTTCGCTGGGGTTCATCGAGATATTGATGTCGGGGCCCGGCCAGCTTTTGTCGCTCGTGAAGTGACGTTCGATTATCGATGCACCCAGCGCTACTGCCGCCAGAGACGTGTAGTTGGTTGTCGTATGGTCGCTGAGTCCTATCACTGCGTCCGGAAACGCAGTCTTTAACTCGGCAATTGCACCAAGTCTCACCTTCTCATATGGCGTGGGATACATCGAGGTGCAGTGAAGCAAGGCGAATGGGATGTCGTATTGTCTGAAAATTGCAACCGCCGGACTTATTGACGTGATGTCGTTCATGCCCGTGCTCAAAATGATTGGCTTTCGAAAACGGGCGATGTGCTCTATGAGCGGATAGTTGTTGCATTCGCCAGAACCGATCTTGTACGCCTGAACGCCCATCGACTCGAGTCGGTTTGCAGCCGCCCGCGAGAACGGTGTTGAGAGGAACAACATGTCCTGCTGCTCGACGTACTTCTTGAGTCGTTGTTCCTCATCCTCACTCAACGCACAGCGCTCCATGATGTCCCAGATTGGCTCCTTTGAGTTACCAGGCACGACGTCGTTTGGGATCATCTCGTCTTCAATCACATGTGATTGGAACTTGACACACTCGCAGCCCGATAACTTCGCGTCGTCAACCATACGGAGGGCTTTGGCGAGGTCGCCTTCGTGATTGATGCCGATCTCTGCAATCACTAACGGCGCATGATTAAGTCCAACATCTCGATTCCCAATTCGCACTGTTGGTTCTCCTGGCATCACGTCTTCAGTTTCCAATTAGACCTGACGCCCCGAGGGCTGCGACGAGGGCGAGCGACAGCCCGACCCCAACACAAACCCCGACGGCGACGGTCATCACGACCAGTCCGAGCGATCGCGAAGATAACGTGCCCGAGCGACGCAGGGCGGCGCGACCAAGCGGGAGGCTTGCCGCCGAGACGAGAGGCTGGCTCGGCCGCGCGAATTGGCGGGTGCTATCGAGACCAACATCGTGTCGGCGCTTCAACTGTGCGCGGGAAACGAGCAACAACCCGATGAGTCCGGCCGCGCCGACGACGGTGATTCGGGTCGTAACCTCAGTAACGGTCATGAACACCATGAGTGGCAACGAGGGCATCACGGCGCCTTCCAGCGTACCTCTGTCATCGCTTCCGCCTCCGCCGCCTGCATTGTCGTTGCGCCCGTCGCGCCGCGTGTGGTGGGCACTGCCGCTCGTCACCGTTTCGTGGTTGCTCGTCGTCGTCGTGCTCGCCGCGTCGCTCACACGCGTGCGCCTGTGGGAGTTGGCGCCCGGTGGCGCGGAGAGCGTGGCCGAGCGCATGACCTTCGGTGACGACGTCAGCCAGTTCGCGACGGTGTATGCGTCGCAGGGTGAAGTGATGTTCGTGACCGCGCTCGGCAGTCGGCTGTCGGCGCTCGACGCATTCGCCGCGTGGCTCGACAGCGACGTCGAGATTCTCACTTTTGAAGAACGCTTCGGCACCCAGACTCCGACTCAGCAGCGCGAGGTCAACGCGCGCGCCATGGTGTCGTCGAAACAGATCGCCGAGTTCGTCGCGTTGTCGCGACTCGGCATCGAGTCAGAGTTTCAGTTTGGCGATGTGGTGGTGGAGGACGTGGTGTGCCAGGACACACCGGATCCGCAGAGTGCGTGCAAGCTGCTGCTGCCCGGCGACACGATCGTGACGTTCGACGGAAAGCCCACACCAACCTTGCCGTCGTTGATCGAGGCCGTCACGGCGAAGAAGCCTGGTGACCTCGTGAAGATCGAGGTGCGCCGCGACGGATCCGAAGACCTCACGGTGCTCACGATCAAGTTGATCGCCGCACCCGACGACGAGACCCGCACCATCGTGGGGCTCATGCCGCGCGACACGCGCACGGTGAAGACCCCGTTCGAAGTCGGCATCGATACCGACTCCATCGGCGGTCCGTCGGCGGGGCTGGCGTTCACTCTCGCGTTGCTGGATGAGTTGTCGAAGGGATCGCTGACAGGAAAAATGAAGGTGGCGGCGACCGGCACCATCGACGGCAACGAGAGCGTCGGTGCCGTCGGGGCGATTCCGCAGAAGGCGATCGCGGCGCGAGACTCAGGCGCGAAACTGTTCTTGATTCCGGCTGCACAGAACGCTGATGACATCGCCGCAGCGCGTCGCATTGGTGGATCGACCATGCGAGTGGAGACCGTCGCGACGTTGCAAGAAGCGCTCGACGTCCTGCGCGGCATCGGCGGCGACGCACTGCCGGATTCCACGAACGACGAATAGTCCGCGCGTATTCTTGAGGGTGATGGCCCTCGACTTTCAGCGCCCCGATCCGTCGTCGCCCGCCGCCGTCGCATCCGCGCAGTTCACCGTGACCCGCCGCGGCTATCGCGAAGACGAGGTGCGCGACTTTCTCCGCCAAGTGTCGGTTGAGTTGGGTCGGTTGATCGAACGCGAACGATTCTTGGAAAACGAACTGAAGGCCCTCGCGGCGCGCGGCCCCGTGGACGTGTCGGCAATCGACGAAGCCGCAGTTGCCGAGCTGCTCGGTGCCGAAGCCGCCCGTGTCTTGAGCGCCGCACGTGAAGCGGCACAGGCGATGCGCGATCGTGCCGCTGAATCGGCCGAGCAAATCGTGCGCGAGGCCACCCGTGAAGCGGCGCGAATGCTGGAGGAGTCGACGCTCGAGGCGTCACGCCGGCGCACCGATGTGTCGAGCGAAGCCGAGCAAGAAATCGAACTCGCCAAACAGCAGGGCCGCGAGATGGTCGCCGAAGTTCGCGCCTATCGCGAGCGCGTGCTCGCCGACCTCGCCAAGCGCACCGAGGAAGCCCGCCGCGAACTCGAGCGTCTCGTGCACGAACGCGAACGCCTGCTCGGCGCCTTCGAACGCGCGCGCCACGCAGCCACCGATGTGGTCGGCGATTTGAACGAGTTCGACCAGGCAATTCGCGAGACCGGAATCGTGCCGCCACTCGTGCCTCCCGATGCTCCGCCGCCGCCGCCGCGACCGACGCGCCGCAGCGACACGCCGATTTTCGATGCCAAGCAATATGAGGACGAACTCGGGGCTGCCCACCAGGAAGGACAAGTCGCGGTCGAGCAGCAAGTTGGCGATCCTGCACACGGCGATGTTGCATACGGTGACGTGGTGCTCAGTGATGTCGATAGGGCATCGGTCACCGTTGCCGGGGCGAATGAAGAAGAGAAGCCAGCGATGAGAGCGGGGGCGACGCCGACGGCGCCGACACCGCAGATCACTTCGACACCGACGCCACCGTCGGAGCCAGACACGAAGGTCGATACGGGTACGGCAGCACCTCTCGAGCCACCCGCGCAGGACGAGGTTGCGATGGCCCCGGTCGTGAACATCTTCGATCGGCGTCGAAAGAAGTCAGCTGCTGCTGAAACGCCGACGTCGGTTACCCCAGTGCGAATGACATCCGAACACCCGGTGTTCGAGCGCATTGAGGGGCAACCCGACGAGGCGCCGACTGTCGATGCCGAGCGCGACGCCGAAACTTCGGACGCTAACGACCAGACCGCCGAATCCCGCGCTCGCTCGTCGCAGGTTGACGACATCTTTGCCCGGCTACGCACGTCGAGCACGCAGCGCGTGGCAGAGGAAGCCAAGCAGGATCTCGAAACTTCGCCTGCGAAGAAGTCGAAGAAGAAAACGTCGACGCCCGACGATGCCACCGCACCGGGTGGCGCGCAATCGACGAAGGGCGATCCGACGCGCAATGCCCTGCGCCCAACCGAGGTCGACCCTGGCGTGTTCCGCCATCGCGACGAAGCAATCAGCGCCGTACTCGACTCCATTACTCGCATGCTGAAGCGCGTGTTGGCCGACGACGAGAATGCGATACTCACTCATGTCGGCGGCAAGCGCACGAGCCTCGCGTCGGCCGACATGCTGCCGAACGAGTCCGAGCAGGCGGGTCGTCATGCACACGCGGTGCGCGACAGCGTGACGAGCATTGCAGTCGAAGCCGCGCGATCGATCACCGACTCTCGGCGCTCGGATCTGCGTATGACCATCGGCAACGACGCGTTGATTGACGCAGTTGCTGAGTTGCTAGTGCGCGACTTCATTCGGCCGATGCACGAACGCATCGCTGTTGCCGTCGAGTCGGCGGCAGGCGAGCGCGATGCCACCCTGAACCGCGTGCGGGCGGTGTTTGGTGAGTGGCGATCACAGCGCGCCGAGATCACCGCCACAGATATTGCGCACCTTGCGTACGCGCGAGGGCTCTTCATGGCCTGTGATGCACAAGGTCACGTGTGTTGGGCTGTCGATCCGAGCGGTCCGCCGTGTGCCGACGCCGAAGACAACGCACTCGCCGGTGCCCAACGTCATGGCGTGGCGTTTCCGACAGGACATGCACATCCAATTGCACATGCCGGATGTCGCTGTCTCGTCGTTCCGCTCGACAAGTAGCCTTCGGCGCCATGCGTATCCCCGGTGATTTGCCACGTCGTCCGTCGTTCCCCGGGGATGGTGGATTCACTTTCCGGCGCCCACGCCGCAGTCGAATCATCTTGTCGGTGGTGCTCATCGCCGTCGTTGCGTTGTTCGCGTCGGGGCGCAGTGTCGCATCGTTTTATATAGATGTGCTGTGGCACCAATCGCTCGGGCGCACCGACGTGTTCTGGGGTGTGCTTCTTACGCGGCTGGGTTTGGCGACCGCATTCACGCTGGTCTTCGCCGTCGTTCTCGCCGTGAACATGTGGATTGCGGACCGTCTGCGACCGGAATTCGTGCCCGCCACGCCACAAGAGCGCG
>Ga0194119_10003866_pt1 | contig 23692 bp, 21 predicted proteins | sample TA2MahC100mmetaG_FD_148620 | JGI IMG/M metagenome (GOLD analysis project Ga0194119, IMG submission 148620) | Freshwater microbial communities from Lake Tanganyika, Tanzania - TA2015018 Mahale Deep Cast 100m | ecosystem: Environmental > Aquatic > Freshwater > Lake | place: Tanzania: Lake...
AAGGCAAGGAACAGGCGCGCGGCTCGGTGGGCAGTCAATCCAACAAACTCTCCAGCGGGGTCGAATCGCGTTGGCACGCAGAATCGCCACCAAACAAGCAACCGTCGCCACCGAAATCAGGCTTCAGCACGGGCACAAGGCGCCAAGGTCATTTCGATCATAGCTTGCCTGCGCCTGTTCCTCCTGTCAGGATGCCCGATTCCGGGCGCCCGGTGCTCGCAGGGTTTCTGGGACAAGAAACGCGCCCCGCGCGTTGGCGCTTCAGTCCCGCCAAGCGGCGAATGCGCGGACCAGCCGAGTAACTGGCCCAGGAAACGCGCCCCGCTCCGTCGCGCCAAAGGCGCGCTAGCACTTCTCTGTTTCTCACTCGCCGCCCTCCCCGCCGCCGCGCTTGACCTGACGCGTGCCACCATCGTCGCCCCCGCTTCGCTCACGCCCCGTGAGGAGAAGGCCGTCGCCATGCTGGCGGAAGAAGTGGAAAAGCGCAGTTGGCTCCGTTGGCCCGTTGCCGCGCAAACGCCCGCGTCCGGCGGCGCCTCCATCGTGATCTCCCGCAACGGCCGAGGTGCTGACGAAGGCTACACCATCGACGTGCAAGGAACGACGGTGCGCATCGACGGCAACGACGGCCGTGGCATCCTCTTTGGCATCGGCCACCTGCTGCGTACGCTGCACCTGGAGCGCGGCCGCGCTTCGCTACCCGATTCATTCACCGGCGTTGTCACCTCGCCGCAGGTTGCACTCCGCGGCCATCAACTCGGCTATCGCCCCAAAACCAATTCCTACGACGCCTGGGACCTACGGCAGTGGGAGCAGTACATTCGCGAACTCGCCGTGTTTGGCACCAACGCCATCGAGCTGATTCCGCCGCGTTCGGACGACGATGATGACAGCCCGCATTTTCCCGCCTCGAAGATCGACACCATGATCGGCATGTCGCGCATTGCCGACGAGTACGGGCTCGATTTGTGGATCTGGTATCCCGCGCTCGACGCCGATTATTCCAAGCCCGAAACCGTGGAGTTCGCCCTCAAGGAATGGGCCGAGGTGTTCGCCAAACTCCCGCGCATCGATGCCGTATTTGTACCCGGCGGCGACCCCGGCCACACACCGCCCCAGTACCTGATGCCGCTACTTGAGAAACAAGCCGCGTCCCTCCGCCGGCATCATTCCAAGGCGCAGATGTGGGTCGCGCCCCAGGGCTTCAGCACCGAGTGGCTCACGGAGTTTTACTCGATTCTACGGCAGGGTCCCACCTGGTTGAACGGCGTGGTGTTCGGTCCGCAGATTCGCGTGAGCCTCGCCGAGTTGCGTGCTGCCGTGCCCGCCAAGTACCCCATCCGCTTGTATCCCGACATCACGCACTCGCTGCGCTCGCAGTATTCAGTGCGCGATTGGGACCCGGCGTACCAAGCCACGCTCAATCGTGAGCCCATCAATCCGCGCCCGCTCGATCAAGCTGCAATCTTCCGGCAATCGATCGGCGCGTCCATCGGTTTCATCACCTATTCAGAGGGCTGTAACGACGACGTGAACAAGGTTGTTTGGAGCGCGCTCGGCTGGAACCAGAAGGCTGACGTAACAGGCGTCCTGCGCGATTATGGCCGCTTCTTTGCCGGTCACCAGTGGGCCGACGGCTTCGCGCAGGGACTGCTCGCGCTGGAACGTAACTGGCGCGGACCGCTGATTGCGAACGCCGGTGTCGAGCAAACGCTCGCGCAGTTCCGCCAGCTCGATCGCGATACGCCGCCGCACGTCCACGCCAGTTGGCGTTTCCAGCAGGCGCAGTACCGCGCGCACTATGACGCCTATACGCGGTCGCGCTTGCGGTATGAAGAGGTGCTGGAAGAGCAGGCGATGAACGAACTGGCGTTGGCTGGAACCATCGGAGCTTCCGCGGCGATGGATCGCGCCGAAGCCGTATTGCAGCGCGCGGTGACGGCGCGTGTGAATGCAGGGTGGCGCACGCGCGTATTTGAGCTTGCCGAGGCGCTGTTCCAGAGCATTCGCATGCAGCTCAGCGTGCCATTCTATCGTGCGATTGCGGTGGGGCGCGGGGCGAACCTCGATTTGCTCGATACGCCGCTCAACAACCGCAATTTCCTGATTGCGGAGTTTGCCCGCATTCGTGCACTCGGCGATGAAGCGTCGCGTGTCGCCGCTCTGGCGGCAATCGCCGCTTGGTCAAACCCTGGCCCCGGCGGCTTCTACGACGACCTTGGCAACCCCGCCGCGCAGCCGCATCTGGTGAGCGGCCTCGACTACGCGACGGACCCGTATCATCTCCAATCGCCGCTCGCCGCACTGCATCCGCGCGACCCCGCGTGGCGGCTGTCCTGGCAAACCGTGGCCGAATCGCGCAACGATCAGCCGCTGCGCATGCGCTACCGTGATCTCGACCCCGCCGCGCAGTACCGCGTGCGTGTGGTCTATGGCGGTGAGGATGTGCCGCATGACTTCCGCCTCACCGCCGGCGGCCAACATGAAGTGCACGGCTGGATGAAAAAACCCAAGCCCGTCCGCCCCGTGGAGTTCGACATTCCGCGCGCGGCGACGGCCGACGGCGACCTGGAACTGGAATTCTCCCGGCAGCCCGGCATCGGCGGCGCCGGCCGCGCAGTGCAGGTGGCGGAGGTGTGGCTACTGCGCTAGCGATTTACGCGCCGATAGATGCCCGAGTTCTGGAAGTCTCTCCCGCCGGGGTCCATCGTCGAAGGATGAGGTGAACGCCGGCTGGCGCCGCCTCGATCACCTAGGCCGCTCGCTTTTCCGGGCGGCCGGACTCGTAGTTGAGCGTCGCTGGGTCAAGCTCCCACGTGCCGATGACTGGGTCAGTTGCCATCCAGCATCTCGTTGACGATGACGGGCCGATCTCAAGGACCGGAAGCGAACTGGCACGGCGAATGGGTGTTACGTTACCCAACAAGCTGCGTCGAAAGCAATCGGAGAGCTGCGCCACCTCGGAGTATGGGAAGTCGGCGAATCGCCGTGCAGTACGCCCGACAATCGCGTTCGCGCATAGAGGCGAAGCTTGCGCGCCATCTCGGCCAGAAACGCGATGAGGAGACCCAGGAAGCCTTACGAACCTGTATGGAACTGCCGGCGGAACTGGCCGGATACGCTTGCGCGCGGTGCGGCAACCGGACTAAAGGGAACCAACTACGAGCGGACGAGTTCGCCCACTTTGCGCGAAGCCGTGGGGAAGCGCTCAAGGCCTACGCCCAGCACATCGTCGGCGACGGTGAGGTAGAGATCTCCGATGGTGCCCGTAGTGCGCGTGTGCAAACCCGTGCGCATGGAGCCCACATGCCCGGCGGCGATCATTGACAGGCCGTTGTTCTTATGGTCGTTCGCTTCGGCGTGCTCATGTATGTAGAGCAGGCAGGTGCGGTCAAGCAACGTGCCCGCGCCTTCCTTTACCGAGCGAAGCTTGCCGAGCAGATAGGCGAATTCTTCCACGTGCCAGCGGCAGATGTCGCGCATGATGCGCTGGCCGTCCGGACCGTCCGCGCCCGGCGCCTTGCCGTCGCGATGCGTGTAGTCATGATGGCGCGCGGCCGTGTAGCCGAGCCACGGGAAGCGCGACAGGCCCTGGCACTTAGTGAGCATGTACGACGCCACGCGCGTTTGATGCGTGGCAAACGCGTGCACCAGGAGATCCGATTGGAGCTTGGCTATGCGCGGCCAGTCTTTCATATCGCCGTCGTACTCAGGCGCGTCCACTTTGTAGTATTGCGGCGGGAGCGTGGCGATGGAGCGTTCGAGATCGCGCACAGCGTCGAGGTGCTCGCCCACCCGCTGCTGGTCTGTATTGCCGAGTTGCTTCTTCAAAGACGAGGCGTCCTGGCGCACGGCGTCCAGCACGCTCTTCTTGCGGTTGATCCAGCCGAGTTCGCGCTGGCCGAACAGGCGGTCAAACAGCTTGTGCGGCAGCATCTCGGGCGGCAGCGGTCGATCGTAGCCAGCCCAGCTCATGTTGCGCTGGACGCTTTCGCCGAACGACTCCTGCGAAACGCCGAGTTGCAGCGAACGGAAGCGTGAGTTGGCGCCGATCCTCGCGGCAATCGCCTGGTCGAGCGAAACGCCGCCGGCACCGCGCCCGGTGAACTGAGTGCCCGAAACAAGCGCGCTCATCGAGCGGTGATGATCGTTGCCAGGGCCCGGCATGCGCGCCGCGGGGCTGTCGATGCCGGTGATCACATGGATGTCATTGCGGAACGGCGCCAGCGGAGCGAGGCACGGCGTGAGCACAAAATCCGCGCCGGTCTCAGTGGGAATCCAATACTTTTCCGGGATGCCGTTGCCGTTGAACCAGAACACAAAGCGGCTCTCGATGGGCGCCTGCTCGGCGGCATAGGCGGTGCCGGTGGCGTTGAACATGGCTTCGAGCGGCGGCAGCGCAAGCGCGGCGGCGCGGCCTCCCACAGCGAAACCTTTGAGAAGAGTGCGGCGGCTCAAAACATTCGTCATAAGGCAGTTTGACTCCCGAATTCAGTGGCCTTGACCAACTCTATCACCATTTCCAAAAACTGGAACCCGGAGTCTCGAAAGCGCGTGGCGGCGCGTTCGATGACGGGCCGGTCTGAGGGCATTTCGTGCCGCCCCATCGCATAGCGGAAGTATTGCTTCACGACGCATTCCTGGCACTGCGGCGTGGCCGCGAGAATCCGGCCCAGCTCTTTCGGCGAGCGGAACTCGGAGTTCGGAATGCCGGCGACCCAGCCCGAATTGTCGATGTCTGCTTCCACCGTCTGCGTTTCCTCGCGGCGGTTGTACTTGGGCAGGTCCACTTTGGCCTTCTCGCGGTGCACGCCGATGCCGTCGAATTTCTCAAGGCCGTGGCCGATGGGGTCAATCAGGTTGTGACAGCTCGCGCACGCTGGATTGGCAAGGTGTAGCTGGAGCTTGTCGCGATTGGTGAGGGCCTTTGCCTCCGCCGCGGGCAGGTTCGTGTTCACACCGGGTGGCGGCTGCGGCACCTGCTGGCAAAGAATGTGCTCGCGCACGAACAGGCCGCGCGCGGTAATGGAGGTGTCGGCCGGCTTGGCAGTGAGCGCGAGGAAAGCCCCGTGGCCCAGTACGCCGCCGCCGCGGTCCACCGTATCCGGGAACATCACCTTGCTGAACTCTTCGGCGGGTACGGGCAATTTGTACAGCGCCGCCAAGTCTGCATTCAGGAACGTGTAGTTGGCCGTGTAGAAATCCATGAAGCTGCGGCCGGGCATCCAGATCAGATCCGCGGCGAGGCGCCGGGTTTCTTCGGTCATGGCGAGGGCGAGCTCGCGCGTAAACAGGGGGAAAGCGCGGCGCTCTTTGACCATGGTGACGATGGTGTCGAAGCGGAACCACTCGGCGATGAACTCGTCGGTGGAGCGGCGGGCGCGCGCGTCGGCCAGCATACGGCGGACGGTGGCTTCGAGCCCGGCGGGCGTATTGAGTTCACCGCGTTCGGCGGTGGCCATGAGCGCGGCGTCGGGCATGGTGTCCCACAGTAGATACGACAGGCGCGCGGCGCGGGTGTAGGACCACAACTCCGGCGCCGGCGCGGTTTCCGGGCGGAACAGGAAGGCCGGCGACTGCACCATGGCCTCAATCACCAGCTTTGCCTGACCTTGTTTATACAGCGCGCCGTAGCGCGTTTCTTCTTCGGCGGTGAGCGGGCGGCGGAAGGCGCGCTTGCCGAACTCCTTCACGAACTGCGGACCGGGATCCTTCCCCTCCCACGCGCCGGCGAGTTTTTCAGCAGCAGCGGCGTAGTTATCGGCGAGGATGGGCGAGATGCTCTGGGCTTCATACTGATTCTTGAAACCGTCAATGAAGTCCTCGGGCGGGAACTGGCGCGAGGGGCGCGTGCGGTCGCCGAGGAGGTCGGCGACAGTGTTGTCGTACTGCGCGTGCGTCAAGCGGCGGAGCACGTTCTTGCGCGAGCCGCTGCGGACGAAGGTGCGGCGGGCCATCGGGGCGGTGGCGGCCAGGTGATCCGCCCAGCGGCGCACGATGGCCTCCTCCCGCGAGTTTGGCTTGATGCGCGGGCCACCGGCATGTTTCAGGCGCATGGTGGGCTTGGCAAGAAGTGGCGAGGCGGCGGGATCGCGCGTATTGACGAGCGAGCGGAGCGTGTCGCCGAACGCTTCGAGTTCGTTGTTGCTGGCGCCTTTTTCGGGGAAGACGAGGCGCGTGGTGGAAGCGACGCCGTTCTGGTTGTGGCACCCAGCGCAGTCGGCCTTGGTGAGCGCGGGCAGGACATCGCGCACGAAATTCGGGGGCAGCGCGGCGGCGGGTTGCTGCGCCCAGAGATTCGCCGCGATGATGGCCAGCAGAAACGTCCTCATGCGCACGGGGTCTCTTCCATTTTATTACCGTGGGGGCGCAATGGAGCAGAAGAGCCGGTTGGCCCGTCAAGGAACCGGTGCGATGAACCGCCCGCGTTCAGGCGTGGCCTGGACCTGACAATAGAAGCTTTCTGCTCCCCGTGCGCGAGCTACAGGGTGGCGTCAGTATACGAACTTCAAGCCGCCCTGCATGATACGCGGATCGCGGGCGCTGGTGATGATTCCGAAGGCCTGCGAAGAGATATTGCTGTTCGGTCCGAAGAAATTCGGACGGTTGAACAGATTGAAAATCTCCCAGCGGAACTCGAAGCGCTTGCCTTCAGCCACGCGGAATTCCTTGAATACCGAAAAGTCGACATCGGCCATTCCCGGCGAGGGGATGATGTTCCGGCCCGAGTTGCCGTGACTGCCGAGCGCGGGTACGGCCCACTGGTCCCGGTTAAGATAGCGCCGGATTTTCTGGCCGCGCGGCAGATCGTTGTTCCACGTGCCTTGGCCGACGACATCGGCTCGGGTACCGTCTCCGCTCAACGAGCGGTTCTGCCCTGCGTCGATGGTGAACGGCTGCCCGGTCTGCAGAGTGACGATGCCGTTGGTCTGCCAGCCGCCGAACACAGTGCGGCGGGAACCGGAAGCCTTTCCAAAGAAGGGCAACTCGTAAATGAACGACGTCACGAAGCGGTGGCGGAGGTCGAAATCGGAAAGCCCTTTATTGTGGCGCCAGTTGAACGGGTTGGTCATGCCGTAGTCAGAAGAAGCTGCGTCGATGAATTTTGACCACGTGTAGGGCCCCAGCAAAGTGTAGCCGCGCGAGAGCCGCTTCTTCCAACTTATCTGCAATGAATGGTAGGTGGAATTCTCGCTCGGCTGAATGTTGGCGACCCCGGAGAAAGGCTGATAAATGCGCCGCTGTTCGATGTTGCCCGGTGTGGACTGGCCGGGCACAAACACGGCCGGTTTGATGTCCTGGCTGATCCAGAGGCGCGTGCCTTTGCGGGCCACATAAGCCGCTGTGACCACCATCTCCTGCGGCAGCTCCCGCTGCACCGAGAGGTTCCACTGTTGCAAGTTGCCCGTCGTGTAGTTGGGATCGACGGGGTTGGCCCGCACCTGAGGTATGAACGCCGTGTTACGCCGGCTTTCCGGTGTCGCCGAACCGTAGCCCAGCAACCGGCCCGGAATCGTGGGCGCATCCCGGTACGGGTCGGTCAGGCTGTGGGGGTCGAACGTGGTAATGCCAAGCGAGAACGGCTGCGCCGTCGAGTAGCCGTTCACCCCTACAATGCGCAGCGTGTCAAAGAAAACGCCGTATCCGGCAAGGATGCTCGTCCTGCGGCTGCCGGTGGGATCCCAGGCCAAGCCGACCCGAGGAGAGAACTTGTGCTATTGATTGCCGACAATACCCCGGCCGATACCGGAGTCGCCGGGAAACAGCAATCCGCGCGGAGCAAGGGGTAGCTGGCTCGATTGCTGGCAAGGACGGAACGCAGTCAGTTCGTCACGCTGCTCGATGATCGGAATGTAGGGCTCCCAGCTCACACCGATGTTCAGCGTAAACTTGCGGCTGACCTTCCAATCATCCTGGAGCTAGAGAAACGGCGTCCACTTGTGTGGATGACTGCGCAAGGCGCTGTTCTGAAAGACTGAGCGAGGCGCACCCAGGTAGAAATCCGCAGAGCGGTAGGCCGCGCCTGAGCGTAGGCCATCGAAACTGAATGTGGGCGACACCTGGAAGAACTCCCGGCCATTGCGTCGCACCTTGGCGATATCGGCGCCGGCGGTCAGCAGATGATTGCCCTTGGTGATGCTCAGGTTATCCACCACCTGGTAGTTCATCATGTAGCTGAAGAACGCCGTGGAAACGCGAACGCCAAAGCCGTTGGCGATCTGCACCTGCCAATCGGGCGGCACGGAGGATGGCGCCAGGTATGGGCAGGAGACGCAGCCGAGCGCATCCCAATTCGAGGCCGCCTTGGTTTGCAGAGGGCCACGGATGAAGGTGTTCCGATTCACGGTCATCGTCAGGTTATGGACGATGGTCGGCGAGAACGTGCGCGTGTCGTTCAAGGTGAGATTGTGAGTGGTCCAGTTGAACTCGGAATTGATGCCTTCGAGCGCCTCGTTCGGCAGCCGGCGGAAATCGTCATAGAACCACCGGATGCTGGTCTTGTGCCGGTCGCTGATTGAATGGTCGAGTTTCAAAGCGAGCTGGTCGTCATCGAGTGGAACCGAGAAGTTGTAGCTGTAGAAGTTGTTGGGCAGGTTCGGCGTGGGGAAGAAAGCCTGCGTGAATTTCTGCGCTACTCCATCCAGCCACGTAGCGGGGATGATGTTGTTGGGAAACGGAGCGCCCTGCGGGTTCTGCACCGTGACGGTTTCCGGAGCCGCCACCGCCCGGCCCGCCGGGAGGCGGGATTGCGAGAAGTCACCGCGGCGCTCGGCCATGCTCGGCAGCAGAATGTCGGACCGCGTTGTCCCGTTGCGCTCGCGCCTGCGCTCATAGGAAAAGAAGAAGAAGGTCTTGTCCCGCCCGTTGTAACGCGGCAGCCGTACCGGCCCGCCGATGGTGCCGCCGAACTGGTTTTTGCGCAGCGGGGCTTTACTGATGGCGAAGAAGTTGCGCGTATTCAGCTTGTCGTTACGCAGGAACTCTTAGAGCGTCCCGTGGAAGTTGTTGGTCCCCGATTTGGTCACCATATTCACCACCACTCCCGCGTTCCGGCCATGCACGGCGGAATAGGAATTCTGCAGAATGGAAAACTCCTGGAGCGCGTCTGGATTCGGAAATGCCGTGGCCAGGTTGTTAAACGGATCCAAATTGATGCGGCCGTCGAGAAAGTAGCTCGAGGCATTCGGCCGCGCCCCGTTCACCGAGGAGCTGAGTCCGGTGTTCAGCGCGATCAACGATGCCGCCTGGAGCGGCCGCGTCTGCACCGCCCCGGCCAGCAGGTTCTGCAGTTGCAGCGACTGGCGTCCATTGAGTGGCAAATCCACCATTCGGGCCGAGTCGACCACTTCCTTGACGGTGGCGCTGAAGGTGTCCACCGTTGTAGCGTCTCCGCTTACCGAGACGGTCTCACGCACCTCGCCTACCTGCAAGCCGATGTCGACCCGGGCGCGCTAGTTTACCTCCAGCAGAATGCCCTCACGAACGAACTTGCGAAAACCCTGCTGTTCGCAGGAGACCGAGTAGAGCCCGGGCGCCAAACCAGGGAAGACGAAGTTGCCGTCGGTGTTCGTAGCCACCGTGCGGCTGACTTGCGTGTCGGTCTTGGTTGCCGTGACCGTTACTCCGGAAAGTACGGCCCCGGATGAATCGGAAACCACACCGTGAATCAATCCGCTGGTGGCTTGGGAGAACGCCGCCGTTGCGGCGAACAGCAGAAGCAAGAGCGCGTTGAGCACCATTTGGTGACCCCTGGCGGCTACTAAGACGCTGCGAGAATCCTGAACTGGGCGAGGCCAGTATCGGGCATTTCCGTTTTGGGTCTTCCGGACCCGCGTACTATACACCCGCCGCTTCACTTCCGTGCCAGAGTTGATCAGTATCCCAACTCCGAGGGCGGGCCAGTGCCTGCTTCACCCCACCGGCGCCGGTAGCGCTTCGATCCGCCGCACCGCGCTCCCGAACAGCCGGCGCGTCAGATGGCTCTCTGCCAATATCAGCCAGTTGTAGCGGGCGTGCTTGACGAGTCTGCCGCCGGTCTTCACCAGCCGCTGCTGCAAACCAGTCAGCGACCAGTTCTCGACCCCGCGCGATCGTGCCATGGAAAACGCGGGCCTGCCACTCCCCTGCTAACCTAATCCTCTGGCATGATGGCAGGCCCGCTCGCACTCGCCCTCACCCCGCACGGACGTCTCGTTCTCACCGCGGCAACCGGTGCCGGCGCTGCGCCCAGCCTCGACGCCGCCATAGCCGCGCGCCTGCGCGCAGCCTTTTAGCGCGGCTCCGGGCACGGCCTGTTGCAACTCGGCGCGGCGGCCGAATCCGGCACGCTCCTGGCCCCCGTCTACGCATACTGGTGCGGCTTCGGCGCTCGCTATGTGGCGGCTCTGTGCACCCAGCCCGAGTCCGATGCCGTTGCGCCACCGGACGATCTCGACCGCGCCGCCGCCGGCGCCCCGCCCATGACGGGCGCCGAGTACCTCACCGCTGCCGTGCTCGAGGCCCTGTGGCGCGAAACTGACGCGGCTTTCCGCCTCGAACTCCGTGAAGCCCGGTGCGGCGTCCAGGAGTTCCTGCAGCGCCACAACCCAGCCTGGAACCTGGTGGGCCGCGTGCATTTCAATCTCGCCGAAAACCGGTTGGACGCCGAAACTCCGTTTGCGTTTCTCGCTACCTACACCACGCGTCTTTCGGCCCAATCCAAGGCGCAACACTTGCCCTTGGGACAAGCCCTCAGCGAGTACGCCGGGGCCGCCAGCAAAGACCGGCTCCTTTCTCTCCTGCTGCCCGTGCAGCGGGCCGCGCAGAGCTGCCCCTGGCTCAAGGAAACGGTGGATGCTGGCGAAATTTTCCATCCCTTGCGCTGGACCGCGGCCGAAGCCATGCGCCTGTTGAACACGGTGCCCGAGCTTGAGGCCGCGGGCGTCGTGGTCCGGATGCCGGCCTCCTGGCGGGGCCTGCGGCCTCCGCGCCCGCGCGTCACCGCGACGGTGGGCGGCAAGGCGCCGTCCGCGCTCGGCCAGGACGCGCTCCTCGATTTCCAGATGAACGTCACGCTCGACGGCGAGACACTCACGGCCCGCGAGATCCGCGAGTTGCTCGCGCAGACCAGCGGCCTCGCCCTGGTGCGCGGCCGTTGGGTCGAAGTGGACCGCGACCAGCTCAGCCGCACGATGGAGCGCTTCCGCGCCACCGAGCGCGCGGCCGCCGAAACCGGCCTCAGCTTCGCCGAAGCTATGCGCCTGCTGGCCGGCGCCAACATCGCGGGCGACGGTGACGCGGCCACGGCGGATTGGTCGCAAGTGGTGGCCGGGTCCTGGCTCGCCGAAACCCTCGACGGACTGCGGCGGCCGGACGGCCTGGCGCCCGTCGATCCCGGGGCCACGCTCAAGGGAATGCTCCGGCCCTACCAGCAGGCCGGTGTACGGTGGTTGTACCTGCTCTCCCGGCTCGGCCTCGGAGCGTGCCTGGCCGACGACATGGGGCTCGGCAAGACCATTCAGGTTCTCTCGCTGCTGCTGATTCTGAAGGACCAGGCGCACGGCAACGGCGAGCCACCCAAGCCGAGCCTGCTGGTGGCGCCCGCCTCGCTCATGGCCAACTGGGCCTCGGAAATCGAGCGCTTCGCGCCGGGACTGACGGCCATGATCGCCCATCCTTCGGCGATTCCGCCGGCCGAGCTCAAGTCGCTCCTGCCCGAACGGCTCCACGGCGTCGACCTCGTCATTGCCAGCTACGGGACGGTGCTGCGCCTGCCCTGGATCGCCGATCGATCATGGCGCCTGGCGATCCTCGATGAAGCGCAGGCGATCAAGAATCCGGGCGCGGGGCAGACGCGCGCAGTGAAGAAGCTCACCGCCTCGGCGCGCCTGGCGCTCACCGGCACGCCTGTGGAAAACCGGCTGGGCGATCTCTGGTCGATCTTCGATTTCATCAATCCGGGCCTGCTGGGAACGGCCAAGGAGTTCACCGCCTTCGCCAAGCGTCTGGAGAAGCGGCCCGGCGCCTTTGCCCCGCTGCGCGAACTGGTGCGCCCGTACATCTTACGCCGGCTGAAGACGGACCGGAAGGTGATTGCGGACCTGCCCGACAAAACCGAGATCGACGCGTTTTGCCACCTCAGCCGCAAACAGGCCGCGTTGTACCAGGAAGCCGTGCGCGAATTCAAGGACCGCATCGAAACCACCGAAGGCATCCAGCGCCGCGGCCTGGTGCTCTCCTTTCTGATGCGGTTCAAGCAGATCTGCAACCATCCGGCGCAGTGGCTGGGAGACGGCGGCGGCACGTGGAACGAAGACGACAGCGGAAAACTGGCCCGCTTGCGCGAGATCGCCGAGGTGATCGCCGACAAGCAGGAAAAGGTTCTGGTCTTCACGCAGTTCCGCGAGGCCGCCGCGCCACTGGCGGCCTTTCTCGCCTCGGTCTTCGGCGCGCCCGGCCTGGTGCTGCATGGCGGCACGGACGTGAAGTCGCGCAAGGATCTGGTGCGCCGGTTTCAGGAGGACGAGGTGGAGAAGTTCTTCATCCTTTCGCTCAAGGCCGGCGGCGCGGGCCTGAATCTCACGGCCGCCTCGCACGTTGTACACTTTGACCGTTGGTGGAACCCGGCGGTGGAGAATCAAGCAACCGATCGCGCCTTTCGCATTGGCCAGACGCGCAATGTATTGGTGCACAAGTTCGTATGCCGGGGGACGGTGGAGGAGAAAATCGATGCGCTCATCGAATCCAAGCGCCGGCTGTCGCGGGATGTGCTCGAAGGCGGCGCCGGGGCGGCCTTGACGGAAATGAACAACGGCGAGTTACTGCGGCTGTTTGCTCTCGATCTGAACAAAGCGTTACGGGAGGCATAAATGTCTGGCTGGGGTTGGGGCTGGAAACCGTACGTGTCTGTGGCGCAGCGCCGGCGGAACGCACAGCGGGAACTCGAAAAGAGCCGGAAGAAAGGCGACATCATTTCTCCCGTCATCCTCACCGGCCGCGCCATTGCCGCCACGTTTTGGGGCAAGGCCTGGTGTGAGAATCTGGAGCGCTACAGCGATTTTGCCAACCGCCTGCCGCGCGGACGCTCCTATGTGCGGAATGGCTCGGTGATCGATTTGCAAATCGCACCCGGCGCCGTGCGGGCGTCCGTAAGCGGATCGAGCCTGTACACCGTGACGGTCAAGGTCGCTTCCGTATCGAAAGCGCGCTGGCAGGCGATTTGCACCGACTGCGCCAGCCAGATCGATTCTCTCGTCGAACTGCTGCAAGGCAAGTTGTCCAAGGGCGTGATGGAACGGATCTGCCGGCCGAAAACCGGATTGTTCCCGGCTCCGGGCGAGATCCAATTCAACTGTACCTGCCCCGACTGGGCGGACATGTGCAAGCATGTGGCAGCCGTACTCTATGGCGTGGGAGCGCGGCTGGACAATCGGCCGGAGCTGCTGTTCCGCCTGCATGCCGTGGATCAGGCGGAGTTGATTGCCAAGGCGGCTCAAGGTCTGTCGCCGGCCAAGCCCGCAAAGGGCAGCGGCTCGAAGGTGCTTGCAGGCGGCGATCTGGAGGGCATGTTCGGACTCGACATGGCGGAGGCAGCCATCGCGCCGCCGAAGCGGAAAGCCAAGGCGCCGGCGGCGAACAACGCTGCCGCTGCCGCCAATCCAAGCGGGCCGAAGGCAGCGAAAAAGCCCGGGCGGCCCCAGACATCTCCCCGATGATGAGCCGGGACCTCGATACAGGCCAGCGGCGAGGATTGGCGCATCGCCTTCACCCGAGAAGCGATCCTGAAACCGTTGGTGGCCAAGAGGCTCGCTCGCCGACGGAGATCTTCCATGCGATCCACGGCTTGAACGAGCCCAGGAGGTAGCGTTGAGGAACGGTTGCGCCAAGTTCGTCGAACACCTCCTTGGCGCCGACCGTGCGGCGCACTCTCACCCGTCACAAGAACCGTTCACATCTCCGCCAAAAGTTTTTCCGCCGGAACCTAAACCACTTAGGCAGTTTCCCGCAGCCGCATTGTTCGCCCCGCCCGCTAGCTTCAGAGCCCGAAGAGTATGTTGTACCAACCTCCAACGCTATCCGCACCCCGGCCACACGAGCGGGGTCTGTCGGGTGGAGATGCCGTCCTGCATGTTTGCACGATGATTTCCAACCCTGTCCGCTACGCCTCGCGCTATCGCCTGTATGAGGGCTTTGTCGCGCAAAACGCGGGGCCGCATGTGAAGTTCTGGATGGTGGAAGTTGCTTATGGCGACCGGCCTTTTGTGGTCACCCAGCCCGGCGAGCCTCACCATCTTCAACTGAGAACCAACTGCGAGATCTGGCACAAAGAGAATGCCCTGAACCTGCTCTTTGCTCACGTCCTCAAGGTCTGCCCCGGCGCTCAGTACTTCGCGTGGGTGGATGCTGCCCTCACCTTCGTCCGCCCGGACTGGGCCTTTGAAACCCTGCAGCAGTTGCAGCATTACCAGGTGGTCCAGATGTTCTCGTTTGCGCAGGATGTAGGGCCGAAATACGCGCCCGTGGCGGGAGCAACCCGGCAACACCGCGGCTTCATCTACGCCTACTGCAACGCCCCCTCGTTCCTGTCGAGCGACATGCGTTTCGGCTACTCAACCAACGGCCATCCCGGCTACGCTTGGGCCGCCCGGCGTACCGCGCTCGACGCCACCGGCGGACTGCTCGACTTTGCCATCACCGGAGGCGCTGACCGTCACATGGCTTGCGGGCTGCTCGGCACCATGGAGCAGTCCGGTTCCTATCGTGAGGCCAGGCTCACCGATCTGACGCCCAACTTCCGCAACTCGCTGCTGCTCTGGAAGGAGCGCGCGGCGGCGCTTGAGCGCAACGTTGGCTATGTCGACGCGCTCATTCTGCATCACTGGCACGGCCGCAAGCTCGACCGCAAGTACGGCAACCGCTGGCGCATCTATGCCGACAATACGTTTGACCCGTGGCGCGATCTCAGGCGCGATGCGCAGGGCCTTTACGACATTCCCGGCTCGCGGCAGAAACTGCGCGACGATTTGCGGTGCTACTTCCGCGCCCGCAACGAGGATTCGATTGAAGAACAGCTCGCTACTCTTTGACGCGATCAGCGCGGCGCGTGCCCAGCAACGCCAGGGCTTCACGGATGAGGATTTCGCCGGTCTGCTCGCCGAGCGAAACCCGCGAGACATAGCCGTAGCGCGGGAAGCTCTGGAAGTCCACTTCGGTGAGGATATAGCCGAAAGCATCGTTGGTGAGGCCAAACAGGAACTGGTGAGGCCCGGGCATGCGCCGCTTGAGATACAGGCCGATGTTGGGGAGCGCCTCGCCGGGGATGGTGAGTATCTGCGCGTCGCCGATGCGCAGGAGGTTGACGCGCGCGGTGACCGTCCGAGCCTCGGCGTCATGCGGATAGCGGAGTGGCGAGTCGCGAATCACTCGCCACATGTCCGGCGAAGACACGGGAAAACGCACATCGGCGTAGCGATTCTCCACCGCGGCGGAGGCCTGCCACGCCGCGGTGCTCACGATGCGCAGGGCTTCGGAGGCAAGCAGTTCACCGATGCGGACGCATTCGGCCCAGGTGCGGCTATCGTCCCAGTAGGCGCGGAGCGGATCGCGCGGCGATTGATGCAGGTTGCGGTTGTCGGCCGTCACCATGCCGCCTTGTGCGCCGTTCATGAAGATCGCAACGCCACCGCCAGCCGCGGCTTCGAGACGATCGTAGAGCGGGCCGGCGAGATCCGGACTCAGCACGCCCTGGCCGCTGCCCAGCACCTCCGGGTGCACGGCGTAGTTCACCAGCGTGGCGATGGGCGCGTGCCGCGGCGCGGCGGCTTCGCGCAATTGAATGATGCCGGCGCGGCGGTCATAGAGGTCCGGCGCGTAGTAGTTATAGGCGATCTTGCCCTTGGCTTCTCCGGACGCCACGCGGATTTCGGCAGGGCGCATCTGATCGAGCGCGTCATTGATGGCGCCGGCCACTTGCTCGGCGACAAACTGCATGTAGGCGAGCGAGCCGGTGTGGCCGCCGCGGCCGTCGGGGAAGGCGTAGGTATCCGGCGCGCTGTGAGTGTGGGTGGCGCCGATGACGATACGCTCGGGAGCAAGGCGCGGCACGAGGGCGCGAGCGCGGTTGCCGAGCACGGAGGGAAAGCCGAGCAAGTCCACGCCGGCGAGCACAAGCGGCTCACCGCCGGCGGCACGAATCACCAGAGCGCGCGCCGTCAACTCGCCTTGCTTCGACTTGGCCGGCGACGGCGTGCCCATGCCGCCCGAGACGGGCAGCAGTGGATCGGGCGTGACGATGCGGCGGGCCGCCCCGGCTTCAAGCGTGGCGGCGCCGGCCGCGAGGGTGGAAACCACCAGGGCAAGGAGGAGCCGCCGCATGGCTTACTTCTCAAATCCGCGGATATAGGGAATCACGGGCGGCCGCGGGCCCGTGTTGTGTTGCGGGCCGCGGGTGGGGCGGTAGGCGATGTTCATGTACGGCGTATCAATCCGCCGGCCGACGGCTGAGTAACGGCCGTTCTCCCAGTTTGACTCCATGTTAGAGGCCACAATGCCCGTGGATAGGAGAAGCCGCTCGGCGTTGAAAGGCTCTTTGCGCGTGAGTATCATCTCCACAAGCCAGTGTTCAAAGGCGTTGGCGGCGTGGTATTGGGAGTAAGGCGCGGGCCAGCCGAGCATGGAGACAATGAACGGGTCGCGCTGTCCTCCAACGTCGCCGGCATACGTCCAACCCACATCGTTCGCGGCGTAGACGGCGGCCTTGGTGCCGTCGCGATAGTCAACGAGGCAAACGGCGGGGTCGCGGACGGTCTGTTGGAAGTGACCTGGCTTGAACTCAAAGCGGACGCGGATGGCGTCCAGGAGCTTCGCCGCCCAGGGGTTGCGATCCGTCCACTTCCAGACATCCGGCCCGTGGATGCACTTAACCGCTTCGATGCCAGATTCGCCGCCCTTGCGAAGCTCGGCAAAGGCCTGCAGCACGTCGACAGCGTGGAACAGGCCGCCTTCGTCTTTGCTGCCGCCCGCCACCACCGATGCCTTGAGCGGAGCTCCGAGCTCCAGTTCCATTTCCGGCTTACGGTAGTAAAAAGGAATGGAAGAGCCGCCGTAGAGCGGGAAGTTCAACTCGCGCGACTTGTCGAACATCCACTTGGCCTCGTTCCAATTGGTGGACAGGTGCTTGTCGTTGAACACCGGCACCGACCGTTTGCTTTGCTCAAAGACGCGGATCACCTGCTGGTAGAGCCACCAGCGCGGATAGTATCTCTGGCCCATGAGGTTGTCATGGTAGATGCCATGCTCGCCGACCAGCACGACGCCATCTACGGCGAGTTCCTCGCCGCCGAGCGTGAGGGCGTCTTTTACTGACTTGAAGATCGCAATATTTTTGGCCTTGCAGACCTTCTGTCCGAGGCCGCTTTCCTCCAGTTGGTGGATGTAAGCAGATACAATGTCCACGCGCGACGGAGTATGCGCGCCCTTCCACCAGTAGCCGTCAATGAGTTTCGTGATGATCCAGTCCGCATGAGAACCTGGAGCGGCCCAGTAGGTGACGATGCAGGCAAGGCGAGGCCGCTTCGGCTGGGCGAAGGCAGCGGGGGCGGCGCCGGTCGCCGCGGCGGCGAACAGTTCGCGGCGGGAGAGCAGTGGGGGCGCAGAACGCTGGAGACGATTCATCGGCCTCCCATTGTACCGCCGCCGATCTGGTCACCGATGAGTCGAAGGCTCGGGCGGCAGTTGCAGTTCAATGAGGTTGCCTTCCGGGTCGCGCATACAACACCATTCCACGCGGCGTCCATCGGCGAGGGTGTGCGTAACGGTGTCACCCACGGACACGGAAGCCACGGCAAAGGCGATATGTCCGAAGCCGAAGTGGTTGGGTTGCGGGTGAGCGGCGCGGCCGGCCGCAGCAGGCGAGTAGCTGAAGATCTCCAGCGTCGGGCCGCCCTCAGCGAAACCCGGCAACAGCAAATGGACGCCTGCGAGCGCGGCGCCCGCCCCGCTCGCGCCCCGCTCCAGATCGCGGCCCGAGTAACTCCGTTCAGGCGGCGCGGGGCGGCAGCTGAACACATCGCAGTAGAAGGCGGCCAAGGCGCGCCAGTATTTCGCGATCAAATTAGTGTGGAGGTAAAGTGCGTCGCGCAGCATCGTCAGGGCTCAGGAGAGAACAACTGAAGGTGCTCTCCTTTAGGCAACGGTCGAACTGCCGTCACGCGTGGGCCGTCGACGCCCGTTAGCTCGAAGGTCAAGCTGAATTCAGCCTGTTTGAGGAAAGAGACCGGATTGGGGATCGCGCGGCATTGGCGCGGCCCCACGGACGTGAATGCCCAGGAGTCGCCGCGCTGATGGAGAAACGGATCGGGATCACTGGGCAATGCGCTGCAGACGCGCTGCCATTCGTCGTCCACGGATGTGCTCTTCACGACGCGCCGTGCTGCACTCCGGTAGTTGCCTTGCGCGGTGCTCCGCAGAATTTCGATCATCGCACGCCCGACCGCTTGCCAAGCTGGCGGGGGAGGCTCGAATTGCAGGATGGCATCGAGGACTCCATCCAGCACCAGATGCTCCGCGTAGCGGCGTCCCTTGCCCACGGGGACCGCAGCAAACCGCAGCTGCGTGCCGGGATGAGGCCGGAGATCCTTGACGCTCTTGCTCTCTTCACGGACCCACAGGTAGCGCTTGGTGACCTGATCGACCTCAATCAAGTACACCGCCAAGCCGGTGCCGCCGCTCCAGCCAAGAAACGTGCCGGTTACTTCTTCGGGCGGTGCCGCAGGTAATGCGAGCGCGCCGAGCAAACCGGCAGCAAGCAGGGGACGGGGTATGTTGATGTTGAAGGTTTCGCTACCGGGGTACACTGCGAGGGTGCCCGTCACCGCACGTTCGCGCTGGATGCTGTGCGTGCTGTTGCTGGGCGGCACCACGATCAACTATCTGGACCGGCAAACGCTGAGCCTGATGGCGCCGATGATGCGCGATGAGTTGAAGCTGGACAACGAACGATTGGGGCTGCTGTTTGCCTGCTTTTACTACTCCTACACGGCTGCGCAGTTTGCCGTGGGCGGCTGGGTGGACCGCGCGCATCTGCGCTGGGCGTACGGCGGCGCGGTGTTGGCGTGGTCCGCGGTGGGTATGCTCACGTCGTTCAGCGCGGGCTTCTTGAGTCTCGCGCTGTTCCGGATTTTGCTGGGTATCACGGAGTCGCCGAACTGGCCGGGTGCGTTGAAGATTGTGCAGCACGCGCTACCGGAGAAGGAGCGCCCGCTCGGCAACGGCATCTTTACCAGCGGGCAAAGCGTGGGCGCGCTGATTGCGCCGGCGTTGATTCTGACAATCGCGGCGGCCGCCGGTTGGCGCGCGGGCTTTCTCGCGGTGGGCGCGCTGGGTGCGATCTGGTTTGCAGCCTGGGTGTGGTTCAGCGGGCGCAGCGAGTTCGTCGGTATCTGGCAAAGCGCCGGACCCGCGGCGCCGGTGGCGAGCGGATATAAGGAAGTGCTGCGGTCGCGCAAGTTCTGGTGCGTGGTGGCCATCACCAGCACCGTGAACCCGATCCTGTATTTCTACGTGAATTGGCTGCCCACGTACTTCAACTAGGAACGCGGCATGGCAGCGGGGTCGGGCGAGTTGCGGTGGATTCTCACACTCATTTACCTTGGGCTCGATCTCGGCTATCTCGCGTTCGGGTTCGCTTCGCTGCGCTTCGGGCGCGTGGCGCTCTTCACGGTGGCGTCTCTGTTGGTGGCCGTGGCGGCTCTGGTGCTATTGGCGGACCGCGAGCGGATGATCGCGCTGCTGGTGGTGTCGAACTTCGGTGTGGGCATGTGGATGTCGCAGTACCTGACGTTCACGCAGGAGATTTCAAAGACCGCCGTGTCCACCGCGATGGGCCTGCTGGGTGGCACCGGATCGCTGGCAGGCGCGATTCTGATGTATGTCGTTGGCGCGGTGACGCAGCGCACGCACTCGTTCACCGGGCCGTTTGTGGCAGTGGCGGCGATGATGCTGATTGCGTGGATCGCCGGGCGGGTGGCGGTGAGGTCGTCATGATCACGGTGGCAGTAGGTTCACGGAATCCGGTGAAAGTGAACGCGGCGCGGCTGGGCTGCGGCGAGTTGCTGGGCGCGCCGGTGAACGCGTTAGGTGTCGACGGAGCGTCGGGCGTGCGAGCGCAGCCGGTGGGCGATGAAGAGACGATGGATGGCGCGTTGAACCGTGCGCGCGCCGCGCTGGCCGCGGTCCCAGAGGCGGAGTTCGGCATCGGGCTTGAAGGCGGCGTAGTGGACATAGATGGCGTGCTGTATTGCTGCGCATGGTGCGCCGTAGTGCGGCGCAGCGACGGGCGCGCGGGCCTCGCCTCCACGGGGCGCTGCGAGTTGCCCCCGCGCGTAGCGGAACTGGTGCGCGGCGGCATGGAACTGGGCGCGGCGGACGATCTGGTGTTTGGGCGCAACAACTCGAAGCAAGGCGAAGGCGCCGTAGGGCTGCTCACGCGTGGCGCGATTGACCGCACGCAGCTCTACGTGCCGGCGGTAACGATGGCACTGGTGCAGTTTCTCAATGAGGACTCGGCGACGGGGTGGGTGGCTGACTAGAGGCCCGCCATCGCGCCTACTTCACGGCCTGCGCCCCGTGATGCTCAAACCACCCGAGGATGTACTCCACCTTCGCCACCCAATGGCTGGGGAACGCGCCGCGCACGCCGTGCGGCTCCTTGGGGAAACGGATCATCGCCGTGTCCACGCCGCGCGTCTTCAGCGCCACGTAGAACTCTTCGGTCTGCGCGATAGGCGTGCGCCAATCTTCCTCGCCAGTGAGCAGCATCGTCGGTGTTTTCACCTTGTCGGCGAACGACAGCGGCGAGCGGCTCAGATACTGTTGCGGATTTTCCCACGGCGTCGATTTCATCCAGCGATGCGTCACCAGCGGGATGTCGGAGCTGCCGCCCTGCGTGATCCAGTTGATCACCGGATACTGGCTCACCGCCGCGCGGAAGCGGTCCGTCTGCGTCACGATCCACGCGGCGAGAATGCCGCCGCCGGAGCCACCGGTGATGAACAGGCGCGCGGGGTCCACGTAGCCCTTCGCGATCAACGCGTCGACACCTGCCATCAGGTCCTGATAGTCGTCACCGGGGTACTTGCCATGAATCACGTTGCCGAACTCTTCGCCATACCCGGTGGAGCCGCGTGGATTCGTGTACAGCACCACGAAGCCGCGCGCGGCGTGCACCTGCATCTGCCAGTTGAACTCGACGCCGTACATCGCGTGCGGACCCCCGTGGATGTCGAGGATCATCGGATACTTCTTCGTTGAATCAAAGCCGGGCGGCTTGATGATCCAGCCCTGCATGATGCGGCCGTCGAAGCTTTTGTAGCGGATCTCTTCGACGTCGCCGAGCGTGCGGCTATCGAGCACGCCGCGGTTCACGTCGGTCAACATCGTCATGCGGCCGGGCTCGGCGATTGAAACGGCAGCAAGATCGCGCGGCGCGTTCGGCGCCGAGTGGCCCATCACGGCCACGCCGTTGTGGCTCAGCGCAAAGCCGCTGTCGGCCGCATAGCCGGTGACCCAGCGCACGTTGCCTTCGGTGAGTTGGCGAGCGCCGCCGTCGAGCGTGAACTCGTAGAGGTGCGCTTTGCCTTGATCCTCCACAATGCCGTAGAGCGCGCGGCCATCGGCACGCCAGCGCGCGGAGCTGATGTTGCGGTCGAGCGCGCGTGCGAGTTCCTGCCGCAATTCCGCCGCGCCACCGAGATCCTGCACGTAGAGATGCGTCGTGTGGCTCGCGTTGCCTTTGTCCACAAACCCTAGGAACGCAACGCGACGGCCGTCAGGCGAGATGCGCGCATCGCCCTCCGGACCAGCAGCGGTGGTGAGCCGGCGCAGTTCGCCATCCGCCACCGTGACCGAGTAGAGATCGTCCGGGTACAACTCCCGGTCCCCTTGCGGTACACGCTGCGCGGTGAACACGATGGTGCGGCTATCGGGCGACCAATCAGGCCGGCCTGACAACGAGTAGCCCTCCGGCGTGACACGGCGCGAACCGCCGCCATCCGCAGGAATCACGAACAGATGCGTTTCACCGTAAGGAACAAGGCCCTGGCCCGGCGTGCGATCGGCGCGCCACTTGAGACGCGTCACCACCGACGCCGGTTCAGCCCACTTCGTGCCCGCGGGCGCGGCCTCCAGTTTCACCGAGAAATCCGGCTTGCCCGGCACGCGCGCAAGGTAGGCGATCGAGCGGCCATCGGGTGACCACGAGAAGGCCAATGGCGCAGGGTCGATATCGGTGAGCACTGCTTCGTGCGAGCCATCCACCCAGCGCACGTGAATCTGATTCTTGCCGCTGCGATTGCTGAGGAACGCGATGCGGCGGCCGTCGGGCGACCAAGCCGGGGCCGAGTCGCGATAGTTGCCCTGTGTGAGCGGGCGGCGATCCTGGCCGTTGGAGGACACCAGCCAAAGGTGTGAGTAGTTGGCGTCGGTGAACTTGTCCTGCCAGCCCAGCACGTAGACCACGCGGGAGCCGTCGCGCGTGATGTCGGGCGAGGAAACGCTGCGCCAATCCCAATAGGTGCCGGAGGTCAGGACACTTGGTGCGGCAGAGTGCCCAACCGCGGTGAACAGCAACAGAAGCAAAGCAGCAAGACGCATTCGTTCATTGTAGAAGTTGGTAGACTCGCAGGCGTGAGGCAATGGATTCTTCTGACGGCGATGGCGATGGTGCTGCGCGGCGAAGTGCGTGAGTTTCCGGCCGGCAAGGAGCTGCCGCATGACAAGTACATTCATGCGGTGCCCGAAAGCGTGTCTCCGGTGGAGCAGGTCTACATCAAGTCAAAATACGGAGTGTACGTGGCCGCGGCGATGCGGAAGCCGAAGGGCAACGGTCCGTTCCCTGTGCTGATTCATTTTCACGGCGCGCCGGGCGGGCGTGGGATGGAGAAGCTGGTGACATGGTCGCGCGGGGATACCGGATCGCCATTTTTCGAGCGCTTCCTGCAGGAAGGCTAAGTGGTAGTGGTGGCCGATTATCGCGGCGGGCAGAACTTCGCGCGATTGGGTGAGTATGTCAAAGCAGGCGGCGTTACGTATGTGGACGACGCAGTGGCCGTGGTGGATCACGTAAAGGCGCTGCCGCATGTGGACGCCGCGCGCGTGCATGTTTATGGCGTCTCGCTGGGCGGTGACGTGACGATGAATCTGCTGAGCCGCGTGAAGGTGCGCGCGGTAGTGCTAGGCGCGGGCGCGCCGTTCAGTTTCCTCGGCGTGCAGACAGACCCCGGCGCCAAACCCGAAGACCGCTTCAAGAACATTAAAGTAGACGAAGCCGGCGCGGGCGAACGGATAGCCAAGGTGCAAACGCCGCTGCTGGTACTGGTGGGGACCAAGGACGACCTGCTGCCGTTGAGCCGCCGCCTGCACGACATGATGTCGGCGGGGGGCAAGTGGGTGCGCCTGGAGATCTATGAGAACGGCTATCATGATTTTGTGATGGGGCCGCAGGTGTCGGCGATCATCTGAAAACGTAGTTTTCTGATCATTGCGCCGGAGGCGACGACATCATCGGCGCCGAAGGCGCCAGTCATCGGTCTGGTCATCAGTTTGGGTTTTCCGCGTACCGGTGGCATAATCCCTGATTGGCGAGGCCCTCTTCTTCCCGCGTTGACCAAGCACTCCGTCAGAAGCAATGCAACAATCCCGCGTGCAGGGCCATTTT
>Ga0194119_10003869_pt1 | contig 23680 bp, 25 predicted proteins | sample TA2MahC100mmetaG_FD_148620 | JGI IMG/M metagenome (GOLD analysis project Ga0194119, IMG submission 148620) | Freshwater microbial communities from Lake Tanganyika, Tanzania - TA2015018 Mahale Deep Cast 100m | ecosystem: Environmental > Aquatic > Freshwater > Lake | place: Tanzania: Lake...
GCTCAATGAATTGATTGCACAAGAGTCAACCATCTATTCTCAAAAAGACGCAGTTCAATACTCATTAAAAATTAATTTAAATAGTGTCGATAGGCACCGTGACTTAGCGATAAGTTATTGAAAAGAGTGTAAATTGCTGGAACATCCTTAGAGCTTCAGATACCAAAGTGTAACAATTCTGAAGATTGGACAATCAGCAGCCAAGCTCCCTAATCGGAGAAGGTTCAGAGACTATAATCACTCCATCTCAACGAGATGATGGTATAGTCCAGACTACAACAACTGAAAAGTTGGTTTGGGAAACCAAATGTGGTACAGCTATGGCGTTCAAATTATGCCTCATTTCAAGTTTGCTGATGAATGGCAGGCTCTCGGAGCTTCAACCACGCTAACAGGACGAATCCTGTCAAAGTACGGTCTGATTGAATCAATCGAGCAACACTTCAATCCTGACAGAGAAATTCGATGGGAATGGCCGTTGCTTGATAACATCATCGTGGGCACTGATGCTGAGGAATTTTACACAGACCCACAAAATCAAATGTTGCGTGCAGCAGTTATCTCCGATACGGATAGTGTGACTGGTGATGCGATTGTTAGAACTGATAGATTTGGTGTTCTTTCATTTGAAGATTTGGAAAGATACGCTGATCGAATTGAACAAAAAGACAAGAAGCAATTTTATTTCTTTGATACTCCTTTGCGCGTGACCAATTATCTCAATGGGGAGGTTCAATACGATGATGTTATGTTCATGTATTCTCATAGATGCGATAAAGAGATTTACGAGATTGAACTGGAAGATGGCACGATTATCCGAGTTACCGAAGATCATTCTATCCAAACTTGCAATGAAAATGGTGAACCAGTGATTGAGAAAAAACCACACGAATTAACAGAAGATGATATTTGCGTGGTTTGTTATTGAATTGTAATTGGAGATAATCGAAATTATCTCCAATTATTAAAATAGTATTAATCTATGATTTTTGCATACCATCCAATTTGAAATTCTCTTGATCTGGTTTTCAATCTATTAAATCCTACATTTGTTATGTTTGTAAAAATCGGTTTACCATTATTTCTATAAGATTCTCTTAATGCATCGACAGATAGGTTGTGTTTAATACAAAATATACGGAAATCACCACAACATACATCAAATATTGTACCGTCTGTTTTATAAATGGCAATTTTTTTAGCAGTAGGTGAAACAAAATAATCACACTTGTTAAAATCTTCTTTAGATACTCTTTTGAATGAATTATCTCGAATATCTTTAACTATTATAGTATTTTTAAACATTGATATGAAAAAATTATTATTTTCGAATTCTTCTTTTGTTACTTTTTTTATTGAACCATCTCTGGTGTCAGTTACAGGAATTAGACCTTTGGCTATTGATACATAATATGTTGAATTTTCAAATTCGGCTTTTGAAACATGTTTTGTTGAATTGTCTCTAATGTCAATAACCGTAACCCATCCTTTGGTAGTACTGATATAATTTTCATTACTATCGAATTCTTGTTTTGTAACTTGTTTTGTTAATCCTGTATTCGTATCTAATACATTAACACGCCCTTTTGTTGTACTTACATAATTGGAACAAGTTGTGTATTCTTCTTTTGTTACCATTTTATTTGTTTTAGTTGTAGTATCAAATACAGCTAATAATCCTGTGGTGTGTCCAATATAATTTTCACTATTATCAAATTCTTGTTTTGTAATTTGTTTTATGTTTCCATCTCTAGTGTCAATAACATTAACACGACACTGTGTACAAAATCCATTACTAATTGCATTTGATTTATTGTAATATTCTGGGTTTTTAGAAACACTAAATAATTCGTGTAATCTTATTTCTTCGATATTTGCATCGTCTCTTGTTTCCCAAATAGACAAGATTTCTTTAGTAAAATATTCGTAACCGATTTCTTTGATAGCTTTTTTTAGGTGACTTGATGAACTTCTATATTTTGTATCTTCTTCCGGTTTGGCGTTAGATGATCTAACGCCAATGTAATATTTTCTTGAATCTGATGGTTTGTTATTGGTAATCTTGTAGACATAATGGTATTCCATGTTCGTTTTCCTTTTTATTGTATAATATTTTTATGGGGACAACCACCTTTTGATTTCCTTTTGGTGGCTTCTCAAAGGTGCGAACTTTGAGAATTACCCTTAATATTACTATTTATATCGAAAGTACATTTTTTATAAATTTTAATGATAAAAGGACTAAATAATGTGTGAACCAACAATAGAAAAGAAACCACATGAATTAACCGAAAATGATGTTTGTGTCATTGCTACCTAACAGGTACAAATGAATAAAATAATTAACATAGATACAGATTATTTTGTTGGATACACAACTTTTGGTAAAGTTATTCTTGAACGTATTGAACAAAGAAATCCTCCAATAACTAGAACTATAGTGGTTGATAGTGCAACAAAAATGTTTGCTCAGATCAGGAATAATACTGAGTCAATCAAATTACTGTATCAACATCTAAGAGATAAAGACAAAGATTTCTTTTATAATATATCTAGCGAACATATGCCTTATCCAGAAAAAGCAATTATTAAAGGATGGCAGATGAATGGTAATTTCTTCTATGAAGATAAAATTGGTCTTGATACTGTAGAAAAATTTTTGAAACACTTTCTAGTTGATGCACTGGAGGAGTTTAAGTTGCTTCCGAGGTTTAATCAATTGGTTATTATTGAATTTATTGAAAAATACATACCAGAAGTCATCATCAACAATATAGAAAAGTTTGAATTGTTGAAATTTAATGATCGAATAAAACAAGAATTCAAAAAAGTAAAAGAAAAACACCAATGATATTAAAAAGACCATTTTTACAAACAGAAACATCTTTTGGACAAATAATTCTCGAATATCATACTTCGTCCGATCATCCTTTTGTAATTGGACTGAATGATGTTAGTCAAAACTCGTATCAAGAATTAGCGGCGCATTTTGAAGTTCTCACAAAAATTGCTGAGGTCTTTAATCATCATAAGTTAGAGTATGTAAATCCCGGAAATTATCCACAGCTTCACCATTTTACCATCGGCGGTTGGTTTATCAATGGTAACATTTTAACTAAAACAATAGATGGTGTTGCAACGGTTAATGACCTTTTAGTTTATTATCTTAATAATGAGTATTATTATAAAAACTTGTCTATGTTTCATAGAGCCGTAATTGCAGAAATCGTTGAAAAACAGATCCCCGAAGAAATTTTGAAAAATCCGGCAAAATTTGATAAAATGTTAGAATTGAGAAGTGAAGATTTCTTGTGAGGATAAAATGATGTTTGCATGCAATTGTGGTAGAGAATATCAAAGAGAAAAGAGTTTTATTGCACATCAAGAGCAATGTGTGTATAAAGACCTCGACTTGAAAACCGTTTATTGGATTGGTTCGATAATTGACGACGCTAATAGCAATATATTTCGTGTCAGTATTGGTCCTGTAAAAAAATACGCAAAAGAAAATAATTTGGAGTATAATACCGCTAAGGAAATCCTTCAGAAAGAGCTCATTTACAAATATCGCAGATCGTTGTGGGAAATCAATTTGGTCTGGACAGAAGAACTGTTAATTAGTGAATATCGAGAATTTGCTAAATGGGTATTTGCTACCTATAAGGATATTTCACTTATTTCATTGAAAAGCATGCTAGCTAATACAAAGGTTATTTACAGATTTAACTTCGAACACACTGCTCAAATAATTGGTAGAAGAATTGATGACAGTTTGACTTATGTTAATGAGCATGATGAATTTGTTAATGATTTTGAATTTGTTGCTGCTGTTACTTCTGGTGATATTTCAATGTATTATGTTCTGTTCAATGATTGGTTGGCAGAAAAATGGTTTGGAAGATTGGATAGAGATTTACAGAAAGAATTGGAATGCTTGTACAAAATCGCTTCTAAAACAATCTTGGAGAGATTGACTGCTGATGAATTTGATTTGCTGCAAAAACTAGCTGGTACAAGTACACCAGTAATATTTGAGATGTAAAATGAATAGTAAATTGCAGACAGGATGTAAGGTTTACAAATTTTATTTCGATATAAAGTTATTTTGGAAGTAAAGTAATGCCTATTAGATGTCAAGAAGGAACTAGGGTTTATAAATTTTATTTTGATCATGATTCGGGTGAATTGAAATTTCGACATTTGCCTGTTTTGACCTATCAATACATGGATGGGATGCAATGGAATGTCATTGACATGTATACTCTTATTGAAGAGAAGAAAGTAAGGAAGTATCTTGTTTTCAAAGAAATTCAGCAAATAAAACATCCTGCTCCTGGCGTATTGATAGATCAAGATTTTCAAGTAGCAAAAGTAAAATTTTTGTATCATTTCGTCACACATTATGATACACATGCCATATTTTCTTATTTGTCGGACATTGAAAAAAAATGTTATTCTGATGCCAAAAATCAGTATAATACATTTGTAAAGGATTTTCCTGAGATTTTGTTGAAGATAGAAGATTTGATTGGTGATGGTGTGATGAACTATAACCATTTTTGGAAATAACGTGTTGTTAAATAACAATAACTTACTGTCGGAGGAAGAAAACTATGTTTGGAGCATTCAAAACACTGGCAACCGTATTGGTTGCAACCGGAGCTGCTAAAGTTGGACGTGATCAATACAACAAATATCGTGATGCCAAGCGGAAACGTCAAGTAGCGGAAGTTCATCAGTTCATTTCCAGCCTTGATCTTGACCAGCTTCAGAAAGCACTTAAATCTGAGGATGTTGAGGTGTTGGTTGATGCGGTCAGTTCAATTCTCAGCGCCGCCAATGATGTTCGTGAAAAGTCTGAATTTGAATCACTGCGCGAAGACCTTTCCGAGGCTACCAAGGGAGCAACCGATTCTGTAAAAACCTTTTTCGCTGATATGGCGAACACTGAGGAGTACAAGAAGGCATCGGCTTCTGTTTCTGGTGGTGTTGATAAGGTTCAGAATAGGCTTTCTGATCTTTTGAATGTTGGTGGAGAGTTTGCCAAAGATGTTGGTGAGATGTTTGATGGTATCAAAGAGCAGTATGAGCAGGAGATGGAACGGCAGCGGAAAGCGGCAGAGGAACAGAAACGGAAAGAAGAGGAAAAGCAGCCGACCTTTGATGAATTTATGAAAGGTGGAAAGTTGAAGGTGAATTTTGGTAGTGACACCATTTGGAGAATCGTCGATCTCAATTCTACGGATATTTTCATCAATCCCGCAAAGAAGACTGTTCGGGTGCCTAATTTGGAACAGCCAAACAATTACAAAGACGTTGAATTGAAGTAAGCTGAAGCACGAAATCCCTCATTGTTTTTGAAAATGATGAGGGATTCGTCATGTTTATTGTAAAATAATTGTTAAAAGGTTTGTTTAGTAATGTTGTCGATAAACGATATTGTTTACAATCAAGGTTATAAAAAATATAAGAAAATTGAACTTCTTCAGGAAAATTTTCCTGAAGAATACTCATGTGTAACTGGATTTGTGAATAGTATTGAAGGTATTCTTTCATGTTTTAGAAATAAAATCTTTGAACAACCAATATGTCAACATCCTGATTGTAATGAACCTGTAAAAATGACTAAAGGTTTTATTTTTCCAAGAGGGTGTTGTTTAGTTCATAGTCAGGAAATAACATTTCTTGAAAACTACGGTGTTGTAAATCCAATGATGACAAGTGATGTACAAGAAAGAGTTAAACATACTACTTTAGAAAGATTTGGTGTTGATAATGTTTTCAAATTGGTTGATATACAAGAAAAAATAAAACAAACCAATTTAAAGAAATATGGTGTTGAGTGTTCATTTCAAAATACTGAAATTAAAGAAAGAATAAGACAAACTAATCAACAGAAATACGGTACTGATAATCCAATGCAAAATGAAGATGTTGCACGAAAAACGTCAGAAACACATAAACAAAAACATAAAGAATATCAACCAAGAGTAGAACAAACAAATCTTGAAAAATATGGTGTTAAAAATCCTTTAGAAAATAATGAAATACATCGAAAATCTGTCTTGACCAAGAGATACAATAATTATTATTACAGAATATTGCAATTTCCTAATATTGAACCATTATTTGTAATAGATGAATATCATGGTTCGGACAAATACAATTGGAGATGTAAAGTTTGTGATGATGAATTTTCTTTTATTATTGAAGATGGAAAGATTCCCGTTTGTAGAAAATGTAATCCTTTTGAAAGAAATCCGTTTTCTAAAGGAGAGAAAGAGTTATCTGAATGGTTGAAATCTCTTGGATTAACTATTGAAGAAAATAACAGAACTATTTTAGATGGTAAAGAATTAGACATTTACATTCCAGAGAAAAACATTGCTATTGAATTTAATGGAATTTATTGGCATTCGGAATTAAATGGAAAGGGAAGAAATTATCATCTTGATAAAACAACGATTTGTTCTGAGAAAGACATTCAGTTAATTCATCTTTTTGATGTTGATTGGTACCAAAAACAAAATTTGGTAAATCTATGTTAATGACCAAATTAGGTTTAATTAAAGATAGAATATTTGCCAGAAAATGTGAAATAAAAGAAATTACTTCTAAAGAAAAAAATGATTTTTTAATGTTTTATCATTTAAATGGTAGTGATCGAGCTAAAATAAAAATTGGTTTATTCTATGATGGGTTACTAATGAGTGTAATGACTTTTAGTAAACCTCGTTTTGATGACAATAAATATGAATGGGAAATTCATAGATTTGCCAATAAAACAAATATGTCCATTATTGGTGGAGCAGGCAAATTATTCAATTACTTTGTAGAAAAATATCAACCAGAATCAATTATTTCGTACAGTGATAAGAATTGGTTTACTGGTAGTGTTTATGAAAAACTCGGAATGGTGAGATTGGAAGATACTCCACCGGCACCATATTATTTTAAAAATCCATCAGAAGGATTGATTCATAGGTTGTCTCTTCAAAAACACATGTTAAAATCGAAGTTGGAGTTTTTTGATAGTAATCTTACTGCTTGGGAAAATTTACAGATTGCTGGTTATGATAGAATTTGGGATTGTGGTAATTATAAATTTGAATGGAGAAAATTTCAATGAAAGAAATAACAGAATGGGAAGTATTAACACTTGATGGGTGGCAAGATTTTTCAGGAATTGTTCAATTTGAAAAAGAAGTTATCACTATTACGTTTGATGATGGATCACATTTAACAGGTAGTTTAGATCACAGAATTTTTTTAGTCTATAATGAAAAGATTTCTTTGAAAGATCTTGTTGTTGGAGATGTTGTTCAAGGGTCTGATAATTTACTTATTGTTAAAGAAATTTCTGAGATAAAAGAAAAACAAAATGTGTATGATTTGGTCGAAGTACAGGGTGGTCATAAATATCTAACAAATTCAGTGCTTTCTAGTAATTGTGATGAAATTGCATTCATTCCACCAAGAATCCAAGAAGAATTTATGGCTGGTACAGGACCAGCACTTTCTGCAACAAAAGGAAAAATGCTGATTACCAGTACACCGAATGGAAATCGTGATTTGTTTGCTAAACTTTGGTTTGGTACAGGTATGGAATGGGATAAGAAAGCACATGATTATGTTAGAAAAGGTACAGTAAAAAATATTTTTACACCATTGTTCATTCCCTTCTGGATAGACCCAACAAAAAATAATGATGAATGGATAAATCGTGAAAAGAAAACTCTTGATAGTCCAACTAAATGGCGAGTAGAATTTGAATGTCTGTCATATGATACCAGGGTGGAAGTGTATGATGAAATTGCCTATGAGTATAGGAATATGACTTTAAGAGAAATCTATTTGACTCTTGCACAGGATGCAATGTTGTTTGATGTGATCATCGAACCGGAAGATGAAAATCAAATTCCTGCTTCTCCTATTATTCCTAGTATTATAAGAGACAGAACCGCTCACCAATTTCAATTTTCAGATTAGTATCTTCTTTATTGATCTCTGTTTCAATCAAATTGGCATAATACAACCCAGGGATGTATTTTTTACCAAAGTATCCATAAGTTGTTAATAGGTCTGTGAATTGAGTATTGTTTCTTGGTTTCATCCATTTAACCAAGAAACAAGTACCGTTTTGATTGATGGCAACAATTGCATCAAACATTTTTAATTAACGGGACAAATGATGCTTGATAATCCCAACAGCGTAATCATCAATCTTATTATCTGTTCTTGCTACTAAAGACTCAAGATAATTGAGAATGAGATTATCTATGTTTGTATCACCTAGAGAACCTTTCACCAAATTTACCAATGCATCATCAATTTTGTTGTCAGTTCTGGCAGCAAGGCTACTCAAGAGATCAATAACAACACACCAGCCGTAGCTGTATCAACTTTGTCAGCAACAGCCTTATCATCAGAACTTCCAATCATGCTCATAATACCAGAACCAATTGTAATCAAAGTAGTTAAACTCATTTTTTATTCTCCTCTTTATTTAGATGTGAAATTGTAAAACTTAACAGTTACATTTTTATTTATATAATGAATTTTAGCATCTGATCAAAAAAATTGTAAAATGTAATAAAAAATTTTGAGAGAGATTTGATGCTTAATTTCGTAAACAAGTGTATCCTTTTGTTATTTTTGTCTATTATTCCATTCGTATTGATACCGAATTTAGGCTTGATAAGTCCTGAATACGCAAATATTATTTTATCACAAGTTACGAATACGGCTATCGTTGTAGTTTCTGTAACGACTATCAGCTCGATTATTGGTGTTATTTGTGCTTGGTTATTTTCAATGTATGAGTTTCCGTTAAAAAAACCAATTGAAACTATGTTGATAACAAGTATGGTTTATCCGACATATGTTCTTGCTTTTTTCTATACTGAGTTTTTTAATACTTTTGGGTTGGGTTCTCTGATTGCTACTATGGTTGTGGCTACCTTACCGTATGTTTTTATGATTGTTACCATGACTTTTAGAAGTCAATCACAGCAATTGGTGAATACTGCCTTAATGTTTGGCAAAAATAATTTATGGATTAAATTGAAAGTTTTGTTTCCATTGATTGTTCCTTCTATTATGCTTTCTGCATTGCTGGTTGTTGGGGAAACCTTTTCAGAATTTGGAGCAACGCATTTCTTTGGCGTGAGTACTGTGATGACTGGTATTTTTGAAATCTGGTTTGCTTTGGGTGAATCAGTACAGGGAATCAGACTTACTGCTAGTGTTTTTTGTGTTGTTATTATCATTTATTATTTTGTAATTGTGTGGCAAAAAGTATTGTTTCATTTTCAATCAATGTTTGAAAATAACGATATGTCCGAAACAATAGCACCAAGAATACCAAGTAATAACACTGGGTGGTTGATGACATTATTTTCCGGATTGATTGCCACCATTACTTTTATCATTCCAAGTTATGTTTTGATGCAGTGGGTGATCAGTAGTTTTGCTAAAACGAATTTTATAGCATTAGCTATGGTTTCTTTTAATTCAATAATGCTGGCTACACTTATATCATTCCTGGTGTTACTTTTGACTACTCTTGTTTATGTTGTATTCAAAAATAGAATGATGTTACTGACCGTACTTGCAAACACATTGTATTCAACCCCAGGTATTGTATTGGCTGTTGCAGCTACTTTTATAGTTGTATTGACAACTCCAAAATTAACACCTCTTTTATTTGTTTATGTTTTGGTGATGAAATTTTGGGCTATGGGAATGAATAATATCGGGATTGGTATTCAAAAAATAAACCAAAAATTTTATTATGTTTCGGAAACATTCAAGAAAAGTGGTTTTTGGTACATATGGAATGTACAAATTCCTTTAAGCATGAAAGGATATATTGTAGCATCTGTTATGGTATGGATTGATGTTATCAGGGAATTGGTTATTGGTTTAACTTTGCGTCCGCCGGGGTTTGATTTATTGAGTGTGAAAATATACAGTTTTATGGATAGTGAAATGATTTCTATGAGTGGTCCATGGATTTTGACAATGGTGCTGATCACTATACTACCATTTTTATATTTGAAAATGATTGCGAAGAAGTTGAATAATAAATAAAAAAGAGAAAAGGTGAGATAACATATAATGTTAAATGTTAAAAATCTTGGTTTAAAATTTGGCGATCGTACTATTTTGCACGATATTAATTTTAATGTAAAAAGCGGAGAAATTTTGTCGATTACCGGTCCAAGTGGTTGTGGTAAATCAACACTTTTGAAATCAATTCTCGGAATTTCCAAGCCACAATCTGGCATTATAAATCTTAATGGAAAAGACATAACACATTTACCTCTTAATAAAAGGGATGCTGTTATGGTTTTTCAGGATTTTTCTTTATTTCCACATATGACCATGGAACAGAATTTGTTTGTTGGTACTAAAGATGAAGAATTGGTTGGTGAAATAATTAAGTATTTTGATTTGGAAAGTTTATCTGGTAAATATCCTTTTCAGATGAGTGGTGGTGAACAGCAGAGGGTAACACTTGCTCGAGCTATAGTGAATAAACCGAAATTGTTACTATTAGATGAGCCGTTTGCTAGTATCGACAATATTACGTTGACGTATTTTAGAGAAAGGGTTTATGATTTATTAACAAAATTTGACGTAACAACACTTATGGTTACACATGATCTTGTTGATGTGTTTGAAATGAGTGAAAGATGTATTGTTATGAAAAACGCGCACATTATTCAACTTGATACCTTGGAAAACATTTATTATAATCCAAAAACTGATTTTGTTGCAGCTTTGTTTGGTATGGTGTTCGAGTATGAAGGTAAGAAATACAGACCAGAAGAAATTGAAGTTTATGAATCATTTGTGGAATCTTCACAAGAAGTAAAGGTTTTGAATAAAAAATTCAATTTGTTGTATAATGAATTGTTAGTAAGATCAGCGAGTAAAACGATGGAACCCTTTATCGTGCATGATTGTCATAGAAGAGATATTGGTCCTGGTGACACCGCGTTTATTGTAATAAAAAAGAGAAATTTGAAATAATTGAACACATCTCAAACTTAAAGGATGAAATATGAGAAAAATAATTGCAGCATTAGCATTATGTTTTAGTTTTACAACTGCTTCTATTTACGCTGCTGAATTGAAGGTTTTATCAGATAGAACAGAGCATCATTTGGAGGCATTGGTTAAGCAATATGAGCAGGAGACAGGTAATAAAGTTACCCTGACTTTGATAGGTAAAGGTATTAACGAACAGGTAAAAGTTGGTGGTTTTGACATAATGATCACAAAGAGCAGCAGTGAACTTATTGTTGCAAAAAGAGAAAAAGTGTTGAAGCCTATTGCCGCGGAAACTATTGCTGGTGTACCTGTGGAATTTAGAGATGTTGATAATATGTGGGTGATGCTTAGTTATCGCATCAGAGCAATTTTTGTTCACAAGTTTACTGCAGATTGGCCAACGTCCTATACTGATCTTGCCAGACCACAGTATAAAGGTAGAATTTGTATGAGGCCATTGACTGATAATTACAATCTTGAGTTGTTTGGAATTATGTTGCATGATATGGGGAAGAAAGATTTTACTGATTGGTTTAGACGTTTCAAAGCCAATTTGGCTAGAGATCCAACTGGTAATGATAGAAGTCAAATTAAGGCTATTTTTGATGTTCGGTGTGATGTTGCTATTGTGAATACTTATTATAAAGGTGTGATGGATTCTGATCCAACACAAAAACTTTGGAGTGAAAATACGGTTATGCTGATTCCTGATCAAGGATCAAAAGAAAATGGAGCTATTGTGATGTTTTCTGGTGCTGGTGTTTTGTCTGATAATCCAGCTAATAATTCCTTTATCACTTTTCTGCTCAGACCAGATATTCAACGTATGATTTCTACTAAGAATTTTGAATATCCAATAGATCCAAAAAATACTTCAGAAGAGGTTCACAACTATGGTCGGGCACAAAGATTGAATGCAGAAACGATAAAAATTCATCCGAATGTTCAGGAGAAATTGTTTGATCTTAGACGCCAAGCGTATATTATTGTTAAAGAAAACTGATATTTAATTATGAGTAATTTTCAATAAAAAAAGGAGTGAAAACTCCTTTTTTTATTGAATTAAACTCACCACATAAAAAAAGAGAAAAAATGGTTGCAATAAATATTGTTAAAATATTTTTGGGTTTATTGGTACAACATTTGTTTCTTTATTAGGATAGATTGATGAGTAGTAATTGGTATGATGATTTTTCGAAGAATAGTTCGAGATCTACTAATGATATTGTTATGCTTTCTTCTGTAATTAATGGTTTTAGAAAAATCGAGAAAGATGCCGAATTGAATTATTCAACTTTGTTTTTAGAGTCTTTTGTTAAAGAATTAAGAAATTCTAAGAAGGTTTTATCTAAAGAATTGAAAGAAGTAATTGATGTTCTTTCTCCATCTTTCATCAACACCGTGTGGGGATCAACAGAGTATTTGCAGAAAACACCAGTTGGGTATGCTATTGATGAGATTCATATAGAAGCTTTAGAATATCTGTTAAAATGTGGTGCTAATGTTAATGTTCCGGGCAGTAATCAACAACATGTTTTACAGGAATTATTGGAATCAAATGCTACTGATAAAAGAATAAAAATATTAGAAATGGTTTTAGAAAATCTTGAGCCAAATACAGTTAAACTCAAGAAAGGTTTTGATGGTAAGTATTATTCAATTAAGTATCTTATATCATTAGTAAATTCAACGCAATTTACAGAATCAGAAATAAAAGAAATTTACGATTATTCAAGTCCTAAAAATAAAGCATTATTAGTGGAAAATTGTGTAAAGTTTCAACGCATTGATGAAGATACACATCAGTTTCCACAAGATATTAGAGATTTGTTTTTGTGTTAGGGATCACTTCTGTCAATTTTTCATCCTGTTTCAAAAAAGCGTATGTTATAATACCTTCAAAAATGGTCAATGTCACAAAATTTTTGAACTTCTGGATAATCTTTTGTAAAATAAAAATATAAACATTTCGTATTAGAGGAAAAATTATTATGATTGATGGATACACGGCTTTTTTGGCAAAATTTGCTGAACTATACCCAGAACTATACATAAAAGTTATTGAATTTCCTGATGCCGTTATAGCAGGATGGATTAACTCAATACGAGAAGATAGGGATTTTATTACGTTTAGGAAGCCTGAAAAAGTAAAGAACTATTTTGAAACTCTTTTAGAGGCGCATCGTAAAAGCGACTTTCAATTGTTTGTTGAACCCTAATTCAAGAAGAGAAAATATAATGGAATTAATTTCTGTGGGATTTTTACAAAATTCAGTAATGCATCAATATGGTAAGTATCCAGAATTGCGAGTAAAAATCGACAGATATTTTACTAATTTTGCTGATAATTATGTTGATTTTAATTACGTGTGGTTTGAAGATAGAATGTATGTTGAAGCAAAACACGGTGAACTCATTAAAGGTGATATTGAGAATGTGTTGAACAGAAGGATTGATCCTTTTGGAGTTAAAATTTTTCCACCGGAGTCATTCATCAGATTTATTGATTGTAATTCCGTTAAACAAAAAATTGAAGAGAAAAAACAAAAAAAGATTAAAGAACGAGAAGAGAAAAAACAAAAAATCAGAGATGATTTTAATGCAGCAGTTCGTAATATCAAGAATAAAGTAGAAGGACATCGTTTCATTGGATCATTTGACCTTGAGTTCTGGGAGATAAATAATAATATTATTCTGGAGTTTGGATGGCGTGTTGAAGATTACGTGACTGGTATTGGTAATACTGTTCATTTGGTTATTCAGGAAAATCTTGAATATAACAATACTATGTTTTCAAAGAGTAATAGATTTGCAAGAAAAGATTGTGAAGTCGTTACATTGTCTTCGGCCAAAGAACGATTCAAAAAGGAATTTTTGGATGTTGTAGAAGTGTTGGTAGGACATGGGGCGAGTAATGATGTTAAAGTTCTGAAGGTTAATGGAGTTTTGATTGGTAAAAATCATATCGACACTTCTGTTATTGGTGGTATGTTAATGAATCGCTCAAGCATGGTATCTTTGACTAATCTTGTGAGACATTATAGAATAAAACATGGAGAATTACATAATGCTGCTAATGATGCAGAATGTATTATGCGAGTGTTTTTTGAAATGGGTGAATTGAATATTTAGAACAATCGAATTGTATTTGTAAAACCTGATAATTTAATGGGGCAATATGGTTATGGAAGTTGATATTAGCGATTATGTTGAACATACAATAAATTACTTTAGAAAAAATTATATTACAGATGGAATAGAAATAAATTATCAATTAATCAATGAAGATAAAATTAAATTCAAAGTTCCAAAAACTGAGTACAATTTTTTAACTCAAAAATTAAAAGCAGACAATATTGATTTTGAGGTAATTCCGTCTGAACGTAAAATGGAATTGATTTTTTCATGTCATGATGGAACAACTTTGCTTGAAACAGAAAAATTCAAAATTTACATTTATTTTGTTGAACCAGCTGCTCTAAAAACTTTGGAGAATATTGAAAATGCAAAGGAATTGAACATAAAAAATTGGGCTGAATTTTTTGATAGTATAGACCCAGAATATAGAAATTTGTTAATGCGTATAGTCAATAACATTAATATTGCATCACTTAAAAATGAATATAATAAAGTGATTTCAAAGAAAACGTATTGGATAGATCCAAAAGATGGTCTATTTGAAAGAAAAGAAAAATTTGTTAATGACGAATGGAGAATTACCTACAGTCATGTAACAAATAATCTCTATCAAGTATTTAAAATGTTTTTTAGATTTTTTGAAGAAATACCATTAAACGAATTAGCGAGTTTTGAACGATTCAAAAACATTATTAAAAACACCAAGTACAAATCTCACCTCCAATGATAAATATAGTAAAAGTGAAAATCATTGGGGAATATGATAGATGGCTTATACAAAAAGCGAGTTAAATCATTACAAGAAACATCCTGAAGAAATAACAGCAAGCTTGGATTCTGATTTAATATCGGAACTTATTGATTACGATCCCAAAAATATCAAGAGAATACCTCAGACAGTTGATCTTATTGAGCGTGCATACGCACGTGACCCACAAATTTTTAGATATGTTGATTTTAGTGTTATTACACCTTCTTTTTTGGATCGTGTTATTGATGCTCATCCATTGTATATCCGGTATATTCGTTATCCATCACCAGAATTAATCAAAAAAGCCCTGATTAAAGATATAAATGTAATGCCGCATGTTGAAAAATATTTGACTGAATCAATGTTTGAATGGTTGGTGTCTAGGAATGGGTTGTTATTACAGTATATTCCAGAAACAAAACAAACTTTACAAATGACTACATTAGCTATCCACAATAATGTTAAGGCGTACAAATACGCTCATAATAAATCTAAAGAAACAGATATTTACGTTGTTACTCGTGATACAACACAAATCAATTCAGTTTCATATTTCTGGCCAGAATTAATTGACTATTTTGTCAATTATAACGCAACATATATTACTAAATTTTTTTATGATTATCCAGGATTTGTAACACCACCAAGATTAAAAGTCATATTGGATGCAGAACCAGAGCTTTATCAAACTATTCCAAATCCATCTTTGGATATAATGAAGTATGCGTTGTCTTTGAATATTGACATGTATGTGTATATGCCATATAGAATGGATTTGTTGGAAAAAACACTCGAAACAAATGGGTTGATCTTAAAATATTATAGAAAGAAAAGTTTGAAAACTATTAAAAATGCTTTGAATTCAAATGTGAGAGCATTGGATTACTTAGAATTTCCAAGAAAATTTTTGATTGATTATGCGTTTAGTAAAGATGGATACGCATTGAAGTATATTGAAAATCCAACATATGATCAATGTTTTGATGCTGTTAAGAGAAATTGGGAGGCTTTGCAATTTATTCCACCACAATTTGTTAATGCTGAAATTCAGTTGTACGCTATTGCTACTGGTGGACTTAAAGTGCTTCCTATACTTGGTGTACCAAAAAATGAAGATGTGATTATGCAGTTGTTAAACTTACAGCCTAGTTATATTTTTAAAATAGAACAACCAACTTCAAAAATGTTCCAAGCGGCCTTTGCAGCGGAAGGACAGTTAATAATGTTTTATCAAAACTGGAATAGTAAGTTTAATTCGGATGAAATAGGTGCGGCATTATCTCAAGATGGTACAATTTTGGAATATGTCAAAAATAAATCAAAAACATTGGCGTTGATTGCTATTAGAAAATATCCATTGGCTATTCAATGGACAATTGAGTTTCAGGATTTGGAAATTGCTTATACCGCTGTTAATGGTGATCCTAGAGCACTTTTTTTTGTTAGAAAAGATGTTCTTGATGCGGAATTATTGAAAATGGCTCTAACTCTTGATCCAGATTTCTATACGAGAGCAGAAGGTGAAATGACTTGGGAAGAATGGTTAGAAATAACTGGATTGGGACACCAATAAAATACTTATTTTTATAATGGAAAGGGGAAATTACCGTGAGATTAGGAAAATTACAAGAAAGTTTTACAAATCCTGATACAAATTTTATAAGGTTATACCAAACAGAAGATTTGAAAAAATGTAAATCATTGAATGAAGTTAAGGAAACTATTCAACGAGTGTTTACTGAAGCTGATAACTATGCTGCAAATAACTGTCTAAAATACACATATTTTCAATTGGCAAAAAGACCATTATGGGAACAGCATGAGATTGAAATCACTCCTCAACATTTCATCTTGAAAGGTTTTGACGCGTATATCAATGTTGATTTGACAGAATCAATAGAAAAAGTTACACCATTTATTATTGTTCGGAATAGCAATGTATCTTCTTTAGAAGATGGTCAGAGAATTGAGATTACTGAAGATTTTATTAAATCTTTGAATCCTCTACAACAAGAAATTTTTCTTGAGGCATTGGGTAGAGTTGAACATGAAACTGTTGAAAAACTTCAAAATGTATGGAATTTAGAACAACAAAGAATTGATAAGTGGATAAAGACTTGTAAAGTTGTTTTGTAATAAATATGGTGATAATAATAAAAAGGAAATATTTTGATGGCGAAATTAAGTAATATTTTAGAGAATGTTGAAAAACAATCTTCATATGAAATAGATAAAAGAAAATATTTTGCTAAGAAGCTTATGGAAAATATTGCCCTTCTTGAAAATTCTGGATCTAAAAATACATTTGTAATTGTTGAAGAAATATTACTTACTGAAGCTGGTAAATATGGATCTAAAGAAAAAGCTGTTATGTTTCTTGAAGGTATAGAAGAAGAATTGTTGAAGGAAGGGTTTATTACTGATACGATTAAAGCTGGAGCATCTCTAGTAGGAAAGGGAATTAAAAAAGTTTTTTCTAAAGTAAAAGACATGATTACTGGTCCTATTATGGTGGCGATGAATGAATTTTATACTGTAGTCAAACCTGCTGCAGAAAATTTGATGAAATATGGTATCAAAGAATCACTCGATAAGTTTGAATATAATTATCTGTTTGAGGCTGAAGCAGAATCATCAATGCTTACTAAATTAATTTCAGGAAGAGGGCGTGGATTAACTGGAATTAGTAGTGCAATATTTAAAAAGTATTATGTTACTAAATCGTCTGGTGGTCCATCAACCTTGTGGGTTGGAGCAACTCCTCAAGAAGCGAAGGCAATAGCTACTTTTATAAAACCAAGTTTATTAGTTTTAAATTTGGATGATACTATTTTTACTTCTGCAAAAGAAATGGAGTTAATCAAAGTAATATTCGAAGAAATTATAAGCAACACATCGTTAAATCCAGATACTGCTTATAGTGATGAAGTTGAACTAACAGCTACGACAATAAACATAAAGCATAATACTGCACCTCAGCCAATTAAGCCTGGTTTCAAATACAATATATGGATAGCTTCTAAATCAAAAACTGCTATTGGTAAAAAATCCGTTATGTCGCAAGCAGATTTTATAGCATCTATAGGGGCAGAAGCTCCAGCTGAAGTTGAACCTGAAGAAACTCCACCAACTGGAACTCCACCAACTGGAACTCCACCAACTGGAACTCCACCAACTGAAACTCCACCAACTGGAACTCCACCAACCACACCACCGGAACCAGAAAATAAAGTTTGGCTTCAAGATGCTATTACAAAATCTGGTGTTACTTCTGACAATAGTGAAATATTTACTAAACTAGGGGTTGACCCTAAAACAGTTTGGGATAAATTTATTAAGTTTGCAGCAAAACACAGTTATAAACTTCCAGCTATTTTATTGGCTTCACATGGTAAAGGTAATTTTGCTCCAATGAGTTCACAGGAATTTATTGGTTATGCATATGGTTTATATCAATATTTAGGACATATTGAAACTGAAATAGCTAAAGGAACTATGGAACCACAAATATATGGTAAAAAACCATTTTTAGAATTTTTGACTACTATTATACCGGCGGCATCTAAATTAAGTGAAACATTGGAAAAATTGAATTATACTAAAGCTGCTTCAACTGGAACTCCTCCAACTGGAACTCCTCCAACTGGAACTCCTCCAGCAGCGGGAACATTAAGTGGTTTTAGTAGTAGTACTGTAATTTCTGGCCCACCACCAAAACCAGCAAGTGGTCCAACCCCATAAGGAATAAAACAATGAGATTACATGAAATTTTTGAACAACAATCAAGAGCAAATCAAAGACTTTATCCATATTCCGAGTTATTTGAAAATACGTCTGTAGCTTATTGGACTGGTATTTATAAGTTAAAAACTTTGCCATTATCTGAAGCAGCATACAATAATGAGTTAAAATCATTACAATATATGATTCTTGAAACTGCAATGAAATTGCCTAGAAATATGATTCCTGCTTTTAGTAAATATATGGATGATATAATTTTACGAGAGGGATTTTGGGATACGGTTGGACAAATAATTGATAAGACTGAAGGCGTTATAAAACAGGGCAAAGAAATGGCTGGTAAAGCCGTTGTTGGGGCTGTAAAAGGTGTTTACAAAGGTGCTGCATTGGCACTTTCTGCTGGTGCTGGTTTAGTGTCTGATTTAACTAAAAAAGTTTCTCCAGAATTGCATGAAAAATTTGTTCAATTCGGAAAAGCTGCTAAAGATTATATTCTTAAAAAGTTACAAACTGTTTATGATGCAATTGTATCTAATTTGCAAAATATTCAAACTAAAGTTGCTAGTATGTTTTCAAAAACATGTAATATCCAAAGTATTACGTCTGGATTAAACCTTACAATAGATGAATTTCATAAATTTTTAGTTGAAGCTGAAGAGGCAGCTAAACAGTTGACAACTGATCCTGTTGAAGTTGCAAAAGAAATATTAAAGAATGAACCAGGGTTAAAAGAGGTAGATCAAATTATCAAAGCATCTGCTACAGTATGGTATAGAACAAATACTTCATTAAAAGGTGAATCTATTGTTAAGATTGCACAACATATTGCTTCTCAATCAAGTGATGAAAATTTGAAAAAAATTGCAAGTACAGATGAACTCGTTAAGTTTATTGGTGATAATAAAATCATTGATGGTATCAAAAATTTTGATTCAACACAATTAGAATATCAACCGGTTGAGACTATTTCACCAGATACATTATCTGATAGAGAATGTTCAAGTATGACTGACCCTAGCCTTATTGAACAACTTCTTGCAAAGATTCCAGATGATGCAGCTTATAAGAAAACTCTTGAAGATTTTGCTCTTAAATCCGAAGAAGTTATTGGTACATTTAAGAATGCTTTCAAAAATGAAAAACGTAATGTTATTATGGGTATTATTTCTGCAGCACTTTCAATTGCTACTGGAGCAGCAACATTAAATATTGTTATAGCAATTGGTGGAACATTGGTTCCAGCATTGATTAGAGTATTAGCGGAGTATTTTAGAAATAAAGGTATGGAAAATGCTGCAATGGTAACTGAAAAAGTGGCTAAATTTGTAAGCATATTAACTACTGTTCTTCAGGTTTTTAATTTATCCAATCTTGTTCAAAGGATGATTACTGGTGAAGAAACTGAGTTTATTGCATCAGCTGAGGCTTCTGCTCAACAACCAGGCGGTGGTACTGCTTCTGTAGTAGATAGTGGTGCTACTACAGCACAACCTACTGGTGGAACTAATGCTACTACAGCACAACCTACTGGTGGAACTAATGCTACTACAGCACAACCTACTGGTGGAACTAATGCTACTACAGCACAACCTACTGGAGGTACTGTTGCTGCAGAACAATCAGTTAGTGGACCACCAATTACTCCTGCTGTCGCAGAGACATTTAATTCATTTAAGGCAAGCGGTCTGGTAGTCGATCAAGGATTGTTAGCTGAAAAAATGGCAAAAATGACACCGAATGCTGTGAAAGCTCTACAAGATTTGACTGTTGGAGATACTGCTATTTCTCAAAAAACATTAGATTTTGTTATGTCTTCACAACAACAAATTGAAACTTATCAAATTACTGCTGTAAAATTGATTTTAAACAATACCACGCCGGATTTTGTTTATGCAAAGGATCATTTAGGTATTTTGATAGATAATGGTCTTAATCCAGATGAATTTTTCAAAGTATTTGAGTCACAGGAATCTATTAAAAATTACATGAGAAGTGCCGCTTTAGCTTTTGAACCTGATGTTACTAATCCAGGTGGAGATCCAACTGCATTTCTTAATAGAGTTAAGGCATTGCAACAGGCAGGCCTTGATATTAACAAACCATTTGTTATTGATGATGCAAATCCTAGTAAATTGGTTGTTTATCAAGGAACTACTAGATTAACAGATGTTGAAAAAATTATTAATTCTCCGGCATCTTCGGTATCTCCTAAACCACCAGCTGGACCGAATACAGGTTGGGACGTTTAATTAAATGGATATTAAAATGACTAAAGAAGAACTACTTAAAAGAATTGAAAAAGATCCAGTTCCCCTCTCTGATGAAATTAGAGAGGGTTCAATTCCTTTTAAGCTTTTGACTAAAGTTATTGAAGAGAATAAAGATATTTTACCAATTATCAGAATATCTCATCTTATTCATCCTGATTGTGATATTTTGGTGTTTGGTAAACATTATTTTCAACTTATGACAGATACCCAACTTGCTTCTAGAGAAGTAATTCTTACTAAGTCACGAATTTTTAGATATTTGTGGGCTATTGCACATGTTATGCATTGCAAAGATCCATCGGAAGAAACTATCAAAAGCATGTATCCTGAAAACAAATATTTTTTTGAAAAATTAATAAAAAATCCTCATATTACCGATGAATTTAAGATAATTTATTGCAGTGTTACAGGCGATACATCACATCTTCCACAAGATGTACAGGACTGTTTTGTCTTTTAAATTTGTATAATAAACATAAAGATTCTGTGAATTCTGAATCTTTTCAACGATAAAATTTCAAACCCCAATCAACTCCTTTCAAGGAAAGAAATGTAATGGAAATCAGATTATTAACAACTTCTGAACCACGTGATGCTTCGTGGTCTAAAGCCGTATTTGTTATTTTTTATTCAATGGATCCAAATTGTTTTTTGACTGTCTTTCGTGGTCATGACTACAGTTTTGGATTTCCTGGAGGTATGCGGCAATGCAATGATCCAGTTATTGATTTGCGTCATGAAGTTTGGGAGGAAACCGGTCTCGATCTCTATGAATTTGAAAAACTGAACAACTTGGAATATTTGTGTGAGCATTTGATTACCGAAGATGATGGTAAATCCATATCTGTCCTTCTATACGGCCTTAAATGTGACTATGCTACTCTGTTGCGTGTAAAAGCAAAGATGAGTGAAAAAGAAGCAAAAATATTACCAAGCAATGCTGACATTACTGGTTATGGTTTTGAAACCTCTGGGGTTTGTTTGGTAAAACTTGATGATGGTGGATTAGCAAGGTTTATGAAAAATAATCTCGCTCCATCAGTTAAGGAAGAACTCGAATATATAACCGCTGTTCCATGGGAATAATGAAAAGTTTTCTCTAAAATTGTAAAATAGATATTAAACTTTTCTAAAGGGATAAACAATAATCATGGCAACAACAAAGACAACTTCAACGACAAAGAAAAATGATCTGTTTGATAGAATGCGCAAAAGTATTACAAAGAAGAATGCAGATGCTATTCTTGATTTGACCGAACCAAAAATTTGGGCACATTCTGGAAATTATGTATTGAATCATATTTTGAGTGGTAAATTTGGTAGAGGTTATCCGGCAACTAGAATTACGCAGATTTTTGGTGATTCCGGTTGCTTGCTTCCAGATGAAAAAATCAAAGTATATGAATTTAAATCAAAACTCGAAAAATAAAATTATAGAAACTGACGTTTTTTATAATTTTTTTCAAATTTTGCTATAAATAAGTAATAAGGATTACTATGTTATGGTGAAATTATGAATATTAGATATTTGAAGTTTTTGAAAAAAGTAAAAGAATTATACAAGAACATCAATTGGTCAAACAAGAACAAAGTTCGAGAGATAAGGAATGCCTGGATTGAAGTAAAAGACTATCCACGGTATTCCTTGACAAGCCATTTCTTTTCAAAAAATAAACTATTGATTAAAATGGGATTAACAGTCGAAGGAAAAAACCTAAGATTGAATTGTATTGATTATTGGACACTAAGAGGATTTTCTGAAGAAGATGCAAGAATGTTTGTTTCTGATCATCAGAAAAATGTCGTTAGTAAATCTTTAAATCATTATGGATGTTCCGTTGCATCAAAGAAATTCTTAAAACTGAAAGGTTTCGATGATGAAGAAATAAACACTTTAATGAAAAACCGAGATAGATTTTCTTTTAATGATTTATCTTATGATGAATTAATCACAATATCTAAAAAAGGTAATGAAACAAGAATTAAACATCTTTCAGAATTGAAAGAAACTGATTCATTTGCATTTAGATCTAAATTTAATAATACTATAGAATATTATATTTCAAAAGGATATTCAATTGAAGAATCAAAGGTATTATTAAAAAACAGACAAATTACATTTTCATTAGAAAAACTTAAACAGAAATTTGATAGTGAAACGGCTTATGAATTATGGATGGATAGACAACAAAGATGGCAAACGACTATTAATAATAAAAGTGCTTCTGAGTTGGAACAAATAAATCAGAGAAAAGCAGTTACATTAAAAAACCTACAAATGAAATACGGAAGTGAATGTGGGGAACAAAAATATCTATCAATTATAGAAAATAGGAAAACCCATACATCTAAAGAAGCATTGACTTTCTTTGATAGATTATTAACTTGTATTGAGTTTGATGAAGAAGCATACTGGTGTGGCAGTTTAGATAAATCTGAATATTTTTTGTTTGATTCAAATTCTAAAAAGTTTTATTTTTATGATTTCACATTAAAAAATAGAAAAATAATTATTGAGTATCATGGTGAATCTTTTCATCCAAGGAAAGAAAAATTAACAGACAATGAATGGAAAACGTGGAAAGTACCTTTTACAAATGAATCGGCAGAATCAAAATTTGAGTTCGATAGGCAAAAAAATAATTTTGCAAAGACGAATGGTTTTGAGGTAGTCGAGGTTTGGAGTTCTGATTCGTTTGAAGAATCTCTCTCGAAAATTGTA
>Ga0194119_10003871_pt1 | contig 23674 bp, 23 predicted proteins | sample TA2MahC100mmetaG_FD_148620 | JGI IMG/M metagenome (GOLD analysis project Ga0194119, IMG submission 148620) | Freshwater microbial communities from Lake Tanganyika, Tanzania - TA2015018 Mahale Deep Cast 100m | ecosystem: Environmental > Aquatic > Freshwater > Lake | place: Tanzania: Lake...
TTTCTGCAGAGCCAAGGCGCGGAAGACCGGACCCAAATGTGCCCGAAGGCCCGAGTATAGGGTCTTTCGACGGCACTTCGGAATGAACACCACGTGATATTTGCAGTCCCACTTACTATGGTTTAGACTTTGGTTTTCGTCCATCAGGATTCTCCTTTCGTGTGCTTGGCGGCTCACGTTTGGAGTTTCTCTGATGGACTCCCGGAAATGTCAAACTGCTACTGCCACCCCGGCACAGCCGGGGGGCCTCTTACGTTAGGCTAGTAAACGTCCTGCTTACTTACTTCGCCGGCGCTTCGACCAACGCGGCTATGGTGTTTGCGGGCGCCGCCCTGATACTGGCCGGGGTGATTGCCGGTTCGCTGGGCCACATCCGGCAACACGCCGGAAACAAGCGGTATAGCGGCGTGAAAGGGGTTGGGCTTTCGGTAGCGGCCGGTCTGATACTGGGAGGTTTCTTTCCGGCGGTTCAATCGTCCACCACCTCCGAGATTGGGCTTGGCCCTTACACCGCGACCGTGTTCGCGGCCCTGGGCGCTTTGCTCGCATCACCGGTGCTGAGCGTTTTCGTCATGAATCTCCCGATCCATGGCGAACCCGCTTCCTTCAAAGGGTTCTTCCGCAAGCCTGCCGGCGGTCATATTCAGGCCATTGTGGCGGGCGTGCTGTGGGCGCTTGGTCTCGCGGCAATCCTGGCAACTCTGGCGGCGAGCCGGAACCTTCGGCTCAGCGGACATTTGCCCTTTGCTGCCCTGCTGGGTGGCGCGGTCGTGGCGGCGTTGTCCGGAATTGGCCTATGGAAAGACCTTTCGAACGGTGACAGTAAAAGCGGACCCCTGACCTACGCGATGGTGGGCCTTTTCGCCGCGGGAGTAGCCGTGCTCGCGCTGGCGTAGTAGCACGAGGTGCTAGAATGTGGTAACACCCTTCCTTTGAAGAGAAGGGATTTTAAGCCATAGTGGCGTGAGGAAGTACCATGGAAAAACTAGCGCAAAACATCCAAGAAGCATTCCTAAATAACGCGCGCAAGGACAAGATTTTCCTTACCATCTACCTGATGAGCGGAGTGAAGCTCTCCGGGCGGATCAAGAGCTTCGACAAGTACTCCGTAATTCTTGAGTCGAACAATCAGGAGCAGTTGATTTTCAAACACGCGATCTCGACCGTTGTCGTTTCGCGCCCTGTCCACGGCCATGCACCCGTCCACGGAGCTGTGCATGCCATGCCAGGACCGGCGCCCGTTCCGGGTCCGGCTCCGGTGATGGCTCACCACACCGGTGAGCCGCAGGAGAGCTAGACCAGCCGTTTGTCCACCTCTCGAGAACCTCTATCCACGCACGCCGCCGCCGAGCGGGCCCTCCTGGTCGGTGTTGAATCGAAGCGAAGGGATTCGTCTGTTTTTCCGGCCGAGGAGTCGTTGGCCGAACTGCGAACGCTGACCGAGAGCGCGGGCGCCTCCGTGATCGACTCCCAGATTCAATCCCGCGACTCGGCGGACGCCGCATTTCTGGTGGGCGCCGGCAAAGTCGAAGAGATCCAGGGGCTAGTGAAAGGCTTCGAGATCGATTTGGTTGTGGTTGATCACGAGTTGTCGCCGACGCAACAGCGAAATCTGGAGCGAAAGCTGGAGGTCCGGGTCATCGACCGGACGCAATTGATCCTCGACATCTTTGCGCGGCGCGCTCGCTCGCGGGAAGGTCAGTTACAGGTCGAACTGGCACAACTTCAATATCTCCTGCCCCGGCTTGCTGGACACGGCGCCTCGATGTCGCGGCTTGGCGGCGGAATCGGAACCCGGGGTCCGGGTGAGACGAAGCTGGAAACGGACCGCCGGCGGATTCGCACCCGCATAGCGAACCTGGAGCGGTCCATTGAATCTGTCAAAAACACTCGGAATACACAGCGGCGTCAACGGTTGAGCGTGCCGCTGCAGACCGTGGCGCTGGCCGGTTACACGAACGCCGGAAAGTCCACGCTCTTTAACCGGCTGACCGGAGCGGGCGTTGTTGCCGATGCCCGGATGTTCGCAACTCTGGATCCGACGGTGCGCACGTTGCCGTTGCCATCGAAGCGCAAAGTCCTGTTGAGCGACACAGTTGGTTTTATTCGAAATCTGCCGGCCACGGTGGTGAAGGCGTTTCGCGCCACGCTCGAAGAAGTGGTGGAGGCGAGCTTGCTGCTGCATGTCGTCGACGGTTCCAGTCCCACGGCGGGCGCGGCCATCGAGCATGTCTCGGCGGTGCTGACCGAGATTGGCGCGGACGAGACGCGGCAGATCGTAGTTTGGAACAAGATGGATCAGCCCGGCGCCGCGCCGCCCCCCGATGGCGCTCTGGCGATTTCCGCACAGACGGGAATTGGACTGGACGAGCTTCTGGCGCGGATCGACGCGGAGGTTCCGGCCGGTTCGCTGCGCACGATTACGCTTCGGATTCCGGTTGCCGATGGCGCGGCGATTCACTGGGTCCATGAGCATTCACGGATTCTCAACAAGCGGTACGACGACGTGACTTGCGAGTTTCAGGCCGAAATCGCCGAGGCGCTGCTGCCCAGGCTCGCACCCTACTTGCAATCGACGCTATAGTAGGGGGGATCGAGGATGAACCTACCGAATCTCCTCACCCTTCTGCGGATCTTTTTCGTGCCATTGCTTGTCGTCGCGTTGGTGCAGGACGACTTCGGCCTGCGGTTGCTCGGTTTCCCTATCGCCAACGAGTTTCTGGCCCTTGCCATTTTTTTGGCGGCGGCGACGACCGACTTGCTGGACGGCTACTTGGCGCGGCGCTGGAAACAGGTGACTACCGTCGGCACTTTGCTGGATCCGGTGGCGGATAAGCTGTTGATCTCGGCGGCGCTGATATCTCTCGTGCAAGTGCGCATGGTTCCGGGCTGGATCGCCATCCTGATCGTGGGACGCGAGTTTGCAGTGACCGGTTTGCGCGGCATCGCAGCCGCTGAAGGGCTCACAATTCAGGCCAGCGACCTGGGCAAAACGAAAATGGTCACGCAGGTGATTGCGATCTCGCTGATGCTGCTGGCGATCCACGATAAACAGTGGCTGGGTGCGGCGATGTTGTGGATGTATGGCGTCGCATTTTTCGGGATCGCGTCGGCGATTCAGTACTTCGTCAAGTTCTGGGGCGCGCTGGACGAACGGATCAAGCTCCGCCGGCGCCGAGAACTGCTTTTGCTCGAGAGACGCCGCAAACGCAGCGAACGCGCTTCGATGGTGAAGGCCCAGACGGCCACTGGCCGTTGATGCAATTACAATAGTGAAATGCGACCGTTGTTCGTTGCCTGCCTCACCGCGGCTGCAGTCCTTGCACAGACGCCCGCGGCGAAGAAGAAGTCGTTTCTCGACAAACCGACGCTGGAAGCTTATGTCCGCCACCTGTTCGTCTGGTCGCCCCAGATTGCGGTGGCGGTGAGCGATCCGAAACCAAGCGGCATCGACCAGATGCTTGAGGTCTCGGTGACCGGCTCGATGGGAGGCGCCAGCCAAGTGGCGCAGTTCTACGTCTCCAAGGACGGGCAAAAGGTGCTGCAAGGCGTCTCGTTCGACGTTAGCGAAAATCCTTTTCACGCCAATAACACCAAGTTGAAAACTGGTCTGGGTCCGGCGCTGGGCAAAGCTGGCGCGCCAGTGGTTGTGACAATCTTCAGCGATTTTCAATGCCCGTACTGCAAGGAAGAGGGCAAGATGCTGCGGGCAAACCTGATTCAGACGTTTAGTAAGGAGGTCCGCGCCTACTTCCATGATTTTCCGCTGGATCAGATTCACAACTGGGCGCGGGCGGCGTCCATAGCCGGGCGCTGCGTTCACCGCGCGGACTCCGAAAAATTCTGGGACTTCCACGACTGGGTCTTCGACAAGCAGACGGAGATGAAGCTGGAGGACTTCCGGACCAAGTTCGAGGCGTTTCTGAACGACAAGAAGCTCCCGGCGCCGGCGATTCTGAAGTGCTACGACGGCAAGGCGACGGAACCGGATGTCAACAAGAGTTTTGAACTCGGGCGCACGCTCGAGGTGAACTCCACGCCCACTGTCTTCGTGAACGGGCGCAAGCTGGCCGGGAACCTGAGCTGGCCGCAACTGAAGCAGATCATCGATTTCGAGATCGAGTATCAAAAGACGGCCAAAAACGCCGGCGAAGACTGCGGTTGCGAGTTGACCGTACCGTCGCCGTTGCCGAAGAACTAGCCATGAAAATCTTTTTCGCCGCCGCCCTTGCGGCAATGGGGCTTTGCGCCCAGTCTCCAACCATTCGTCCGGACGAGTATTTGGAACACATTCAGTTCCTGGCCAGCGAGAAGCTGAAGGGCCGGGGAACGGGCACCAAGCAGTTGGAGCAGGCCGCCGTCTACATCGCCCGTGAACTCAAGGAGGCGGGGGCACAACCGGTGAACGGCAGCTACTTTCAGAGTTTTCCGGTTACGACTCAGGCGCAATTGGGCGGCGGCAACAAGCTGGTGTTTCAGACGCCAGGCGAAAAAATTGTTGCGGCCTTCGAGAAGGATTTCGTGCCGCTCAACTTCTCGGGGGCCGGCGCGGTGAACGGCGAGCTGGTGTTCGTGGGCTACTCGATTACCGCCCCTGAGTACAACTACGACGATTTCGCGAGCATCGACGTGAAAGACAAAATCGTGGTCTTTTTCCGCCGGGAGCCGCAGGAAACCGAAGATAAAAGTCCGTTTGCCGGCCGGGTCTACACACGGCATTCGCAGTTCGACTCTAAGGCGACCAACGCGAAGCTGCATGGTGCGAAAGCGGCTATTGTGCTTTCCGATATCCTCTCGGCCGGTTCCGGCGACTTGGAGAAATTCGCAAAGAACGCGGGACCGGCAAACGCCGGAATTCCGCTCTTCATGATGAAAGCCGAGATTGCAGAGAAGCTCTTCGACAAGGCGGGCAGGAATCTGCGGGAGATTTACAAGGGGATCGATGGGGATCTAAAACCGCGGTCGTTCGCGTTCCCGGAGTCGGTAAAAGTGGAGATTAAGGCCGACGTGCGGCGCGTGGTGAAGACCGTTCGGAACGTGGTGGGTTTTGTGCCCGGCGAAACGGATGAATACGTCGTGGTGGGCGCACACTACGACCATCTGGGTCTGGGCGAGCAGTTTTCGCTCGCACCCAACATGGTGGGAAAGCCACATTACGGCGCCGACGACAACGCGTCCGGAACGGCCGGCGTGATTGAGCTGGCCAAATGGCTCGGCAAGCAACCAAAACGGAGGCGCGGCACACTCTTCATGACATTCGCCGGGGAGGAGTTGGGGCTTCTGGGGTCTAGCTATTACGTAAACAACCCGATGCTGCCGCTGGAGAAGGCGGCGGCCATGATCAACATGGATATGATCGGCCGTGTCTCGAATGGGAAGGTGTATGTCGGCGGCAGCGGCACCGGCGCCAGTTTCGGAAAGTTGCTGGACGGCGTGGCGAAACCCGAAGGCATGCAGTTCGATGTTTCGGAGACCGCCGGCTACGGGTCCAGCGATCACACTTCGTTCACGACGAAACAGATTCCGGTGCTGTTCTTCTTCTCTGGGCTGCATGGGGACTATCACAAACCGGGGGACACCTGGGACAAGATCAACGCGAAGGCCGCCACCGAGTTGCTGGGATTCGTGGGCGGCGTTCTGCACAGGCTAACAGGCGATGAACCGAGGCCGCAGTACGTACGAGTATTGCCGCCGCAATCGAGCCATGGGACGGGTTCGGGCGGACCCGTGGGCCGGTCCGGCTATGGTCCCGACTTCGGATCGATTCCGGATTTCGCCGAGCCGCCAACCGGCGTGCGTTTCGCGGACGTTCGCGAAGGATCGCCGGCGCACAAAGCCGGGTTGAAGGCGGGGGACGTTCTGATCGGCTTTGACGGCAAGAAGGTGGGCAACCTAATGGACTTCACCGTTCTGCTCCGGCAAAAGAAACCGGGCGACGAGGTGGAGGTCGTTGTCCTGCGCGGCGGACAGAATGTCTCAGTAAAGGTCTTACTTGCCGCCAGAAAGTGACTAATTTCCTATTTAAGTGAGAGGCCTCCGCCGATTAGACTGGGAGGAGAGAGGGATCTCGCAATTGACCACCCATTCTGTTTTCGCGCCCGCAGACCGGATCTGGAAGCTTCCGCCGCTCATCCTGCATCCGTTCTCCGACGCCTCTGGTCCTAACAAACTCGTCGAGAGCTCTCGGGCCAGCCTGATGTTGCAGGGCATGTTGCCAAACAACGAGTTCACTGTGGACGAGCTGGACAAAAAACTGCTCGATGGGCGCTTCTGCGAAATCCGCATGCTGTTTTACGTGGGCAAGGACCTGATCCGCTGGGTGGAGCAGTGCATGGACATTGTGGGACGGGAAGAGGAACTGAAACGGGAAGGGGTAAACGAACAGAGCTTTGCGAACCTGCTGATCGAGGACCCGCCCGAAAACGTTCGCGAGAAACTCCGCCGTTGGGGCGTGGCCGACTACCGGTCAATCTTCTCTCGCGCCTTCGGTTTGAACATGGTCTTCGCGGATGCGCCGGGCCGTCTGGCCGTGGCTGACACCTTCATTCGCCATTATTATCGCTACGCGGACCACATGTACGCCTGCTACCAGAGCCAGGCGCCGGGCCGCTCGATCCGGGCGTCGGCCTTCCAATTCGATCTGTTCGCTTCCGGCGAGTATTCGCGCATGTTGGAGCGGGAGTGGCAAGGCCCGGGCGAGCCAAACTGAACGCGATAGAATCTTCTATACCGTAGGAGGTTCTCCGCTTGCGCTTCAAGCTGTTACTTGTGTGTTCGCTGGCCGTCTTTGGGCAATCGTCCGGTCAAATTCTCGGAACGGTCGCCGATCGATCCGGCGCGGTGATGCCGGCAGTCGCTGTCCGCGCCGTCAATGAGGCAACCGGCCTGGAGTGGGCTACAGAGACCGATGCGGGCGGCCGATTTAACCTGCCCCGCGTTCCTGTCGGGAATTACCGGCTGTTAGCGGCCAAGGACGGATTCCGTCAATTTCGTTCGGAGAGCTTTCGGCTGGACGCCGATCAGAGCCGCGAGTTGACCGTGAACATGGAGCTGGGCGCGACGACCGAGTCGGTCACCGTGTCCGGCGCCGTGGCTCAGGTGGATACGGTGAACGCGACGATTCGCGAGGTGGTGGACGAAAAGCGAATTTCCGAACTGCCGTTGAATGGGCGGAACCCGTTGCAACTGGTGCAACTGGTTCCCGGGGCGGTGACCGGCCCGGCGTCCGGATCGCTGAGCCGAAACGACGGCATTGCGGTAAACGGATCCCGGGGGACCGGAACGAACTACCTGCTCGACGGTGGTGACAATAACGACCCGCAAGAGAACGTTGGCGCTGTGGTGCCGAATCCGGATGCGCTCGAAGAGTTCAGCGTACAGACAAACAACTACTCTGCCGAGTACGGCCGCAGTTCCGGCGGTGTGGTGAACGCGATCACCAAGGCGGGAACCAATCGTTTCAAAGGCTCGGTTTGGGAGTTTCTTCGGAACGACGCATTGGACGCACGGTCGTTCTTCGCGCTTTCGAAGGGAGCGTTGCGGCGGAATCAGTTTGGCGCTTCGGCCGGCGGCCCGATCGTGAAGAATAAAGCTTTCTTTTTCGGTTCCTACGAAGGCGTCCGGCAGCGGCGCGGAGGCGTTGTTTCGAATCTGGTTGTTCCGACGCAGGCCGAGCGTGGCGGCGATTTTAACGCGAGCACGCAGAAGCCGCGCGATCCGGTCACCAACCAGCCCTTTCCAAACGCGCTGATTCCGGCGTCGAGAATCGACGCCGCGTCACGAAAGTACATGGACCTGCTGCAGATTCCCGCGCCGAACGCCTCGGGCAACCGGCATATTTTCAATACGCCGGAGGCCACCGATAGCGACCAATACCTGGGCCGCGTCGACTACGCGCTCTCCTCCTCGCAACGGCTCAACGGGCGGTTCTTCGAAACGACGGCCACCGACCTGCTGGTGGCCGGGTTGCCAATCCTGCGCTCCGACGTGAAATTCGACACCTGGAACGTCTCCGGTCAGCACACCTGGACGGCAAGTCCCTCGGTTCTGTTTGTGACCCAGTACACCTGGAATCAGTCGCAAATCGATCGCGGACCGATCGCAGTGCCGGGGGTCTCGTACCAAGACATGGGAATACGGGTCAACCGCGGGGCGGTATCGGCGCTCGGCAAGGAGTTGGCCCCGCACTTCCGCGGCGGAGTGAACGGCTTTTGGAACCTGAATCAGGACAATCTCGTGCTGATCGATCGTACGACCCATCAGTTCCTGGAGAACGGAAGCTGGACGCGCGGGTCGCATTTCTTAAAGTTCGGTGGCGAATATCGCTGGGGAAAGAGCGATCGCATCACGGCCAACGGAGTGGATCCGCAGTTCACGTTTAACGGGCAGTTCACCGGGAACTCATTTGGCGATTTTCTATTGGGCCGCGCGCTGAATTTCACGCAGGGTTCGGTTCGAATCAATCAGATCCGCGCCCAGACATACGGACTCTACATTCAGGACGACTGGAAGATCAAACCGAGACTCAGCTTGAATCTGGGTCTGCGCTATGAACCGCTTTATCCCTTCTACTCGGCGGCCGACGAATTGACGGTGTTCCGGCCGGGCCGGGGGCGGTCGAGGGTATTCCCGGCCGCGCCGGAGGGTTTGCTCTACGCCGGCGACGAGGGCGTCCCTCGCGGAGGAACGGGAAGCGACCTGAATAATTTCGCACCGCGCTTTGGGTTCGCCTGGAGCCCGTTCAAACAGGGCAAAACTTCCATTCGCGGCGCCTACGGTTTCTTCTATGACCTGCCGCGATTTCATCAAGTCAGCCACTTCGTCAATTCCCCGCCCTACTCTCTGCAGATCACTGTGAATCAGACAACGTCACTCACCGATCCTTATGCGGGCCGGCCGAATCCGTTCCCCTACGCGCCGCCCGTGACGCAGCAGGAAAAGGCTGCCTATCGGTTCCTATTGCCCGTGACGGTGGGTCTGACGGTGGACCCATTCTTCCGCGCGCCTTACATGCAGCAATGGAACTTCAATGTGCAGCATCAACTGGCGAAGGACTATGTGTTCACCGCATCGTATGTGGGAACCAAGGGAACCCGGTTGCCGATCCGGCGTGAGCTGAACCCAGCGATCTTCCGCGCCGGATACCAAAGCGTTATCAACTACGAAAACACGATCAACTCGAACTACCACGCGTTTCAGACGACATTGAACAAGCGCTACTCGCGCGGATTCACGGTGCTGGCCAGTTACAACTGGTCGAAGTCGATCGACGGGATGTCGCTCGATGTGGACGGGTTCAACGGTCAAAACCCATTGGACTCGCGTCCCGACAAAGGACTGTCCGATTTCGACGTCCGGCACCGTTTCGTGGCGTCGTTTCTATGGGAGATGCCGGGACCGAAAACCGGCGTCGCGCGTCATCTTCTCGGCGGCTGGCAGAGCAATGGAATCTTCATTGGGCAGGCGGGCCGGCCTTTCACGATCGTTTCCGGGCAAGACCGGGCGCTTGCCGGAACGGGCACGCAGCGCCCGGACGTCAACGGCTCCCCGCGGCTCGATTCAGGACGCTCGCGCGACGAGCTGATGGCCGGGTATTTCAACCCGGCGGTCTACTCGTTGCCGGCCATGGGATCGTTCGGAAACTCCGGCCGCAACGTACTGACCGGACCTGGCAACTACAATCTGGATTTCGCGCTTTTCAAGAAATTCAGCATTCGCGAGAGCTGGCAACTGCAATATCGCTGGGAGATGTTCAACGCGCTGAATCATGCGAATCTGGGCCAGCCGCGCAGCAATATCTCCGCCGTTCGTCCGGGACAAATCGATACGACGTCCGGCCCGCGCAACATGCAGATGGGCCTGCGAATGGTATTTTGAAAGGACATGGCGGATGCCAACCCTTTTCAGGACCCGCTCCGGTTTGAGCGTCGTGTTCCATCCTGCGCCGTAGTCATTTTCGGCGCGAACGGTGACCTAACCAAACGAAAGTTGCTGCCGTCGTTGTACCGGCTAGCCTTTGAAAGACGACTCCCGCAGGGATTCGCCGTCATTGGAATCTCCCGGACGGCGATGACCGACGTGGAATTCCGCAAGAAAATGGAGAGTTCGGTCAAGGAGTTCCTTGAGAACAGTCCATTCGACCAGGAACTGTGGGACGATTTCGCTCGCGGGCTCTACTATATCGCGGGCGATGTGGCTGACGCCGCGCTTTATCAGCGGCTCTCGGTCCGGTTGGACGAGATTTCGCAGATTCGCCAGACAGCCGGCAACGCGCTGTTCTACCTCTCGACGCAGCCAAGCCACTACGCGACGGCGGCGGAGGGACTAGGCAACGCCGGACTGGCGCGGGCGGCTGGGGGCGCTTGGCGCCGCCTTGTGGTGGAAAAGCCGTTCGGTCACGACCAGTCCAGCGCAAAGGACTTGGAACTCGCGCTGCATCGGCATTTCAGCGAAGAGCAGATCTATCGCATCGATCACTACCTGGGCAAAGAAACCGTCCAGAACATCCTGGCCTTCCGCTTCGGCAATCCGCTGTTCGAGCCGCTATGGAACCGGCAGTACATTCAGCATGTGCAAATCACGGCGGCCGAGTCGATCGGCGTGGAAGGCCGCGGTGGCTATTACCAGGAAGCCGGCGCTCTGCGGGACATGATTCAGAATCACCTGCTCCAGGTTTTGGCTACCGTAGCGATGGAGCCGAGCGCCGTATTCGAACCCACCGCCGTTCGCGACGAGCGCGCAAAACTGCTTCGGTCGATTCGCATCTACAAGCCCGATGACGTGGACACGTTCGCAGTCGCTGGCCAATATGGCCCTTCGGCGAGCGGTGCCAAGGCGATGCCTGGCTTCCGTCAGGAAGAGGGTGTGGATCCCAAGGCGATGACCGACACTTACGCAGCGGTTGAATTTCAAATCGACAACTGGCGATGGGCGGGCGTGCCGTTTTACGTACGCTCCGGCAAACGAATGCCGAAACGTGTGACCGATATCGCCATTCGTTTCAACCCTGTTCCGCACTCCTTGTTCAGCAGCGACACCGCGCGGCCGAACATGTTGATCCTCCGGATTCAGCCTGAGGAAGGAATTTCGTTGCGGTTTTCTTCCAAGCAGCCCGGCCCTGGCATGAAGCTCCGGCCGGTGTCGATGGACTTCAACTACGGAACGTCATTCGGCATGCGCACACCGACGGCGTATGAGACGCTGCTAGTGGACGCCATGACCGGCGACGCGACGCTCTATACGAGGCAGGACATGGTGGAAGCTTCGTGGGAAGCGGTGCAACCCGTCTTAGACGTGTGGGGAGACCGGAAGGCGGATCCGTTCCCGAACTATGCAGCCGGAAGCTGGGGACCCAGGGAATCCGATGAGATGCTGTCGCGCAAGGGCCACGAATGGAGAATTCCATGACCGCGGCACCAGAGATTCGTTCGGAAAAATTGCTGAAGCAGTTGGCCGCGGTCTGGAAGGACCTTGGGCAGGCGGAGACCGAGTACGCCGTGGTCCGCGCCTGCTCTATGACGCTGCTGGTCGCGGCGACGGGCACGGCCGGCGAGCAGGACCTGGCCGCGACCCTGGGCGAGTTGATGCATATGCACCCATCCCGGTATGTGGTCTTGCGCATTGTGGACGCGGCCGAGTCCACGTTCGATGCGCGCGTGTTCGCGCAGTGCCAGCTAGCCTTCGGCCGCCGGCAGCAGTTGTGCTGCGAGCAGATCGAATTCACGGCTACTCGCGACCGGATCCTCGATTTTCACTCGGTGGCCTTGGGCCTCACGGTCCCGGACCTGCCGGTGCTCTTGTGGGTCAAGGACGCGGGCCTGCTCTTCGACCGCGCGTTTGATCCGGTGCTTCCGTTGGCCAGACCGTTGATCGTCGACTCCAGCCAGTTCACCGACGCCGCGTCCGGGCTGGCGGAACTGGAGGCGCGGCGCCTCGCAGGCTGGCGAATCAAGGACATCAACTGGACCCGGCTGACGGCGTGGCGCGAGACGATCGCTCAGATGTTCGAACCCGCGCAGTCCCGCGACGCGGCGGCCGCCATAGACACGATCGAAGTCACCGGAACCAAAGCCAACGCCGGGGCCGACGTGCAGTACATGGCGGCATGGCTCGCACAGCGATTGCCGGCGGCGACCGTGCGTACGCATGGCGGCGGCATTGGCCGTGTCCGTCTGCTGGCCGGTTCGCGCACCATGGAAGTGACCGGCGCCACAGACGCGCTGTTCGCGACGGGCATGGACGGGATGATCACCCGCGTGGCCGCGCCGCACCGGCCCGAAGGCGATCTGATCGAGGAGGAGCTCAGTATACTGGGCGCCGATCCGGTTTACGATAGTACCTTGCCCGATGCGTTGAAGTGCGCAAGGATGAATGCTTGAGTCATAGGTTGGAGATCGCGGCATCGCCGCTGGATGCCGCGCATGCGTGCGGCAAGGCGTTGGTCGAAGTGTTGGTTGCGGCGGTGGCCGCTCGAGGGCAGGCGAACGTAGCCGTCTCTGGCGGCTCTACTCCCAAACTGCTGTTCGCGTATCTGGCGGCGCAGGATGTCGACTGGTCGCACGTTCACCTGTTCTGGGTCGACGAGCGGGCCGTGCCTCCGGGCGACCCCCAAAGCAACTACACGCTTGCAGCGACGCATTGGCTGGACGCTTGTGATTTTCCTCCGGCCAACGTTCACCGGATTGAGGCGGAACTGCCAGTGGCCGAGGCGGCAGCGCGTTACGCCTCGGCCATTCGAATGCACTTCGGCTTGCGGGAGGCCGAAATTCCGGTGTTCGACGTGATCCAGCAGGGGATGGGCGGGGATTCGCATACGGCATCGTTGTTTCCGGGCGATCCCTTAATTCTCGACGAGACCGGTGTGACTTCGGCGGTGTACGTCGAGAAGTTAAAAGCCGCCCGCATCACACTGCTCCCGGCGGTGCTAAAGAAGGCCCGCCACACGCATCTGTTAGTAACGGGCGCGGACAAGGTGGATGCCGTGGAGGCGGCCTTGCGAGGACCGGAGGATCTGTTGCAGTTCCCGATTCAACTGACCCGCCGGCACGGCGGCGAAGTCACATGGTTCCTCGATGAAGCCGCGGCCAATCGCGTTCGCTAGCCTCGCGCTGCTCGCGGCCTGCCAGGGACCACCGCCTCCGCGTCCGGCGATGAAGAGTACCCCGGCGGCCGAAGCGAAAGAGATCCCGCCGCCCATTAATCGCCTCGTGTTTGGCGGCGATGTGATGCTCTCGCGCCATGTGGCCGAGCGCATGGAAGCGGTCAAGGATCCGGCGCTCCCGTTCCGGAAGATCGCCGATTTTTTCAAAGGCGCCGATCTGGCCTTCGTGAACTTGGAGTCGCCATTTTCCGCCAAAGGACGCTCACCCACCCAAGGGATGGTATTCAAGGCCCCGCCGGAAGCGATCGCGGGGTTGCTTCTGGCCGGCATCGACGTTGTTTCGACGGCCAATAACCACACTCGGGATCAGCATGAGCACGGGCTGTTGTTCACGCTGGACCACTTGGAGAAAAACGGTATCGCCGCCGCTGGAACGGGGCGCGACGAAGCCGCGGCGCGCAAAGGCGTGGTGATCGAACGGCAGGGCGTTCGCTTCGCTTTCGCCGCCTACACCTACGACCAACGGAATGGAAATCACAAGGAGGACGACAACCGGATCAATGGGATGGACATTAAACGGATGCGGGAGGACGTGGCCGCGATCCGGCAGCGGTCCAATGTGACAATCGTCTCGATGCACGCCGGCCAGGAATACGCTAAGACCCCGCACGACACGCAGGTACAATTCGCTCGCGCCGCGATTGAGGCGGGCGCGGCCTTGGTGATCGGCCATCATCCCCACGTAACGCAGAAATGCGAAGAACACTGGCACGGAGTCATCTGCTATTCGCTCGGAAATCTCGTCTTCGATCAGACGGCGCCCGGGACGAACGAAGGCCTGATCGTTGAGGCGGAGTTCAAGGGATTCTCGCTCCGCAAGATCAAAACGCACAAGGTCCGAATCGTGGATACGGTTCCGTCCCTGGAGAAGAAATGAAGATCCGCCGGATCATCGTTCATCGCATGCGCGCGCCGCTCGATCGGCGTTTCGGCTGGTCGTTGAATTGGACGGACCACCGGGCCGGCTCGTTGGTCTCGGTGGAAACCGTGAGCGGGGAAACTGGATGGGGCGATGGCGCGGTCCTTGAACCGGAGCGTTTGCGCATCGCGCTTGGCCGCAGTCCGTTTGAGGCCGAGGCGATTTTCGAGGAGTTGCGGCAGCCAGCTGGCCTGCAGTCGCGGCGAGGCGCGACGATGGGCGGCTCGCTGGACGTCGCGCTTTGGGATCTGCAAGGACAAGCCTTGGGTCTGCCGGTGCACAAGCTGCTCGGCACGGCGTATCGCAACCGGGTGCGGCCCTACCTCACGGCGCTCTACCGCGTGGATTCCGAAGATCTGCCGTTTGCGTTGGCCGAGGAAGCACTGGACTGGAAACGCCGTGGTTTTCAGACCTTGAAGATGAAAATCGGCTACGGGCCGGAACTGGACCTCCGCTGCGTCGCGGCCGTCCGGGAGGCGATCGGCCCGGAGACCGGCCTGGCGGTGGACTCCAATTGCGCTTACGACGTGGGCGCAGCCGTGGCTCTGGGCGCGCAGTTGGAGCGGTTCAACTTGCGTTGGTGGGAAGAACCCTTGGCCGCAGCCGATCTGGCCGGCTACGACCGGCTCCGCCAATCCGTTCGAATTCCCATAGCCACCGGCGAGACCTGCTCCGCCGACACGCTGGCCCGCGACTTCATCGCGCCGCGCCGCGTGGACATCGTGCAGCCGGAAGTGGAATGGATCGGACTCACCGGAGCGCGGCGGCTAACGGCACTGGCATGGGATCACCACGTGCGAATTGTGCCGCACAACTGGAATACGGCGGTACGCACAGCGACCATCCTGCACTGGTGCGCCACGATGCCGGAGCCGGAAATCGGCCTGGCGACGGGGAACGTCATGTTTGAACTGGACCAGACGGAGCACCCGTTCCGGGACGTGGCCCTCCTGCCCGTCGAACCGGACGGCTGCATCGCGGTACCGCAAGGGCCGGGCCTGGGAATCGCTGTGGACCGCGAGATGGTGAAACAGTTCACAGTGGAGCGGATCGTTCTCGAATAAGAACCCGCGATTGGCGGTACGATAGCAGGGATGCCGCGCATGATGAAGACCTGCCTGACGCCCGGTTCCATTGGGGTCAAAGCCAATCAGATGGAGACGATCGAATTCGCGCACGCGTTCGGATTCGAGGCCGCCCAGCCGTATGGCGAAGAGCTAATGTCGCTCCCCATCGACGAAGTGAAGCGAAAGCTCAGCGAGTATAAATTGGAGTGGGGCCAAGGCGGATTGGGCGTGGATTTCCGGAAAGACGACGACACGTTCGCCACCGGACTGAAAGCGCTGCCGCCTGTGGCCGCCGCTTTACGCAAAGCCGGAGCGACGCGCATCGGTACCTGGATCGCACCCAGCCACGATAGCCTTCCTTACTTAGCCAATCTGCGGCAGCACAGCCGGCGGCTGCGAGAGGTCGGAAAGATCTACGCGGATCACGGAATTCAAATGGGCTTGGAATACGTAGGGCCAAAGACCTTGTGGTCCGCACGGCGTTTCCCCTTCATCCATACAATGGCCGAGGTTCGGGAGCTTCTCGGGGAGATCGCACTGCCAAACGTGGGAATCGTAATGGATAGCTGGCATTGGTATACATCCGGAGAATCCGTCGCGGATCTGAAGACTTTAAACAAAAAAGAAGTGATTTGTATTGATCTTAACGACGCGCCTTCGGGCATTCCCATCGACTTGCAGATCGACAGCCAGCGGGAGATTCCGCTCGCCACCGGAGTCATCGATTTGTCTGGATTTCTCAACACTCTGCAAGCGATCGGGTGTGATGCGCCAATTCGTTGCGAACCCTTCAACGCGGCGCTTCGTGCAAGACCCCGTGAAGAAATACTAGGAATCGTAGCCGAGTCGATGCGCAGAGCAATGGCGCTCGTGAAAGTTTGAATTCACCCTCTTCCCATTGGCTATTCGTTTTGCTATACTATGGTCATCGAGCCCCTGGCCGTAAGTGACACCATTCTATCGAGGTGGCGCCGATCCCAGGGGCATTTCTCTAAAGCCGTCTTTAGACGAAGGAGTACCACCTATGGCAACAGCCATCATGGTCGATGGCGGGTTCTTTTTGCGCCGCTATCGGTTTCTCAAGGGCCACACATACGACGCCCGGCAGGTCGCCAAAGACCTATTCACATGGTCCCTCAAGCATTTAGAGGGTAAAAACAACGAACTACGCGAACTGTACCGGATCTTCTATTACGACTGTCCGCCGTTACAAAAGAAGATTTTCCATCCGCTCACGAAGGAGCTCGTCGACCTGGGCAAGAGCGAGGAGGCCCAATTTCGCCTGAATCTCCACTCCGAACTTCGGAAGCTGCGCAAAGTGGCGTTGCGGCAGGGGCGGCTCGGGGACTATGGAAATTGGATTGTCGAGCCCTTCAAGCTGAAAAAACTGGTCTCGGGCACGATTACCGCAGCCGACCTGAAGCCGGAAGACGTTTCCTACGAAGTCCGGCAAAAAGGCGTAGACATGCGGATCGGCCTGGACATCAGTTCACTGACCTACAAAAAGCAGGTTGACCAGATCGTCCTCATCGCCGGCGATGCGGACTTTGTGCCGGCAGCGAAAATGGCGCGGCGCGAAGGCATCGATTTTATTCTGGACCCCATGTGGAAGGAGATCTCCGACGAGTTGCACGAGCACATCGACGGCCTGAAGTCCACCTGCCCGCGTCCCGGTGTCGCCCGCCGCAATGCGGAGGCCGCCGAGGCCGCGGCGCACGCGCATGCGCACGCCCACGCGCACGAAGAAGGGTCCCACGGACCAGCCCCGGTGATCCCGCCGTATCCGCGTGCCAATGAACCCATCGCGCGCGGCCGGGCGCCAATGCGCCGCTTCCTGGACCGCCGCGTGGCGATCGAGGAAGGCAACGGCTAACGAAGCAGCAGGCGGAACCCCAGATCCAGAATCAACGAGTCTTTTCCAGCCCGGATCGACCGCACAAGAAGCCCGTCGACGGACTTCTTGTAGGGAAGTCCGGGTTGTTCCGCTTCCAAGGCCTTCTTGAACTCGGGCGCTAGGTCGTAGATCAACACCTTCGGTAGCGTTTCGGCCAGCGCCTTGCATACGCGGCGGGCGTAGAGGCCAGGCCGCGGACCGCTGGTCACTTCCACGTCTTTCAACCGCAGCGTTGTGTTGTCTGAATACGGGGTCATCCGGATCGTCGCGTCGAACGACTCTCCGAGTCCAACGCACTGCCCAAACACGTTCACCGACGACCGGCCCGAAAACTTGGCCTTCACCTCGATTTTTCCGCCTGCCTCGGTGATGCGCGGGTTCTACAGATACGCGAATGTACAGCGGTCCCGCTTGTTGCCTTTTACATACTTACGGCCCTCTTCGGTGAAGACCTGGCTGGCCACGATGTCGCGCAGAATACCGTAGGAAAGATGTACCTCTACCTGCGCCCAGGCTGGAATCGCCAGCAACAGCGCCCAAATCCTCACTCGCTATCCTCCAGCGGGAATAGCGGGTTTCTGCGATGTTTATAGGCAAACGACCGTGGATCGTTTGCCGTGGGACCCGGCGTGTCCACCAAAACCATCTCCCCTCCGATAGGCGCGTAGGCCGCCTGCGGTGCGATGACGCCTTTTACGATAATCACGTCCTTACGGGCAGGATCGATTCCGAGCGACAAGAGTTGCCGCAAACTCATTGGCGCCATGCGCCGCGAGGTCAGCACAATGGTGTGGCGCTCCGGCGTTTCGACAACGGCTGTGAGGCCCTGGTCGCAGTGGGTCCACCCGCCGTGGCGAATCTCCGGCTCGGTGAACCGGCCGTCGGCCAGTAAGCGGGTCACGCCGCGAGCGAAACCTAGATCCACCGGCTCTCCCACCCGGCACAAGGCGGCCAACTCGGGCTCGTACAGCACGATCAGCGCGTTCTCAACACCCTGGCGGAAACACTCGTCCAGCAGGATTCGGGACCTTGCCCCGCTGCCGCCGCCGGTATTGTCGCCGATGTCCAGCAGGATCAGCGGCCGTGCCGTTCGCCGGACGGCCTGTTGCGGCGTGGCCAATTCCGGCACAAGTTCGCGACGTCGCGTCCAAGCCAAATCCGCCAGATACCGGGCGGCGCGGCGCGCGGTGGCTTCGTCGACGGCAACGGCAAGAAAACTCGTGCCCATCTCCGGTACATCGGCGAAGTAGAATCCAAGAAAAATCGTAGCGCTCAATATTCCAGGCCATTGCAGGACTTCCTCCAACGCGCGGAAAAGAAACATCTCGCTCGTTTTCTGCGCGGCGATCGGAACCAGCATCGTAGGAGACGCCAGGAACATTTTCGGTTTCAATCCGTCGCGAAGGATTCGAGCCAGGAGCGCGGCGGCCTCCCTGCCCCGGTCACGCTGATCCAGATGGGGATTCGTGCGGTACCCGACGATGGCGGTCGCCAGCGCCACCATGCGGTCCGAGACGTTGGCATGGAGATCGAGCGTCACCACGATAGGAACGTCGGGGCCTAACTTCTGGCGCAGCCGGCTGAGGATCTCGCCATCGGCGTCCGGGTGATTGCGAGCGACAGTGGCGCCGTGCAGTGCGACCAGATAGCCGTCGGTTTTCATAGACAGGGCAGAGTCCACAAGTCTGGACGCTATTCGCTCGAAATCCTCGGCTTCAATGGCGCCGCTCGGAACGGCGACCGTCGCGAAGCCCGGCACGGCCTCCAGGCCGTTCGCATCGCAACCGGCAAAGAAACCGCCCAACTCGTGATAGGCGGCGGCCCAACGGTCCCGCGTGGCGTCGCCCTCCGTCATCGCCATCGCTTCGAAGTCCTCGAAGCGAGTGGGTGTTTCGAGAAAAGTGTTGGATTCGTGGAGGAAACCGAGAATGCCCGCGCGCATAGTTTTCAGTAGCTGAGGAAGCCGCCATCGACGAGGAGCGTCTCGCCCGTAATGAAGCTGGCCTTGTCGCTGAGCAGGAACGCCACGGCCTCGCCAATCTCCTCCGGCCGGCCGCGGCGGCCGAGCGGCGTGGAGCGTGGGCCGGACGCATCTTTGCTCGCTTCTGTGAAGATATCACCGGGAGCCACGGCGTTCACGCGAATTCGATGCGCCGCCAACTCCAGCGCCATGGCCTTCGCCAGCATGGAAATGGCGGCCTTGGAGGCACAATAGATCGATGCGTTCCGCTGTGCGGCGTAGGCGCCCACGCTGGCGATGTGGACGATCGCACCGGGCGTCGACGCCGCGATGAAGTGGCGGGCCGCGAGCTGCGAGCACAGCACCGGCCCCTTCACGTTGACGTCCAAGACGGTATCGATATGCTCCTCTGGCGCGTCCAGAAACGCGGAGATTGCCGGCATTCCGGTGATGGCCGCGTTGTTGACCAGACCGTCCAAGCCGCCCAACTCATCGACGGCCCGCGCGAACCAGCGGCCGGGCGTACGAACGTCGTCCGGCAGTTGCGTGGCCGCCACGCGCGCTCCGTAGCCTCGCAGCGTGTCGGCGATTCCTTTACCAATTCCTGTCGTTCCACCGGTGACGATGTAGGCCTTGCCCTCAAGCATTCTGTAACCATCGTGCCACGGCCGCGGCCGGCACGAGCGGAGATTCTGTCAGCGGAAGCGATGCGGGTTCCTTTGCGCCCGAACCCGTGACAAGGCAGACGCTAACGCCCTCGGGTTGAATTTTCCGCCAACCGGCATAGGCCGCCGCACCGGCCGGTTCGGCGAAGATGCCTTCCTCGCGAAGCAATAGCGCGTGGGCCTCGAAGATCTCCTCGTCTGTCACCCCAACGGCCGTCCCGCCGTTTTCGCGAAGTGTCTCCCGCGCCAGCGATGCGTCGATGTCCATTGGGACCGACAAGCCACTGATCCTGGTCGTACTGCCGGAAAACTCTCTTGTCAGCACCGTCGGGCAGCCGAGCGGCTGTACGCCATGTACCGCGATGCGGCGGCCGGCGCATGCCCGTGACGTCGCCACCAGCAGCCCTCCACCGCCAATTGGCACAAATACATGCTGGGGAGCCAATGGCCACAGCTCCTGGCCGATCGCGCCGACGGCGGTCATCGAGTCCGGGCAATAGCGAAACGCTGAGACCACCAGCGGCTCGCCGCTGGCCTCCAGAGCGGCGAAGACGCGCGCGGTCACATCCGCATCGGCCGCGAAGTGTGGAACGCGAACCACTGTCGCGCCATGGGCGCGCATCTGGACAAGCTTTCCGGCGGGCGCATTGGCGTTCACGAAAATGACTGCCTCCATGCCAGCACGGGCGCAATAGGCTGCAAGCGAGGACCCGGTATTCCCCGACGACGTCGCCAGCACCCGTCTGTAGCCCTTGGCGCGCAGACGCGCCACCTCCGCGGCGGCGAATCGATCCTTGTACGAGCCAGTAGGATTGCAGAGTTCCAGTTTGAACAGCAGCCTGCCCCCGTGCCGCGCGCTCGGGATGCAGAGTGTGTTGCCTTCGCCCAAGGTCAGAAAATCAGGTCTCCTTGTCCCACGCAGCGAGGGATCAACCCCTTCCGCACCTCCTCCAGCGCCTTCCGGATATGGAATCCGCCGCCCTCCAGCGTAAACATCCCGTGGCCCGGCAAGAGGCACTCTACGTCCAGCCCTTCCAACTTCGCAAGACCGGTGCGAAAACCGTTCATGCTGGAATCGGCGGTGTTAATCAGGCCGATGACGCCGCCATAAAACACCACGTCGGCCGAGACCAGGCATTGGAAACCCGGCATCCAAAAAACGAAGGAATCGGCCGAGTGGCCGCGCACGTGAATCGCGGTGAGGTCAAAGCCCTCCAGCGCCAAAACGTCGCCGTCCGCGAATGCGCGGGCCACTGGAACCGCGTCCATCCGCATCTCCGGCGGGTAGGAACCGAGACGCTGCGCCTCCGCCAGGCCGCAATCGTCCTCGTCTCCCGAAATGAGCAGTGGCGCGGTGTGCGAGCTTGTCACGATCGGCCAACCCAACTCTTCGTGCAAACGTGCCGCGCCACAAGCGTGATCGGGATGCTTGTGTGTGACCAGGATCGTGCCCCGGCTCAGGTCGCCGAACTCGTCGCGAAGATTCTGGACGATGCGGCCGTGCCCCATGCCGGAACCGGCGTCTATCAAAAGAATCCCTGCGTCGCGTTTCATCGCGTACACGTGGCAGTCGTAACGGCTGCTCAGTCCGAATTGCCGGCTGCCCACCATGTAGAGCCACGGGGTGATTCTCATGGCTTGTAGAACCAATCGAGAGGGACTGCCTTCAACTTCAGAGACCAGCCAGCGTCCCTGCGAATGGCATAGGTGAACAGGGCCCGGTCCCTCAGCCACTCGATACTCGTGTAGTTAAAGGTGTGACCGGGTGATTCGTCGAGGTTGCGGATGTGAGTCCACGTCTCACCGTCGTCCTTCGAGACGGCGGCGGTTAGCGGAAAGCGCCGGCGCTCGGTGGTGTTATTCCATATCAGAATCAGGTCGCCCGTTTTCGGGTGACGCTTAATCGACTGCGGAGACAACGGCGAATCGACGGTCATGGGCGAGAGCGGCCCGAAGGTCCGGCCGCGATCACGGGAATGGGCTTTGTAAATCTTGCCTTTTTCCGTTCGCACCCAAAGCAGGATGGAACCGTCCTTCAACTCAACCACGCCAGGCTCCTGTGCGCCGGACTTCGTTTCGGGTAGATCGAGTATCGTTTCGCCGGGAAGCCATGTAGCGCCTTCGTCATCGGAGTAGTAGACGCGGGAACGGATGTGAGGATCGACTCGATAGTCGGCGGTAAAAAAGACGGGCATCAGGATGCGGCCCCCGCGAACTTGGATGGCGCGGTCGTGATTAAAGCCGGTATAGCTCGGCGACGGCGTGATGGCCATTGGCCGGGGCGCGGAGAAGGTTCTTGCGTCGTCGGTCGATAGCCGCACCATGGGGGCGCAGTCCGCCTCCGAGTTCTTGCGGCAGAAAAGGAACAGCACTTTCCCGCTGCGAAGCCGGAGTAGGTCCGGCTCCATCACATTCATGGCTCCGATATTTTCCTGGAGCGTGAATTTCTCGCCGAACGAATCGCCCCGGTCCTTGGAGATGCGCGCGGAGATCTGCGCGGGTGCCCAATCGGAACCCTTTGCAGCGGTGAAATCCGTCCATGCCAGCAGCACTCGGCCATCGCGCAACACCAGCGCATCCGCTTCCGAATTGCGAATGTTGGTTTCCGAGGCGGGGGCCACCAAGTATTCGACCGGCGCCTGGGCCGCGGCAAGGACGCCCAGAAATAGAAACACCCTTTTCATAGCGCTCGAACCCTTTCGAGAGTGTCGTCCACCACGCCGTCGCCGTGCGCGAAACTGATGTACCAGCGGCCGTCGGGAAGTGCGTAGATCCCGGCGTCAAGCAGCGCCATAAGGAAATCGGCGTAGAGCGCCTTGTTTGCGCCGATGGTATCGCGATATTCCCGCGGCACAGCCTGTTGAAGGTGGAGTTGATAGCAGGTCCCTTCACCGGTCGCTACAGCGTCCACACCCTTTGCGCGAAGCGCATCCACAAGTCCATCCCGAAGCCGCCGCCCTCGCACGTGCAGCGCCGGGAAGTCGCTGGCCGCCAACTCGCGCAGCGCCGCCTCGGTGGCGGCGAGCGATACCGGATTTCCATTCAGTGTTCCCGCATGGACCACGCGGCCGTCAGCGATCCACTCCATCACGAACTCCTTGCCCGCCAGAATAGACACGGGCAATCCGGCGGCGGCGGCCTTTGCGAAGGTTGCCAGATCCGGCGTAACACCATAGAACTCCTGCGCGCCTCCAAGTGCCAGGCGGAAACCGGTGATCACCTCATCGAATACCAGCAGTGCGCCATGCTCGTCAGCGGTCTGACGCAGAAACGAGAGGAAGCCAGGATCTGGCGGCAGGCAACCGCTGTTGCAAAGCAACGGCTCGCAGATGATCGCGGAGATTTGTTCCGGGTACGCGGCGAATGCCGCTTGCACGGATTCGCGATTGTTCCAGCGCGCGACGACTGCCCCGGACCACGGCCGCTGGCCCTGCCCCACCGGCACCGGTTCCATGACGCCGCTTTGTTCAAGCGACGGCTTGTAACTAACCAGTACGCTATCGTCCCAGCCGTGGTAGTGCCCTTCGAATTTCAAGTAGAGCGGCCGGCGCGTGTACGCCCGTGCCAATCGCAACGCCACCTGCACAATCTCGGTGCCGCTATTCGCGAAGGCCACGCGATCCGCACAGGGAATCGCCTGGCACAGCAGTTCCGCGGTGCGGTACTCCAGTTCATGCTGCGCGCCAAATGTGTGGCCCAGCGGAAGTTGACGGCCGATGGCGTCATTGACGGGCTGTGGCGCATGACCCAAGATGAGAGGGCCCCAAGCCAGCGTGTAATCGATATAACGATTGCCGTCGATATCCGTCAAACAAGGTCCCGAACCACCGGCGAAGAACAACGGGTACGGCTTTGCCGACCGGCGAAGCGCCGTGGAGACCCCGCCGGCCAACGAGCGCTGCGACCGTTCATAAGCGGCCCCGGAGCCTGGCGTTTTCGCGCGAACGCGTGCTTCGATTTCCGTGGTGTTGAATGTCATGTTTCCTTGCCGGCTAGAAGAAATAGCGTAT
>Ga0194119_10003875_pt1 | contig 23661 bp, 24 predicted proteins | sample TA2MahC100mmetaG_FD_148620 | JGI IMG/M metagenome (GOLD analysis project Ga0194119, IMG submission 148620) | Freshwater microbial communities from Lake Tanganyika, Tanzania - TA2015018 Mahale Deep Cast 100m | ecosystem: Environmental > Aquatic > Freshwater > Lake | place: Tanzania: Lake...
CTCTTCCTCTTCCTCTTCATCTTCCTCTATCTCATTTTTTTCTTTCTTTTGAACTTCAACAGTCTTTTTTGTTTCAGCATTTTCTAAATTTTCAAATTCATCTTCTGTACCAACTTCTTCCTCTTCCTCTTCCTCTGCTTCCTCTTCCTCTTCCTCTTCCTCTTCCTCTTCCTCTTCCTCTTCCTCTTCCTCTTCCTCTTCCTCTTCCTCTGCTTCCTCTTCCTCTTCCTCTGTTTCCTCTTTATATTTTACCGAACCTGTAATAACTTCTATATTTTCAATAGATGGCTTATATGAATGATCTTCATTAGTTTCGTCATCATATTTTTCTGCAGACAATTTATTATTCGCCGTTTCTTCTGTATCTCCAGAACCAGAACTGTTTGACTCATTATTTAATTGCTTTTCTTCAATCTTTAGCTTTATATGTGCTTCATCGTTTGGAGAACCATTATAAAATCCTAGATAACTATTCAATTTATGCTGTTCTTTAATTTGCTGACATAAAAACTTACTATTGTTATTAGTATTACTTTTAATTTCTGAAATTTCTCTTTCTAAATCGGAAACTTTCATAGATAATTTCCAATACCCTTCATTACTTATTAGTAATTTATCATTATGATTATTAAGTATTGTTTGTACTGAGTGAAGTTCTGTTTTTAAATATTTAATGTCATTTAATAAACTTCCAATTAGACCGTTATTTTGTAAAGAATATGTTTCTTCGGAAAAATTGCATTTATTAGGTTGATTAAATATATTATCATTTTTCATGTTTTGTAACATCGCATACATGTGCTCAATAGTTATAATTTGCATTAATTTTTCAAGATTATCCATAGTACTTGTCATTCTTTAGATAATATACTATATAACAATTCGTTTAATATGATTTAAAAAATATTATTTTAATAATGTATGATCGACGGAATAAGTTTTGTTAGCAATGATAACCTTCTTGAAGAACACATATACAAAATAATGTCCCAAACAAGCTATACAGTAGAAGAAGCTAGAGAAAAATTACGTTTATTTAATGGTGATTATATACAAGTAATAAAAGATTATATGGGAATCTTAGATAAAAAAGAACGAAAAGTTAAATCTGTAAATCAAGAAATTTTTAGACAAATTAGAACAACATTAGATAGCTCAATGAAAACATATAGAGAAAAAAATCCCATTAACATTGTTCAAGTAATTGACAATTTTAAGGAATCGGATGAACGTGAAAAGAAAAGAATATTGTAAAAGGAGCGGAATTCACAAGTTTATGAAATCTTCAGGGGTGTAAATGTTCTTCAAAGGTGCAAAATATTCAAAAATGTATAAAATTGAAATATTAAATATAATTATATTTTATGACAAATATAGGAATGTCAACATCTCATCTTAAATCTGGATATCTTGAAATTATTTTAGGTGGAATGTATGCTGGTAAAACAAGTAGATTAGTTGAAATATATAAACAATGTAATTTTTGTAATATATCAGTTTCTGTAATTAATCATTCAATTGATAATCGTTATGATGATGAATTGCTTTCAACCCATGATCAAGTAAAAATTCCTTGTATTAAAACAGAACGTTTATTTGACATATGGAGCGATTCTATTGACCTGAACCCAAATGTTGAATTAGTACCAAGAATTAAACATAAATGTTGTATTGCAAGAAGCAATGTTATTCTTATAAATGAGGGGCAATTCTTTCCTGATTTGGAAGAATTTGTTAAAACATTATTGGTTCACGGTAAAAAGATATATATTTGTGGTTTGGATGGAGATTTTGAACGTAAAAAATTCGGACAAATACTAGATTTAATTCCATTATGTGATAAAGTTACAAAACTAACATCATTATGTAGTTTATGTAAAGATGGAACTCCTGGAATTTTCTCAAAACGCATTACTTCAGAAAAAATTCAGACAGTTGTAGGTTCAGATAATTATATCCCTGTATGTAGAAACTGCTATGATAAGTAATTTATGCCTGTAAGAACTTACAGTTTTGCAATAAACTAGTGAAAATGCGTCTTTGTTCCAAAAAGGTTTGCCCTCCCGAAGGGAAGAGCGTGTAAATTTTGTTTTTACTGGTTCGTCTAAACCAGTTGATAAATTACAGGAACGGTTGCTTCTGGATAAATAATTTGGTCTTTCTTTATTATTTATCGCATTATAAGCAATCTTGTTGTATTCTTTGCTATTTTGTAGATATTTGAATGTATAAATTTGTGTGGAGGAATTAAACAAATTACCTGAAACATACTTATAAGATATGTAAATAATGTGTATAATAAAACCAGCATTTGATCGAAGCACAGTAAATGTTAAAGATGTGTATAAGTGTATAATAAAATTGCAAATATATAAAAAAACAATTTAAATTAAATACAATATTAAATATTAAATACAATGGAACCAAAAAGTAAACAGATGGACAATGTAGACATTTCTACAACTGATGCAATAAAAGTAAAGAGAGGGCGTAAGTCTAAAAAAGAACTGATGGCCGCTTTAAATATTGAATCTTTGATTAAAGAAAAAAATATCAAAAAAAATGTACAAAATACCATTAATTTAAGTGTTTTAGAAATTGAAAACACTTCAAACGATAATATTACAAAAAATTTATATAAGGAAGTTTTGAATGATGTTACTAATTTAGAAGAATGTAATAATATTATATCAATAAACACAGTTGATGAGCCAAAAATCGCAAAAAAAAGAGGTAGAAAGCCAAAAGGAGGAAAAATAATACAACAAGTTGTTAATAATGAACAACAAAAAGAGGAAAAACCTAATGTGATTCTACATTTAAAATGTGCTATGAAAGATTTACAATTATCTTCTCAAAATAATAAATTTGTAGACTCCTATAATTTTACAAGTGGAAAGAACGATTTGAACTATGAAATTATTGGAAATGAAAACATAAATACAGTAAATAATGATAAAACAACGACATCAATATCAAAAATAGATTATTGTTATGAATGTGATGATTATGATGATGAGTCTATTTGTAAGAATTCAACAAAAGAAATTTGGAAAAAATTAAAACAATTAGAACATAATTTACATATTAATAATGTAAATAATAAGCGTTCAGCATGTTTTTGGGATACTTGTGAGTTTGATAACCCGCCGATTTATATTCCAAAACATTTTATAAATGGCACATATCATGTATATGGTTGTTTTTGTAGTCCTGAATGTGGTGTAGCATATTTAATGAATGAAAATATAGATAGCTCAATTAAATTTGAACGTTATCATTTATTTAATCATATTTATAGTAAAATATATGATTATAAAAATAATGTTAAACCAGCTCCTAATCCATATTACATGTTAGAAAGATATTACGGAAATTTATCAATTCAAGAGTACAGATCATTATTAAGAAATGAAAGATTATTTTTAATTGTGGATAAACCACTAACAAGAATATTACCTGAATTACACGAAGATAATGACGATTTTATTTTAAATAATAAGATTATTCCTTCAAATAACCATCATGTTAAAACTCGTTTACAAAGAAAAAAAACAAATAAAAGCTTAATATTGAATGAAAAATTTGGAACATCTAATTGATAATTTTATTAAATAATATATTAAACATAAAACATATTTATAACCAATGGAACAAAATGGTATACCTTGGGTGGAAGCCTATAGACCAAAAATTCTTGATAATATAGTTCTAGATCCTTTAAATAAGAAAATACTAATGAACATTATTGAAACTGGTTATTTTCCGAATTTATTATTTTATGGTCCTCCAGGAACTGGAAAAACTACAACAATAATTAATCTTGTAAATTCATATCAGGAAAAGTTTAACCAGAAAAACAAAGAATTAATGATACATTTAAATGCATCAGATGAACGTGGTATAGATATTATAAGAAGTCAAATTAATCAATTTGTAAATTCAAAGACAATGTTTATAAATGGTATGAAATTTGTAATATTAGATGAGGTTGACTATATGACAAAAAATGCTCAACAAGCTTTAAGATATATTTTACAAAATTTTTCAAATTCTGTACGTTTTTGTTTAATATGTAATTATATTAGTCGTATAGATGAAGGTTTACAAAATGAATTTTTACGATTAAGATTTAATCAACTTCCAGAAAATGACATAATCAAATTTTTAAAGTATATTTCTATATGTGAAAATCTTAACCTAACAGAAAAATCATTATGTTTAATACAAAAGTTGTATAAATCAGATATAAGAAGTATGATAAATTTTATACAATCAAATCAAAATATAAAAGATGATAATATATATATTATCGATGATAGTATTTGGAATAAACTATTTATGAAAATAGAAAAAGGAGATGATATATTATCATTAAAAACTTGTATAAATGATATAAGTCGTTGTTATAATATAGATAAAAAGAATATAATTAAAGATTTTCTAAATTATATTATTCGTAATAAGGAATCTTTAAATATTCCTGAATATTTTAATTTTGTAGAAAACATTATACATTTTGAAGATTGTAAAAACAGTTATTACGTAAACTATTCATTAATTAAACTTTCAAGATTATTGAAAGAATCATAATGAGACATTCTTAATTTTAAATTTAACATAAATTTGTTAGGGGGTGAGCTTTTTGAGGGGTCAAAAAAATTTTGTTTTAAACTATACTCATTTACGCTAAATCCTTTCTTCTTGATTGTAGGCGATGTTTGTGGCATTGGAATAATTTTACTCCTTTCATAAATAATTCGTGGTTTACAACTGTTCATTATTTCTATATTAAAAGAAATAAAATAATTGAAATAATTTAAATATATGATCAAAAGTATACTATACTTATGGCAATGAACATAACAAACAATATTGATGATGAATGGTCTGAGTTTATAAATAAAAATTATTATGAAGAATCATCTGATTACGAAAATAATAATTTACACTTACAATATGAATTAAATCAAAATCAAAATCAAAATCAAAATCAAAATCAAAATTTTAAGGAATTAAATTCAAATATATTTGAATATCAGGTTCCTGAAGCTACTGATATTTATATTTCTACAAAATCAAAAATTGCGTATCTAACTCAATCAGTGGATCTCAAAATATTTTGGGATATTCCAATAATATCTTACTCCACTCCGCAAAATGGTGTTATTAAAAAGCAAATTAAAATTAATTCAAAAACACCTGAAGAGTTAGAATTTGTTCAACAGCGCTTACAAAAAGAACTTTACTATGACCAACATATTATGTCTCATATAGATAATCCTAATGGACGAATCAAATTTAAAGATATTCGTAAAATTACTATTGGTATATCTAAAAAAGATATTATGAGTTATCGTTCTAAGAAGAAGCTAGCATTTTATAATTGTTTTGTGATGATTCTTCGTATCAAAATTGATGAATTATTTAGAGAATTTCACATAAAAGTGTTTAACACTGGAAAAATAGAGATTCCGGGAGTACAAAGTGATGGAATGTTTGAATTTGTATTAAATAATATTGTTAATATTTTACAACCATTTTATCCAACTAAACTAACATATTTTGAAAATAGGGATACTGTTTTAATTAATTCTAATTTTAATTGCGGTTTTTATATAAACCGTGAAGTTTTATATGATATTCTTAGAAGCAAATATAATATACAAGCTATTTACGATCCTTGTTCATATCCTGGTATTCAGTGTAAGTTTTATTATAATAATGATATAGGTGTTCAAACTGGAATGCAAATAACAACAGAAAATAAAGATAAATATAAGAATATTACTGAAGTATCATTTATGATTTTTAGAACAGGTAGCGTTTTAATTGTTGGAATGTGTGATGAAAATATTTTACATGATGTTTATCATTTCCTTAAAAAACTTTTAAAGGAAGAATTTAAATATATTTGTCAAAAGATTATTACGCCTACTGATTTGGCAAATAAAGACAAAAAGAGGAAAATTCGTAGAAAGACAATTCATATTGTTACACCGACCGGAAATAAAAATGAGACAAAATAAATTCAATCTAATTGAAAATATGTTTAATTGGAAAATATCCATTCTACAATCATATTTAAGTCATTATTATTTATAAAATTATTTATTTCTGTATCATATATTTTATTTTTAATTACTTTTTCGTCAAATTTTTTCTTACTTATAATTTTCTTAATAAACTCGTCTAATACTCTAAAAAAATCTAATATATCTATTTTTTTATCAGTTAATAATGTAATAAATAAATATAAACAATCAATATAATTAACCTTAGTTTTATTTGAAGCCATATTTAATGTTTTACTAATAAACTCTATTGAATCACAACATTTATTTATATAATCTACTTTTGTTTCATATTTAAAATCATTGTGATAAATAATAAATTTTATTATATTTTTATAAATATAAGTATGAGAATCTAGTAATATCATTATTGTTTTATCTTCAGAAGTAGGTTCTTTAATATTCTTTTTATATTCATTATTTAGATCAAAAATTGTTTTCTTATAAACAAATAGTATTGCATCACGTGAACTTAATTTTAAAAATGTTACATTATCATCAGTCATTTGTTCAATAAATTCAATATAAAAATAATAAGCTTTTTGACTATGGTAAAATGTTATTTCTAAATTTTTTGTATAATAAAAAATTACTGAAAAAACATGACTTATTGTTTCTACTCCTCTTTCAAAAATAAAACGATAATATGATTTTTTCATTATTATTTTTTCTGAAATAAATCTCATATATTCAATTAATACTTCAACATATTTATTTAAAATTTGTGAAATAGAATGTTCTATACAGGGTTTATAGTTTGATGTATTATATAGAATAAATTGTGTGCTATCTTTTAATATATTATTTGTTGATTTTTCTACAATGTTTTTTTTCATTATAATAATTAAATATATATTTTTTTAAATATAAGTATTTAAAGACTTTAATATAATTTTATTATAATAAATGTCATCATTTGAACCAAAATTAGGAAGCGCTAGTCAATCTACGCCCAAAACAAATACTTCAGAACATACCCAAGGACCATCTGTTACTACTAATAATTCAACATATCGTCTCCCTTGCGAAGCCACTTTACAAAACGCAACAAAGTTGTCAATTGTTGAAGATAAACCTGTTATGTTTGATTATTGGACAGATTCTTTAGATAAGAAAGCTCTTATTGGCGTTAGAGAAGGTTCTGGTGAAAAATTATTAGTTAAGTCTGCTGAGGAGTACACCTCTCCTATTTCTAAATTTTATAAATCATTAACTGAATATATTGTTATTACTGAAAATTCAATTTATGTAATTGCTGGTGATATTCCTACTAGAAAAATTTCTTAAATAATTTATTTTATTATACTTTGTATACTTTTTTGTAAAAGTATACAAATAAAAAATATAAACTATATGTATATAAATGTCAAGTCGTAAAGGATTTAGAACAGGTTCAAATAGTTATGGACAATTTTGGTTTGGTGGTAACACCTTCCCAGGTTTTCTTTATAAAAAAAATGTTGGTGTTGGAGCTCGCAGAAATACACAATTTACTCCAGGAGGAAATACTATATGTAATCAACCTGGAGAAATTTGGAATAAATATACACCTGGCTCAGGTGTAGGTGCATCTAGTGTTGCTACCAGACGCGCCAAAATGATTCATGCTACTTCTTGTACAAATGGAAAACAATGTGGAAAATTTTTAACTCAATTAGGTCAACATCATCTTTAACAATATTTACTGTGCTTCGCCAAAACGCCGATTTTTATATAAATTTATTATGCGTTTTCCAATGATACAAGTTGATTTTCCATTATTATGGTTTGTTATAATTTATCTTGTAATAAGTTCTTCGTTATTCATTAAGGTAATATATAATAAATTTTTATATAATAAACTATATAAAAATTCATAAATTCCTATTATTTACACCATTGTACATTTGAAATGTACAAACAACATCACCTTGCTCACTTATAACTGAACGCATATTGGGTGTTTTACAAGTTATAAAATGGGTAAAGGTGTAAAAAGCCCCCTCTGGGAATTGAACCCAGGACCTCTAGTTTTCTAGTAAATAATACAAGACTAGTGCTCTACCACTAAGCTAAAGGGGCACTTTGTCACAAAACAACTATGTATGACCTATAAAAAGTAAAGCATTCGCTGTCCTCATATTGGAGTAATTACCTTTATTGTTTATGAAGGAAAATCATTAAAGGGTCATTCTTTTCATTTCCTTAATTAAATATATAGCTTTGTCTTTAAGTATAAATTTCAAAAATCTATTTTTTTAAGTTGTTCTATTGTTTCTTCTGTTAGTTTTTCTGGAAACTTTACATTAAATATAATTATTAGATTTCCACTATGCTGTTCTCTTATAAACCCCATATTTGGTATAATTTTTTTATATCCGTGACTTATTATATTTCCAGAATTATTATTTATTGTATATACTTTTCCAGTTATATATGTTAGTTCGAATGTAAACCCACACAATGCTTCTTTTACACTAATTATTTTTTCATATATGAGATCTAATCCACTGCGTTTAAATTCTGTATTATTTTCTATCTTTATTAATATTTTTATATCACCTTTACAATCATCTCTTACCACATTACCTCTATCTCGTAATACAATTATTTCTCCTTCATCAATGCCTTTTGGAACTGTTACATATACTGTTTCATTTTCAAATATCTTATTTCCATTTTGAATTATCCATCGTTCTATACTTACTGGAATAGTTGTACCAGTTAGTATTTTATCAATTGGAACTACTAAATTTTTTATTATTGGGGTTGGTTTTTGTAGACCTTGAACAAATGTTTGAGGATTTACTTGAATACCATTATGAAAGATTCTAACATTTGCACCAAATGGTTGATGAACATGAGCTGAACCAAATGATGGCATATGAGTAAATGGCATACTACCAAATAAATTAGCAAATAAATCTTCCATTGGATTTTGTCCCGGAACCCCACATTGCTGCTCGTTCATCATTTTAATAAATGGATTATGACGCATTGTATCATACTCTTTCTTTTTTTCACTATCACCTAAAGTTTCATATGCCTCTGATATTTTTTGAAATTTTGCTGTTGAATCTGGATTATTTTTATTTTTATCGGGGTGATACATCATTGACAGTCTTCTGTATGACTTTTTAATATCATCTATACTAGCTGTTTCTGGAACTTCCAATATTTCATACAAATTATCACTCATTTTTAATTTATATTATAAAATGAGATAAACTTAAATACTTATCAACATATATATTTATTAAATATTAATGAACAATATACTTTTTTTGAATAAATATCAACCCCAATATTTTAATAATTTTGTATCTGATGATGGAATTATTGATATCCTTAATACACTAATTAAAATAGATAATTTAAACATATTATTTATTGGAAATATTGGTTCAGGAAAAACTACATTTTTAAATGCAGTTATTAGAGAATATTACAAGGATTATACACTCAACCAATATCAATATAATATTTTACATATAAATTCTCTTAAAGAACAAGGCATTAATTATTATCGTAATGATGTTAAAACATTCTGTCAAACTTGTTCTTCTATTAAACATAAAAAAAAGTTTATAATTCTTGATGATATTGATATTATCAATGAACAAAGTCAACAAGTATTTAGAAATTATATTGATAAATATAGTCATAATGTTCATTTTATTTCATCTTGCAGCAATTCACAAAAAGTTATTGAATCTTTACAGTCTAGATTTACCATCATAAAAATAAAAACACTTCAAAAACATCATCTTAATCAAATTATGCAAAAAATAATTGATACCGAACATATTAATATTTCCGATTCTGCCAGAGATTTTATTTTAAACATATCTAATAATAATGCCAAGATTTTAATTAATTATATGGAAAAATTTAAACTTTTAAATCAAGATGTTGATATTAACCTAGCTACTAGTGTTTGTACTAATATCAGTTTTATTACGTTTGAACAATATACTAAATTATTACAGAATTCTAACATCGCTTCTGCTGTAAAAATATTATATGATATGTATGACAAAGGATATTCTGTTATGGACATACTTGATAATTATTTTGTATTCGTTAAAATTACAAATTTATTAACAGAAACACAAAAATACAATATTATACCTATTATTTGTAAATATATTACAATTTTTCATAATATTCATGAAGATGAAATTGAATTAGCATTATTTTCTAATAATTTATTTAGTATATTACACCGTCCATAACACACTGTGTAGCACTAAAATAAAATCCACTCTAAAATTCAGTGTCTGATGCATTACTTTCTGTAAATCAACCGATGGTCTTATTTGTTTATTTAGACGGAAATATAAATTATTACAAATGTAATTTATATATATACTTATTATAATAATATGCCTTCTCAAATATTTAAAGAACACATTCCTAATGAATTACTAATCCAGCTATTTAATGATATTGGTGTTAAATTAGAAAAATGCTATGTGCTTAATAAAAATTCATACAAAAAAGGTATTTTTAATAATATTATTAAACATTTTATTAATCAATGTATCCCATATTATCATATTTCAAAACGCAAATATTTAGAGAGAAAACTTACATATAATTCATTTATTACTATTATTAGACAAATATGTAATTTCAACAATATTACATATACATCTCAAATTAAATATGACAAATCTACTTATGATATTATGTATTATATTTACATTTGATAATCCCAATTATATATATACTTTAACAAGTTCAAATATTTTTTTATTTGTACACGGTTTAATCGTACTTTATCATATGCTGCAATTTCATAATTTTTATCCATATATTTTTCAAAAAATTCATATGTTAGTTCATCATCATTTTTAACTGGTTGTTCTCCACTATTTACATCAATGTTGTTATAATTATATAATATAATGCTTGTGTTACTTTTTGAACCAACTACAAATTCAATAAAATCATATAGTTTATCAATTGAATTGCAATGAAACGCATATGGCACAAATTCGTGTTTACCAATATCTACACGTTTTCCTCTAATTAAAAAATCATTATCTAAATTACTCCAACCAATAAATAATCTTGTATCAACAGACTTAATTTTTTTTATATCATCATGTTCTTCAATACATAAAATTAATTTGCTATTCATTTGAATATCATAATCGTTGTAAACAACATCTGTCATTTTATATATATCAACATAATATTATGTTTAAATTGTTTTGTTATATATTTACCTATTCGGACATTTAGAGCAGTGTGTATTTGTATTTTATTTGTTTTCGTTATTCTCAATTACATATACAAATAACCACATTTTTAGGATTACCAAAGCGGGTGTCATTTCACAAGTTTCTTACGAAACTGTAAAATCTAAAGACTGTAAAGTATACAATATATTTCTTAGTAAGAATAATATGCATTCGGTGTATGTTTTATCCAATAATCTAATTCTTCCTTTGTGATATGTGGTTGAACACGTAAAATAAAGCTCTCGGTAAATTTATGGTCGTCTTCTATTCCTTCATAATAATCATTGTTTAATATATATTTTGCAATAAATTTTGCGTTTACTTTTTGATTGCACAAAATTGAAAGAAATCTTAGTCCCATTATATTTCTCTCTAATTCCTCTTGCGAATATTTATATTTATTTTTACTTAAATCCTCATTCGTAATTGTAAAGTTTGACAGCAATTGCTCTATTTCTGGTTCTGACTCGTATTCCATTATTTTTATGTTTTATTATTTTTTTTACACTTTTAATTTAATTGCTATAAACAAAATATACACAATGTATGAAAAAACCTAAACTTTAATTCGTATTTTTGTGCGAACTTAAATCTTCAAAGGTGTATATACTTAAACTGAAATCAATTTTTTATATTTTATTATATATATATAAAATATATGTCTAATCCATATTTTATACAATTTGGATGTTGGAATAATGGTGGTTGCGAAGAAACTAAAAATAATGGTTTGATAAATGTTACACGTTTATTAAAACATAAAACGCCTGAATTTATTCTTATATCTGGTGACAATTATTATCCACCAAAAGAAACAGTTGAAGGCCAAAAACAAAAATATTTTATCGAGAATGACTTTCTTTCTGGTTTTAATTGTCTTCAAAAAAATATTCCGATTTATATGAATTATGGAAATCATGATTATGAAACTGGACTTATTATGGATAATGGTACAAAAGAAAATAATTGTGAACTTATAAAACGGCAAAAAAAATATGTTAATGAACACTCAAATATACGATTAGATTTGTTTAGTTCAATCGATTTTGCAGGTTCTACCAAAGTAATTATGATAGATACGACAATTTATGATAATGAAGAATTTGATAGTTGCTATGAATGTTACAGAGCTATTGACAATGAATATAATACAGATGATAAAACAATTATACAAACAAAAGTAAAACAAACTCAACTGAATTTTATTAATATTATGATAACTGAAATAAAATCTAATTCGAATATACAAAATGTGGTTATTGTTGGACATCACCCTCTAATGGGGTTTAAAATTAAGGAAAAAAAAGGCATTAAGCTCATAGAAACTCTTTATTCTGCCGAACTTATAGCGTTTATTTACAATAACATATTTAATCAAATAAACAAACCAAACATAAAATACTATTATTTATGTGCTGATTTACATCAATATCAATCTGGAAATGTTAATATAAATGGTAACATGATGATTAGACAATATATTGTTGGGACTGGTGGTGCAAAATTAGATAAATATGATAAAAAATTAATAATTGCATCACATAATTCGTCTTATAATAAAACAACAAATGGTATAATTTCAACATACAAAATGACTCTCGAGGACTTAGATAATTCCACTGCAGAAAATGGGTTTTTAATTTGTGAACAAGTAGATGCCAATAATTTATATTTTAAATTCGAAACTATAGACGGACGTGTTATTGTAGGTGGAAAAAAAACTAGAAAAAATAGGAAGAAAAGAAACAGTCGCAAGGGAAGAAGTCGAAAAATAAAAAACAGAAATCATAAAAGGTAATCAACCACAAAGTAAGCAGATGATAAACCCATTACATATAATTTAGTTACACCGACTGGAAAGCACTGCGTAGTAAAAATGATATAACGAAGTAAAACAAAAACTACTTAAAAACATTTTTATAAAATTGATTTACACAAATAAGTATTATAATATTATACTAAATGGAAACTAAACCTACAATTACATTTGATAATCAATATGTATTATCAAGAATAGAAGATAATAAAATTTCTAAAAATTTAAAAATAATTCAAGAACTAAAACAAATAGCACCATTATTAAGTGATGTTGAATTATTACAATTATACAATAAATCAATATCAATACATCAAAGTAAAATTCAAGGAAACGGCGATTTTCTTGAAAATGACATTTTAGTTGGAGTATTAGATAAAAATAATATATCTTATAAAAAACAAGTAACTATAAATAAATCAGGAATAATTGTTGGATTTAATGAAAAAAAAGGAAAATGTTATCATATTATAGATTTTGTAGTTGGAGAAAATATTGAAGTAGGTAAATCAATAACAAATTATAAAGTTGTTAGTTGTAAAACTACTTGTCGTGAAAGATGGACGCAAGATGATTGGAGTTATACATTTGCTCCAATTCTATATATATTATTAACCATATCAGACGATTACCCACCAACCCAAAGATTTAGAGAAGACACAAAAAGAAAAATAATTACTTGTCTTCCCAAAAAGAAAGACGATAGAACATTTAAATTAAATTTTGAAAATTTGATTGATGAATTACAGTAAAAGTAAATATTTATTAATGTTTAACCCGATAATTTCAGTAAATATAGTTGGAATTGTATTTCCTAATTGTTTCCATTGGTCTTTATTATTTCCACATAATTTAAAATCAGGATTAAATCCTTGTATTTTTAAACAATCCTCTTTTGTTAATCTGTATTCTTTTCCATCAACCATATATCCATCCCAATTATGTTTATCATCAATAGGAGAATTTTTACCTCCACATCTAATAGTATAAGCAGTTTTTTTTTCAAAATTTTTACCCAGAAGTTCAGTTAATGTTGTTTCTTTTTTATATTCATCAAAATTAAGCACTTTATCAATATGTTTAACAATTTCAGTATTATTTCTAATTCCTACAATAATTAAGCGTTTTCTCATTTGAGGTAATCCATAATCACTACACTTTATAACTTTATATGTAATCGTATAGTTTGCGGTTTCAATATCATTTTTTATTCTATCAAAAGTTTTACCTCCATCATGATTTAATAATCCCTGCACATTTTCAAGAATAATAATTTTTGGTTTATGATATTCTACAAATTTCATTATGTTAAAGAATAATGTTCCTCTTTTATCATCAAACCCTTTATGTTGTCCGCATTGACTAAATGGTTGGCAAGGAAATCCAGCACATAATATATCATAATTAGGGATATTTTTTGGTTCTATTTCAGTAATATCACCAAGAGGCGATAAACCATAATTTTCTTTATATGTTTCTTTTACTGCTTTATCAATATCACACGACATTACACATTCCCAATTTAATTTTTTGAATGAATAATGAAAACTTCCTATTCCGCAAAATAAATCTATAAATTTAATTTTTTCATCTTCTTCTGATATAATGTTTATATTTTCATCTTCTTTTATTTCTGGTATAATGTTTACATTTTCATTACATTTTATTTCATTAATCTTTTCGGAAACCACTTTTTCAATAATTTCTTTAACCTTACTTTCAATAACACAAGGATTTTTTTTATTTATGTGTTTGGTATAATGTCCCTTTTGGGAAAAATCTTTTCCGCACTTTTCGCAACTATATTTAACCATTTTTAGTTATTATATTAAATCAAAAACTCTTTTTAGTTATTATTCCATAACATTTCAATTTTATAAAGTATTATTGTTTATATAAAAAAAACGGCGTTTGAAATGTAAAAAAGTGTAAAATACGCGTTGCTCTAAATATAGAAGAGAATACAAAAACAATAAAAGTCTCCAATCGCCAAATGCCGTTGTAAATATCTAAATTCATCTTTGTCTTTGAATTGAATATTCAAATATATTTTTCCAAATAATACACTATGCAAGTCCAGATATTCGTCCAGAATAAAAGAATTATATGATTAAGGTAAATTTCCCGAATTTCTTGCATGCGGTACATTGTTACCTAGGTTTTGGGGCATCATTCCCCAGAGGTTAAGTGTTCTAGAATCAGAATTTATTGGTACCCTCCAAAAGCTAATCCAATCTGGGTTGTTTTCAATTGGCTCAATTACACCCATATGTGAATCTGGTGCTAATGCTAGAACTATATATTTCGCAAGAATAAATTGACTTTCAAATATCTGCTCAGGACTCATACGGGCAAACCATTCATAATGTCTGCGTTTTAATATCATATTGTCTGGAATCCAAATTCCATACATTTTCCCATAAAAGTGAATATAATCTTCACCTAATAATGTCTCAATTGTAACAGGCTCATCATCAACGGTTCGTGTACCAATATCAGTTCCCGGAATTAAACGCATTTTTCCTTTTATATTTTTTTCATTACACCATCTGTCAAATTCTCCTGAAAACTTCGTTTGAGCGGTATAATCATCTGAAATAGTTTGTTCCATAAAATTGATAAATTGTTTTACAGTTTCATTTTCTTTCTTAGCACCCATAAATCCAGCACTTGGATAAAATAAGTTGTTAGTTGATGTAATATTCGAATCATAATTTTCACATACAAACATAGTATCATCATTTGTTCCTTTATTGTATAAACTAGTTAAATCTCTAAAACACAAAAATGAAATGGGAACATTTATTCCACCATATGTATAAATAAGTTTTGCCATAGCAAGTTGTCTAACATAGCATTTCATTGGGTCTACTAGAAGATTCATATTAATATTCCAATGTGGAATAAGTTTTTCAAATGAATCATCATCAATAATAATAATTTTAAATGAACTATCGCAATTTTTAATGATAGATTTAACAGTTAAATATAAATATGGTTGATTTAATTCACAAGAACTTCTTGAACCAAAGCTTAACCAATTACGTGAATTATATTCATATGGAATATGAATCCATAATAATGGCTTTTTACTTTTATCTAAAGTTTTATCTTTTAGTAAGTACTTTTTAATTTCTCCATAATCATCAAAAGTAGCCTTATTAGATTGTTTTTCTAGATATTTTTGATACAGAATCCCCAATGATACAAGTATAACAAATAGTATAATGTAAGACACCAACATATATTATTATTATTTTTTATTTTTTTTTTTAAATAATTATATATATATATAAATGTCGGGTGATTCGGGTGATACAAATTCAATAAATACCATGATTGAGAACATTGAAGAAAGACAACGTAAATTATTAAACAAAATGTGTCCTGTAAGCAGTGAATGTATTTCTTTGGGTAAATTTACTTCAATGATTGCAAATTACTTTAAAAATTTTTCTAACAACGAGTATTTAACAGATATTACACATATAGGAGAATCATCTATAAATGGGTTTTTAAATGCTTTAACTTATGTAAAAAATGGTTATACTACATATTGTGTATTGAAATCATCAACAAAGGTAAATTCAGATAATTTATTTTATGAATGGTATATTGGAAAGAAATTTGTTAATAAATTAGTTTCAAAATTTCCATGTTTTTTAGAAACATATAATTTATGTGTACATGTCAGTGAAGATAATTATAAACTGATGAAAACACGAGAAAAAATTGGTGTTAATATAGATATTAAGAAAATATTTAATGTATTGTACAATACAAAACAACAAGAAAATATATTGTTTAAATGGAGTTGTTCAAAACCTTTAACTTTTGCAGTAATGATACAATATTTAAAACCAACACAAATTATGTCATTTTCTGATTTTATAGAAAAATTTAAAAATACTGAATATGGGTTTAATATTAATATATTCCAAATATTATTGCAAATATATATTCCTTTGGGAATATTATCAGAAAATTTTACTCATAATGATTTACATACTGGAAATGTACTAATATATATATTACCAAATAACAGTTATGTTACACTGAATTATAAATTTAATGATAAAAACATTAAAATAAAAACAAAATATATCGCAAAAATAATAGATTATGGACGAAGTTTTTTTAAAGATTATGATGACCCAACAAATTCATCAACTAATTTATTAAAGAAATTAAATCAAGTAAACATATGCAATGGCTATTGGCAAAATCCACCTAATATAAAAAATTATTTTATAAGTTTAATTGAAGCAAATATAACAAAAGATTTGTGGTTATTATTAATTTTGAGTACAATTTCAAATACATATGATGATATCAATAACCCAGTAACGCTGGCATTGCGTGATATTTTTATAACTAAATTAATTAAATCGCCTGACAAATATATGTCATGTCCATCAACACGTAATTGTAACAAACAAGAAACAATATGTAATGTAGTTACAGCTTCATATAATTTATGCAATGTTTGGATAAACAATTTGAATTATATAAACCAAATGCAAGACAATGAATATGATAATAAAAAATTAATTGGAAATTTAGATATTTTTGTAAATGATTTATTAAAAGATAGTGTTTACACTCAAACAACAGTCCAAACAACAGTCCAAACAACAGTCCAAACAATACCACAGTCACCGTCGCCATCATTATTACCATTACCTAATTTTTCAAGTAAATCAACTTTACTAAATCAAGCTGAATCAACATATGCACAACGCGGTTCTGTTAACAATTTAAACTCATCCCCAATAAGTTTGTTATCAAAGACGCAATCATTAGGTGGTAAAAGGACAATTAAAACAAAACATAATAAAAAACGTTACAAATGTAAGACAATTAAACACAAAAAACACAAAAAACATAAAAAAAATAATAGCAACAAACATGGAAAATAACAACAAACGTTCTTCGTTTATTCATTACCTTGTAATATTCAAATTGCAATTATAGTAGGTATTGTTGTTTATTATAATGGTTCTGTAATTTTCCTAACGGGTGAAATGTGCAAAGGTGTAAATCTTTAATAGTGTAAAATATGGTATCAATAGAAAACGCAATGGCAATGGTGTACTAATTATAACTCAGTAATTACCACCCAGTAATTTGTTTCAAATCAGCCCAAAACCCATTTTGTTTTTCTTTGACTTTTTCTGCTTCTTTAGCATATTTAAATGCCAATGCGGCGGAATGTTGGTCATGTTGTTGTTGTTGTTGAAGTAATTTGCGTTCAGATTCTTCTTTACTGATAGGTGTAACATTAACTTGTTCGCGATGTATTTTATATTCGCTTATATTATTGAATTTTTGAATTTTATTGTAATCATCTTGAGTAACAGGAATAAGAGTTTCGGTGTAAGCTTGTTTTAAATCAGTATAATTATCAGTAGAAAAATTTCCACCATCATCAAGTAAAGAACCACCAAATGTTGATGCGAATGTATCGTTTACACCAGTGTAAACAGTTATGTCCTGAATTTGTTTTTTCTTTTGTTCAAATACGTCATTCATATTTCCTTTAGTGATATTTTCATTTATAGAAATAAATCCTTCATCAGATTTAAACCAATCACCATAACCGTATTCAATAGGATTATCAATACGATGTTTTTCAAAAGCTTGATTAAACCATGAATTAAAGTTTTTTGGTGATTTTAATTCTTTATTCTTGTCGAACATATTATTTAGAAATTGTGTGTTACTTTCGTCAAATAAATCTTCATCTTTGTATTGTTTTTTGGTGGATTTATTTTGAAATTCATAGATGCTAAATAGACGTTTATATGCTTTTGAAAAGAAAATAAAATATTTAGCATCAAGATGAGATTTATCTGGATGTATTTTAAGAACAATTTGTTTTGCTGTTTTTAAAGATTCTTCGGATAAATATCCACTATTATTAATATTAAAAAGATTATAAAGATCTTCTAATGAGTAATGGTCTAAATCTAAATCTAAAGAATTAAGTGTAGTATGTTGAAAGCTAACCCGTTTAGATAATTGCGATTGTTTTATTTGTTCTTGACATAAATTATTTTGTGCGTAATCATTATCAGATTTATGTATTTTAATTCCTGTTTTTGGACAACTTGTTTGTGTGCAATCTCCCAGACCTTTACGATTCATAATATATCAATTTAATATTTATTTTATATTATGAACTTATTACATATAATATAACTACACATTGTAAAATATAAAAAATTGAAATAGATTTTAGTTTTAGCATTATAATTAATATACTTATTTACGCATAATATTTCATAAAAATGAATCCTACTTCATTTAATAATGTTGCTCTCTTTATCAAAAGAGCCGAAGAATGTCAAACTAAAGATTTTATTATTGAATCTTTTGCACAATTTAGAATAGGTAAGGTGCGCAATGTAAAATTTATCAAAAAAAACAGTGATTGTGGACAACCATATAACAGTGTGATTGTTATTTTTGAGAGTTGGAATGTAAATCAATTAGTTCAAAAACTTTTCAATGAAATGGCTTCTTCAATTGATGGAACTACTAAGTTTTACTTTAATCCGCCATATCGCTATTGGGTCATTCAAGTTCATAGACAGAAATTACCTGAATGTCATGAGCCCACTGTTATTGACCCTTCTTTATCTGATAAAGACAAAATTGCTAAATTAGAAGAACTTGTAAAGTCTATGTCAGCTCAAATTCATTATATGCAAACTCGCCAAGAACGAACCGAACGCTCTACAATGGATTTAGAATTCAAGGAAACATATCATCACATTGTAAACAATGAGTTACGTTCTCAACTTGAAGAAAAAGAGTGGGAAAAAAGGGACCAAGATGAAACAAAAAAACTACGTGAAGAGAACGAATATCTTCGTTGTCAATTGGAATTAACTGCGATTGATATTGTCAGAAAAGATTATCAAATTGAAAAACTCCAAGAAGAACTGAAAGATAAAAGCTGTATACTTTCCTATGTTGAAACTCAAACACAAGAAATGAAGCAAATGTTACAAGAAGTATTAAACACGGACCCTATTAAACCCATTATAAATTCATATATTAAAGAATATATATATTAGTGTTAGTATAATTGTCGTTTGTAATTTGTCATTTGTAATTTGTCATTGTCATTTGTAATTTGTCATTGTCATTTGTAATTTGTCATTGTCATTTGTAATTTGTAATTTGTCCAATTTTACGAAAATGTAAACTCAGGAATCATATACATTTCTCCAACTTTTACATATTTTGCAATAATCTTAGGATTAACTTTACCTTGTATAATATCCTCTACTTGATATACATTAAATGAGTTGTCAATATAATATATAATACCTTGAATATCTTGTGCCCATACTTCAATTTTTTGTCCTTGTGGTTTTACATCCTCTTCTAAATCGCAAATTCCATGAGGTGTTCCTTTAAGATGAGTTCCACAAAATTCGGTAGTATTATCTTTTCTTCGTCTGGTACACTGTTCTCCATTTGCTCGTTTTGCACAACACCTGTCCGACAAATGAACAATATTTTTAACTCGCTTTCTCTTTATAAAATCTTCTTTTCCAAAATTAAGTCTATCATAATCATAAATATACTGAACTAATTGATGTAAATTTGTGTCATTAGACCCTAATTCAATACTTTTAGCTCTTATATTTTCTTTGAATAGAGATAAATAATTATCTATCTTCTTATTTATACGTCGTTCCATTATGTTCTTTATAGATATATGTACATATATCTTTAGTTCAATTTTATTTATATATTACAAAATGACTTAAAGACTCTAAGAATGTAAAATCATATATATATATACTAATTTTACCATATCATCTTGTCTTTTACACCTTTTACACATTTTTTCATTTATAGTAGGGAATTACACCCTACGATTTCCTAATTTCGTTTCCTGCTTTCACTTGCGTTACTAATTTTTTTTTCTTGGTTTATATATTTTTTTATTTTTTACTACTGGAATTTCTAATTCTTCTTTTTCTATTTGCTTTTCTATAGATAGCTCTTCTTTGTCTTTTATTTCAATATTCTTTTCATTATTTAAACTTTCCATTGTTATTACTGACATATTTTCATCATCAATATCTTTTTGAACTTTTTGATCTTTTTGATCTTTTTTTATTTTTACATCTTCCTCAACTCTTTCTATTATGTTATTTATATTTTCTTTTATAATTTCTACATCTTCCTCAACTTTTTCTATTATGTTATTTATATCTTCTTCTATAATTTCTACATCTTGCATATGTTTTATTTTATTATCATCAACTATTTCTCTTTCCACTAAATTATTTTCTTTTAAGTCATATATATCTAAGACCTCCAATATATATGCATCTTGTCTTTCTTGATATAAATTTTCTTTTAGTGTATCAGATTGGTTTGATATTTCCATAAATATCTCTTCTGCCGTTTTTGTTCTATTTATATTTACTTCTTCTTCTTCTATTTTTAATTCTATATTATTCTCTACTGGAATTGATTTAAATACTATACAATTATCTTCATTTTTACTTTCTAATATATTCACGTTATTTATGCTACTTCCACTTGATATCGATTCTACTGCTGATTCTAATCCGGATTCTACTGCTGATTCTAATCCGGATTCTACTGCTGATTCTAATCCGGATTCTACTGCTGATTCTAATCCGGATTCTACTGCTGATTCTAATCCGGATTCTACTGCTGATTCTAATCCGGATTCTAATGTTGGTTCTAATCGATTATTAGATTTTGTTTTAAATATACTATTCACAAATTTATTTACATTATTTTTAAATATATTCTTATATTTATCATTTACTGGTGAAAAAGATGATAATTGTTCTTGTATTGATTTTGATGTCATTATTGTAGTTTTTGGGGTTATTTGTAAATGTCCTGAATTTTCCATTTCAGATGATGTGTTTATATTTGTATTTGATATAAATGATAATTGGTTTAAATTATTAGATTTTTGAGGAGTATCTAAACTATTTGAATCACTATTATTAAATGAACTTTTTATCTGTTTTATAATAGTCTTATCTATATTTTCTGTTTCATAATTTTTTAATAGTTCCTTTTTTTTTGAATCAGATACTCCAGATGTATCTTCAAAACGAATATCATTTGTTACTTGATTGTACATTAAATTTATTTTCATAGTAAATCTTTGTAAATATTTTATATGTAAATTATGAAAAAAATCTATATATGAAATAAATAACATACCTTTTTCTTTTATCATTACAATATTATAATTAAAAGTTGTTACAAAGTTATTTATATTTAGACCTATTTCTTGTTTCTGTTTATGTATTTGTAACTCATTTTCTTTATTTATTATAAAATCATTAATTTCATATAATAACAATATTATATTTTCATGAACTTCCTGTATAGTTTCAAATTTATATTGTTTGTATGGCTCTAAATCTTTATAGACTGGAAAAATATTTATTTTTATAAGTTCTAGTGTTTTTTTATTCTGAATATTTTCTTTTACATATTCTGATATTATTTTATATAGTTTATAATATTCACAATACATTCTATTATTAATTGCAAAAAATAAACGTTTCATATCATCATATTCAATATCTATTAATTTACTTTGGAATTGAAATGAATCTAAACCAAAAACAAATAAATGATGTCTATTATTTTCAACAAATTCTGAATATGTTTTTTTTAAATTTAATAAATGTGTATCTAAAATTGTAAATATATTTGTTACTTTACTTCTTATATCTTTTATTATTATAAAATTTGTTTTTAAATGTTCCAAGTTTATTTCCATTGTTATATATTTAGAATATAAATTTATTACAATATTTATTACAACATTTATTCAAAATTATTTTTATTCATATTTATTATGAATACGGATGATAATAATTTACCACTTACAACAATTAGTAATACTAATTTTAACGCAGAATGGACTATAGAACATGAGCAAATTCTTGTTGAATGGGCTGACAAAGCTATGTGTTATAGATGGTTACATTCAAAATCAAACGCAATGTATAGTCATTTAAATACATGGTATACTATACCTGTTATTGTTATTTCTACACTTACTGGAACTGCTAATTTTGCTCAAGAAAGAGTACCACTTGCATATCAAAGTTATTTTGTTATGATAGTTGGCGGATTTAATATTTTAGCAGGTATTATTACAACTATACAACAATTCTTAAAAATTACACAACTTAATGAATCTCATAGAGTATCTTGTATTGCTTGGGATAAATTTTATAGAAATATCAAAATTGAATTAGCAAAACATCCAGATGAACGTATGAATGTTACACAAATGATCAAAATATGTAAAGAAGAGTTTGACAGACTTATGGAAACTAGCCCTAACATTCCAGATAAAATTATACACAGTTTTAAAACAGAATTTAAAAAATATGAAAATAACAATGATTTACCTAAAATTATTACACCAGAAATTTGTGATTCTTTAGTATCTACAGAATTATCAAGAAATCCTTGGGCATCTGAAGAAAATATAAATAAAAAACTTAATCAA